>Ga0206102_1000736_pt1 | contig 9955 bp, 4 predicted proteins | sample 1B1Ametagenome_FD_148645 | JGI IMG/M metagenome (GOLD analysis project Ga0206102, IMG submission 148645) | Enriched microbial communities from leaf-cutter ant dump, University of Wisconsin, Madison, United States - 1B1A | ecosystem: Environmental > Terrestrial > Nest > Insects nest > Nest dump... | reverse complement strand
TTAAAATCAATTTATGTAACCTGAATTACTAATTTAAATATAAAAAAGTAATGACTCAGGTATTTTAAGGAAAATTAAGTGAAACCCAAAAAACTACTAAATTTATTACTATTATCCACGCTTTCAATAGCAATAGTTGCATGTAATTCAGGAACAAGTTCAGGTTCTTCTGGTTCGAATACTCCTACAAAAACCCCACCAGTTGGACCGGTAAGTTACAATATGCTAGCTGCTGCATATCAGCCGACAGCTGGTCATCGGATGAGTTTAGATGATGTCGCATCAATTGGTAAAGGTGCATATGAAGCTCTAGGTCCTCTTCCAACTATAATTAGTTTTATTGGAGGACAGCGTAGCGCACATAAACAAAAACAGCAATTTAACGAGTTGTTTGCTGATATTAATCAGATTGAAAGTCAACTTAATGTATTACAAGACGAAGTTAATTTTCTGGGTTCAACGTTTTATCAGTATATTGAGCAGCAACAACAATCTGCGGCAGATCTTGCATATCATGCTTATAAACAAGATATTAGTTACATTTCCAGCCCTTCTAATGGAGCATTATATACATTTGAGGCTGGAACAGGTGTTACCAATTGGAGTGAATCAGTTAATTTTTCAAGTATCTTAAATAGAATTAGTGATATAAATGACGAATTAGTACATAGTGATGCCAACTTTGTCACTGCGGTTAATCAAATTTCTAGTTCGACTGTTCCAGCAAGCACCACTGGTGATCCATATAAATCAGTTAGCACAATGTCTAATTCAAGTGTGGAAGAACTTTATAAGCAGATGCAGTCAGTATTTTATACGAAGACCTTACCAATATTTAACCCTACAGGAAATACTCCTGGTACAAATATTATTCCAGCAATAGAATCATATAATAACCAGATCATGTATATCTATCAAAATAGCGTTGCTAGTTTACAAGCCGCATATAGCGTATCTGCAGGGATTAACTTACTAAATTACAAACAAGGGGTGGCAAACCCACAAAGTAGTGAGTATATTAAGTCATTAGAAACTAACTACAGCTTATTCTACAAATATAGTGGGCAATCATCACAACAAGAATCGGCAGCATATATAAACGCTCAAGAACAATTAGCTTTAGTGTATGCTGCGCGGATAAATTATTTGTATAAAACTACATTACAATACATTATTTCAGATCAGCCATTGCCGGATTTTACGTATCCAGATGTCACCACTAATCCGCAAATTATGCAAAAGTATCCAAATTTAAGTTATGCGAACCTTTTTGCTGATACAGTTAGTACTCAATCTCTGGGCTCAGTAACGGCACAGAAGCTTCCACAAGTTTCAGAGTGGTATACCATATTATATATGTATGATGGTTTAAATCAATTTCCTCAATGTGTAGAAGCTGAGTATAGTGGTGAAAGTCTTAATACGACTAATTGTCCATCAGTCTATGCTGGTTATGCTCCTGCTGCCAATAATACAATCTACGATGGCGTAAATTTACAGCTGTGGGGATATAATCCTAATCTGGGTAGTAGTCAACTAACTGCTGCAATAAATCTGCAAGATAGATGTGGCGAGTCAACTGGTCAGTTAACTTGGAATCCACTGACGATGGTCTCATCTCAAACTGCAACAGGTTTTGGTTGCTTTAATAATAATGCACCGACATCAACTTACCCAACTACCGCAGAGTATGCCATTGGTACTTATGCATATAATAAAGAAAATTTTTTATCTGGTATAAATAAGAATTGGTATATAGAGGGGGTGAATGGTGTAACTTTTCTGTCATCGAATTATGTACAAAGCAACGGTAGGTCATCAACAGGTTCAAGTAATATCATTGCTCCAAATAAGCTATATACTCAGATGTATGACGATTATTCTCAGCCTACTTGGACATTTAATATTTTCATGAATATCTCAATCAATGGCTATACTGGTACGATAATAACCCAAGCTGGTGGTCAAGCTTATGCCGGAGGAATTGTTAATCCTAGTGGGTATTGTCCAGTGTCGGATCCTATGTGTGTGCCAGTTGCACCTGCGACATCAGGTGGTCCGTTACAGTTTTGTTTTGGTGGTAATCTGCTTGTGCTTGGTGGTGACGGAGCTGGAGATGGTAGTTCACCAAGTACTATTACCTATGAAGGTCCATGTTAATATAATAAGTGTATAGTTTTTTAAAATAAAAAGACAGCGCAATGTGTCTCTAATCTTGTGAACTATCAATATTTGTCTTAATAAGCATGTCAGATTTTCTGACATGCTTATCTCATTATTGCTTACACATATAAAAACCCCCGAAAGATAAAACTCCTGTCTTAACAGTGCTTATGGCATGCTGTTATAGGTTAAATTAAACATTCAAGGGGTTATATGATGAAAAAGGGGTATTCTTTATGATATTCCGTTTGAATTAATAAAGCATTTGCCACGCATTCTAATGGTAGTTGACTTTATCGATTATACTAAGTCTATTGAAGCCCAGTTAAAATAGTAGTTTTTATCCAGGAGACTAGCTTTAATTCCGCTAAAATTTGAATATAGACTAAGCTGTAATTTGTGCTGGGTAATATGGCTGAGGGGGATCCATCAGCCATATTACTTTATTACATCCTGATTTCAAGACCAAGAGTAGTCATATTAGTATTCCCGAATCCACCATTATTGCCGCCGCCAACTACAATTACACCTGAATCCTCGATATAAATCCCGAAGCGTTTGGATAGGTTAAACTGCATACCTGCACCATAATATGGCCCTACATTAACTGGGGTAATCATATTCATGTTCTGCATATTCATTCCCATCATCATTGAGTTACTCGTTGCGGTTCCCTGACCTGCATTTACGCCAAGTCCCAGTTTTCCATATAAGTTAAATACGTTTGATAGCGGCAAAATACCTTTGGCGGCAACGTGGAAGGTATTGATCATTGCTCCATTATTCTGGTAATTGCCATTAGGTAGCATATCCATACCAAGCTCTACACCCAGGCCCGGTTTGTAGTAGAAACCCATAGTCATTGCATTTAACCCAAGTGAACCGGTACCCCAGTTACTGGCAGTACCGTAGCCAAGTCCAAAATCCATATACATCATATTGTCCATATTCATCATATCGGACATATAAGTTCCGCCATTGCCATTATTATCTGCGAATGTTGATAATGAAGATAATAACAATAAGCTCCCCAGCAATTTTTTCATATTATTCTTTCTGTATATTAAAGTTAAAAGTAACGGAATTTTACATTACTTATTTTCCGGGTAAGGAAATAAATCTTAACTACAAATTAAAAAAATCTCCGGTTAGAATTTTTTATCTCTAACATTTTTTCGCTTAAAAATATTTTTTATGAATTTAAGTTTGTGGTATTATCATAAATAATATCAGCAAGTTAATTGATTTTAGCAATTGAAGTAAAATAATGCTAAAAAAATCTGCAGGGCTTTTTTTATATTAAGAAATAGTAGAGTGCAAAAAAGCAACACCTGAAAATTAACATTTTTTCAGGTGACGCAAGTAGTTGCGAGTAGTTCAGCCGGTTAATTGCTTTTTTGAAGCTTTTTATTGATTTCTTCGTCGAGAATTAGTACTAGTGGGCGTAATAAGCTTTTGGGTGGGGATTGAAAACAGTTCATTGCCTGAATTCTCTCAACTACCTGACGGGTGCTTGAACCTATAATTCCAAGCTTTGGACAAATCTGATCACTAATGACTTTGGCTATTGTACCCCTGCCAATTTGTAAGATATCTGCAATTTGATACTGGGAAAATCCAATTGTAAGGAGGTATGCTATTTCAAGTTCTCGAGGCGCAAATACTTGTAAGACCTCATTTATTTCTGCTTCAGTTAGTTTAATGAGTTTGTTATTGTCTAGGGTATTAAATTGTTCAAAATAGTCGTTAATCCCAAAAAGTTTATGGGTGGAATAGTATTGCTGAATAGCTACTACTTCTTCTTCGGGGTTAAATAATGGAATTAATGTACACAAATAAGACTCATAAATACCCTTGTAGGGTATCATTTCAATAAAGCTTACTACAATTTTATCTGTTATTACCAATAGTTCTAAGTTATAGAGTAGCTTAAGATAGTCTTGAATCTGATCTACGATTTGCTCGTCGCTAACCTCCATTTTTGTCCGAATAATATTTGTGTAAGTACTATTGTAACTCATGCCTATCACGTCCTGCCAGTGGTTAAAACCTGCAGATTTAGCGAGCATATTGGTGGAACATATGATGCGCCCGTAGCTGTCCTTTATTGAGGAAAGAATATTTTGATTGATAAGTGGTTGAAAGTTTTTTACTATTACATCATTTAAATAATTTTGCATTTATATTTTTTCCTATATATGGTTTATGGAATCTCACAAAAACTCCCTATACTTTTAATTCCTCCTTAAAATTTGTTGCGGGCGCTATCCCCACCAAAATAGTTGGTTAAATAATAATTTGGTAACAATTATACTACAGCCTGCAAAAATAAGAAATGAAGTTATTTTTGGATAAATGTTTAATTTATTTTAACCACAAGGAGAAGGTTATGAAAATATCAAATCGAATTAATAAGCTATACGGCTTACTTATTGCTTCAGGTAGCTTGTCACTAGTTGCCTGTAATGGTGGTACTTCGGGTACTAGTCAAGGTACAAATACTGCTGCCAATGAAGTTGTGCATGCCAAAGCTTCAAAAGCAATTATCGCTGCTAATAACTGTCTGGTGCCGGCAATTACTGCAGGTGCACGTAATATGTATGGTTCTGAGACTGTTATTGTTGACATAACTAATAAATGTGATCAGAGCCAGACTGTTGACGGACATACAATCCAGTTTGCAACTCAGGATGTTAAAGGTAACTATGCAGAAATTAATGGTTGGACTGCACCTAATGGTAGTGATTTATTTGGAATTAGTTTAAATCAGCAAAATATTCTTGAAAACCATATTAATGCCCCACGTGCCAAAGCACTTAAACTAAATGAGAAAATTACATTTACCAGTACACGTATTTATACTACCAATAACAATAAATTTGACATTGCTAAAGCTCAAGCGACTGTTGCCATTGATGGCGTGATAGCTCCTAAAGAGCCGGAAACTGCTGCAATGACAGTTAAGGTTGATACTGCAGCGGCAGAATGTACTAAAGCGACTAAAAACAAACCTTCCAGTTGTGATGGAATTAATGTGAATGTTGCCGATGCTACCGGTGCAGTTGTAGCATCATTTGCAATGCCTGTTGAAGGTGGCGAAAAAGTTGTTGATGGTCTTAATGTTGATCAAAAATATAGCGTAAGTGCAACTCCACTGGCATCAGAAAGCATCAGTTATGCGCCAACTTCTGATGTTACTATTGCTAAAAGCAAAAAAAATGAAGTAGGTGTAAAATATACTAAAGTTGTGGCACCTGTTACCGGTAACCTGACCGTTGCTGTTCCTGAAGTGCTGGAAACTTATACTGGTGTAGTAGATGTTCTGGTAGTTAAAAATGGTACGGATGTTGTAGCTCAATACCATTTGAAACAGGGTACTTCTTCTCCTAGTCTGGAATTACCGGTTAGTGATGACAATAATGTTTATGAAGTAAAACTGGCACGTGGTATTGCTGATCCGGTAAATGGTAAATACTTTAACCAGGCTCCGAATAATATAAAAGCAGTAGCAATCAAAAAAGGTAAAGAAACTACATTTAATCTTAACCTGAAAGCTGTTGCTAACAAAGATCTGAAAAAAATAACTGTAGACGTAAAAGGTTTAACCTCTGGCCAAGCAGCAGGAATTTCATTTGAAGATGCTTCTCATTCATACAGTTACACTGGTGATACTGTTCAGTCTAATGAACAAAGACAATATACGGTAGAAAGCGGTCTTGTATTTGCAATTAGAGGCGCTACTGATGCTGCTATCGTAACTTATGGTCCGGTTGTAGTTGATAAAAATGTAAAAGCCAGTCTTGATTTTGGCAAGATTGAGCCACAGCCAACTCCTGAGCCTACACCAGATCCGATTCCTGGTAAACCAGGTGAATTTTCATGGAATATGTTCCTGAAAGGGTCTCAAATTTTAGATAAGCAGGGCGCATATCCGTCAGTTAGTGGCGAAACAATTCGTCTGGATGGTGTTAATTCTATTTCCGATATGAATGCATCTGCAGATGGAAAACTTGCTGTTGTAGCATTAAGAGATGGTTCAGTTAAACTTTACGATATGCAAGCCCAGGCTGTTAAAGCTGATTTGGGTAGCCCAGCCTTTGCTGAAAATGATCCATGGGATAAGTATAGTGCAAAAATTTCGGTGAAATGGGTTAATAATGTTCCTCACGTAGTATATTTCTCAGCATTTGGTGGTATTGCTTACTTTAATGGAGCTCAGTGGAGTGTTTTGGCTGATTTAACTAAATATGATGTTATAGATAGCCATGGATATCCAGAAAAAGAGATTCTTGGACAATGGAAAAACCGTGGTTTTGATGGTGGTTTTGATGTTGACTGGTCTGGTGCAACTCCAAGAATAGCAATTGCAACAGAAGAGTATGACAGCTTGAAGCCACGTACCCAGAAATATGGTTCTGCCTATGTTTATGAAAATGGTAAATGGAAACAAATCGTTAAAACCGGTACTGATGTTGCTATGCTTAGCCTGGCACCAGCTAGCGAAGGATTGAAAGTTTTATACACAACTAATGAAACCCAAACCTTAAACCAACCAATTTATTACTATAACAATGGTAGTGCTCATACAGTTGCACATTCATGGTCTAGCCTGCATAATCTGGATGGTGCACATATTGTAGATGCTGACTGGAGCCAAGGAGCACCACGAATTGTTTATCAAGATGAAAATAAAGTAAAACTGTTAAATACCAAAACTAATAATAGTACCGTATTGTATCAGTTCCAGCATAATTTTGACCGTCAGGGACCATTATCATTGACACACGTTAATAGTCAGTGGAATGCTAATGATGCCAAAGTAAAAGTAGTATTTGGAATGGAAAATGGTGCAGTTGAGTACTATGCTGATGGTAAATTGACTGAATTATCAGCACCTCTTAGAGGCTGGAGTTTTGGTCCGCAAATATATGGTGAGATGGCTGTGAACTGGAATTCAGGCTCAGTTCTACCACAAGTTATTCTTGAAAAAGGTCGCAAACTTTTAGCTAATAATGGCGGTAGTACAATGTCTCCAATTACCATTAATTACAATTCTAAAAATTATTCTCAGATTGGTTACAATAAAGTGATCTGGAATAGTAATGGTACAGCAGCCAAGATTGTTGCCGAGATATCAACCGGTGTTGTAAATGGGCATGCACAATATCCATTTGTAATCGGTACTGCTAAATAATAAATAATTAAAGTAAAGTCATTTTGTATGGCTTTACTTTATTTTTTGGATTTCTCCTCTTAACTGCCGTATCCTACTTGATGATGGCAGTTTCTTTTTTATCTATACAAAATTTATCTACCCAAACTTAACCTGGTTTAATAAGTGATTCCCTATTACATTGTCGAAGTCAAAATTGTATAGCTTGATTGCATATATAGCTGTATCGGGAGATGGCGAGTAATTGTTACCATAACGACATGGAAGATTAAAAGTTTAGTTTAATAAGTAATATGTTGTCAAGGAGACATTTTATGAAAACAAATCAATTAAAAAAATTATCAGCAGTTTTGATTGCTGGTGGTAGTTTATCACTAGCTGCATGTAATGGTGGCGGTTCTACAGCTGCTACTTCAGGAGGAAGCAAAGCACAGTCATTACATGCTATGGCAAAAAAACCGATTTTTAGTCAGTCAAGCTGTTTAAGCGCGTCTTTCTCTAATGGTTATGGTTCCGATACTACCTTAACCGTAGCAAATCATTGTGGCGTAACAGTAAATATGGATAAGCATCCACTTCTATTTGTCGGACTGGATAATCACGGTCAACCTGTTGAGTATGGTTATCATGGTAGTCAGGGTATAGTTCATGAAGAAGGTAATTGGAATGGCAGCACTGTTGAATTAAATGGTTCTACATATGGAGAACCGGCGTCTACCGCTTATTTTAAAGATTTGGTTCTTAACAGTGGGCGTAAGGTATCTTATGATATACCTGTTCAGGCAGATCCTGGAGCACACTTTGATCAGAAAACAGCAAATGAGACCATGTTTGTAATAGATGCTGATGCTCCTGCAGAGAAAGCTGATGGCATAATGTTTATTAGTATTGATACGACTAAGGCTGGCTGTAATGTAAAAACTAATAACTGTGAAGGTTTACAGATAAGCATTAATGATGAGCAGGGTACTTCAGTGCAGTCTTTTATTGTTCCTAAAGAGCATTTGGGGGAAGAGTATATTCAGCCGGTTGATGGGCTTTATAACAATCAGAAATACATGGTGAGTGTGCTACCAATTGATCATACAAAGACAACAATTACACCAAAAACGATTACGCTAAGTGGTGCAGATATTACCCATAATGAGGTAGATATCAAAGTAACAAAAGATACTTCAGTAAAAACCGGTACAGTGAAAATTACTTTGCCTTCGGTATTAGATAGTTATACCGGAACATTGCATGTGAATGTAGTTAATACTAAAGCTCATAATGAAATTGTTGCCGGTGCAGATCTGAAACAGGGTAAAGCATTTAATGTGCAATTGCCGGTTAGTGATGCTTCACATGAGTACGTTGTTCAGACTTCTACTGGTTTGGCAGATTTGGCCAAAGCAAAATATTTTGTTGAAGGAACTGAACGTAAGGTTGAAGTTAAGAGCGGCAAATCTGAGTTTACTATTCCGATGGTTGAGAATAAACCTGCGACTCATCCGGTAACAGTCAAGGTTACCGGGCTTGCTACGGGAGATAATGCAGATGTTAGCTTCCAGGATTTAGGTAATAAATATAGCTATGCTAGCACCAAATTGAATGCTTCTACAAAATATGAAGTTGAAAGCGGTCTTACTTTAGGTATTAGCGCAAGTGTTCAGAAAAGCAAGATCCAATATGCGAACGGGGTTATTGTCAGACAGGCTTTGCCAAAAACTAAAACTGTGAATCTTGAATTTCATACCGGCAAAAACCCAGAAGTTCAGCCGGAAATAAAATCTACCAATCAATATAAATGGAGTAATACTTCATCTGGTGATGTCAGTAAGGTTTTTGCTTCTGCAGATGGTACAAAGGCTATTGTAGTTGATTATGAGGGGCAAATTAAGCTTTTTGATGTTAAATCAAATAAAGCAACTGACTTAGGATATCAGGCGGGACACTTTTTTATGGGGAATATTGAACAGCAGGTTGATGTTAACTGGGTTAATAATGTCCCTCATATAGTAGCAGTCTGGAATTCAAATGTTCAGTATTTTGACGGATTGAACTGGAAAGCATTGCCTTCACTTCCATCTTCTACAAATTTACGGGTAGATAAACCTGAGATTTCAGTTGACTGGTCAAATAGTACACCGCGAATTGCAGTTGCTTTGAATCAGTATGATATAGACAACCTTAGACATTATGGAGCTGTATATTTATATAATCAGGCTAGTTTAAATGGAAAATGGGATGAGGTATATTCCGGAAATCATGAGGTTGGGGGAATAAATCTGGCACCTAATTCTGATAAAGCTGTTTTTGTTGTAAATGAAGATAATAAAGGTTCTTATCTATTTGATGATTATTCTTCAAGTCTTAAATATTATGATAATGGTGACGTTCGTGAAATTGGTCGTATCTTTACTACTATGTTCTCTAACAACGATTTTGTAGTTGACTGGTCAAAAGGTGAGCCAAGAGTTATTTATGAGGCTAAAGAACGTGTTGATTTGTTAAACGTAGCAACTGGTAAGGCTACTACATTGTACAAATTTGATGCGAAAGAATACGCAGAAGGTCCTTTAGGTGTAGCTGCCATATCAGCAAAATGGGAAGCTAATGATGCTAATGTTAAAGCGG
>Ga0206102_1000734_pt1 | contig 9982 bp, 6 predicted proteins | sample 1B1Ametagenome_FD_148645 | JGI IMG/M metagenome (GOLD analysis project Ga0206102, IMG submission 148645) | Enriched microbial communities from leaf-cutter ant dump, University of Wisconsin, Madison, United States - 1B1A | ecosystem: Environmental > Terrestrial > Nest > Insects nest > Nest dump... | reverse complement strand
CGCGCCTGCTGCGCAATGCGCTGGCCACCGACCTCAAGCAGGCACGCCGCCGCCTGCCCATCGGCAACACGCTGGCGCTGAAATACGCGCCGCTGGGCGGCATCGACGGCTTGCGCGAGGATCTGGTGGAAGGCGGTTTCACCGACCTGCTGGCGCGTCACGCCCCGGATGCGCGCACCGCGGGTGATTTCGAAAAACTGCGCACGCAGTTGTCGCGCGAACTGTTCGGCGCGGCGGTGGAGCGGCTGAAACTGGCCGGGCCGATCATCGAGGCGCAGGCCGACCTGAAGCCCTGGCTGCAGCCGCCGCTGCTGGGCTTTGCCCGCGCCAGTTATGACGATCTGAACGAGCAATTCGACGCGCTGCTCACACCCGGTTTCCTGCACGAGCTGTCGCTGGAACGCCTGGCCCACTACCCGCGCTACCTGAAAGGCATGCGCCTGCGTGCCGAACGCCTGCGCCAGGACCCGGCCAAGGATCAGCAACGCATGCTGCAGGTGATGCCGTATTGGCGCGCCTGTCTGCAACATCGCGCCGCCGGGGTCGACGCGCAGGCGCTGGAGGAATTGCGCTGGCTGATCGAGGAATGGCGCGTGTCGCTGTTCGCGCAGGAGCTGAAGACGGCCGAGCCGGTGTCGGCCAAACGCCTGTCCAGGGCACTGGAGCTTCTGTAGGGCACCGGGCACGGTCGGCGCTCGCCGCATGCGGCCGCTTTTGGCATCATGGCCGCCGGGGAGGACATCCATGCTGGCAACGTTCCTGCAACACGCCGTGCGTGCGGCCGCTTTGCTGGCGCTTGTCGCGAACGTTGCACATGCCGCACCGGCGTCGGCGCCACGTCTCCCCGTCACGGCAACATCGAGTCCCGGTCCGTTGCCGACGCCGCAGTTTCGCCGCTATGGCGTGGCCGACGGGATGCCCAGCGGGCCGGTGTATTCGGTGGCCCAGGACGGCAACGGGTTCATGTGGTTCGGTTCGGCGGCCGGCCTGGTGCGTTATGACGGGGTCAGCTTCAAGACGTTCCGGCAAACCGACGCCGCCTACGCGTTGTTCGTGGACTGCGAGAACCGGATCTGGACCGGCGGGATCTCCAGTGGGTTGAGTTCCTATGACCAGCACAGCGGCCACTTCCGCCAGTGGCGGCACCACGAGGCGAAGCCCGACAGCCTGTCCAGCAACGAGGTGTGGAGCATCTCGGAAACCACCGACGGCACGCTGTGGGTGGCCACCGACGACGGCCTGGACCGGATGCGGCCCGATGGCAGCGGTTTCGACCATCTTGCGCTGGACAGCGTGGGGGAACGGGCGCCGTCGTTCGGCCAGACCCGCGCGCTGCTGGCCGACGCCAATGGCCAGTTGTGGATCGGTGCCAGACGCGGCCTCTATCTGCGCCATGGCGACGGCACGATAACCCGGGTGCCGATCGATCCGGCGTTCCAGGGAGACATCGGCACGGTATGGCATATCGACGGCGGCCACGGCGAGGTGCGGGTGGCTGTCACCGGCGGGTTGCTGGTCATCGGTGCCGACGGCGTGGCGCGCCCGGTGGCAAACGCGCAACTGGCTTCGCGTCGCGTCCCCAGCAGCACGCGCGATGCGCAGGGCCGGCTGTGGATCGGTACGGTGGATGGCCTGTTGATCGATGCCGGCAACGGCAAGCTGCAGGCCATTCCCGGCCAGCCATTGCTGCCGGGCGGATTGCCGGGCAACAAGATCTGGCAGACCGCGCTGGATCACGAGGGTGGCTTGTGGATCACCTTCGAGCAGTCGAGCATTGCCTACCTGCCGCCGGGCTGGAACGGTTTTGCCCGCTTCACCCACGTGCCGGACGATCCGGCCAGCCTGTCCAATATCGCGGCGTCGACGATCCTGCTGGCGCGCGACGGCCAGCTGTGGGTCGGCGGCGAAAACGGCTGGGTCGACAAGCTGGACGCCACCACCGGCAAGGTGCGTCATGTGGTGCGTGGCGTGCGCGGCCAGATCGTGTGGCTGGCGGAGGATTCCCGCGGACGGCTGTGGATCGTCAGCCCGGGTGAGCTGCACCTGTTCGACCGCGGCAGGTTGACGGCGGTCGACCTCGGCCAGGGGAAACTGACCCGTCCGGTGATGCTCTGCGCCGCGGCCGACGACCGGATCTACGTGGCTTCGTGGGGCGAGGGAATGTTCGTGATCGATCCGCGCAGCCACGCGATAACGCCGGTGCCACTGCAGGATCCGACCGACGGGTCGCAGTACGTCGACCAGATCGTCTGCGACGCCGACGGGCCGTGGTACGCCAGTGCGGACGGACTGCGGCACTGGGACCCGGCGCAGCGGAGGATGGTGCTGGTTGCCGGGATGCCGCGGCGGGAAATCATCACCTTCACGCGGGATGCCGGCGGATTCTGGCTGGCGACGCGTGCCAGCATCGACCATTACCGCTACGCCGACGGCACGGCCCGCCGCGACGACAGCATCGACATCAGCGCGGCGCCGTTCGTGTCGGCGTTCACCGATCTGCGAATCGATCGAAGCGGGAATCTGTGGGTATTCGCCAACCCCGGCTTGTGGCGGCTGGACAAGGACAGCCGGCAACTGAAATCGTTCGGCCCCGCGCAGGGTTTGACGAACGCGGACTTCAGCAGCGGGGCCATGGTCATCGCGCCGAACGGGATGTTTTTCGCCGCCAACAGCGGTGGCGTGGTGGCGTTCCAGCCAGCGCGCTTCCCGGCATCGACGCCCGCCGGTTCGCCGCCGCCGGTGACCCTGGCCAGCCTCAGCGTGCAGCGTGATGGCGCATTGCAGGCGTTGCCGCGCGACAGCTCCATGGTGTCCCTGCATTGGCGCGATCGCGATCTGCGCGTGGAGATGCGGGTGGCTTCCTACGTCAACCCTGACGCCAATCGCTATCGCTTCAGGCTGGCCGGGTTCGACACCGGCTGGGTGGACGTGGACCATCGCGGCGAGCGCGATTTCGCCGGCTTGCCCGCAGGCGATTACCAGCTCGAGGTGATGGCCGCCGGCCCCAGCGGCATCTGGGGACATCTGGCCACGCCGCTGCGCATCCACGTGCAGGCGCCACCGTGGGCGCGCTGGTGGGCGTGGGCGATCTATGCGGCGGCATTGGCGCTGGTGGGTGGTGTGGGCCTGCACGTATGGCGCAATCGCATGGCCCAGCGCTATCGCCTGCAACTCATCGAGCAGCAGCGCGAACTGGCCGAGCAGGCCAGCGCGGCCAAGACGCAGTTTCTGGCCACGCTCAGCCATGAAATACGCACACCGATGACGGGCGTGATGGGCATGGCCGAACTGCTGTTGAGCACGCCGCTCAGCGCGCAACAGCACGACTACGCGCAAGCCATGCAGCGCTCCGGTGGCATATTGCTGAAGCTGCTCAACGACGCGCTGGACCTGGCCCGCATCGAGGCTGGCCGGCTGGAGCTGGAACTGGCCCCGTTCGATCCGCGCCAGCTGGTCACCGACGTGGCGCAGCTGGAGCAGGGGCTGGCGCAGGCGAAAGGCCTGCGCTTCGTGCTGCAGGTGGACGACGACCTGCCCGAACGGGTGATTGGCGACGCAGTGCGGGTCAAGCAGATCCTGCTCAACCTGTCCAACAACGCGTTGAAATTCACCCAGCGCGGCAGCGTCACGGTGCGTGCGCAGCGCTCGGCCGATGGCCTGCTTTTCAGCATCAGCGACACCGGCCCCGGTATCCCGGAGGCCAGCCAGGCGCGCCTGTTCGAACGGTTCGAGCAGGAAGCGGGGCCGCAACGGCGCGCCGGCAGCGGGCTGGGCCTGGCCATCTGCCGCGAGCTGGCCGACATGATGGGTGGCAGCATCGAGCTGGAATCGCGGATGGCGCACGGCAGCGTCTTCCGCGTGCGTCTGCCGCTGCCCGAACCGCCACCCCTGGCATCACCGGCTGTCGCCAGCAGCGGCAGCGACCAGACGCGCCGGATCCTTCTGGTCGAGGACGACACCATCGTCGCCGCCGTGCTGCGCGGACTGCTGGAACAGCAGGGCCACGACGTCTGTCACGTGGGCAACGGCCTGGCGGCGCTGGCGGAGCTGCCGCACGCGCATTTCGACGTGGTGCTGCTGGATCTGGACCTGCCCGGCGTTGACGGCTTCCAGATCGCCCGGCTGATCCGGCAGCGCGAGCCGGCCGGTCGACGCCTGCCGATCGTGGCGGTCACCGCGCGCTCGGGCAGCGAGGACGAGGCGCTGGCTCGCGCCGCGGGCATGGACGGCTTCTTGCGCAAGCCGGTCAGCGGCGAGCAACTGGCCGAGGCGCTGGCCAATTTCGCGAATGTCGACGTCGAGGAAACCGAGCCCGGCTGATGGATGGGGCAGCCGGCGCCGGCAGCTCCGTTGTTGCTGCCGCAGGAGCGACTTCAGTCGCGATGCCTTGCCTTTGCCCTTTGCTCTTCCGAATCCCTGATCCTTCTAAAAGCATCGCGACTGAAGTCGCTCCTGCAGGGCCTGCGCCTACATGTCGAACTTGCGCATCTCGAAGCCGCGTCGCTGATATTCCTTCCAGCGCGTGCGTGAGCCTTCGCGCGCGGACGGATCGGCGGGCACCACCTCGAGCACCCGCTCGTAGTTGCCGGGCGCGCAGGGGTCGCGCAGGTTCAGCACCAGGGGTCGGTCGGCGGTCTCCAGGCCCGGCGGCAGGATCAGCACCGCGGTGGTCGCATCATCCTCGTCGCCGGCCAGCTGATGCGGAATGAAACTGTCCTCGTCGAATGACCACAACAGTTCGTCGACCGCCTCGGCCTGGGCGAAATCGCGGGTCAGGATCAGCAGTGGCTGCTGCGCCGCGAATGCCTTCTTGGTCAGCTCGCACACCAGCAACAGCGGTTGCTCGCGGAAGCGGGGCTTGTCGATGAGGTAGAAGTCGGCGCGCATTGATCTGGAAATAGGGAATGGGGAATAGGGAATAGGGAATGGGGAATAGGGAATGGGGAATAGTAAACACCAATCCCGCTGTCACCCCGGCTTTTCCTATTCCCTGTTCCCCATTCCCCATTCCCTATTCCCTATCCAGCAGCCACTGCGCCAGCAGCGCCACCGGCCGGCCGGTGGCCAGGCCCTTGCGGCCCTCGTCCCAGGCGGTGCCGGCGATGTCCAGGTGGGCCCAGCGCTGGCCTTCGGTGAAGCGCGACAGGAAGCAGCCGGCGGTGACGGCGCCGGCGCTCTTGCCGCCGATGTTGGCCACGTCGGCGAAACCGGAATCGAGCTGGCTCTGGTAGTCGTCCCACAGCGGCAGGCGCCAGGCGCGGTCGAGCGTTTCCTCGCCGGCAGCCAGCAGCTCGGCGGCCAGGTCGTCGTGCTTGCTCATCAGGCCGCTGGCGTGCTTGCCCAGCGCCACCACGCAGGCGCCGGTGAGGGTGGCCGCATCCACCATGGCCTGCGGCTGGTATTGCCGCGCCGTCCAGGTCAGCGCGTCGCACAGGATCAGCCGGCCCTCGGCGTCGGTGTTGAGCACCTCGATGGTGAGGCCCGAGAGGCTGGTCAGCACGTCGCTGGGGCGGTAGCTGTCGCCGCCGGGCATGTTCTCCACGCTGGGCACCACGCACACCAGGTTGAGCTTCAGGCCCATCTTCACCGCGGCCACGAACGCGCCCAGCACACCGGCGGCGCCGCCCATGTCGAATTTCATTTCCTCCATGCCGGCGCCGGGCTTCAGGCTGATGCCGCCGGAGTCGAAGGTGACGCCCTTGCCGACCAGGGCGTAGGGCTTGTCGCCCTCGCTGCCGCCCTTGTACTCCAGCGCGATCAGGCGCGGCTTGTTGGCCGAGCCGCGCGCCACCGCCAGCAGCGAGCCGAAGCCCAGCTTCTCCATCTCCACTTCGTCGAGGACGGTGCAGCTGACCTGCGCCTGAGCATCGGCGAACGCCTGCGCCTGCGCGGCGATGTGGACGGGGTTGCAGATGTTCGGCGGCAGGTTGGCCAGGTCACGCGCGAAGCGCACGCCTTCGGCGATGGCGCGCGCCTGGTCCAGTCCGGCCCGGGCGTCGTCGTTGGCGGCGAAGGTGACCGTGGCCAGCTTGGGCAGCGGGTTCTTGTCGCGCGGCTTGAACGTGGCGGTGTAGCGGTAGGCGGCGTAGTCGGCCGCCAGCGCCGCGATGCGCACGCGCCAGGCGCTGTCGCGGCCGGGCACGTCCAGTTCGGTGAGATACGACACCGCGTCGGCCACCGGCAGCTTCGCCAGCGCACGCACCGCATCCACACAGGCCTTGCGAAAGCGCGCGCCATCGAACGATTTCTGCGTACCCAGGCCCACCACCAGCACGCGTTTCGCGGTGATCCCCGCCGGTGCGAAAAGCGCCACGCAGCTGCCGATCTTGCCACTGATGTCGCCGCTTTCCAGCTGGCGCCTGATGACGCCCGCGGCGGCGGCATCGACTTGTGCCGCGGCACGGCTGAGCACGCCTTGCTCGTATACGCCGACCACCACGCAGGCGCTGTCGACGGTTTCGGGCGCGGCGGTGCCAAGGCTGAACTGGAGGGTCATCGGGAGGTTCCTGTGTGGGGCCGGCGCGGGCCGGACAGGCTAGACTTGCGGTTTGCCGGCCGGTTGGGGCACGGCTGGAGAGCGGGTTAGTTTATCGCATGCTGAGCATCCTCGACCGCTATTTCCTGCGTGAACTGGCGCAGACCGTGGCCGCTACCGTGGTGGTGCTGCTGGTGATCGTGGCCGGCAGCGCGTTCGCCCGGGTGCTGCAGCAGGTGGCCGGCGGCAGTTTCCCCGCCAGCGTGATGTTCCAGGTGCTGGGCCTGCGCACGCTCGACGGGCTCACCAACATGCTGCCGCTGGCCAGCTTCATCGGCGTGTTGATGGGTCTGGGCCGGATGTACCGCGAAAGCGAGATGCACGTGTTGTCGTCGTCGGGCATGGGCGTGGCCGGCGTGTTGAAACCGGTGTTGCTGCTCAGCGGCGCACTGGTGCTGGTCACCGCCGTGGTGTCGCTGTGGCTGGGGCCCTGGGCGGTGCGCACCAGCGACATGATGGTGGCCGCCGCCAACCGTTCGGTGATCGCGGTGGGGCTGGACGCCGGCCGCTTCACCGATCTGCCGGGCAAGGGCGGCATCATTTTCGTCGAAAGCCTGAGCCGTGACGGCAGCAAGCTGGGGCGCACGTTCGTGGCCACCCAGCGCGACAGCGACGGCCAGCCGCACATCAAGCTGGTCAGCGCGGCGCGCGGCCAGCTGTACCAGGAAAGCGATGGCGGCAATCGCTTCATCGCCTTCGAGAACGGCTGGCAGTACGACATCCCGCTGGGCACGGACGACTGGCGCAGCATGCGCTACGCGCGCAACGACACCGCGCTTTCCGACGTGCAGGACGACGATGACGACGATCCCGCACACGCGCTGGACAGCTGGGCGCTTGCCCGTGCCGACAGCCCCGATGCACGCGCCGAGTTCGCGTGGCGCTCCAACGCACCGGCGCTGACCCTGGTGCTGCTGCTGCTGGCGGTACCGCTGTCGCGGCAGAATCCGCGTGAACCGCGCTATGGCCGGTTGCTGCTGGCAGTGATCATCTTCTACCTCTACTACCTGTTGCTGGCCTTGGGCCGTGCGCAGATCGGCAAGGGTCACTGGCACAATCAGGCGCCGCTGTGGGGGCTGCACCTGCTGGTGGTGCTGTTTGCCGCCTGGCTGCTGTGGAAGCAGTACAGCCCGCGGAAAACCGCTGCCCCGCGACCTGCCGCGAGCAACGCATGAGCGCGTTCACGATCAAACGGGTCGACCGGTTGGTGGGCATGAGCGTGCTCGGCTCGCTGCTGATGGTGTGGCTGGTGCTGACCGGCTTCGACGCCATGACCCAACTGGTGCGCCAGTTGCACAACGTGGGCAAGAACGGCTACACGCTCGACAACGCCATCGTCTACGTGCTGGTGACCTTTCCCCGTCGCGCCTACGAGATGTTCGGCAATGCCGCCCTGATCGGCGGGTTGCTGGGCCTGGGCGGGCTGGCGTCGACAGGCGAGCTGACCGCGCTGCGGGCGGCGGGCATGTCGCGCCTGCGCATCGCGGCGTCGGCGGCCGGGGTGGTCGCGGTGCTGATCGTGGGCGTGGTGGTGCTGGGCGAGACGGCCGCGCCGTGGGGCGACCAGCAGGCGCAGGCGATGCAGTTGCGGCTCAAGGCCGGCAACCTCGGCATGGCCACCAACAGTGGCCTGTGGGCACGCGACGGCAACAACATCATCAACGCCAAGGCCGCCATGCTGAGCTCCCGTGGCACCGTGCAACTGGCGGATGTACGTGTGTTCACCATGACCGGTGACGGCCAGCTCAGCCGCTTCGACTGGGCGCGCACCGCCGAACACGAGGGCCGTCAGTGGATGCTGCACGATGTGCGCAGCAGCGTGCTGGATGCACAGGGCGTGCACACCCGCAAGGTCGACAGCCAGCCGTGGCAGTCGAGCCTCGACCCGCAGGTGCTGGCGCAGAACATGATCCAGCCGCAATACCTGTCGATGCGGGATCTGCTCAGCAACATGTCCTACAAGGAGCGCAACGGCGAAAGCCCCGGCAGCTACGCCGTCGCGTTCTGGGGACGCGCCCTGTACCCGCTCAACGTGCTGGTGCTGGTGCTGTGCGCGATGCCGTTCGCGTTCGGCACCTTGCGCTCGGGCGGCCTGGGCAAACGCATGTTCGTGGGCATGTTGCTGGCCATCGGCTGGTATTTCCTGCAGCAGGCGCTGGTCAACTTCGGCACCGTCTACGGCGTGCCCGCCCTGCCGGCCAACCTGCTGCCGGCCGTCGTGCTGGCCCTGGCGGCCTGGCTGTATTTCCGCCGCCACGCCTGAACCGGACGCCTTGCGTGCCGTCCGGGGCCTGCTTCCGGGGCCGCTTTTCTTTTATGAACGAAAGCTAAACAATAGCTCCGGTACCCTGAGCAAATTCACGGTGCGACCACGCAGTAACAAGTGGAGCGACATTTCTGTCCGATATCGCTTCCGCGGCACGTTCCATCGCTGTGCGCGTTTTCGTGCGCAGTCCGCGGGGCGGGCATGACGTGAACGCATCTGAAAGGGGTATCAAGTGCTGACTTACCAGGAGCTCGCGGCGGTTGCATGGCACCGCAGCGGGCTCATGCGCCCGGTGGGCCGGCCACGTTGCGCCCAGTGAACAAGTTGCCCTTCCTTCGAGGAGACAAAAAGCATGGCCAAGCAGAGTAGTCAGAAATTCATCGCCAGAAACAGGGCGCCGCGCGTGCAGATCGAGTACGACGTCGAGGTCTACGGCGCGCAGAAAAAGGTGCAGGTGCCGTTCGTGATGGGCGTGATGTCGGACCTGTCCGGCGCCAACAACAGCGAGCTGCCGTCGATCGAGGAGCGCAAGGCGCTGGAGATCGACGTCGACAATTTCGACAACCGCCTGCAGTCGATGAAGCCGCGCGTGTCCTTCGCCGTGCCCAATACCCTGACCGGCGAGGGCAGCCTCAACGTGGACATCACGTTCGAGAGCATGGACGACTTCTCCCCCGCCGCCGTGGCCCGCAAGGTGGCCCCCGTGGCCAAGCTGCTGGAGGCGCGCACCCAGCTGGCCAACCTCAACACCTACATGGATGGCAAGGCTGGCGCCGAGAAGCTGATCGCCCAGGCCATCAACGACCCCGCGCTGCTGCAATCGCTGGTATCGGCGGCCAAGCCTGCCGACACGGACGGAGAGTAAACACATGGCAACCGAAACCCAGGCCGAACAGGGCGGCGCTACCGAAACCCTCGAAGCGGGCGATTTCGCCGCGCTGCTCAGCAAGGAATTCAAACCCAAGAGCGATCGCGCCAAGGAGGAGGTCGAATCCGCCGTGCGCACGCTGGCCGAGCAGGTGTTGAGCAAGGCCGACATCGTCTCCGACGACGTCACCCAGACCATCAACGCCTACATCGCCGAGATCGACCGCAAGCTCAGCGAGCAGATCAACGAGATCATGCACCACGCCGATTTCCAGAAGCTGGAAAGCGCATGGCGCGGCCTGCATCACCTGGTC
>Ga0206102_1000733_pt1 | contig 9982 bp, 8 predicted proteins | sample 1B1Ametagenome_FD_148645 | JGI IMG/M metagenome (GOLD analysis project Ga0206102, IMG submission 148645) | Enriched microbial communities from leaf-cutter ant dump, University of Wisconsin, Madison, United States - 1B1A | ecosystem: Environmental > Terrestrial > Nest > Insects nest > Nest dump... | reverse complement strand
CGCGACCGCGATCGACCCCACCGCGATGACGCCGCTGACCGACAGGTCGAGCAGCCCGGCCGCGATCAGCAGCGTCATGCCGCAGCCCGCGAGCCCGACGAACGACGCCTGGAACAGCACGTTCGACAGGTTCCCCGAACCCCAGAACGCGGGCCGCGCGAGCCCGACCGCGACGCACAGCACGACGAGCACGCCGAGCAGGTACTGCCGCGCGGCGAACTGTCGCAGCGTGCGGCCGATACCCGGTGCGGACTCCGGCTCGGCGAGCGGGGACGGGTCCGTGGGGGTGGTCACGGTGGTCACGAGAGCCTCCCTTCGAGCATGCGGCGGACCGCGGCCCGCTGCGCGCCGTCGATGCTCAGGGCGAAGACCAGGAGGGCTCCGAGCGCGACGTACTGGTAGAACGACGGGACGTTGAGCAGGTTGAGGCCGGAGTTGATCATCGACAGCAGGAGCGCCGCGACGAACGTGCCGACGATGCGCGGGCGACCGCCCGCCATGCTCGTGCCACCGAGGACGACGATCGCGATCGCCTGGAGCTCGAGCCCCGAGGACACCGAGCCGTTGACGACGCCGAGCTGGCTCGCGAGCAGCACCCCGCCGACACCCGCTGCGGCGCCCGCGGCGAGGTAGGACGCCAGCACGACGCGCGACACGCTGATGCCGGTGTCCACCGCGGCCTCGGGGCTGCCGCCGACGGCGACGACGTGCTTGCCGAACCGCATGCGGTCGAGCGCGAACCACGCGCCCGCGCCGAGCACGACGGCGACGAGGAACGGCACGGGGATCCCGACGAGCGACGCGGTCGCGACGTCCTTGAACCCGGCCGACGCGATCATGATGGGCGCGCCGCCCGTGAACAGCAGGACGAGCCCGCGGTACACGCTCATGGTCGACAGCGTCGCGACGAAGCCCGGTACCCGCAGCCGCGTGACGACGAGCCCGTTGACGAGCCCGAGCCCGGCACCGACCGCGATCCCGGCGACCGCACCGACGACCGGCCCGGCGGCGTTGACGCTCGCGGCCGCGATGCACGCCGCCAGCGCCTGCGCCGAGCCGACCGACAGGTCGATGCCACGCACCGCGATCACGAGCGTCATGCCGTAGCCGACGATCGCCAGGATCGCGGCGTTGACCAGCACGTTCGTGATGTTGGAGCCCGACGCGAAGTTCGGCACGGCGGCCACGCCGACGACGAGCACGAGCACGAACGGGACGAGCACGCCCGCGTTCTGCAGCAGCCGTCGGCGCGCGTCGGCGCGGCGCGCGGCCTCGGCCGAGCGCGCACGCTCGTCGGCGACGAGGTCCGCCGTCGACTCGAGGGTGGTGTCAGACATGGGAGGCCTCCGCCGTGGGTCCGCCTGGGGTTGCGTCCGTGGGTCCGCCGACGGGGGCGGCCGCAGCGACCTGCCCGACGGACGCGCCGACGATGTTGTCCTCGGTGACGTCGCGCCCGTGCAGCTCGGCGACGCGACGGCCCGCGAAGTACACGGCGCACCGGTCGGTGATCGCCGCGAGCTCGGGCGCGTCGGAGCTCGACACGACGACCGCGACGCCCGCGTCCGCGAGCTGCTTGACGAGCTGGTAGATGTCGACCTTCGCACCCACGTCGACGCCGCGCGTCGGCTCGTTGAGCAGCAGCACCGAGCAGCCGGACAGCAGGGCCCGGCCGAGCAGGACCTTCTGCTGGTTGCCGCCCGAGAGGTTGCCGATGAGCTGGCGGCCGTGCGGCACGCGGATGCGCATGTCGGAGCGCAGCCGGGAGAACTGCGCACGCTCGTCGGACGGGACGGGCAGGAGGCGACGCAGGAGCGACAGGCCGGACCGGTCACGCGAGACCATCGCGTTCTCGGTCACGTCGAGGTGCGGGAGGATGCCCTCGCCCTTGCGGTCCTCGCTGAGCATGAACACGCCCGCCCGGACCGCGTCGCGCGGCCGCGACAGGCGCACGGACCGCCCGTCGACGCGGATCTCGCCCGCGGACGGCAGGTCGCCGAACAGCGCGCGCGTGAGCTCGGTGCGGCCCGAGCCGACGAGCCCCGCGAGCCCGACGATCTCGCCGCCGCGCACCGTGAGGTCGAACGGCTCGGCGACGCCCGGCACGCGCAGCCCCACGACCTCGAGCCGCTTCTCGCCGGTGCTCGCGGCGGCCGAGGCGCGCTCGAACGTCTGCGGCTTTCGGCCGAGCATGTGCTCGACCAGGCGCGCCTCGTCGAGCTCGCGCGTCGGGGCGTGCGCGACGAGCGCGCCGTCCCGCAGCACCGCGACGTCGTCGCAGATCGCGAAGATCTCGTCGAGGTGGTGCGAGACGTACACGACGGCCTTGCCCTGCGCCGCGATGCGCCGCACGATCTCGTGCAGCCGCGTCGTCTCGGCTCCGTTGAGGGCCGCTGTGGGCTCGTCCATGATGAGGACGTCGAACTCGCGCGAGAGCGCCCGCGCGATCTCGACCATCTGCCGGTCGCCGACCGTGAGCGACGAGACCGGGCGGTCCGGGTCGAGGTCGAGCCCGAGCTGCGCGAGCAGCCCGGCCGTGCGGTCCCGCGTGGTGCCGCGGTCGACCACGCCCGCGCCCGTGAGCTCGTGGCCGAGGTACACGTTGTCCGCGACCGAGAGCTGCGGCACGAGCCGGAACTCCTGGCTGACGACGCTGATGCCCGCGGCCTGCGACTCCGCCGAGCTGCGGAACGTGCGGGCCGTGCCGCGCACGAGCACCTGGCCGCTCACGGGCTGCTCGATGCCGCCGAGCACGCGGATGAGCGTGCTCTTGCCGGCGCCGTTCTCGCCGACGAGCCCGAGGACCTGCCCCGGCTCGAGGTCCAGCGAGACCCCCTTGAGCGCGCGGACGCCGGGGTACTCCTGGACCACGTCCACGACCTGCAGCGCTGCCGTCATCGACGTCTCCTCCTGACTGGTACCGGTGAGGGCGGGGCACCCGCGCCCCGCCCTCACCGTGGATCGCTCGTGCTTACTTCTGCGCGGCGCGCGACGCGCGGAAGTCCGCGAGGGTGTCGCCCGTGACGAGCTCGACCGGGAAGAACACCGTCTTGGTCGCGGCGTCGTCGTAGCCGGGGTCGGTGCCCTCGAGCAGCGCGAGGACGGTCTCGACGGCCTTCTTGCCCTGGCCGAACGGGTCCTGCGCGACCGTGGCGCTCATGAGGCCCTTCTCGATGAGGTCCTGCGCACCGTCGGAGCCGTCGAACCCGATGAGGTAGAACCCGTCGGCGACCGACTTGCCCGCCGTCTCCATGGCGCGCTGCGCACCGATCGCGGAGTCGTCGTTCGCGGCGTAGATGACCTCGAGGTCGGGGTTCGCCGAGAGCATGTCCTGCGCGGCCGCGAAGCCGCCGTCGACCGTGTCGTTGCCGTCGAGGCTCGAGACGATCTCGAACGAGTCGTTCGCCTCGATCGCGTCGACGAAGCCCGCCACGCGCTCCTCGCCGACGACCGAGCCCGCGTGCAGCTCGATGACGCCGACCTTGTGCGTGCCCGCGACGCCCCCGAGCTGGTCGATCACGTACTGCGCCGCGAGCTCGCCGCCGTTGCGGTTGTTGGACAGGATGTAGCCGTCGTAGTCGCCCGCGGTGCCGATGTCGGCGATGACGACCGGGATCTTGGCGTCGTGCGCGGCGTCGATGGTCGACGGCAGGGCCGACGGCTGCACGGGCGTCACGATGAGCCCCGAGATGCCCTGGTTGATGAGGTCGAGGCTGCCCGAGACCTGCGCGTTCTGGTCCGACTTCTGGTCGACGACCGTGATGCCGACGCCGGCCTCCTCGGCGCCGGCCTTGACGCCCGCGGAGTAGGACTGCCAGTACGGGTTCTGCAGGTCGTAGACCGAGTACCCGAGCGTGAGCGGGTCCTTCGCCTCGAACTTCGCGCCGCCCGACGCGTCGGTCGTCGACTCGTTCGTCGTCCCGCCCGTCGTCGTGTCGTTCGGCTCGTCGGACCCGCTGGCGCAGGCGGACATGAGGAGCGCGGCGGCCGCGGCGAGGCCGACGGCCCGGGAGATGGTGCGCACGATGGTGGTCTCCTTTGACTGTGCTGTGCTTGCGTGCTGGAGGGCTGGGCTGCTGACGCCGGTCGCGTCAGTCGATCGCGGTCGCGAGGCGGCCCGAGTTCGCCGCCTCCGCCACGAAGGCGTTGTCGTGCAGACCTGCCCACGCGGGGAGCGGGGCGGGCTTGTCGTGCGCGTGCTCCGTGGGCTCGTGGCTGTAGGTCGAGACCTCGCGCACGACGAGCGGGGTGCGCGCGTCGGCGGGGCAGCGGAACGCGTGCAGGTGCTTGCGGTGCATGACGAACTTGGGGTCGCCCGGACGCAGCCGGACGTAGCTCGTCAGGCGCGAGTACGACTCCTCGCGGCCGGCGGGCAGCGCGACGCCCGCGGGCCACGCGTCACCGACGGGCATGGGCCGGAACTCGAGCGCGGGCTCGTCGCCGACCTGCACCGGCTCGGGCGAGTAGAACACCTCCATCTCCCCCAGCACGACCTCGTAGCTCTCGGTCTTGCGCTGGTGGAAGTGGGGCGGGCAGAACTTGCCGGGGTGGACGATCATGAGCTTGTCGCACAGCCCCGAGTACTCGGAGTACGCGGCGGCCCCGGCCGGCAGGCCGTCGACCGCGGGCTCGTTGAGCGACTCGAAGATCACCATCGCCTCGTACGGCTCGCGCGACCACAGGCCGTTCGCGAACGCCTCGTACTGGTCGTCACCGAAGACGATCCCCGCGCTGTCGTTCACCATGTCGGGGGTGATCGGGTAGCGCAGGGCCTGTGCCAGGCTCGCTGCCTCGTGGAGCCACTCGTCGTACTCACGACGGGTCACGGACGTCCGGGTCACGGAACCTCCTGTGGATCGTGTGCGGCGCGGCGGTGCGTCACACATTTGAACCGGTTCACCTCTGAACCGGTTCAAGATTGCATCTCGACGCGCACCAGTGTCAAGCAAGGAAGGTCACGGTTCGGTGACGGCCGCCCAGCGGCCGGTAGATGTGCAGGTCAGCGCGTCGTGGCGACCTGGCGACGCGACGACGCGCGCACCACGAGCTGCGGCTCGAAGGCGACGTGCTCGCCCGGCTCGCGCTCGTCGGCGCGCAGCAGGAGCCGCGCGGCGGCGGCCCCCATCGCGAACGACGGCTGCCGCACCGTCGTCAGCGGCGGGTTCAGCGCGGGCGAGAAGTCCGTGTCGTCGTAGCCGACGAGCGCGACGTCGTCGGGCACGCGCAGGCCCCGCTCCTGCATCGCGAGCAGCGCCCCCAGCGCGAGCATGTCGTTGACGCACATGACCGCCGTCACCTCGCGCCGGTCGAGCAGCGGCCCGACGGCCCGCGACCCCTCGACCACCGTGAGGTCCCGCACCTCCACGTCCACCACGACGTCCGCGGGGTCCAGCCCCTGGTCGACGACCGCGCGCTCGACCCCCGCGCGCCGCTCCGCGCACCACGACACCGAGGTCGAGCCGTTGACGAGCGCGATCCGCCGGTAGCCCTCGTCGAGCAGGTGCGCCATCGCGAGCCGCGCACCCTCGACGTTGTCGAGGCTGACCCAGGCGCCCGGCGAACCCGTCGCCTGGTGCTCGAGCGTGACCACGCCGAACCGCCGCTGCTCGAACGCCGCCCAGTCCGCGGCGCGGTCGACGATCGGCGCGAGCACGAGCCCGTCGACCCCCTGGCTCGTCAGGACCCGCAGGAGGTGCTCCTGCCGCTCGGGGTCCTGGTGCGTCGAGCCGACGACCATCGTGAGCCCCGCCTCGTCGATCACCGTCTCGACGCCGCGCAGGACCGACGCCCAGAACGGGTTGCCCACGTCGGGCACGACGAGGCCGATGAGCTCCGAACGACGGCTGCGCAGCTGACCCGCGGCGCGCGACGGCACGAAGCCGAGCGCCCGCATCGCGGACTCCACACGCTCCCGCGTGCGCGTGCCGACCCGGTCCGGGTTGTTGAGCACGTTCGACACGGTCCCGAGCGAGACGCCCGCGCGCGCCGCGACCTCGCGCACCCCGACGTGGCGCGTGCTGCCCGACCGTGCTCCCGCGTTCGATCCAGGCCTCGAGTCTGCGCCCTTCGGCACGGTGGCCCCCGTCCGTCTCCCGGCGTCGTCGCCGTCGTCGTTGAGCGCCGTCACCCGACGACGCTCGTCGCTGCCTCGACGCCGTCCACCGCCCCACCGACCCGCCGGGGCGGCACCGACTCGTGGCTGGCGGTCGGCGCTCGCCGGCACGTCGCCGTCGAGCCGGCTCCTCGTCCCCCCTGGGTCGAGCGAGCGTCATGTTACGGCCCGGATGCTACCCCGGCGCACCGTGCGCGCCACCGTGCCACGTCACCGCAGGTCAGCGTGCGCCCTCGCGGTCCGCGCGCAGCAGGTACGTCGCGGTCTCGAGGTCGGTGACCAGCACGGTCACCCACCCGCCACGCAGCGCGGCCTCGATCGCGGCGTGCTTCTCGGTGCCGCCGGCCACTGCGAGGCGGCGCGGCACGGCCCGCAGCGCGTCGGGGGCGATGCCCATGATGCGCCGGTCGACGGACGTCCGGACGGGGCGGCCCTCGGCGTCGAAGAACCGCAGGCAGATGTCGCCCACGGCACCCGCCGCGAGGAGCTCGCGCTGGTCGTCGTCGGACAGCGCGTTGCCGCTCTCGCGCAGCAGGGGCGACGGGGCGAGCGCGCCCAGGCCGACCATCGCCATCGTGAGGCGCGGCCACAGGTCCATGACGTCCGTGACGGTCGTGTCCGCCGACATCGCGTCGCGCGCGTGCGCCGAGCCGAGCATGCCGGGAGTCGGCATGAACACGGGCTCGGCGCCGGTGCTCGCCGCGAACCGGCCGAGCAGCTGGGTCGCCCGCATCTGCACGCGCGGCTCCCCGATGCCGCCCACGACCTGCACGACCTTGTCCACGACGGGGGCCGGGAAGGGCCGCATCGACTCGACCGTCGTGAGCAGCGACGACGACCACGACGAGATCCCGACGGTGTCGCCGCCGGTCAGCGTGGTCTCCAGGTAGGCACCGGCTGCCGCGCCCAGCGCGGGCGTGACCTCGGCGACGTCACCGCCCACGTCGACGACGACCGCCTCGCCGAGCGGGTAGGCGCGCTGCAGCGCCTCCTCGAGGTCGGGGTAGACGCCCTGCGGCGGCATGACCGTGGTGCGCACGACGCCGACGTCGGCGGCGAACTTCAGCAGCCGCGAGATGCGCGACTGCGAGACGTGCAGCGTCGCGGCGATCTCGGCCTGCGTCCGGCCACGCTCGTAGTACAGGCGCGCGATCTTCGTCGCGAGCCGCAGTCGGCCGTCGTCCTCGCCACTGAGCACGACGGCGGGTGTCTCGGCCACGTCGGTCCCCTCCCTGATGGCACGTCGTCGTGCTCGTCGGCCGCCCCTGCCGCCCGGCTGAGACGGACGGTCGGCCACCCCGCACGCAGCGGCGGGGCGGACCGACCGTCGTCCTTCGGCTCAGCCCACCAGGGACTGCGCGGCAGCCACGATCCCGGAGGCGCTGATGCCGAAGTGGTCGAGCAGCCACTCGACCGAACCGGTGGGGGCGAAGGCGTCGTCGACGCCCACCATCCGCATGCGGGCCGGCTCGCGCCGCGCGAGGAGCTCCGCGACCGCGCCGCCGAGGCCGCTGACGAGCGCCTCCTCGACCGTCACGATGCCCTTCGTCTCGCGCGCGGCCGCGACGAGCGCGTCCTCGTCGAGCGGCTTGATCGTCGGCATCGCGAGCACGCGCGCGTCGACGCCCTGCGTCTCGAGCACCTCGGCCGCCTCGAGCGCACGCGCGACGACCGTGCCGGTCGCGACGATCGTCACGTCCGAGCCCTCGCGCAGCGTCGTCGCCCGGCCGGGCACGAACTGGTAGCCCTCGGGGTTGACGTCCGGGACGCCCATGCGGGACACGCGGACGAAGACCGGGCCGTCGTGCTGCGCGGCCCAGCGGACGACCTGGCGGGTCTCCTCCGGGTCGGCGGGCACGACGATCGTCAGGCCCGGGATGGTCCGCAGCCACGCGAGGTCCTCGATCGAGTGGTGCGTCGGGCCGAGCTCGCCGTAGGCCATGCCGGGGCTCTGCCCGACGAGCACGACGTGGTGCTGCGAGTACGCCGCGTCGACCTTGATCTGCTCCATGGCGCGCGCCGTGAGGAAGCACGCCGCGGCGGAGACGAACGGCACCTTGCCGCCGTTCGCGAGCCCCGCGCCGACGCCGACCATGTCCTGCTCGGCGATGCCGACGTTGATCAGCCGCTCGGGGAACCGCTCCTGGAACGGGGCGAGCTTGCTCGACCCGACGGAGTCGTTGACGACCGCGACGACCCGCTCGTCCTGCGCGGCGAGGTCGACGAGCGCCTCCACCCACGCGTCACGGCAGTCGTGCAGCACTGCTGCTTCGGTGCTCACTTCGCCTCCAGCTCGGCCAGGGCCTGCGTGACCTGGTCCTGCGACGGGACCTTGTGGTGCCACGCCACGTTGTCGGACATGAACGAGATCGGGTGGCCCTTGTGGGTGTGCGCGACGACCGCGGTGGGCTTGCCCGACGCGGCCGGCACGGACGCGAACACCTCGACGAGCGCCGCGTGGTCGTGCCCGTCGACCTCGACGACCTCGAGGCCGAAGGCCGCGAGCTTGTCGGTGAGTGGCTCGAGGTCGTTGGTGTCCTCGACCTTGGCGCCCTGCTGCAGACGGTTGCGGTCGACGATCACGCACAGGTGCTCGAGCCGGTGGTTGCCCGCCGTCATGAGGGCCTCCCAGTTGGAGCCCTCCTGCAGCTCGCCGTCACCGACCACGACGAACGTGCGCCGGTCCGAGCCGTCGAGCTTGCCCGCGAACGCGGTGCCGACCGCGATCGGCAGCCCGTGCCCGAGCGGGCCCGTGCTCGCCTCGACCGCGTCGATCTTGGTGCGCGCCGGGTGGCCGTTGAGCTGCGAGAGCGGCTTCATGAACGTGCTGAGCTGCTCGGGCGGCAGGAAGCCGGCCGTCGCGAGCGTCGTGTAGAGCGCGGCGGCCGCGTGCCCCTTCGACAGGATGAACCGGTCGCGGTCGGGGTCGTCGAGCCGGTCCGGCGCGACGTTGAGCACGTGCAGGTACAGCGTCACGAGGATGTCGATGACGGAGAACTCACCGCCGATGTGCCCGAGCCCCGCGGCGCGGATCATCTGGATGTCCCGCTGGCGCACGGCGCGCGCCGCGTCCCGCAGGTGCGCGACGACCTCGTCGGGCGTCGCCCCCTCGGGGACGCGACCGAACACGCGCAGCGCCTCGGTCGGGACGGCGCCGACCTCCGGCACCAGGTCTTCTTCGACAGTCATCGTCAGCCCCTCATGCTGCTGAAGAGGGCGTCCTGCACGAGCTTCTGCGCCCCCATCGCGTCCTGGTTCGCCTGCGCGGCCCGCAGCGCGTCGATGTCCAGCTCGTCCAGCGCCCGGTGGATGGCCTTGAGGAACCGCACCGAGAGCTTGGCGGCCTCGACGGTGTCCTCCCGGAACGGGAACTGGTCCAGCTGCCACACGCCCTGCCAGTTGTTGATCTTGAGCGTGTAGAAGAACTCGAAGACCTCGACGGGGTGCACGGTCCCGACGACCATGTCGTCGTCCCAGCCCCGGAGGTTGTCGTTGACGTCCATGGCCCACAGCAGGCCGTGGTCGATGAGCAGCTGCGCGGCCGCCGCGGGCGACTCCCCGCCGAACAGCGCGTGGCCGAAGTCGAGCAGCACACCGACGTTGTCGACGCCCATCGCCTTGATCCCGAGCGCCGTCTTGGCGGCCGAGTCCCAGAACATCTTCTGGCGCGGCTCGCGCGGCTTGTACTCGATCACCATCTTGACGTCGGGGTTCGCCTCGGCGAGCTCGCGCATGCCGGAGACCGCAAGCTCCCACTGCTGGTGGTGGTCGACCTGGAACGGGTAGTCCCAGCCGTCCTGCCCGGGCCAGACCTTGAGGTACTTCGCGCCGAGCGCGCGCACCACGTCGGCCGCCTCGTTCAGGAACGCGAGC
>Ga0206102_1000731_pt1 | contig 9983 bp, 10 predicted proteins | sample 1B1Ametagenome_FD_148645 | JGI IMG/M metagenome (GOLD analysis project Ga0206102, IMG submission 148645) | Enriched microbial communities from leaf-cutter ant dump, University of Wisconsin, Madison, United States - 1B1A | ecosystem: Environmental > Terrestrial > Nest > Insects nest > Nest dump... | reverse complement strand
GAGGTACTCCGCCGCGGTCCGCGCGTCCGGCTTCTCGGTGAACCCGGCGGCGTGCCGCGCGGTCGGCGCGTCGAGCAGCCCGAGCGCGTCGCCCGCGCGCACGTACCCGAACGCGGTGGACGGCCCGGTCGCCGCGATGCCGATGGTCACGACGAACCCCGCACGGGCCGCGACGACCGCCTCGCGCACCGCCGCCTCGAACCGGTCCGTGCCCGCGATGACGTGGTCGGCCGCGAACGACCCGAGCACGACCTCCTCGCCGTGGCGCTCGAGCAGCACGGCGGCCGCGAGGCCGATCGCCGCCATGGAGTCGCGCGGCGACGGCTCGACGAGGAGGCGCCCGCGCTCGTCGTCGGCAGCGGGCCCGGCGCCGGACGCCCGGACCAGGGCCGGCACCTGCTCGGCGACGGCGGCCGCGTGCCGCACCCCGGTCACGACGAGCACGCCCTCCGGGCCGGTGAGCGGCGTCAACCGGTCCACCGTCGACTGCAGCAACGTGCGTCCCGAGCCCGTGAGGTCCAGCAGGAACTTGGGGTGCCCGGCCCGCGAGAGCGGCCACAGCCGCGTGCCCGCGCCGCCCGCCGGGACGACCGCGTGGAAGCCGGGGATCGCCGGGGTCTGCGTCGACATGGCGGCCAGGCTAGCCGGGACCGCGACCGGCGCCGGGCCCCGACCGAGGACCGGAGCCGTGCGCATCGGGCCACGCGCCACCGGTCGCGACGCGTGGCAGAAATCGGCGCGCCACGGCCCGACGTTCCAGAGTGTGGACTTTCTCACACGCAGGACCTTCGGCCCAGGCCCGTGCAGGCGGGACGTTCCAGGTCTATACAGTGAGGGAGCCCCCGGGACGCCGCCGTCCCACCCCTGACTCGCCAGGAGGCACCCTCCGTGTCCGCAGCGCCTGCAGCGCCCGCAGCGCCTTCGTCGCCACCGGCGAAGAGGAAGGCACCCGTCGGCACCCTCTACCGCGGCCGCGAAGGCATGTGGTCGTGGGTCGCCCACCGGGTCACGGGTGTCGCGATCTTCTTCTTCCTCCTCGTGCACATCCTCGACACGTCGCTCGTGCGCGTCTCCCCCGAGGCGTACAACGACGTGATCGGGACGTACAAGAACCCGATCATGGGCATCGGGGAGGCCGGCCTGGTCGCCGCGATCGTGTTCCACGCGTTCAACGGCATCCGGATCATCCTCGTGGACTTCTGGGCCAAGGGCCCGAAGTACCAGCGCGTGATGCTGTGGATCGTCGTCGGGCTGTTCGTCGTGACGATGGCCGGGTTCCTGCCGCGTCACCTCATGCACGTGTTCGGGGGCGAGTGATGACGACGATCGCCGACCCCAAGGCGCCGCGCCCGCCGCGCGCCCGTCCGTCGCGGCTCACGACCCGCGGCAACACCGAGCTGTACGGCTGGGTGTTCATGCGCGCGTCCGGTGCGCTGCTCATCGTGCTGATCTTCGGGCACCTGTTCGTCAACCTCGTCGCGGGCGAGGGCGTCAAGGCGATCGACTTCGGCTTCGTCGCCGGCAAGTGGGCCTCGCCGCTGTGGCAGATCTGGGACCTGCTGATGCTGTGGCTCGCGATGATCCACGGCACGAACGGCATGCGGACGATCGTCAACGACTACGCGGAGAAGGACGGCACGCGCCTCGTCCTCAAGGGCCTGCTGTACCTCGCGTTCCTCGTGACCGTCACGCTCGGCACGCTCGTGATCTTCACGTTCGACCCGTGCCCGACGGACGCCCCCCTCAACCTCCTGCCGTCGTTCTGCACGGCCTGACCTGACGACGTCGTCCCGAAGGAAGCCCCCAGACCATGCAGACCCACCAGTACGACGTCGTGATCGTCGGCGCGGGCGGCGCCGGGATGCGCGCGGCGCTCGAGTCCTCGACGCGTGTGCGCACGGCCGTCATCAGCAAGCTCTACCCCACGCGCTCCCACACCGGCGCCGCGCAGGGCGGCATGTGCGCCGCGCTCGCGAACGTCGAGGAGGACAACTGGGAGTGGCACACGTTCGACACCGTCAAGGGCGGTGACTACCTGGTCGACCAGGACGCCGCCGAGGTCATGGCCAAGGAGGCCATCGACGCGGTGCTCGACCTCGAGAAGATGGGCCTGCCGTTCAACCGGACGCCCGAGGGCCGCATCGACCAGCGCCGGTTCGGCGGTCACACGCGCAACCACGGCGAGGCCGCGGTGCGCCGCGCGTGCTATGCCGCGGACCGCACGGGCCACATGATCCTGCAGACGCTCTACCAGCAGTGCGTCAAGAACGAGGTCGAGTTCTTCAACGAGTTCTACGTCCTCGACCTGCTCGTCGACCACGACCTCGCCGCGGGCCACGTCCCCGAGGGCGAGGAGGTCAACGTCTCGGGCGTCGTGGCGTACGAGCTCGCGACGGGCGAGATCCACGTGTTCCAGGCCAAGGCCGTCGTGTTCGCGACGGGCGGCGCGGGCAAGATCTTCAAGACGACGTCGAACGCGCACACGCTCACCGGTGACGGCATGGCGCTCGCCTACCGGCGCGGCATCCCGCTCGAGGACATGGAGTTCTTCCAGTTCCACCCGACGGGCCTCGCGGGTCTCGGCATCCTGCTCTCGGAGGCGGCGCGCGGCGAGGGCGGCATCCTGCGCAACTCGGAGGGCGAGCGCTTCATGGAGCGCTACGCCCCGACGATCAAGGACCTCGCGCCGCGCGACATCGTCGCCCGGTCCATGGCGAACGAGGTGCGCGAGGGCCGCGGCGCCGGACCGAACAAGGACTACGTCCTGCTCGACCTCACGCACCTCGAGCCCGCGCACATCGACGCGAAGCTGCCCGACATCACGGAGTTCGCGCGCACGTACCTCGGCATCGAGCCGTACACCGAGCCGGTGCCCGTCTACCCCACGGCGCACTACGCGATGGGCGGCATCCCGACGAACATCGAGGGCGAGGTGCTGCGCAACGAGACCGACGTCATCAAGGGCCTGTACGCGGCCGGCGAGTGCGCGTGCGTCTCGGTGCACGGGTCGAACCGGCTCGGGACCAACTCGCTGCTCGACATCAACGTGTTCGGCAAGCGCGCGGGCCGGTCGGCCGCGGCGTACGCGGCTGCGGCCGAGTTCGTCGCGCTGCCCGACGAGCCCGCGGTCGTCGCGCAGGCCGAGCTCGAGACCATCCGCACGCGGCCCGACGGCGAGCGCGTCGCGGACATCCGCCGCGCGCTGCAGGAGACCATGGACGCGAACGCCCAGGTCTTCCGCACGGCCGAGTCGCTGTCGCAGGCGCTCGCCGACGTCAAGGCGCTGCGCACGCGCTTCGAGTCGGTCTCGGTGCAGGACAAGTCGCGGACGTTCAACACGGATCTCCTCGAGGCCGTCGAGCTCGGCTTCCTGCTCGACATCGCCGAGACGGTCGTCGTGGGTGCCCTGCGGCGCGAGGAGTCGCGCGGCGGGCACTTCCGCGAGGACTTCCCCGACCGCGACGACGCGGGCTTCATGCGACACACCATGGCGTACCGACGTCCGCTGGGCTCGGCCGCGGACGGTGACGCCGAGGGCCCGTTCCACCACGTCGAGACGTTCGACGACTACCAGCTGGTGCTCGGCTCCAAGTCGGTCACCGTGACCCGCTACCAGCCGATGGAGCGCAAGTACTGATGACTGCCACGATCGAGGACTCCCCCGCCCAGGCAGGCACCGTGCCGACGTTCACGGTGACGCTGCGCATCCTGCGCCATCTGCCCGCCGACGACGGCACCGCCGCGACCCGCTGGGACGAGTTCGAGCTCCAGGTGCACGGCACCGACCGCGTGCTCGACGCGCTCCACAAGGTCAAGTGGGAGCACGACGGCTCGCTCACCTTCCGCCGCTCGTGCGCGCACGGCGTGTGCGGCTCGGACGCGATGCGGATCAACGGCCGCAACCGGCTCGCGTGCAAGACCCTGCTCAAGGACCTCGACCCGTCGAAGCCCATCACGATCGAGCCCATCAAGGGCCTGCCCGTGATCAAGGACCTCGTGGTCGACATGGAGCCGTTCTTCGCGTCGTACCGCGAGATCATGCCGTTCCTCATCACGACCGGGAACGAGCCGACCAAGGAGCGTCTGCAGTCCGCCGAGCAGCGCGCGCGGTTCGACGACACCACCAAGTGCATCCTGTGCGCCGCGTGCACGTCGTCGTGCCCCGTGTTCTGGACCGACGGGCAGTACTTCGGCCCGGCCGCGATCGTCAACGCGCACCGGTTCATCTTCGACAGCCGCGACGAGGGCGGAGCGCAGCGGCTCGAGATCCTCAACGACAAGGAGGGCGTGTGGCGCTGCCGCACGACCTTCAACTGCACCGAGGCGTGCCCCCGGGGCATCGAGGTGACGAAGGCGATCCAAGAAGTCAAGCGCGCGATGATCACGCGCGTCTTCTGACGCACCCTCTCCCGCTGTCGCGAACGGACGAGTCAAGCGCGCGATGATCACGCGCGTCTTCTGACGCACCCTCTCCCGCTGTCGCGAACGGACGAGTCAAGCGCGCGATGATCACGCGCGTCTTCTGACGCACCTCTCCCCGTTCACCTCCCCTACTCTCGTCGCATGTCCGACGAGCCCGAGATCCAGCTCCCCGGCGGCAACGTCGGCGGGGCGGTGCGGGTCGGGAGCACGGTGCGCCGTCCGACCGGACCGTGGACGCCCGCGGTGCACGAGCTGCTCGACCACCTGACGGCGGTCGGGCTGCGCGGCGTGCCGCGCGTGCACGGGTGCGACGAGCGCGGCCGCGAGGTCCTCGACTACCTCCCGGGCGAGGTCGTGCCCGTCGGCGTGGTCGAGCTGACGGACGCGCAGCTCGCGTCGGCGGCCCGCTGGCTGCGCGACCTCCACGAGGCCGTCGCGGGCTTCCCCCGCTCGTCGCGCCGCTGGCGGTTCGTCGAACGTGCGCTCGCTCCCGGCGAGATCGTCTGCCACCACGACCCGGCGATGTACAACCTCGCGTTCGACGGCGACGAGCTCGTCGGCGTCTTCGACTGGGACACCGCGGGCCCGGGGCACCCGCTCGACGACCTCGCGATGCTCGCGTGGGCGTCCCCGCTGCTGTTCCCCGACGACGACGCCGCCCGCATGACGCACGGGCTGCGGGTGCTCGCCGACGCGTACGGCGGCGTGGACCCGGTCGACCTGCTGCGCCATGTCGAGCGTCGCATGACGGCGTCGGCCGACCGCATCTGGGAGGGGCAGCGCGCGGGCGACCCGGGCATGCTGCGCCTCGGTGAGCGCGGCGAGCCCGCCTCGACGCTCGAGCGCCTCGCGCGGCTCGTCGCACGCTTCCCCGAGCTCACCGACGCCCTGCGCACGGCCTGACGATCTCGGCCACGGGGCGCGGGGCACCTACGACCGCCCGTGCCGGGCGGGGTCGACTGCCGCCCGGTCCGGGCGCGCTCAGGAGTCGGCGGCTCGGGGCGGGTCGGCGGTCCAGGCAGCGGCGAGCAGCACGATCCGGGCGATGAGGTTGACCCACACGAGCAGCGTCACGAGGACCGCGAACGACGCGAGCACGGGGTTGCGGGTCGCGCTGCCCGCGACGACCGACGTCCCGAGGAACCGCACGACGCCGACGCCGACCGCGCAGATCAGGGCGCCCCACCGCAGCTCGCGCCACGGCACGTCGACGCCCGCGAGCACCCGCACGACGAGCACGAACACCGCCGCGTCGAGCACGAGCGCGACGACGACACCGGCACCCTGGAGCGCGACGTTCGTCGCCCCGGACCAGCCGACGGCGCCCAGGACCCATCGGACGGCGGAACCCGTCGCGGTGGTGAGCAGGGCCGACAGCAGGATGGCGACCGCGAAGCCCACGAGTCCGCCGAGCTCGCGCAGCTTGGACGCGACGGCGTTGCCCCCGCCCGGGACGTCGAACATCGCGCGCACCCCGGTCCGCAGCGCCGCGGTCGCCGAGAGCGCGGACACGAGCAGCACGACGAACGCCACGAGCCCCGCGACGGTGAGCCCGGTGTCGAGTCGCAGCGTTCCCGGGTCGACGAGCCCGCTGCCGCTGCCGTCGGCGAGCAGCCCGGGCACGGCGTCGTTGACCGCATCGACGACCTGGCCGCGCAGCTCGTCGTCGCCGCCCAGGACGGCCATGAACACGGTCCAGCCGATCGTGAGGGCGGCGAACACGGAGAACAGCGCGGCGTACGCGATGCCGCCGGTCAGGACTCCGCCGCCCTGGGCGCCGAACCGCGCGTTGGCCCGTGCGGCGCGCGTGCCCTGCCACCACGCGAGGAGCGCCTTGACCCGGACGACGATCCCGCCGCGTGTCGGGCCGCCCGCGGGCTCGTCGTGCCCGACGACCTCCGCCGCGTGCGCGTGGGCCGCGCCCGACCCGGCCGCCGGTTCCACCTCGTCGCGTCGTCGTTCCACGTCACGAGGCTAGGCAGCCGTGCGCCCGGCGGCACCTCGGTGCCGCCGGCGGCCCGTCACCGGGCGTGGTGCGCGGCCCGCCCCGTGAGCGGGTACTCGGCGCGCGGGCGCCACACCTCGTCGGCACCCCGCTCGTACCAGTGGAACCGCGTCACGACGAACGTGGCGTCGAAGCTCGCGAGGTCGTCCATGGCCTCGTCGAGCTGCGCGTCCGAGAGCTCGTGCGCGATCGTGACGTGCGGGTGGTAGTGGAACCGCAGGTCCTGCGCGAGCGGCCCGGTGCGGACCGCGGACTCGAGCCGCTCGCACGCGGCGATGCCGTCGGCGACCTGGACGAACGCGACGGGCGTGACGGGCCGGAACGTCGCGGTCCCGCGCAGGCGCACGACGAACGGGGTGTGCGACCCGGCGACGGAGGCGAGGTGGTCGTGCACCGCGGCGGTCTGGTCGGGCGCGATCGCGGTCGGGCCGAGCAGCGTGATGTGCGGCGGGATGTACGCCGCCCACGGGTCGCCGTGCCGCGCCCGCGCGGCCTGGAGCTGGCTGCCGTACGGCTCGGGAACGGTGATCGCGACGCCGGCGATCTCCTGGTCGCCCGCCAGCTCGGGCAGCTTCACGCGCGCGCCCGCCGGCGCAGCAGGCCGGAGCGCTCGTAGACGCGGTCGAGGGTCGGCGCGGCCATCGCGCGGGCCTTGTCGGCGCCGTCGGCGAGCACCGCGTCGAGCGCGGCCGGGTCGTCGAGGTACTCGTGCACGCGCGCCTGGAACGGCGTGACCCACTCGACGACGAGGTCCGCGAGCGCGACCTTGAGGTCGCCGTATCCCTTGCCCGCGAACTCGGCCTCGAGCTGGGGCACGGTGCGCCCCGACAGCGCCGAGAAGATCGTCAGGAGGTTGGAGACGCCGGCCTTCGCCTCGGGGTCGAACCGGATCTCGCGCTCGGTGTCCGTCACGGCGGACCGGATCCGCTTCGCGATCGTCTTCGGGTTGTCGAGGAGCTCGATGAGCCCGTTCGGCGAGCCCGCCGACTTGCTCATCTTGGCGGTCGGCTCCTGCAGGTCGTAGATCTTCGCGGTCTCCTTGACGATGTACGCCTCGGGGACGACGAACGTCCCCGCCCCGAACCGCGAGTTGAGTCGCTGCGCGAGGTCGCGCGTGAGCTCGAGGTGCTGACGCTGGTCCTCACCGACCGGCACCTGCGCCGTGTCGTACAGCAGGATGTCGGCGGCCATGAGGATCGGGTAGGTGAACAGCCCGACCGTGGTGCCCTCGGCGCCGTGCTTGGACGACTTGTCCTTGAACTGCGTCATGCGCGACGCCTCGCCGTAGCCGGTGTGGCACGACAGGATCCACGCGAGCTCGGCGTGCTCGGCGACGTGCGACTGCACGAACAGCGTCGAGCGTGCCGGGTCGACGCCCGCCGCGAGGTACTGCGCCGCGGTGCGCCGCGTCCGGTCCCGGAGCACGGCCGGGTCGGGACCGACCGTGAGCGCGTGCAGGTCGACCACGCAGTAGATCGCGTCGTTGCCGTCCTGCAGCGCGACCCACTGCGTCAGCGCACCCAGGTAGTTGCCGAGGTGGAGCGAGTCCGACGTGGGCTGCATGCCGGAGAAGATGCGCTGTGGCACTGCGGGACCAATCTGTGAGCGGCTCGCGTGGCGAGCCGGGACGGGCGTGGACGGACGTGCGGGTCTGGGCGGGGTTCACGAGGCGACGCGCGCGGCGGGCGGAGCCGCCCCGGTCGGGAGGACGACGCGCGTCAGGTCGCCTCGTCGTCGTAGGGTGGCGGTCCGCCCGGCGGCCACGACGACGCCGGGGCCGCCGCCGCGAGCGCGGTCCCCACAGTGGCCGCGGTGCCGGACGCCGCGGTCCGACGAGCAGGGCTCGCGTCCTCGAGCAACGCGTCCCGCACGATGCGCCGCGGGTCGTACTTGCGCGGGTCGAGGGCTTCCCAGTCGACGCCCAGGTCGCCCGTCTCCTGGTCGAGACGCGTGCGCGCGTCCGTGATCCAGGCGCGTCCGCGGCGGACGAGGTGCGCGAGCTGCTCGGCGTAGCCCGGCAGCCGCTGCGGCCCGATGACGACGGCCGCGACGACGACGAGCACGATGAGCTCACCGCCGTTGATGTCTAGCACCGGGTCAGGCTACCCCGCCGACAGGTGCCGCTCGGCCTGCAATTCGGGGCAGATCACGCCGGTCGCCCCGCCTACGACGACTCGTCGAGCTCGACCGAGACCGTCGACTCGCGCAGCCCCGAACGCACGCGCAGCTCGACGACGTCGCCGGGCTCGTGCGCGCGGATCGCGACGATGAGCTCGTCGGGGTCGGTCACGGGCCGTCCGTCGATCGCGACGATCACGTCGCCGGGCCGGATCCCCGCGTCGTCGGCGGGACCGCCGGCCACGACCGGCTCCTGGCCGCCCTCGGCGTCGCGCGCGACGCGCACGCCCTCACCGGAGTACACACGGTCGAGCAGCACCCCGATGACCGGGTAGGTCGCGTGGCCCGTCTCGATGAGCTGGGTCGCGGTGCGGCGCGCCTGGTTCGAGCCGATCGCGAACCCGAGGCCGATGCTCCCGCCCGCGATCGCCTGCCCCGGCGGCTGCGCGATCGCGGAGTTGATGCCGATGACCTCGCCCGCGACGTTGACCAGCGGCCCGCCCGAGTTGCCGGGGTTGATCGCCGCGTCCGTCTGGATCGCGTTGATGAACGCGGTGTCCGCGTCGTCGCCCGCGGAGACCGGTCGGTTGAGCGCCGAGACGATGCCGGTCGTCACGGTCCCGCGCAGCCCGAGCGGCGCACCGACCGCGACCACCGGGTCGCCGACCCGCACGGCGTCCGAGTCCGCGAGCGCGAGCGGGACGAGCCCCTCGACGGCCACCTTGAGCACCGCGAGGTCGTAGTCCGGAGTGCGTCCGACGATGTCCGCGTCCGCCTCGCGCCCGTCCGCGAACGTCACGACGAGCGTGCTGCTCGAGCCGTCGGCGCCCGTCACCACGTGGTTGTTGGTCAGGAGATAGCCGTCCTGCCGGAGCACGAACCCGGAGCCGGTCGAGATGCCGCCCGTGCCGGTCGCCTCGATCGAGACGACGCTCGGCAGGACCGCGGCGGCGATGTCCGCGACCGACACCGCCCCCTCGCCGCCCCCGACACCTGAGCCCGAGCTCGACCCCGAGCCCGCGTCCGCGCCCGGACCGTCCGTCGCCGACGTGCCCCCGGCGGGCCGGTCCGTGTGCTGCACGCCGGCCGGCAGACCCGCGTCGGCGAGGTGGTGGTCGGGACCGAGCAGGCGAGCCCCGACGACGCCGCCGACGATCCCCGCACCGAGCGCTGCCACGACGATCCCGGCGACCCCGGCGCTCGTGATCCCGTGCCGCGCGGCCCGCCGACGCGGCCGCCCGCGAGCTGCGGACCCCTCGACCCCGGCAGACCCTCCGGCCCAGGCGAGCCCTGGGGTCCCAGGGAGCCCTGTGGTCCCGGCAGGCCCCACGACCCCGGCAGGCCCTGCAGTCCCGGGGTGCCCCGCAGCACCGGCGTGCGAGAGGCCGGACGCAGGTCCGTCGGCAGCCTGGCTCGCGCCGTGCGCGGTTGCGCCACC
>Ga0206102_1000729_pt1 | contig 9993 bp, 8 predicted proteins | sample 1B1Ametagenome_FD_148645 | JGI IMG/M metagenome (GOLD analysis project Ga0206102, IMG submission 148645) | Enriched microbial communities from leaf-cutter ant dump, University of Wisconsin, Madison, United States - 1B1A | ecosystem: Environmental > Terrestrial > Nest > Insects nest > Nest dump... | reverse complement strand
CTCTGGCGCGAACGGCAACGACGCCACCACCGCCCATGGCGCCAGCGTGCCGTCGTCGATGCCGAACGGCGCGCCGCGGCCCTGGTAATCGTGGAAGTGCCGCTCGACGCCATCGATTTTCAGCGTGGCCGGACCGGGGCCGTCGCTGGCGGTGATGCCCCAGCAATGGGCGCCGTAGCCCCTGAAGCCCAACGGGTTGTCGATGGCGTAGCGCTGCTGCACCAGTGTGGCGCGGCGGCTGTTCTCGAAGTAATCGATGCCTCTGGCGCGCATGAACGCATCCTGGATGCCACGGAAGTCGATCCACGCATGCGACAACTGGTGGGTGAACAGCGGACCGGCGTACAGGTAGTCGAGGTCGTAGCAGTGCTTCCACTCGTAGGTGCCGGCCCAGGCCGCGTACGCGCCGGGCGGCAGCGGATGGGTGGGCGAGCCCAGCGCCAGCACGTACAGCAGCAGGCCTTCGTCGTAGCCCTGCCAGCGATACGGGATGAACCCGCTTTCCGGCCGCCAGCCGTGGCCGATGGTGCCGTCGGCGGCCTGTACCCAGGCCCAGTCGGCACGCTGGTACAGGGCATGGGCGATGTCGCGGATTTCCTTCTGTTCGGGGGTGTCGTCGTTGAAATACTCGGCCGCGGTCAGCATGCCGGCGAACAGGAACGCACTGTCCACCGTGGACAGCTCGCATTGCCAGGCGCGCCGGCCCGTCTGCATGTGCAGGAAGTGGTAGTAGAAGCCGTGGTAGCCGGAGGCGTCCGGCTCCGGTCCGTGCGGGCTGTCGCGAAAAAAGCGCAGCGTGGTCAGTACCCGCTGCAGCGCCTCGGCGTGACCGATCAGCCCGCGCTCCACGGCCACGGGATACGAACTGAGCGCCAGCCCGGTGGCGGCGATGCTGCTTGGCCAGTCCGGCGCGGTCTTGTCGGACACCAGGCCATTGGCCGGATTCGTCTCGTACTGGAAATACGCGAAGGCCTTGTTCTGCAGGCGCTGCAACAGCTGGTCGGGCCAGGACGGTTGACTGGGCGGGGATGAACGCATTGGATCGGAGGGTGGCCTGTCTCGCTGCAGGAGGTCGGTGGCGGATCGCTCGCCGACGGGCACGGCATGGTACCCCCGACCGGCATGAAGCGCAGGTTGACGCAACCCTGGCGGCACAAGGGACTCGGGCGAAAGCCCCGGTGTTGCGGGATACCGTCTTCAAGACGACTTGCGCGTCCGAGACGTGCCCAGCTTGCGGGTCAGCGTATTGCGGCCCACGCCCAGCGCCTGGGCCGCGTTCTGCCGGTGGCCGTCGCAGGCTTGCAGTGCGGCCTGCAGGAGTGTCTGGTCGAGCGCTTCGCGGGCGCGAGCGTGGATTTCGACTTCACCGGCGGCCAGCGCCTCGGTGGCCCAGTCGCGCAACGCATCCGTCCAGTCGCCGCCGCCGGGCGCGCCGCGCATGCCGTCCAGGTCGGTGGGCAGGATCTCGCTGCCGGGAGCGATCACTGCCAGGCGTCGGCACAGGTTTTCCAGCTCGCGCACGTTGCCGGGGAAGTCCCGTTGCGCGATCAATTTCAGCGCGGCCTTGGAAAACCGTTTCGGCGGCAGTTTCAGATCCTGCGCCATCGCGGCCAGGAAATGCCGCGCCAGCAACGGGATGTCGCCGCGCCGGTCGCGCAGCGCGGGCAGCTCGATGCGCACCACGTCCAGGCGGTGCATCAGGTCGGCGCGGAACAGGCCCGCGGCCACGCGCGCGGACAGGTCCTGGTGGGTGGCGGCCACGATGCGCACGTCGCCACGAATCAGCTCGCGTCCGCCCACGCGGTAGAACTCGCCGCCGGCCAGCACGCGCAGCAGGCGCGTCTGCAGCGCCAGCGGCATGTCGCCGATCTCGTCCAGGAACAGCGTGCCGCCCTCGGCCTGCTCGAAGCGACCGGCCACGCGGCGCAGGGCGCCGGTGAAGGCGCCGGCCTCGTGGCCGAACAGTTCGCTTTCCAGCAGCTCGCTGGGGATGGCGGCGGTGTTGAGCGCCACGAAGGGTTTCTGCCGGCGCGCGCTCTCCTCGTGCAGCGCGCGCGCCACCAGCTCCTTGCCGGTGCCGGTTTCGCCGGTGATCAGCACGTTGAGGTCGCTGGCGGCCACGCGGCCGATCAGGCGGAAAACCTCGCGCATCGGCGCGCTTTCGCCCAGCAGGGCGTGGTTGGACACCACCGGTTCGACGACTGGCTCGGCTGGCGCCGCGGCGCTGGCCAGCGCACGTTGCACCACCGCCACGGCGTGGTCGAGGTCGAACGGCTTGGCCAGGTAGTCCACCGCGCCGGCCCGATACGCGGCGGCGGCGGTGGCCACGTCGGTGAAGGCGCTCATCACGATCACCGGCCCCACGCCCAGCTCCTGCAGTTCGCGCAGCAGGCTCAGGCCGTCCTCGCCGGGCATGCGCACGTCGGTCAGCAGCAGCGCGGGCCGGTCGTCGTGCAGGGCCGTGCGTACGGTGCCCACGTCGCCGAACTCGCGTACTGCAAGGCCGGCGTCGCGCAGCACCTCGGCCAGCACGAAGCGCACGCCGCGGTCGTCGTCGACGATCCAGATTTCCTCAGTCATGGGCGTGCCTCGCCGTGTTTTTCTCCTCCCCCGGTCGGCAGGGGGAAGCTGGGTGGGGATGACTCCGGTGAGCCAGCGAAGATCAAGAGCGAACCCCTCCCCAGCCCGCCCCTGCGAGCAGGAGCGGGCGCAGAGCGCGGCGGAGTGCGGGAATCAGTCATGGCCAGACTCCAGGGGCAGGTACAACGAAAACACGGTGTCGCCGGCACGGCTGGCGTAGCGCAGTTCGCCGCCGTGTTCGTGGGCGATCTCGCGCGACAGCGCCAGGCCCAGGCCGGTGCCGTCGACGCGACCGGACACCAGCGGTTCGAACAAGGTGTCGCGCAGGGCGGCGGGGACGCCGGGGCCGTCGTCGGCCACGTCCACGCGCAGCGCCATCCGCGCCACGCCATCGCCCAGGCGCAGGCCGTATTCGGCGCGGGTGCGCAGGGTGAGCGTGGTGGCGCCGGCTTCCAGCGCGTTGCGGGCCAGGTTCAGCAACGCCTGTTGCAGTCGGTCGGCATCGCCGTGCAGGTCCGGCAGGCTGGGGTCGTAATCGAGCCGCAGCCGCGGCGGATGCGGCTCGGCCTGCAGCAGATCGGCCACGCGCTGCAGCGGCTGGTGGATGTTCATCGGTGCCAGCTTCGGCGCGCCGTCGTTGTGCAGCAGGCGGCTGGCCAGCGCACCGAGGCGATCGGCCTCGTCGATGATCAGGCCGGCCAGCGCCTGCAGGTCTTCCCCACTGACGCGCCGTTGCAGCAGTTGCGCGGCACCCCGCAAGCCGGCCAGCGGGTTTTTCATTTCGTGCGCGAAGCCGCGCAAGGTGGCTGACAGCGGCGACTGGCCGGACGACGATTCGGCCAGTGCATGCGCCTCCAGCAACAAGCCGCCATCGAGCGGTTGCAAGGCAACGTCGACCCGCGTCTGCCGCCCGCTCACGGCGGTCAACGTCACCCCGCGCAGTTGCACCGGACGCTGCTGCGCCAGGCTCCGCTGTGCCTGGTGGCAGGCGTCGCCCAGCAAACCGGCCAACGGCTGGCCGAGGGCGCTGCGCGGCCCCCATTCCAGCCATTCGGCCAGTGCCGGATTGATCCACTGCAGACGCAGGTCGGCATCGACGATCGCCAGGCCGGTCGCCATCTGCTCCGCGCATGTCTGCCAGTCGCGATCGCTCATTGCACCATTGTGGGACTTGTCTTTATTTGGTGCAATGCCCTGCGCGCCGGCAGCGGGAAAGCGTGGTCCGGCGCCTTTTACCGGCCATTCACCACACGGCGGCCACTGTGTCGGACCCTGCTGCAGGCACGCGACCGCACCGGCGGGCGGCATGCGGCGACCACGAGAGCGAGGGCACGGGCCATGCACGAATCCATCCAGTTGGGCGACATGGTCTTCATTTCCGATGGAGGCGAGGGGATCGGCTCGGTGCGGGAAATCCGGCACGAACCACCGGAGCTGGTGATCTACATCGAGAATGCCGGCGACTTCGAGGTACCGATGTCGGTGGTGAGGGGGGTGCACTCGGGCAAGGTGATGCTGGATTGCGCACGGCTGTCGCCGCGGCTGCGCGAGGCGACACGGCACGTGCGCGGCGCGGCCGATCCGTCCTGGCAGGCACCTGCCGGCAAGGCTGACGAGGACGAGTGATGACGGCGCCGGGAGCGAACGGCATGTCGAGGGAGTTGGCCCGATGAACCGGGCCGCCGATGGCGGTGCCGCGCATTGCCCGACGACCGGGCGACAGCGGCTCGGCAGCGCCGCCCCGTCGCAAGCAGGCTGCCACCCGGCATGACGAGCAAGGACGAGGCGCGGCTCAACCACCATTTCAACCGCATGGAGGCCCGGCTGCCGGCATGGATCGCGCGTCCGATCCGCTGGTTGCGGGTGCCCTCCTCACGCTGGATCCGGGTACCGGCAGGCCTGTGCCTGACCGTCGCGGGCATGCTCAGTTTTCTGCCGCTGCTGGGCCTGTGGATGCTGCCGCTGGGGTTGTTGCTGCTGGCCGAGGATCTGCCCTTTCTGCGCCGCCCGATGTTGCGGGCCTTGCTGTGGGTGGAGCGCCGCTGGCTGCGCTGGCGACGCTCGCGCCAGCGCCGCTGATCAATCGGGCTTGGCGGACGAGAACTCCGCCTTGCCGCCAGCGTCCAGTTCCGCGAATTCCGCATCGGACAGGTCGATGCCGGCGGCAGCCACGTTCTGCTCCAGATGGCTGACCTTGGAGGTGCCGGGGATCGGCAGCATCACCGGGCTGCGCCGCAGCAGCCAGGCCAGTGCGATCTGGCCGGGCGTGGCGTCGTGGGCGTCGGCGACGCGATCGAGCAAGCCGCCACTGCCGGCCAGACTGCCGGCAGCCAGCGGATACCACGGAATGAAACCGATGCCGTGTTTTTCGCAGTGATCGAGCACGTCCTCGCTGCCGCGGTCGACCAGGTTGTAGCGGTTCTGCACGGTGGCCACCGGGAACACGGCGGAGGCCGCCACCACGTCATCCACCGACACCTCGCTCAGGCCGGCATGGGCGATGATGCCCTCGTCCAGCAGCGCCTTGATCGCCCCGAACTGTTCGTCGCGCGGCACCTTGTTGTCGATGCGGTGCAGCTGCCACAGGCCGATCTGCTCCACGCCCAGCCAGCGCAGGCTTTTCAGCGCCTGCTGGCGCAGGTATTCGGGGCGTCCCAGCGGCAGCCACCGGTCCGGCCCGACGCGGGTCAGCCCGGCCTTGGTGGCGACCAGCATGCCGGGGTACGGATGCAGCGCTTCGCGGATCAGCCCTTCGGAAACGTCGGGCCCGTAGGAGTCGGCGGTGTCGATGAAATCGACGCCCAGCCCGGGCAGCCGCCGCAGCGTGCGCAGGCATTCGGCCTTGTCCGCCGGCGGCCCCCAGATGCCCTTGCCGGTCAGGCGCATGGCACCGAAGCCGAGACGATGGACGGTGGTGTTTCCGCTGATCTTGAAGGTGCCCGATGCGGCGGTGTTTGCGTTGGCCATGACGTTGTTCCTGCGGGGACGTGGAAGCTAGTTGCGGCGGCGGATTGCGCCGACGGCGACCCTCAAGATTACGCAGACCACATGAAACGCGGGCGAAAGTGCGGTGCCCGCGGCCATCGGGAGCAGGCGCACGCCAGCAGGGGACACGGGCGGCAGAGGCCGGCAACGCGGCAGGCCTTCACGCTACTCGCCCGGCGTCTTCAAACGCTTCTGGCGCGGTGGCGGCAGGTAATTTTCCCCGGACACCACCTTTTTGCCGGTTTGGTTTTCCAATTCCACCCGGGCACGCTTGGCGATGCTGCCGCCGCTTTTCGCCGCGACCTTGTTGGCCGGCAGGCCGACGGCCCGCGTCGTCTCGGCAATCTGCCGGGTAGACAGTTCGGCCAGCGCGGTGAAAACCAACTCCGCTTCGCTCATATGGTCGCGCAGGTTCTGCGTCTTCAGCCCCTTGAGCTGCTTGTGCTCCTTCACGCCAAGACCGGTCCACTCCTCGTGGATCAGGTTGGTGAGAATGGCGAATTCCTGGCCGGCCTTGATCTCGTGATTGGCCCAGTAGTCGGTCAGTTTGGCGCGGGTTTCCTGTCCCATCATGCGTTGGTTGATCCACTTCTCGCTGCGGCCGTGCTTCTGCCACGTCGTGCGGGCACGATCCAGCGCCAGCGCCGGGTCGACCAGCTCCTGCATGCGCTCGTAACCGACCTTGGCCAGCCACAACTTGATCGGCTCCGCCTTGGGACTGGGCACGGATTGCACCAGGCGCAGCAGGGTTTCGGCCGTGGCCACGTCGGTGACACGTTGTTTGCCGTCACTGGCTGTCAGTTTCAACCGGTTACAGTCTGTAACCACTTCACTACCTTCTTTGACCAACCGATTCTTCAGCACTTTCCAGTAGTTGCGTGCCGCCTGGTAATCCGGCTGCTGGGTCAGCACCTGCACGATGTCCACTACCGAAAACCACCAGGTCTCGCTGGTTTCGTCGTAGACGCGGCGGATCGCATGGTCTTCGAACTGGGTGGGCAGCTGTTGCATGGCCGACTCCTTGTGTGGGTTCACGGCGGGCGTTGTCCCATCACTGTAACCGGCTGCCGTCGCAACAGTTGAGAGGTATCGGTGCGATCAGATGTCATCGCTGAACGCGCGGATTCTTCGGGCGGCCAGAACGACAACGGGCGCCGAGGCGCCCGTTGAAAACCCACCCCACCCAACGCCCTCCCCTTGCAGGGGAGGACGTCAAGCGCCCGCATCAGAGCGAGTAGTACATCTGGAATTCCAGCGGGTGCGTGCTGGCGCGGTACTTGGTGACCTCCTTCATCTTCACCTCGATGTAGGCATCGATGAAGTCGTCGGTGAACACGCCGCCGGCCTTCAGGAACTCGCGGTCCTTGTCCAGCGCTTCCAGCGCCGCGTCGAGGCTGGAGCAGACCTGCGGGATGTTCTTCTCTTCTTCCGGCGGCAGGTCGTACAGGTCCTTGTCGGCCGGCGCGCCCGGGTCGATCTTGTTGATGATGCCGTCCAGGCCGGCCATCATCAGCGCGGTGAACACCAGGTAGCCCGACTGCATTGGGTCGGGGAAGCGCACTTCGATACGACGGCCCTTGGGGCTGGCCACGTACGGGATGCGGCAGCTGGCCGAACGGTTGCGGGCCGAGTAGGCCAGCATCACCGGCGCCTCGAAACCCGGCACCAGGCGCTTGTAGCTGTTGGTGGTGGAGTTGGAGAACGCGTTGATCGCGCGGGCGTGCTTGAAGATGCCGCCGATGTACCACAGTGCCGTCTGCGACAGGCCGCCGTACAGGTCACCGGCGAACAGGTTCTCGCCGTTTTTCGACAGCGACTGGTGCACGTGCATGCCGCTGCCGTTGTCGCCCACCAGCGGCTTGGGCATGAAGGTGACGGTCTTGCCGTTCTGGTGCGCCACGTTCTTGACCACGTACTTCATGGTGATCAGCTCGTCGGCCTTCTTCACCAGCGTGTTGAACTTGACGCCGATCTCGCACTGGCCCGCGTTGGCCACTTCGTGGTGGTGCACTTCCACCGTCTGGCCCAGCGACTCCAGCACCTTGCACATGTCGGCGCGCAGGTCGCCCAGCGAATCGACCGGGCTGACCGGGAAATAGCCGCCCTTCACGCCCGGACGATGGCCGTGGTTCTCGCCGTCGTACTTGTAGCGCGACGACCAGGCCGCTTCCTCGGAACCGATTTCATAGAACACGCGGCCCGGATCGTTCTGCCAGCGCACCGAGTCGAAAATGAAGAACTCCGGCTCGGGGCCGAAGAACGCGGTGTCGGCGATGCCGGTGGATTTCAGGTACGCCTCGCCGCGCTTGGCGATCGAGCGCGGGTCACGGCCGTAGGCCTGCATGGTGCTGGGCTCCAGCACGTCGCAATGCACGATCAGCTGCACGTGGGCGCTGAACGGGTCCAGGTGCGCGGTTTCCGGGTCGGGCATCAGGATCATGTCCGACTCATTGATGCCCTTCCAGCCGGTGATCGAGGAGCCGTCGAACATCTTGCCGTCCTCGAACGTTGACTCGTCGATCTGATGCGCGGGGAACGAGACGTGGTGGTGCACACCGAGCATGTCGGCAAAACGGAGATCGACGAATTCGACGTCGTGTTCCTGGATCAGGTCGAGCACTTTCTGAGCATTCATGGAGCAACCTCGAATGGAATGGGCGGATGAGCTTTAGCAAACCGTGTGCCAACGGACAGGGGCGGGAAAGCCGCATGGCATGGGGCTTTGCGCGTTACGGCCGTGACGGCAAAGCCCCTTGACGGTGCAGCATGGTGCCTCATTTCACCAGCTTGGTGCACGTGCTGCTGCCGACGCCGTTCCACGCCGATGACGGCGTGGCGCGGCGTCACCGATTCAGAACGCCTTGCTGGCGCTCAGCACGGCCGTGGCCCGGCCCAGATAATGACCCATCGTGTTGGTGTAGACCGAGCGCCGCGCATTGGTGTCGTAATAGCCCAGCGCCACCGCGTAGCCGTGAGCGAAGTTGCGGGTGAGGCCGAGTTTCCAGTCGCTGTAGCTGGCGACGCTCGCGCCGGCGATCCGCTGCCGGCCGGCGTGCGCGTTGACCAGCCAGCCCGGTGCGAACTCCCAGTTCCACGCAAGATCCAGGTAACCGCTGTTGCGACTGTCCGCCACCCCGAACGCATTGCCCAGCGTCTGCGAATATTTCAGCGTGAGCGTGCGCCAGCCAACCGCGGCATACGCCTCCAACGTGTACGGCCGGGTGTAGCCGTGCGGGTAGCTGCCCGGGTAGTAGTACTCGTAGAGACCGCCATCGATCGTCCAGTCGTCGCCGACCTTGGTGCGGTAACCGGCATAGACGTCCAGTTCCACGCTGCTGGAAACCCGCGCGCCCGGCGCGGAGGTATCCGACAGCCAGCTGATGCTGCTGCCCCAGCCGCCCACGTACCAGCCGCTGGCGTGGTCGTATTCCAGACCGGCTTGCAAGGCGGGGTCGCGATCGCTCTGCGAGAGGCCGCGGAACAGGTAGTCGTTGACGACGGTGACATTGCCGGTGGTGGAGCTTTCGGCATCGGCCGCCAGGAGGGTCGGCGCGGTGCAAAGCGCCAGCGCTGCTGCACCAAGGTGGATCAGTAGTCTGGATCGTTTCATCGTTTCGGCTCCCGCTATGCCAGCACGCCCGGGCTCGGGTCGAATCCGCGGGACGCGGTCCGGCCGCCGGGCCATGGTGCGCTGCAATATGCAGGCCATCGGCGATGGCGCCGGGATTTCCCTGCGTTGGCGGAATGTGGTCGGTAGACGGAGCGCGTTCTCACCAGCGATGACGCACAAAACAGAATGGGCGGCCAAACCCGCCACGCGATGTGCAGGACCCGCAGCGCGACCCATACCGCTCCCGCAGGAGCGACTTCAGTCGCGACCGGGCTGTGGGGTCGCGGCTGAAGCTGCTCCTACAAAAAAGCCTCAAGCCCGCTGTAGGAGCGACTTCAGTCGCGACAGGGGCTGCGGGGTCGCGGCTGAAGCCGCTCCTACGAAAAAGCCACAAGCCCGCTGTAGGAGCGACTTCAGTCGCGACCGGGCTGCGGGGTCGCGGCTGAAGCCGCTCCTACAAAAAAGCCACAAGCCCGCTGTAGGAGCGACTTCAGTCGCGACCGGGCTGCGGGGTCGCGGCTGAAGCCGCTCCTACAAAAAAGCCTCAAGCCCGCTGTAGGAGCGACTTCAGTCGCGACCAGGGCTGCGGGATCGCGGCTGAAGCCGCTCCTGCAACGGGCTTCACTGGATTCCAGGCGGCATTTCAGCCGGGCAGGCGTATCGAAACCTGGTGGCGCCGGCCGGCTTCGATGTCGTGGATGACGGCGCCTTGCAGGGGTTTGCCATCCACGGTGATGCGCGTCTGCTCCAGGCCCGCCTCGCGCACCATCTCCACCACGAATTCCGCGCCGCGGAACGTGCGCACCACCCTCGCCGAC
>Ga0206102_1000728_pt1 | contig 9999 bp, 14 predicted proteins | sample 1B1Ametagenome_FD_148645 | JGI IMG/M metagenome (GOLD analysis project Ga0206102, IMG submission 148645) | Enriched microbial communities from leaf-cutter ant dump, University of Wisconsin, Madison, United States - 1B1A | ecosystem: Environmental > Terrestrial > Nest > Insects nest > Nest dump... | reverse complement strand
CATTAGCCAATTGCTGAATCTGATTGCTACTCAGATTTTCCATTTCAGAAGGATCTGCCCAAATTGAATCTACAGGCGTACTCACCGCTAAAGGACGATTATTCCGGTCAGTAATTGTTCCGCGCATAGCTGTAAGCTTAACTGTTCGTAGAATCCTGGTGTTTAGCTGATCGGAAAGAAACTTGCTACTTATAGTATTAATATACACCAGCCGCAACAAAACAGCACATGTCAAACCAAGTGCAATATAGTTGATGATTGATGCCCGATCTCTGCCTTTAGATAATGATACATCTGAAGAAGCTGGCTTAACTTCAGAAGCTTCACCATTTTTAATCCGCCAATATAATTTTTGGATATCATCATTTGCAATCATTTTATTTTAATTCCACAATATGTTGTTTATCTGCCTGAACCAGCCCCAAATTATGCAAAGCATAATCCTGAACTGCCAAATCCGAAGAGTATGTCCCCTCTTCAATCTCTAACCGGGTATATTCTTTATTTATACCTTCTGTTTTATTTTGTAACTGAGAAAGCTGCATATAATAATTCCGGGCCAGATAACGCTGATTAACCAGCTTAAATGCCGTACCAATCACTATTGCAACTAAAATCAGATTTAATACTTTTAATACATTATCCATTTTTTATCAGTTTTATCTGGGCCTAATTTCCAGCCGTTCAAGACAACGCATTACAGCACTGCGACTACGGCTATTTTCATCAAGTTCCAAAGTTCCAGCCTTAATTTTCTTGGCAATAACTTTAAATTCTGTCTGGGTATCTTTAACCATTGCCCATTTAGGTAATTCATCCCCTTTGGCCAATTCATTAAATTTTAATTTGACTAATCGGTCTTCCAAAGAGTGAAAACTAATCACCACCATTCGCCCATTTTTACCCAAAGCAAATGGAATATTTTGTAAAAGCTGCTCCAAATCACCCAATTCATTATTTATCTGAATTCGGATAGCCTGAAAAACTCTCGTTGCAGGGTTTTTTCCCCGCTCCTTAAATGGCATTTGTGACTCAATCAACTTACCCAATTCAGTAGTTGTCAAAATTGGTTGCTGCGTTCTTTTAGTAACTATAGCTTTTGCTATTCGCCGTGAAAAACGCTCTTCTCCATAACGCCAGAATACGTCAGCCAACTCTGTTTCTGTTGCTGATGCCAGCCATTCCTGGGCTGTAATACCACTTCGGTTATTCATCCGCATATCAAGCGGAGCATCAAACCGGAAACTAAACCCACGTTCTTTACTATCCAGCTGTGGAGAAGAAACCCCCAAATCAAGCAATACACCATCAACATGACTAATTCCAAGCTGTTCTAATACCCGGTCAATTGCAATGAAGCTATCATGTATTATTGTAAAACGCTTATCCTGAAAATTGACTCGTGCGTAACTAACTGCATCCGGATCTTTATCAAATGCAATAAGCCGCCCATGTTCACCAAGTTTCTTTAAAATTGCCTGACTGTGCCCTCCACGACCAAAAGTACCATCAACATATATACCATCCGGTTTTATGTTTAGCAATTCAATTGATTCATCAAGCAAGACGGAATAATGCATTGGTTAAAGGTTAAACCCATTCAGTAAGCCAGCCAAATCTTCAGCAGATGATTGCAGAGCTTTTTCAGTTTCCTGATGCCAGTTATCTTTATCCCATAGCTCAAATTTATTGCCCATACCCACCAATACAATTTCTTTATCAAGTTTAACCATCTGTTTAAGAGCTGCGGGTAGTAGGACCCTACCTGATTTATCTAATTCAAGGTTCTCTGCATAACCAAGAACCAAACGTTGATAACTTTTAACCAATGGATGAATAGAATTTGGTAAATTTTGCACTTTATCACGTACTAAGACCCATTCATTTTCAGGGTAAAGGAGTAAGCACTGTGCAGACTCAAGGGTAATAACAATCTTGCCTCCAGATAAACTCTGGAAGATCTCACGATATTTCGCTGGTATTGCCAAACGATTCTTCGGATCAAGATTGAGATGAGTTACCCCACCAAACATGAAATTTACCCCACAAATAGACACTTTAACCCACAATGCTACACTTTAGCATGAAAAATAACAAATTGTCAACTAATTGAAAAAAATCCAAATATATTTCAGTAATTTTGCAAATTAGCTTAAAGCCAGGAACTTAATGTAGCAAAAAGCAACAAACATAACATATTGACAATTATATGGAGAGGAACAAGTGCACTAACTTAATGTATAAGGTAAAAGAAATAACTAACAATGTTCACACAACTCTAATGAAACATTGAATTTCAGAAATGGATAAGAATTATGAGCATGACTTTTTTAGAATTGAATAATATTTATCATGAGGCGGGTTTTTTAATGATTTAAATTTAAAACAGTATTTATAGCCATACATTCCACAAATATGACAGGTTGAAATCAACTCTGTCTCTTTATCAATATTTCCATCTGAAACTGCTTCATTATAAATCTGCATAGGAGTATAACTGGCAAACTTTTGCTTATAATAAGCATCTTTTTTCAAATGTTTGATAATTTCTACTTCGTTTTTATAATAATTAAATGAGAGTATGCCAATATCATTACTTTCTGCATATGGTGCAATATTAGGGAACTTCACGTAAACCAGGTTATTCTTAACAGTAACTGCATCTTTATAATTACCGGGGCAATAAGTTAGGGCGCTAACCTGATAGCTGCTTTCACCAGTAACATTTACAAATTTACAGGCAATATTACTATCCATATCAATAGTCCCACCGCTGCCCCCTAAAACAATATAAGTACTGTTCCTAGCAAAATTAGCTTGTGTTAATAATGTTAAAGTAAATGAATAGCCTTCTTTTCCCAAATTAATCTTTTTTCCATTAAACAGCAAACTATCACCATCAGTATCAGAATGACTGATGTTTAGTGAACCGTATTGATTAGTAGTAGTCTTAATATCATAACCAAGATTAATAATTTCAGTAGCGTAAGTCCCAATACTTACCACCCATAATAACAATAACTTGTACATGCTTGTCCAATAAATTACAATTTATATGAAAATAGACCCACTCTTTGTAATGTATGATAAAGCCAGGGTTCAAAGGCAAAAATATATTATTATTTAATCTGGCAATTAGTTGATTTAGCATTTGCCCCATCACAACTAATATCATATTTTACACCCTGATTATCAAGGCCATTGCAAACAGGGATACCATTTGGGCCAAGCTGACAATCCATACTAATTTTCTCGCCTAAACTATCACCAATGCTACATTTTAATTGATGTTTAGCATTAGTAAGACAATCCATAGCAAAAGCAGTTCCATCGGAAGACTTCCCTCTGCATTTCGTTCCTCCATTACCATCAGACTTGCAACCCATAGTTAAACTATGCTGCCCACTTTCAATATAACTTCCATTACAATTTGTGGATCCATTTTCTAGAGGAGTACAAGACATATCCATTACACTATTGCCACTTTCAACAGCATTACAATGAGTTACTCCCTCTTTATCTACCTGGCAATTGGTAGAAACAGCCGCATATACAGCATTAAAAGAAAGAAATAAAACACATATTAAACACTTATACATAGCAACTTTATTCCAAAACTACGAACAATAAATACGTTTCAACACACCAAGTACTTCAACTACAGCATCATCAGCTAATGAATAATAAATAGTTTGGGCTACTTTTCTGGTTTTAACCAGATTATCATTGCGTAAAATGGCAAGGTGTTGGGAGAATGCTGACTGACTAAGCAAAGAGCGACGAGAAAGTTCTCCGGCAGTTAATTCTCCTCCTGTTAAGTGACATAATATTAAGAGCCGATCTTTATGCGCCATTTTTTTCAACAAGCCAACCGCATACTCAGCTTTTTCTTTTAATAATTCAAGTTCATCAACCTGCATAACTATTCCTTAAGTCACAATTACATTATTTTAGGTTTTTCTAAACTGGATGTCAAGCATAAAGCAAAAATAGGTAGCTCACTTACGTGGTAAAATTGGTTCTTGTTTAAACGCATCGAATTAGCGGAGGAACCTCTTACTAATTGACAATCCCCCGCATATAATAATTAAATGATAGAATACATGAATAGCCTAAAATTAAAACAGTTACCACCACTCAGTCTATATATCCATTTACCATGGTGTGTAAAAAAATGTCCATATTGTGATTTCAATTCCCATAATCTGAAAGACAATCTGCCAGAAGAACAATATATAAATGCATTACTTGCAGATCTAGATAACGCGTTACCATTAATTTGGGGAAGATCAATCCAAACAATCTTTATTGGAGGTGGAACACCAAGCTTGTTTAGTGGTTCAGCAATTGATTTTCTTCTTAGCCAGATCCGTAACAGGATCCGCCTATCTCCTTACGCAGAAATAACACTGGAAGCTAATCCCGGTACAGTTGAACGCCAATATATTCAGGAATACCGTAGAGCAGGGATAAATCGAATCTCTCTTGGTATCCAGTCATTTAATGATAAACATCTAAAAAGTCTCGGGCGAATTCATAACACGAAAGAAGCATATCTTGCAATTGAAACAGTAGCCAACTGTTTTGATAACTTTAATCTGGATATAATTTATGCATTACCCACTCAAAGCCTGACTGAAGCTATAAGTGATATTGAAAAAGCAATTAGCTTCAAGCCCACCCACATTTCTACCTATAATCTGACAATTGAGCCAAATACCCAATTTGCTAAATATACACCAACCGGATTACCCGATAATGATTTGTGTTATCAAATGCAAGACAGTATAGGTCAGTTACTAAACGAAAATGGTTACCAGCATTATGAAACCTCTGCCTTTGCCCACAATACGCAGCAATGCCAACACAATATGAATTACTGGTCATTTGGAGATTATCTGGGAATCGGCGCCGGGGCTCATTCAAAATTAAGTTTTCATGACCAGATTATCCGCCAGATGCGACACAAGCATCCAGCAACATATATGGAAAAAGTCCATTTGGGTAGCCATATTCAGGAAAATATCCAAATTGGTATAGAAGATTTACCCTTTGAATTCATGATGAACGCGCTAAGATTAACGAATGGTTTTGAAACCGCGATATTCAATGAACGGACGGGGCTACCACTTAATAGCGTTCTATCACAAATACTCACAGCTCAGGAGCAAAAATTATTAAGTATAATGCCGGATAAAATTGTTCCAACTAAACGAGGGCAAGATTTTCTGAATGATTTATTACTACTTTTCCTACCGGATCCGATAAATGCTGCAAAGCAGCAAATAAAACAGGTACAATAATGCGATATCTATACTCAATCAGATTGAAGAAACATGATGGGCACGTGCAACACAACTTACAGGCAGTATGTAAGAAGCGGGATAAAAACCAGGGAACTTCAGTCAGTTTGACTATAAATGAAGAAAGTTTATTTGATAGGAAAAACTTATGTTAGCACTTCTGATCCACCGCAGCAGGCAACAAATATGCTATCAAATCTATAAATTTTATCAAAAAAAATATAGTCTGCAATTTAATAGCCAGATACAAATAAATATGGATAATCTGGCAGAAGCCAGATGGTCTATAGGTAACTCTCAAAATAAAATTGTTACTGATACTACGATAGACATCACCAAGCAAGCATCACCGCAAACAATCGATTACCAGAAAGTAGCTTCTGCCCCTGATTTATGTAGGCATAATTTTGACGTCATCGTCAACAAAATCAGTCATGGCGGAGATGAATACAATGATATAACTTTGCTTAGTTCACAAGCATTAGAACAATTATCAAATTATAGTTATCTAGCACCAATCGACCAGGAAGAAGATCTGGCATTAACTAAATCATTATTAATGCAGTTTCCTAAAGCCAAACATTACGCCTGTTTTGAAACAGCATTTCATTCATCAATTCCCAATAATCTGAAAATGCTACTACCAGCTCTTGAATACGCAAAATCAGGGATTAAAAACTATGGCTGCAATGGTTTACTCTTTAGTGGATTAAATAGTAAGTTACATGATATAACTGATAAAAAAATTGCAAAAGGAAAATGGTTAATTATTAACTTGAATGACACCGAAACTACCATTTGTGCCCTTAAAAATAATAAAAGCATGTATTGTACCAGTAGCCTTATTCATCACGAGCTGATTAGCTTCAACCATTCAGGACTGATTGACCCAAGCCTGACAAATTTCCTGGTATCTATTAGCAATAAAAACCAAATTAATTGCCTGAATGAAATCTGTTCACTTAACATGAATAAATTACCGGCGATAAACAATATTAATGATATCTTGCATAGCCACGAGCCGGAAGCCAAATTATTAGCCAGCTACTATATTCAGCAGATTAGTAACAGCGTAGGAAAATTAGCAATAATTATCAAAGGGGTACATGGCATTATTTTTACGGGTGATATAGGCGCTAATAATCCTAAATTGCGAAGCTTAATATGTGATCATCTGGAATGCTTTAATGTAGAGATCAGCAATAAATCAAATAACGACAATAAGTTTAAACTGCATAAAAAAAGTAGTAAAGTTGAGATTTATGCAACTATAGCATCGCCTCTTGATGGGATGCTCTACCAATTACTGGATCGAATTTAATATGAATAATATATTAGCAATTGACAGCTCTAGTGAGTACCTTTGCTTAGGGATTAGTATAAACCTGAAACATTATCAGCAACAACTTAAAATCGGTAACCGTCATTCAGAAGTAATCCTACCCGAAATTGATAATTTATTAAAAATTGCCGGAATATCACTGAAAGAAATCAATCTTATTGCCTATAACTATGGACCAGGTGCTTTTACAGGATTAAGAATTGGCTTAAGTTGTGCACTAGGGCTAGCATATACCCACAAAATCCCTCTAGCAGCAATACCCGCTTTTATGCTATATTCAAACGATAAAACTATTAGCTCTCAATATCTGGGAGTGTGTCTTGATGCACGACTCAATCAAGTTTATTTTGCTATCATTGATCAAAGTAGTTATAATTTTATAGTTGAACCATGTTTACTTGAACCAGAAAATGTACATGAAATTATTCTTGGTTGTGAACTAATCAAACCTGATAGTTTTCAAATTACAGGGAATGGAATTTCCGTATATAAAGATAAAATTAATGACTCTATTTTTACTAACTATAAACATTACCAGCAGGAATACCCAAAAATTGAACGAATGCTCAAACTGGCTGAGAATACACATTATCAATCATACAACTATACCAATGCAGATCTGATGTATATCAGAAATAAGGTTGCATTAAACCTCGAAGAGCAAAAACGTAATAAACAATTATCATGATTAGAGCCCTAAACCTTAATGAGATTGAATTTCTTGCAGCAATAGATATGAGAGTTAACCCAAGTCATTGGAAACATTCCTCCTATCTGGATGCCTTTAACAGTCCTAACCAGTATATAATCGGAATTTTCACAGATAATAATCAACTTGCTGGTGGATTAGTTTATAGCAAAGTTCTGGATGAAGCAGAGATTTTACAGGTATGCATTGATACTCAATTTCAGAAACAAGGGTTAGCACAAAAATTATTTGATTATTTACTAAATACTTTAATTAAACAAAATATCCAGCAAGTTTTCCTGGAGGTTAGACAGAATAATCATGCAGCGATTAATTTATACCATAAGGCAGGATTTAACATTATTGCTGAACGTAAAGATTACTACCGAATTCACGGCAAAACTTATAATGCGCTAATTATGGCAAAAACATTATGAAAAATAAACACAACACCTGTCTATCCATGTTGATTGGAGATTTGTGGATCCCCAAACCTGATGTAATGTCACAAATTCAGGAACAATATAATCTTCCCAAAGTTAAGTTAATCTCGATAAACGAAGCTAATAATACTACGTCGATAATGAACCTGAAAATAGAGTCTCCTACGATCCCCCTATCTGTAAATAATTCACTCTCCAAGCAGCCCCCTTCCATTGAACCCAGAATTAGCGCCCCGAAAATAATTCCTGAACAGCATGTAAATGAACAGGCCACAAGTATAAATGAAAAAAATAAATCTCCCGGTGCTATACAAGTAGGATTAATAGACAACTGGCAACAATTGCAGCATTTAGTTATTAACTGTCAAGATTGCAAATTATGTAACGGACGTAAAAATGTAGTTCTCGAAAGAGGTAACCGCAATGCACGCTGGATGCTTGTTGGTGAAGGTCCCGGAGAACATGAGGATATTCAGGGAAAACCGTTTGTTGGTGCATCCGGGCAATTACTGGATAAAATGATTACGGCGATGAAGCTTGATCCGGCAACAGATGTATATATTGCAAATGTAGTCAAGTGCCGCCCACCGCATAACCGAAACCCTGCTCCCGAAGAAATTAGCTCATGCAAAAATTATCTTTTTAGCCAGATTGAATTAGTTAAACCAAACATAATAATTACACTTGGTCGGTTTGCAATGCAAACCATCCTGGATACTGAATTAGCTGTGGGTAAACTACGTAATAAAATCAATTACTACAAGGGAATCCCGGTGATTGCAACCTATCATCCATCCTATCTTTTACGTACTCCCGATGCTAAAAAAGATGCCTGGTCAGATTTACAATTAGCAATGAAGACATTTACTGAAAGCAGCAAAAATATTTGACAGCAGCATTTCAGTTAGAATAAAATATGTTATCTAAACAAGTGTTTTATTTCAAATTCAATTATGGCAACAATTTCTTTCACCTCAGATATATTTGAAGATTCCAATAATATCTTCTTTGCCAATACCATATTATTTGCTTCACGTTACCATTCTTGTTGTTGCTGTTGCAACTAATACTACCTATTTCATAATCCTAAATTAATCTAAGTTATGTTGCGGTGGTTAGCCTACCCACAATTTGCTATTTGTCATTTCAAAAGGAACGATCATGACTACAACTACATTTCGTAACCGTATTTATAATAATATCACTGAAACAATTGGTGCAACACCATTAGTCCGCCTTCATAAAATTGAGCAAAAATATCAGTTAAAAGCACAGATTCTTGCAAAATTGGAGTTCTTTAATCCCCTTGCTTCAGTAAAGGATCGAATTGCTCTTAGTATGATTGAAACAGCTGAACGTGAGAACAAAATCACCCCAGAAAATAGTTTGCTCGTAGAACCAACTTCAGGAAATACAGGTATTGGATTAGCGTTTATTGCTGCCGCTAAAGGGTATCGCCTGATTTTAACTATGCCGGAGAGTGTGTCACTGGAACGAAGAAAAATGATTACTCATTTGGGAGCAGAACTAGTATTAACACCAGCGGCAGAAGGAATGAGTGGGGCTATACGCCGTGCCAAAGAAATAGCTGAAAAACAAAATGGTTTTCTGGTTGGACAGTTTGATAATCCAGCAAATCCGGAAATCCACCGCCAGACAACAGCTGAAGAAATATGGGCAGATACTAATAGAGGTGCAGACATTTTAATTGCAGGTGTTGGTACGGGGGGAACTATTACCGGAGTGTCTCAGGTAATAAAGAAGCGTAAACCATCATTTAGGGCAATTGCAGTAGAACCAAGCGCAAGCCCGGTACTATCGGGCGGCAAACCTGCACCACATAAAATCCAAGGAATTGGCGCAGGGTTTATTCCATCAATTCTGGATCAAAATATTATTGATGAAATAATCCAGGTTAGCAACGAAGATGCTCTGGAAAAAGGACGTGAATTAGCTCGGGTTGAAGGTATTCCGGGAGGAATCTCATCCGGTGCAGCATTGACAGCAGCCATTACGGTTGGGTTACGTGAAGAAAATGCCGGCAAACAGATCGTTGTTATTATTCCATCATTTGCTGAACGATATTTATCGACAGGATTATTCCTTAATCCTGATGAGCAGTAAAAATGTGGGAATTAATCCGCCATTACCAGAAACAGGATCCGGTAAGCCCAACCATACTGGAAGTAATTCTGGTCTACCCGGGATTTCATGCTCTAATAT
>Ga0206102_1000727_pt1 | contig 10002 bp, 10 predicted proteins | sample 1B1Ametagenome_FD_148645 | JGI IMG/M metagenome (GOLD analysis project Ga0206102, IMG submission 148645) | Enriched microbial communities from leaf-cutter ant dump, University of Wisconsin, Madison, United States - 1B1A | ecosystem: Environmental > Terrestrial > Nest > Insects nest > Nest dump... | reverse complement strand
GGTCGAGCCGGGTGGTTTCGTCGCCCAAACTGCGCGCGAAGGCAGTGATCGCGGTCGGGCCACCCATGCTGGCAAGCAGGAGATTGGCGGCCGTGTTGTCGCTCAAGATCACCGCCGCCGCGCAGAGTTCGGACACGCTCATGCCCGGCTCGCCCGCGCGCTTGCTGGTGATCGGCGCGTAAGGCAGCAACCCGTCCTTGCCGAAGACCACGCGGCGATCCAGACGCTCGATACCGCGATCCACCCGCGCCAGCGTGGCGGCTGCGGCAAGCCACTTGAACGTGCTGCACATCAGGAAGCGCTCGCCCCCGCGATGTTGAATGCGGCGGCCGGTCCGGGTGTCGAGGATGGAAACGCCCAGCCGTCCGCCATGCTTGCGCTCCAGCGCGGTGAACTGCGTCATGGCCGGGCCAGCGGATGCCGGCCATGCGAGGCCGGGGTGCAGGGCCAGTGCAAGCGCGCCCATCAAGGAGCCTTTCAGCAGATCGCGTCGATTCATGGATGGCCTTTCGCAGCGGTCATGAAGGCGCAAAGGTTGGCTGAAACGGCCGCCCATTTGCGGCGCCCACCATGGCATTGCCATGGCAATGCAGCGGCGATCCCATGGTCCATGACGACGCGCGGCATCCCTGGCCTTGCCCGAGGCGCCACGTCCGGCGCGAACAGCCGTGGTCAACGACCACGAACAGGCGGCAGACGCAACCGGTTACTGGTCGCTCGATCGGATATGGCGCAACCCGGCCGGGCTCAGCTCGAACGGCTGGCGATCGACCGCACCGTGATCGGTCCGCACCAGGAATCCGGCCGCCAGCAGACGAACACCGACGTCGGCGGGCACCATTGCCGCCCTGCCCTCGGCCACCTGGACGAGATAGTCCAGATCGCTTGGCTTGCATTGTCGTGTCATGGGTCCGTGCTCCGTTGCTTCGATGCACAGCTTGCCCGCGGCATGGCGATGATGGCGTCGACGCATCCACCGGCGGGCACGTCGAACATGGCGGCCGCGTCTATCGATACACCCAATGGCGTGAAATGACGAAGCTGACGACGGCAAGACACGCCTCGACCAGCGGTTTTGCCAGCCACGCCATCTGCAGACCGAGCCTGGCCGCCACCACTGTCACCAGGACCGTGCTGAGCGCGGTCAAGGGCAACCATGAAACCAGGAAGCGCAAGAACCGGTGAGGGCCGAGCCGCGTCATGCCGGGCGCACCGAAGGTGAAGCGCCCATTCGCCCAGAAACCCAGCAACGCACCAGTCACGCGCCCCAGGATATTGGCGGCGGAGGCTGGTGCGCCAAATGCCGTCAGTACGACGAATACCGACCAATCCGCCGCCACCAGACCAAGTCCGACCAGCAAGAAGCTGACTCCCTGTCGCGCCAGACTCATCGGGTTCCTCGCCGGATTGCGGTGTGCGGCTTCGCAGTTTCGCGTACTTGGCGCGGTCGTGGAAGCGCGCCGCCCGGTCGCGTCAGCGTGGCGTCGTCGCGGGCGCAACCTGTGCCGGCGGCGTGCCGTAGGTGGGCGTGTCGCGGTATTGCGCCGGCACGTCCCACATGCGCCCGGCGTAGAAGACCGCCCAGGCCACCACGAACAGGCACATCACCCACACCCATACCGGGATCGAGGAACGCGCCTCGGCACGCCGTGGATCGAAGGGGTCATCGGTGCTGAAGGCGTCCACGGTCAGGCGCAGCTCGCCGCGCCGGGTCGAGCCCGGGCGCAACCCCGACACGATGATGCCGGGGCCGTTCTGCACGTGGAACAGAATTTCCTCCACGCCTTCGGCGCCGCTGTGATCCTCCGCGCGGATGATCAGCCGGTGCGGGCCATCGGCCAGCTTGCGGGTATCGAGGGTCAGCGCGGTCGGCAGTTCGTGATCCGCCACCGGCTGCAGATCGTCGTCGAGGTAGACGCGTACGTGGGGCTTGGACATGGCGGATTTCCTCAACGGTCCTTGCGCAGGATCTCGTACTTGGCGTGATGCGGGTCTTTCTCGCCGGGCCGGAAGATCATCCAGAACATCGCGACGAAACAGCCGATGGTGATCGTGCCGGCGATCACGATGATGGCGACATTGCCCCAGAACGGCCCGAGAAAAGCATGATGCATGGCGATCTCCCGCTCACGGACCCTTGGCGCGCACGGCGGCCACATCGGCGGTGGTCGCCGGCCTGGCGTGGTTGCCCCACGCGCTGCGTTCGTAGTTGACGATGTTGGCGATGTCCGCGTCGCTCAACTGGTCGGCGAACGGCGGCATCACGCTGCTGTAGGCCACGCCGTCGATGGTGATGCCGTGCGCACCCCGCAGCACGGTATGGATGTGCAGCGTCGGGTCGTCGGCATCCACCGCGGCATTGCCCTTGAGTGGCGGAAACGCACCGGGAACACCTTCGCCAGTGGCTTGGTGGCAGGCCGCACAGTTGGCCATGAACAGGCTCTGGCCCTTGGCGGCGTCGTAGCTGTAGCCGCCGGCCGCCGCCGTCGGGGCCGGTGCCGGGGCCGGGGCCGCCGCGGGCGCCGCCGAGGTGATGCCGCCCATGCCGCCGTTCATGGCGTAGCCCGGAATCGGCGTCTGCTTCAGCGACAACAGATAGGCCACCAACGCCTTGGCCTGCCGGGTCGGGATCACCTTGCCCTGCTTGGGCGCAAACGCGGCAGGCACCGGCACCGCCGTCTCGCCGGGTGGCACGGTGGCCACCACCTGGAACAGGAACCTGAAGTTCGGCATGACCGACTCGGGCACCACCGCGCGCGGGTCGAACAGGTGGATGTATTGCCACACGTCGCTGGGTTTGCTGCTGCCGATATTGGAAAGATCCGGTCCGGTGCGCTCGGAGCCGAGAAGCTCCGGCGTCTGGTAGGCGAAATCGCCTGGTGCGGATGGACGGCCAAACACCTTGTCCTCCGCCAGCGGCCGCACCTGCTGGGTATGGCAATACGCGCAACCGTTCGCGGCGTACACGGCGCTGCCTTCCGCCTGCAGGGCCGTCAATGGTTTCACGCCCGGGCCCGGCGGGGTCTTCGACAGGTCGATGGCAGGGAGCACCGCAATCGCCATCACGATGACGAGATAGACAAGCAGCGCACCACCGGCGATCCGCAGCAGCCTTTTCATGCGGCGGCCCCCTCGGTATGCGCCAGGATGGGTGAGCCGGCATTGCCGGTTTGCCCCGACGTCATCCGCCACACGTTCCACGCAAACACGAGGTGGGACAGGAACATCAGCAAGCCACCGGCACCACGCCAGACCCAATACGGCGCCATGTCCGTCACCGACTGGATGAAGGGCCGCTGGTGCAGCCAGTCCAGTCCCTGGATGGTGCCGCCGATGGACAGTGCGATGACGTAGATGAAACTGCCTACCAGCGCCATCCAGAAATGCAGCGCGATACCCAGTCGGCCGGGGCTCTTGTGCGTGGCCAGCGGCAGCAGCGCGTAGATGCCGCCCCACACCGCGAACGTGACGAAGCCGTACATCGTCAGGTGCGAATGCCCGACGGTGAAGTTGGTGAGATGCCAGATCGCCTGCATCGAACGGAACGCCTCGACCGTGCCCTGGCTTGAACCGAACAGGTAGCCGATCACCGCCACGAAAATGAACATCAGCGGATACGAGTGCGTCATGTCGCGATAGCGCCCGCGCATCGTCAGCAGGTAGTTCGCGCTGCCGCCCCACACCGGCACCAGCATCGCCACGCTGAACACGATCGCGGTGGTCTGCAGCCACCACGGCAGCGGGCTGAACAGGAAGTGGTGCCCGCCCAGCAGCGGGTAGAACAGCAGGTTGGTCCAGAACGCGAACACGCCCAGCGCGTAGGAATAGATCGGGCGGCTGAGGATCTTCGGGATCGCGTAATAGAAGACGCCAAGCGCCAGCGGCGTAAACCACATGCCCACCGCGTTGTGCATGTAGAAACCGGAAATCGCGACCTGCCCCAGCCCGCGCTGATACCACGGCAACGTCGCGACGATCGCGATCACGCAGGTCCACAGCACGCCGCAGACGGTGTACCAGTTGGAAAGATAGATGTCCTCGGTGGTGCGCCGCGCCACCGTGCCGATCAGATTCCAGCCGGTCACCAGCAGCGCGGCGAGGAAGACCAGCCGGATCGGCCACGGCCACTCGCGGTATTCCAGGTCGCCCCAGTTGTAGCCCAGCTCCAGCGCAATGGTCCCAGCGATGGCGGCAAGGTTGAACAGCGCCAGACCGATCCAGGCCAGCCTGATGCTGTAGAGCTTCGTGCCGCAACTGCGCGCGGCCACGTAATACGCCAGCCCGACCAGGCCGATGCTGGCCCAGCCGTAAAAGGTGTCGTTGGTGTGGACCGGCCGCAACCGCCCGAAGGTCAGGTACTTCGCTGCCCAGAAGTCCGGTGCGCCGAACTTGAATGCCAGCAGCAACCCTGCCGCCGTGGCAAACAGCAGCCAGCAGGTGGCCGAAACGGTGTATGCCGAGAACACGGTGGCCAATGCGCGATCATCGTCCGCGCTCACCGCCGAATGCTGTGCCGTGACAGTTGCCTGCATCGTCCATCCCATCGCACGTGGTACGGCGTCCACACGGGCGTCGGGGTGAATGACCGTATACCCGCGCGGAACACGCCCCCATGATCTGGATCAGAAAATCACGGCCTGACGTCGACGGCTGCAGCCGCGAGGGGCAACCGGCAAGGCAGCAAGCGCGTAGCCGGATCACCTGGCCCACCCTCGGCATCACCCCGCGCGGCTGCCTCGATGCCGCGCGGCGCCCGGCCGATCGATACCGGTTGTCACGCCAGCAGCCGGGAGATCGTCTGCACCAGGGCATCGCCGCTGTACGGTTTGATCAGCACCTTGGTCCGCGCATCCAGCAGTTCGGGATCACCGTCGAAGCGACCGGTAGTGAACAGCACGGGCAAGGCGGGCGTGTTCTGCCGGAGAATTTTTGCCAGCTCGATGCCCGATGTGCCCGGAAGCCGCAGGTCCGCGACCAGCAGATCGATTTTCTCCTGCCGGTGTTTCCTGATGGCGGTTTCCGCCGATCCCACGTCCACCACCGCGTAGCCTCGCGATTCCAGCATATCCTTGACTGTCGAGCGGATCGACACGTCGTCTTCGCACAACAGGATGCGTGCCCCGGACCGTGCGGACTGCGCGGCAGCGACCGGCCGAACGGCAGCCCGTGCGGAAAGCACCTCGCGCAGCTTGAGGGCCAGCGCTTCCTGCGTGTAAGGCTTGCTCAGCAATTCCACGCCTTCATCGAGCCGACCGGCGTGGACGATGGCGTTCTCCGTGTAGCCGGAGGTGAACAACACGGCCAGATCGGGTATGCACTGGCGCGCCTTGATCGCCAGCTCGGGGCTGCGCATCGTACCCGGCATCACCACGTCGGTGAACAGCAGGTCCAGCGCGACGCCGCTCTCGATGATCGACAGCGCACTGCGCGCGTCGGACGCCTGCAGAACGCTGTAGCCGAGATCGCGCAGGAGCGAGACGGTCGTCTCCCTCACCGCTTCGTCATCCTCCACCACCAGGATCGACTCGGTGCCGCCGCGCCTGTGCATCGGCGATTCGATGGCCTGCTGCTCCTCCGCTTCCATGCTGCGCGGAAGATAGATTTTCACGGTCGTGCCGTAACCCGCTTCGCTGTAGATCTTCACGTGCCCGCCGGACTGCTTGACGAACCCGTAAACCATCGACAGCCCAAGCCCGGTGCCACTGCCTTCCGGCTTGGTGGAGAAAAACGGCTCGAACACTTTCTCGACGAGTTCCGGCGGTACGCCGCAGCCCGTATCCGTCACCGCGACAAGCACGTACTGGCCGGGCTTCACCTCGTGCTGGCGGCGCGCGTACTGATCGTCGAGGCAGGCGTTGCCCGCCTCGATCGTCAGCCGGCCCCGACCGTCCATCGCATCCCGCGCATTGATCGCAAGATTGAGGATCGCGTTTTCCAGATTCGTGCGATCGACGGACGCATTCCACAGCCCGCCGCTGATGACCGTCTCGATCTCGATGCCCTCACCCAGCGTATGCCGCAGCAGGTCACCCATCTCGCGGACAAGCTTGCCCAGGTTCACCACCTTCGGCGCCAGCGGCTGACGTCGACCGAACGCCAGCAACTGCGAGGACAGTTTCGCCCCGCGTTCCACGCTGGCCATGGCATTGGCCACCCGGCGCCGTGCCCGCGCGTTGTCCGCCACGTCGTCACTCAGCAGCTGCAGATTGCCACTGATGACCTGCAGCAGGTTGTTGAAGTCGTGCGCCACGCCACCGGTGAGCTGACCGATGGCTTCCATCTTCTGCGCCTGATGCAGCGCCCGCCGCATTTCCTCCAGCGCCTCTTCCGCCCGCAGGGCCTCGGTCGCGTCACGGGTGACTTTCGCGAAACCGATCGGCCTGCCGGCACTGTCGTCGACCCGGTCGATCACGACATGCGCCCAGAACAGGGAACCATCCTTGCGTACGCGCCAGGCCTTGTTCTCGAAGCGGCCGTGCGCCAGCGCATGCGCCAGACCACGCGCGGGTTCACCGGCGGCGCGGTCGGATTCGGTATAGAAGGTCGAGAAATGCCGCCCGATGATCTCCTGCTCCCGATAGCCCTTGATCCGCTCCGCACCCGTATTCCAGGAACGCACGTTGCCTTCCAGATCGAGCATGTAGATGGCGTAGTCGATGACCCCCTGCACCAGCCGGCGAAATTGCTCACCGGTGAATTCGTACGCATCGGCATCGACGTCCAGTCGGGAAAGGCCGTGCACGACCTCCCACCACCCCGGCAACGTGCCGTTGGCGTCGCACACCGGCTGCAGGGTGACGGAAACCGCAACGGTCGAGCCGTCCTTGCAGCGAAGTTCGCCCACGGTCTTCCGACTGCCGGCGCCGTTCCGGCATGCCGCCCTGGCGTCATTCAACATCACCATCTGCCGCTCGTGCGGACAGAGCGCGGTGACCGGCATGCCGACCGCTTCCTGCCGCGAATAGCCGGTCAACCGCTCGGCACCGCGATTCCAGCTTTCGATGCGCCCCTCGGCATCCACCATGTAGACGGCCACGTCTTCGAGCGACTCGACAAGAAGTCGATAGCGATCACCAATATCCATGGATCTTTCCTTCAGCGGTCACACGCATCGGCTCGGCTCCGCCTCCGCCCCGACCGCTGGGCGAAAGGACGTTGGCCAGAAGACGGACCATACAACGCGGCAAGGCGATCCGGACAGACGTGGCCGCATCCGTTCCGCGGGTGCTTGACATCATGTTTCCAAGGAAACAAAAATAAGTTCCAAGGAAACCATTGGCGGAACCAGAAATGAAGGAACAGGCCAACCGTACGGCACCGGACCAGCCCCTCGAGATCCATCTGGGCTACTGGCTCCGGCTCGTTTCCAACCACGTCTCGGGAAGCTTTGCCAGCGCCCTGCAAGCCGGAAAGCTTTCCGTCGCCGAATGGGTGGCGTTGAACCACATCGAAGGGCGCGCCGACATCACCGCGGCCGAGCTTGCCGACGCCATGAACATGACCCGCGGCGCCGTCTCGAAAATCGTCGACAAGCTGGTGAGGAAACGGTGCATCGCGCGCGCGGCAAGCCCGCGGGACAAGCGCGCGCAACTGCTTTCGCTCACCCCGTCCGGAAGGCGCACCTTGCCACGCTTGCGTGCGATGGCCGATGACAACGACGCGCACTTCTTCGGCCGGCTCGACGCCGCCGAAAGGGCCCAGTTGCGACGACTGCTGCAAAAGCTGGCGGATGCGCACGCGATAACCACGGTTCCGGTCGACTGACCGGCCCCCTCGACGCCGCGGTTCGCGCCGTGGCAAACCACCGGAGACAAATCATGAGCGAGGCGATTTCCAACCTGCAGGCCGCACAGGAGAAAGCGATGGCCGGGCGCCCACGCGTGGGCGGGTTCCCTTACCTGGCCGAAACGCTCAGACGTGCCGGCGTGACGCGAAACGTGTGGCATCTGCCCGCATGCGCAAGCCTGTACCTGACGCGACTCGGCAACGTGATGCAACAGGGCACACCGCTGGTATCGGGGAGTGTCGACGTGGCGCCCTTCGACGAACGGGCACTGGTGGCCGCGATCCGCACGGACCAGGCTGGCGAAAGCACATTTCCGCAGTTCCTGCTGGCCGCCTGGCAGGCAGGTGTCGTCCGCTATGAGGTCGACTTCGTCGAACGTCACGTGACCTACGAAGGCAGTCTCGGTGAGTCGTACGTCGAGCGTTACCCTGCCCTGTCGGTGCAGCCAGGCGGTCAGTAGCCCCCGGATTTTCCCCGTCGGAAACGGCCGGCGGGAAGCCGATCTGACAGACCTCGTCTCTCGCGCGCCCCCTCCGGCAGGCAGCGTACGCGCCATCACCGGATGCGCCGGCCGCGAGTATCCGCAACTCACCGTCAGTCCGGCGTGCCGGCTGTGCACAACCGGTAAACAGAAGGTCCCGGCCGGGTTAAAATGCCCGATTTGTTCGGGAAAACATGGCCCACATTGCCCTCCGCCCGCCGGTCCGCGGGCCCACCTTCATCCGCCTGCTGGCGCGCTTGACCGGCACGGACCCGGCGCCACCCGACCCGTCGCTGCCCGATCGACTGGGCCACTGGCTGAACTGGAAGCATGCCTTGGCGCTGGCCGCCGCACTCGACACCCAACCGACCGGGCCGACGACCGCGGCGGCGGCGGCGGACAGTCTCCACACCGAGTGTGCGCGAGCGCGCGAAGCGCTGACGGCGGCGATCGAGAGCGCGCCGCTGCTGGCGTCCGCGGCACCTGCCACCACCGAACCCGACCCCGCCGCGTTTCGCCAGCTTTGCCTCGATCGCCAACGGGCCACGCAAGCCGCCGTGGGTCGACTGCGCGGCAGGTTGCGCGACGCGCTTGCGGCATTGCCCGGCATGAGACCGCTGGCCGAGGTGGACGGCGCGATGGAGGCCGCGCTCACCCCGCGCGAGCACGCACTGCTGGCCGGAGTGGCAGACCTGCTGGTTCGACGCTTCGAACGCCTGCGTGCCGCCGAGCCTGCTTCCTCCACCTGGATCGACGGCTTCCGCCGCGACACGCGCAGCGTGCTGCTGGCCGAGCTGGATCTTCGTTTTCGACCGGTGGATGCGCTGCTCGCGGCGCTGCCTGCCTCTTGACCCGGTACACCATGTTCAAACGCCCCCTGCTTCTTTCCGTATTTGCCCTGGGCCTGACCGCGATCGGCTGGATCGCGGCCGGCTATGTCGGCAACAACCCGCTGGGCCTGGGCATCGCCTTGCTGATCGGCGCCTGCTACCTGGCCGGCGCGTTCGAGCTGTGGCGCTACCGGAAGGCCACGGCCGCGCTGCGCCAGGCGGTGGACGCGCTGGCCGAGCCGCCGGCGGAGCTGGCCCCGTGGCTGGCACGCCTGCCCGCCAGCCTGCGCCACGCCGTGCGGCTGCGCGTGGAAGGCGAGCGCGCCGCGCTGCCGGCGCCGTCGATGACGCCTTACCTGGTCGGCCTGCTGGTGCTGCTGGGCATGCTGGGCACCTTGCTCGGCATGATGGCCACGCTGCGCGGCACCGGCACGGCACTGGGCAGCGCCAGCGACCTGCAGGCAATCCGCGGTGCGCTGGCCGCGCCGGTCAACGGCCTGGCGTTTGCCTTTGGCACCTCCATCGCCGGCGTCGCCAGCTCGGCCATGCTCGGCCTGCTTGCCGCGCTGGTCCGCCGCGAGCGCCTGCACGCGGTGCAGCGGCTGGATACGGCCATCGCCACCACCTTGCGACCGCATTCGCGCGCCTACCAGCGCGAGCAGGCGTTCCAGTTGCTGCAGCAACAGGCCAGCGCCATGCCCGCGCTGGTGGATCGCCTGCAGGCGATGGCCGCCACGCTGGAGCAGCACAGCACCACCGCGCACGAGCGCCTGCATGCCGAGCGCGAGGCGTTCCACCGCCACACCGAGGCAACCTACACGCGCCTGGCCGACACGGTCCAGCAATCGCTGCAGGCCGGCATCGCCAGCAGCGCGCACACCGCCGCCGGCGTGCTGCAGCCGGTG
>Ga0206102_1000725_pt1 | contig 10010 bp, 7 predicted proteins | sample 1B1Ametagenome_FD_148645 | JGI IMG/M metagenome (GOLD analysis project Ga0206102, IMG submission 148645) | Enriched microbial communities from leaf-cutter ant dump, University of Wisconsin, Madison, United States - 1B1A | ecosystem: Environmental > Terrestrial > Nest > Insects nest > Nest dump... | reverse complement strand
AGCGCCGTCCAAAGATCATAGGTCGAGCGGACCGTGCAGTCGGTACGGTGGCGCTGCGCCACCGCGAAGGTGACGCGGTTGACGCCCGGCCGCAGCAGGCCGGCGGGAAGGGCAAAATCGACCTCCTTCGTGCCTTCCGGCGACTGGACCGGAACGCTGCCGACCGGGACGTCATTGACCACGACAGTCAGCTTCGAGGATTCGGGCGCGACGACGACGGCGTTGGAGTAGCCGAGGTGGATGGCGGTTGCGGCGCCCGCCTGCGCCTTCGTCAGGTAGATGGGGAAGGACTGGCTGTCGACCTCGCCGCTGAGAAGCAGCGAGGCGCCCGGGATGACATAGCGCCGCATGGCCGTCTCGGCCGCGGCGGTTTTCTTTTCCGGCACCTTCGCAACGGCCGGCTCGCCGCCGACCGTCTCCGGCGTCCTTTCTCCGGCCGGGCGCTCGCCGGACATGTCGAAGGGAACCGCGTTTTCCTGTGCGAGGCCGGCCGGGGCGAAGGAGAGGAGGAAAAGGCCGAGCAGCGCAATCCTTGCAGCAGCAGCGATCACGAGGCCACCTCCTCTTTGCGCCCGCCCATGCTGCGCAGGAGATAGAGGAGCCCGCGGCTCGTCTGGTAGAGCGCGATGCCGAGGAACCACAGCGTGCCGCGCACGAGGCCCGGATTGTAGCGGCGGGACACCTGGAAATCGCTCCATTGCTTGGAATTGGCGAAGATCAGGTCGGCGACGAGCGCGTGATGACGGGCGACCTCCGGCATGAAGCGGCAGCCGATCGCCACGACAGTGCCGAGGTTCTCGTGATTGCGGACATCGACCGGCAGCACCTCCTCGTGCTCGGCGCCATAGGGCACGAAGCGCAATTCGGCGGTGGCTCCGACGGGGGCTTCCTCCTCGAGCCCGAAGACCTGCATGCGTGCGCCGTGGGCCGACACATTCTCCAGCGTCGCGGGATAGTCCCGCCCGCCGAAGACGAAGCTGCACCGGCGCTCGATCGTCACGCGCCGGCTCGCCGCCCGCTCGCTGCGCTCGGAAACGACGCCGAGGGCGCAGCCGGCGATGAGGAGGTTCAGCAGATTCCATCCGCCGACGACGAAGGTGACGTCGGCCTTGTAGGGTTCGGAGTAGAAGCGGTAGATGCTCATCAGGAAGGCGGCGAACAGGACGGCGAAGATCACGAAGAACGGCCGGCTGATCTCGGAAAGCCTGGCGACCTTGATGGATTCGTCCTTCGCCGTGACCTTGAAGGTCGGCTTGGTCGGATTGAGCATGACCGAGACGACGGCGGGCAGGAGATGCACGCTCTGCACATATTCGTAGAGCTCGGATATCCACGGCCAGCGGAACGAGCCGTAGAGATAGTTCTGCATCATCAGGTTCACGAGCATGTAGGCGAGCGTATAGCCGAGGAATTCGCCGCCGGAGGCCGTGAAGATCTCCAGGTCGAAGAACAGGTAGAAGAGCGGGGCGAAAAGGAAGATCGTGCGCGGGAACGGGAACAGCCAGAACAGCATGGACGACATGTAGCAAAGGCGCTGCGAGAGCGAGAGCCCGCGCTTGAAGAGCGGGAAGCGGAAGCGCAGGATCTGCATCATGCCCTGCGCCCAGCGGCTGCGCTGGCCGATGAAGCTGGCGAAGGTGGCCGGCTGCAGGCCGGCGATCAGCGGCTTGTCGACGTAGACGCTGTTCCAGCCGCGCGAATGGAGCGCCAGCGCCGTCTCGCAGTCCTCGGTGATGGAAAGGCCGGAAAAGCCGCCCGCCTCGTTGAGCGCGGTGCGCCGCAAGACCGCCGCCGAGCCGCAGAAGAAGGCCGCGTTCCACTTGTCGAGCCCGCGCTGGATGATGCCGTAGAACATCTCGTTCTCGCTCGGCATCGTCTCGAAGGTGCGCAGGTTCCGCTCCAGCGGGTCGGGGTTCAGGAAGAAGTGCGGCGTCTGGACGAGGAAGAGCTTCGGATCGTCCGAGAAATAGCCGACCGTCTCGCGCAGGAAGTCGCGCGCAGGGGCATGGTCGGCATCGAAGACGGCGATCAGCTCGCCGGTCGAGTGCTGCATGCCGTTGTTCATGTTGCCGGCTTTCGCGTGCTCGTTGCGCGCGCGGGTCAGGTAGTTGACGTCAAGCTCGCGGCAGAGCGCCCGCAGATCGCGGTGGCGCGCGCCGGCGGTCTGGGCTTCCACCACCGAGGCGGCGTTGCGCTTCTGCTCCGTGCCGCCGTCGTCGAGCAGCCAGACCGTCAGCTTGTCCGCCGGATAATCCATCGTCTTGGCCGCCGCGAGCGTATTGGCCAGAAGGGCCGTGTCCTCGTTGTAGCTCGGCACGAAGACGTCCACGGAGGGCAGCCTGCCATCCACGGCGATGCGGCTCTTGCGCGGAGGCATCGGCATGGCCACGACGAAGAGGCTGAGGGCCAGCATCATCACGCTGTACATCTCGGCGAGATAGACCAGGAAGCCGGGAATGAAGTTCTCGAGCTGGTTGACCGGCGGCAGGGTGCTCGTCGTGCGCCAGTAGACATAGCGCAGCACGACCGCCGTGCCGAAGGCGAGCGCGATGAGGCGCCATGTGCCCTGCGCACGCAATATCTTGATCACCGCCATGAACGTGACCACGGCGATGCTGGCAACCAGCTGGGTTTGCAGATTGATAGGCAGCGTGATCACGAGGATCACCAGGGCGGACACGAGCGCCCATAGAATTACCGTGCCGGAATGTCTCATACACCCGTCCTTCGCCATCATAGCGTTGAGGCGAGATTTACAGGTATATTCTTAAGGAAAAATTAGGGTAGCCGGATGGGCGGTCAATTGCAGGTCGCCGCCCCCCGACGCCCCCGTCACGCATACGGGCGAAGGCACGACGACGGTGTCGGCCGCGGTTGCGGTTGCGTCGTCGCCCGAGGGCGAGGGAACGATGACGGCGCCGCCGGTCCCGGTGGTTTCCGTCCGCGGCACCGGCTTTTTCTCCGGCACGGCGCGGGTCCGGGCAACGCGCTGGCCCGGCTCCTCCCTCGCCGCCTTGCCGTCGTCGAGCGGCACGCGCAGCGGCGCGCCGCCGCCGATCTCCTGATCGACGGGCGCGGGCTTGCCGTAGGGATTCCACGTCGCCCCGGCGAAGCCGCCGACAATGGTATAGCCATACATCAGCTCGACCAGATCCTTCTCCGATGCGCCCGCCTCGCAGACGCGCAGGCGAACCTGGATCATGCCGAGGCTGTTGCGGTCCGCCTCGTCCGAACGGATCTGCTGCCAGCCGTAGAGGCAGCCGTCGTTGCCGGCGCCCCGGCCGTAGGCATAGCCGAACGGCCCGTAGCCGTTGCGCACGAAATTGGTGGAGATCGCAAGCGTCCTGCCGGGAAAATAGGTCCGTATCTCCGACAGGATCGCCGAATGGCGCACCGGCCTGTAGGCAAGCGTGCCGCCCGGCATCGCCGTCGTTTCGACCGGGCCGAAGGCCTGGATGCTCAGGAAGTTCTGTCCGGAGGTCGTGGCGGATGTCGACAGAACCACCTGCTGCTCGACGGCGTTGGTATATTGCCGCTGCACCACGCTGACGATGGAGGACGTACCCGGCGCGGGCAGGACCAATGCGCTCGAAGCCGGAACCATCGCCGACATCGTGGCTATGCCCACGCCAGGGCGCGCCGCGCATCCCGCGGCGGCCATCGCCGTGACCGCTCCCATCAGGAGGACCTTGCCTAAGAACGGTCCGCCGAGGCGCGGAAACCGAATCGTCTCCGAATCTTCCATGGGCAAGTCATAGTTCGCCGGCCGGGAAATAGGAATCCCCACGGATGCCCCGGAAGGACCTATGCGCGGAACCGCAGGTTTCCGGCCGAGAGCCGGTCGACCGAGGCGCAGCCCATCAGCTTCATGCCGCGCTCGATCTCGGTTCTCATTTGCAGCAGCGCCCGTTCGACGCCCGCCTGCCCGGCTGCCGCGAGCGGGAAGAGATAGTAGCGCCCGACGCCCACCGCCTTTGCCCCGAGGGAAAGCGCCTTCAGCACATGCGTGCCGCGCTGCACGCCGCCGTCGATCATGACGTCGATGCGGTCGCCGACGGCATCGACGATCTCGGCGAGCTGGTCGAAGCCGCTGCGCGAACCGTCCAGCTGGCGCCCGCCGTGATTGGAAAGCACGATGCCGGTGCATCCGATATCGGCGGCGCGGCGCGCATCCTCGACCGTCATGATCCCCTTGAGGCAGAACTGGCCGCCCCATTCCCTGACCATCTCGGCAACGTCGTCCCAGTTCATCGCGGGGTCGAGCATTTCCGTGAAATAGCGGCTGATCGACATCGTGCCGCTGCCCATGTCCACGTGGCTGTCGAGCTGGGGCAGCCGGAATTTCTCATGCGTGAAGTAGTTGATCGCCCAGGCGGGCTTGATCGCGAATTGCGCCATGCCGGCCAGATTGAGCCGGAAGGGAATGGCGAAGCCGGTTCGCTTGTCGCGCTCCCGGTTGCCGCCGGTGATGCTGTCGACCGTCAGCATCATGACCTGCACGCCGGCCTGCTTGGCGCGGGCCATCATCTCGCGGTTGAGGCCGCGGTCCTTATGGAAATAGAACTGGTAGACCTGCGGCCCGCCGCTGATGCGCCGCGCCTCCTCCAGGCTGATCGTGCCGAGCGAGGAAACGCCGAACATCGTGCCGAACTTGCCCGCCGCATGGGCGACGGCCCTTTCGCCCTCATGGTGGAAGAGCCGCTGCAGTGCCGTCGGCGAGCAGTAGACCGGCATGGCGAGCTTCTGGCCCATGACGGTCACGGACATGTCCACCTCGCCGACGCCGCGAAGCACGCTCGGCAGAAGATCGCAGCTTTCGAAGGCGGCCGTGTTGCGCCGGTAGGTGACTTCGTCGTCCGCCGCCCCGTCGATATAGTTGAAGATGGGGCCCGGCAGGCGACGCTTCGCAAGGCGTCGAAAGTCCTGGTAGTTGTGGCAGTCCGACAAACGCATGAACGGTTCCAATAAAAGGTCGCTATCGGAGATAGCAGCTCGCCAGCCGCGACCGGCAACAGGCGGCGAACCTTCAACTCCCGCGAATGGCCCTGTCAAGATGGGTATAGCCGCCATCGGGGAAAAGCCACTGGCCCGTCATGTGGCTGGCGCGCGTCGACAGGAGGAACGCGCAGGTATCGCCGATCTCCCGCGCCGTCGTCATGCGCTGTCCGAGCGGGATGCGCCGCACGATCTCCTCGAGGGCCGCATCGCCGTCCGGCAGGGTGTCCAGCCACCGCCGGTAAAGCGGCGTCATCACTTCCGCCACGACGATCGCGTTGACGCGCACGCCGTCGGCCAGGAACTCGACCGCCCATTCGCGCGTCAGCCCCAGCTGCGCGGCCTTGGCGGCGACATAGGCCGAGGTGCCGCCCTGCCCGGTCAGGGCCGTCTTGGAGCTGATGTTCACGATGGCGCCCCGCGTTGCCCGCAGGTCGTCCGCCAGCAGATGAACCATCGTGTAGTAGTGGACGAGGTTCTGGTTCAGGCTGGCGCGGAAGGCCTCCGGCCCCCTACCGAGGCCGACGCCGTCGTTGGCGCCGGCATTGTTGACGAGGCCGTGGACGGCACCGTGCCGGGACCGGACGGTCTCGACCGCGGAGCGGCATGCCGCGTCGTCGGAGAGTTCGGCCGCGACGAAATCGGCGCCGGTGCGGGCAAGCCAGTCCGCATCGGGGGGCCGCCGGGCGACGATGACGAGCCGTGCGCCCTCCTCCGCGAGGACTTCGGTGATGCCGGCGCCGATCCCCGAGCCGCCGCCCGTCACCACCACGACCTTGCCTTCAAGATGAAGGTCCATCATGCCCCCCGGAAGCGGTAGGTTTCGAGGCTTTCCCGCTTCATCTCGATCGAGAAGCCGGGCGCCTGCGGCGGCATGTAGGCCGCATTGCGGATCACGCACGGATCGAGGAAATGCTCGTGCAGATGATCGACGAACTCGATCACCCGTCCCTCCCGCGTGCCGGCGATGCACAGATAGTCGATCATCGACATGTGCTGCACGTATTCGCAAAGGCCGACGCCGCCGGCATGCGGGCAGACCTTCAGGCCGTATTTCGCGGCCATCAGCATCACGGCGAGAACCTCGTTGAGCCCGCCCAGGCGGCAGCTGTCGATCTGCACCACGTCGATGGCGCCGCGCATGATGAACTGCTTGAAGAGGATGCGGTTCTGGCACATCTCGCCGGTCGCGACCTGCACGGGGGCGACGCCTTCGCGGATCTTGCGGTGCCCTTCCACGTCGTCCGGGCTGGTCGGTTCCTCGATGAACCAGGGTTTTACGAAGGCGAGCTTGCCCACCCAGTCGATCGCCTGGTCGACTTCCCAGACCTGGTTGGCGTCGATCATCAGGTTGACGTCCGGCCCCACCTCGTCGCGCGCGATGGTCAGGCGGCGAATATCGTCCTCGAGGTCGCGGCCCACCTTCATCTTGACGTGGCGGAAGCCCGCATCGACCGCCTCGCGGCACAGGCGGCGCAGCTTGGCGTCGTCATAGCCGAGCCAGCCGGCCGAGGTCGTATAGCAGGGATAGCCTTCCGCCTTCAGGGTCGCGATGCGCTCCTGCTTGCCCTTCGCCTGCTCCGTCAGGAAGCCGAGCGCCCATTCCGGCGTGATGCAGTCCGTCAGGTAGCGGAAATCGATGCAGCGGACCAGTTCTTCCGGCGACATGTCGGCCACCAGCTGCCAGACCGGCTTGCCCTCGATCTTCGCCCACAGGTCCCAGGCCGCGTTGACGACCGCGCCCGTGGCGAGGTGGATGGCGCCCTTGTCCGGGCCGATCCAGCGCAGCTGGCTGTCGGAGGTGACGTGCCGCCAGAAGCGGCCCATGTCCTCGGCTACCCAATCCATGTCGAGGCCGACGACCAGCGGGCGCAGCGCCTCGATGGCCGCCACGCAGATCTCGTTGCCGCGGCCGATGGTGAAGGTCAGGCCGTGGCCTTCATGCGGCCCGTCGGTCTCCAGGATCACATAGGCGGCCGAGTAGTCCGGATCGGGATTCATCGCATCCGACCCGTCCAGATGCTGGCTCGTCGGGAAGCGCACGTCCACCGTGCGAAGACCAGTAATCTTCATGTCTTCATTACCTTCTACATTTGCCCGCGGAGGCTTCGGGACCGGGCCGGGTCTTTTGGAGCAGGCCCGGAGAACGGATCTCCGGGCCCGGTTTTCAGATCAATCGTAAAGAACGGCCGAGATTTCCGGCGAGTCGATATTGGTCTTGTCGTACCAGTAGAAGCCGGTGTCGATGTTCTTCTCGACCGTTTCGCCCTTGGCGGCGGCGACGGCGGCCTTGACCGTCTCGTAGCCGATGCCGACCGGGTTCTGGGTGATGGCGCCGGCCATGGTGCCGTCGCGGATCGCGTCCTTCTGCGCCTTGCCGGAATCGTAGCCGACGACCACGACCTTGGCGCCGGCTTCCTTCACGCCGTTGACCACGCCGATGGCCGAGCCCTCGTTGGTGCCGAAGATACCCTTGATGTCCGGGTTTGCGGTCAGGATCGCCTTGGTGATCTCGGTCGACTTCAGGTGGTCGCCGCCGCCATATTCGATCGTCACGATCTCGACGTTCGGATGGGCTTCCTTGATCCGGTTGACGAAACCGTCGCGGCGGTCGACGCCGGTGCGCGAGGTCTGGTCGTGGGCGACCACGGCGACCTTGCCGGCGTCGCCGATCAGCTCGGCCATCTTGTCGGCGGCAAGGGCCGCGGCGGCGACGTTGTCCGTCGAGGCCGTGGCGACCGGGATGTCGCTGTCGACACCCGAGTCGAAGGCGATGACCGGGATATGGGCTTCCTGCGCCTGCTTGAGGAGCGGGATGGCCGCCTGGCTGTCGAGCGCGGCGAAGCCGATGGCCGCCGGATTCTTGGCGAGCGCGGCCGCCAGCATGTCGATCTGCTTGTCGACCTGGCTTTCGTTGTCCGGCCCCTCGAAGGTTACCTCGACGCCGAGCTCGGCACCGGCCTTGTCGGCGCCGGCCTTCACGGCCTGCCAGAACTGGTGCTGGAAGCCCTTGGAGATGAGCGGCACGTAGAGCTTGTCCTCAGCGCTCGCTCCCGTTGCCGCACCGAGCAGCGAGATCGCTGCGACTGCACTGAGTAGAGTCCGTCTCGTGAACATGTTTTCCTCCTTGTGTTCACACTGCATGAAACCGTCGACCATCGGGAAGCCGGACGGCTTCCCGGCCGGTCATTTCGCCTCGCGCCGACGCATCTGGTCGGCATAGACCGCGATGATGATGATCGCGCCGGTCACGACCGTCTGCCATTCCGGCGCCACCGAAAGCACCCGCAGGCCGTTGGTCAGCACGGACATGATCAGCGCGCCGATCAGCGTGCCGAGAATGGTGCCGCGCCCGCCGGCAAGGCTCGTGCCGCCGATGACCACCGCCGCGATGGCCTCCAGTTCGTAGCCGAGGCCGAGCGCGGGCTGGGCGGAGTTCAGGCGGCTGGCGATGAGCAGCCCGCCGATGCCGCAGATCGCACCCGACAGCGTGTAGATCGCGATCTTCCAGAAATTCGTGTCGACGCCCGAAAGCCGCACCGCTTCCTCGTTGGAACCCAGCGCGAAGGTGTAGCGGCCGAGCACGGTGCGACCGAGGATCCAGGCCGCGACGCCGGCCACCACGAACAGGACCAGCACGCCGTTCGGCACGGGGAAGGCCGGCAGGATCGCGCCGATCAGGGAGCCTTGCGAGATGACGGTGAAGCCCGGCGTGTCGTTGAAATAGATCGGCTTGGTGCCGGTGACGATGAGCGACAGGCCCTTGAGCACCAGCATCATGCCGAGCGTGGCAATGAAGGGCGGTATCTTCATGCGGGCCACGAGCCCGCCGGAAACGAAGCCGCAGGCCGCTCCCGTGCCGATCGCCGCCAGGACGCCGAAGGGCAGCGGCATGCCCGCCCAGGTCAGCACCACCCCGGTCATCACCGCGCAGAACGTCATCAGCGTGCCGATGGAAAGATCGATGCCGCCCGTGATGATGATCAGCGTGACGCCCACCGCCAGGACCCCGTTGACCGAGGTTGCCTGCAGGATCGCCATGATGTTGGAGACCTGGAAGAAGTTCGGGCTCGCCAACGAGAAGCCGATCACCAGCACGATCAGGCTGGCGAAGGCGAGAAATTTCTGCTGGGCGCTGGCGCCCGTTGCCTTTGCGTTCATGGTCCCTCTCCTCTCAGGCCGCCGTCTTGCCGTTGCGCTGGGTCGCCAGCTCCATGATCTTCTCCTGCTCGGCCCCTCCCGGCAGGATGCCCGTCAGGCGGCCCTCGCACATGACCGCGATGCGATGGGAGAGCCGCAGCACTTCCGGCAGCTCGCTGGAAATGACGATGATCGCCTTGCCGGCGGCGGCCAGCTCGTTCAGCAGCCGGTAGATCTCCGCCTTGGCGCCGACGTCGATGCCGCGGGTCGGCTCGTCGAAGATCAGGATGTCGCAGTCGCGCAGCAGCCACTTGGCGATGACCACCTTCTGCTGGTTGCCGCCCGACAGCAGGCGCACCTCCTGCCGGTCGCCCGGCGTGCGGATGGCGAGCTTGTGGATATAGTCCCGGGCAATGGCGGCGAGCGCGTCCTCGTCGATCCTGCCGATGGCGTCGGAATGGCGCTTCAGGCTGGCCATCGCGATGTTGGCGCGCACATCCATGGTCAGCGCCAGGCCGTAGTGCTTGCGGTCCTCGGACAGGTAGCCGATGCCCGCGCGCACGGCCTCGGCGGGGCTCCTGATGCGCAGGGGCTTGCCGTGCACGCGGATCTCGCCGCTGTCGACCGGCTCTGCGCCGAAGATGGCGCGGGCAAGCTCCGTGCGCCCCGCCCCCATCAGGCCCGCAAAGCCGAGGATCTCGCCCTTGCGCAGGCTGAAGCTGATATTCTTCAGTTCGCCCCCGCGGCTGACGTCGATGACCTCCAGCGCCGTCTCGGCCGCGGAAAGATCGGGAATCCTCACCGCCTCGTCCGTCAGCTCGCGGCCGACCATCATGGAGATGATCCGGGAGATCGGCGTCTCGGCGGCCGCCACC
>Ga0206102_1000722_pt1 | contig 10024 bp, 7 predicted proteins | sample 1B1Ametagenome_FD_148645 | JGI IMG/M metagenome (GOLD analysis project Ga0206102, IMG submission 148645) | Enriched microbial communities from leaf-cutter ant dump, University of Wisconsin, Madison, United States - 1B1A | ecosystem: Environmental > Terrestrial > Nest > Insects nest > Nest dump... | reverse complement strand
TAATTTCTCGGCAGGATACAATGGTAATGTCTACGCTTATACAGCAAATGGCAGTACTTCGGCAGTGTACTCATTAAATTTTTAATAACCTGAATTTATTTCTTTAAATTGAATTGGGAGGTATATCATTACCTCCCATTAATCTAGCTTAATAAATCCATACTTTCGTGAGGATAACATTAGTTTCATTTGTCATACCCAACTTAGTCCGACATCCACCCAAATAATCCAATAATTATTTTCCGCCACGAACTGGCCAAACAAAGTTAGAACTTGACAAATCAGCAAGATAACCACTAGATCCATTAGCCATATTAACATACCAAGCGCCACCACTATGCGGCGTAGATGACCAATAAACATTACTTTGCACATCGCTAAATATTTCCGTATTATTTAGCCAACCTGCCTGATTACGATTTGGAGCTGAATAATTGAATAAACTTAGCAATTCGTTCTGATTTGGTAAACGCCAATCGCTATAACCACATAAGTGGTAACCAGTTGCGGCGGGGTTTGTATTCATTTGCGCTACCAGATTCTGTGCTGTACCGTCTTCGGAGCTAGTTCCCCAGCTACCTTGTCCGAGCAGATTTCCATTTCTAGACCACATTAATCCAGTTAAGTTGTCAATAACGCATTGTTCGGTTACATCTACCACGAAGCGAGGATTAGGCCATTCTTTACCTACTCCAGCGGCAGCAGTATCCCCGGGGGCTGCTTTGGGTACATAAGCAATATTTGTGGCATTGGCTATAATAACAAAGCTATTTAATAATAAAAATCCAGCTACTTTACATTTCAAAGTTTATCCCCTTTTAATTTATTGTCGTGATAGATTTTATCTATCTTATTTAAAAAATAATTTACTTTACGAGTTTTGGATCGAACTTAAACTGATAACTCACTACATTATCTACTTCGGACTGGCCAAACGTAAGGAGCATCATTTACATCATTGTTTTTAGAGAGAATACCATTAGTCCCATCTCCCATATTAACACCCCAGACATAAGAATTATTATCCGTTGGCGTAATTGACCAATAATTATCGCTCTGTACATTAGTAAAACCCTGAGTAGTTAGCCATGCTGGCAAATCACCGTCTGGAGCTGTGTAGTTAACCAAACTGAGTAATTCTGGTTCTGTTGGCAAACGCCAGTCTGATTGTCCACAGAGCTTGTTAGTTGCTGTATTCATATTACTAATTGCAGTGTTAGCTTGTGACCAGACTCCGATGGTATTTAAGTTTGCAGTTGTGTTTGCATAATCTGGTTGAGCTATTGGAGCTCCATCTCTGGTTGATTTAAAACCTATTATTCCATTTTTTGCCCACTCCAGCCCAGTTAGGTTATCTAGCTGTGAATCACTGCAGGTACCCCCACCACTTTGACTTCCAGCACTAAAGCGAGGGCTTACCTCACCACCAGCGCCCCAGGTTATCCCGGTATTAATATCTGTTGCAGCCCCTTCTTGTGGAGCAGCCAAGTAAATATATGGAGTAGTAATGCTATAACTAATTGAATTAGAACTCACTCCGGTTCCGCTTATCGTTGCACTATCAGTCGCTGATAGCATGATTTCCGTACTATTTGGCATAAACGGATCAAACTCAGGTAACCCTACCGTGCTATTATCAAAACCAGTAAACCATGGGATTATGGTAAAGTTGCAGCTTGTCACACCACTTACCGTCAAGGTACACGGGCTTGGATCTGAAACTATTGTACCTGTGACTGAATTACTCAATGCAGCACTTACAGTAGATGTGCCACTACCACTTATCGTTGCCGTAAAAGTTATCGGTGACGTTCCCATTACGCTTGTTGTATCCCCCTGCAGATTACTAATAGCAATTGCTGGTGGCGGAATAAGAGTAACATATACTTCTGAACCAGGCATTGGCACACTGGTAGATGGTCCACTGCTATCAGTCCAGCTAGCGGTTACATTCTGTAATAGAAGATTATTACTACCTGCAGTTGCTGAATTTAAAGTATAAATATCGGTACATGTGCCGGTGGTAGCCGCCATTGGAGCATTACTACAACCATGCGTAATTAATGTCCAACCAGCCGGCGGTGTATAGCTAGTCGTAAAACCAGTTGCAGGAACTGATGAATCATTGGTATAAGTTACATTTAGAGTATAATTCGTATTGATATATCCAATATATTGATCTTCCTGCGTTCCAGTACCACTAGTAAAAGTATCATCAGTTACTTCGCTCACATATGTTGCAGAAGGTGCCTGAGTAACCTCGCCATTTAAAGTTGCTGAATTTGTAGTCTGGGTTGCTCCACCTGTATATGGAATGTAGCTAATAGCAAGGCTAGCAGTTTTTGTACCAGTTGCTACACCATTACCTGCTGGGCCAAATTGAGTTATAATAGTGCAAGAGGCTGGACTTTGTCCTAGCGTACCACCAGATAAACAGGTTCCTCCTGCTATTACACTAAATAGACTACTATTTGTACCAGAAAAATTAAAAGCTAGATTGGTGGCATCGACTTCACCACTATTGGTAACAGTAAATAATGATCCCATACTAGTAGAACTAGCATTATTTGTAATTGACGCATAATTCATTGTACTTGGAGATAAAGTCAGATTTGCCGTTGATTGGCTAACCTGATAATTCACTGGAGTTGCAGCTACACTATTGTTATAGTCGTAAGCAATACTTATACTACCGGCAACTTGTGGAGTTACAGTAGAATTGGTATATGTCACCGTTACCGTACAATTACCACCATTTGCCGTGAGTGTGTTACTGATTGTTGCCGGGCTTGTACCTTGAGTTACGGTACAAGTTGTAGCCAGATTACTTCCATTACTGAGAGTGAAATTATTTGGTAAAGTCAAAATAAAGTTATTTTCAGTTGTATTCCCCGTATTAGTTATCGCTAATTGCCTTGAAGTTGTATCATTTGCCGTCGTTACAAAAAAATTATCATCCGGGTTTAATATGGCAGTTAATCCTGCGGTCGGAACTGGCGTTGGCGTTGGGCTCGGAGTTGGTGTAGGTGTAGGACTCGGACTTGGTGTAGGATTCACATTTTGATCAGCCGCCACCGCTATAGTAACTTCTTTTTGTCCATTATAATAAGTTAATATTATCTCACCACTTGAGGATGCCTGGGTTGGATCTTTTAATTTTAGTGTTGCAGTAGTCGTGCCACCACTACTTAACCCACCGGAACTAAAGATTACTTCAATATTTGGATTACTAGCAATAAGACTTTGTAACTGCGCTGTTACACTACCAGTATTACTAAAGGTTACTGATTGTTCAGGACTATTTTGATTCAAATAAACTGCGGAAGGCAGCATTTCTACTATACCAATATCACTAGCAGTAGTTAACGTGCTACTAATAGTAGCTGTTGATACTACCTCTGTCGACGAAAGATTTTTCTTACGAGCTTTTGTCGATGGTGTTATTAGCTGTGTTTGTACTTTTATTACTTGAGTGAGATTATTGCCTGCTGGTACTGGCAATAAAATACTAAAGGTTTTACCCTGAGTATATGCACCAGCTGCAGCAATCAACTGCTGATTAGGGATAGGAATATTATTACTATCTACCAAAACTACATTATTAAAATTACCTGCATTTGCTGATGCTACTAGTCCACTTACCAGTATATATGGTGTGCCATTAATTACTGTATGGTAATAGTTTAGCGTAACTCCATCCGCACCATTCAAGTCATTATATGCAGATTGCTGGATACCTATTGCCGGAGTAATCATTGCCGATTGAGCTGACTTACTTAATTTACCAAGAAGGCTATTATCATTATTTAAACTTAGTTTCAAACTTCCAGCAACTGCACCTATTGGAACAGTTATGCCAAGATTACATTGACTATGCGATTCTATCACGCTGCAGTTTGCTGCATTTGATGGATCTATCACTGCTCCTTGCGCACCACCAATTATACTATCCAGATTATAATGCAGATTTTTTACCACTGCACTTGTCGGGTTATTTATTACTACATAACCAGTATTTGCAACAGTAGGATTACTATAAATTGTCTTGGGAGTAATTATCTGTAATGTGCTTATATCTCCATTATTGCCATTATTATTTCCTGATACGCTTCCACCACTATTGCTACAACCATCTAATGTTATTACTCCACCAGCAATTAATAATATAGATAATACATTTACTTTTGCCAAGCTGTGCTTCATCAAATTATCCCCTTCCCCGGATTAATTAGAACTTCGTAATCATAATATCCCAGCTATTTTTAATAAGTTACTCACAATAACAAATTTATGATACTTGCAGCCCTGATTTTCAATATCCCAAAAAACAATAACCACAAAAATATAGTGGTTAATTTAATGCAAACAAGATTACAGCCTAAACAAAATTATACAGGATTACAAAAAAATTTGATAACTTTTATAACCAATGCTCTTTTTACTATAAGCATCTTCATTATAATAAGGTATTTTATGGTACTATTAGAAAACTACTCAAATAATCATAACAAACTAGCCACAACTTGATAAAATATTGTAAATATTAAGTAGCTAATCCATGAAATTACAATCTATTATTGAAAGTCACTGGTACACCAAATTCGATCCGTTTCTGGGTATCATCCTGTTTCCATTCAGTCTTATTTATGAAGCTATTGTCAGAATAAGAAAATTTCTGTTTAAAATCAAATTAAAATCAAGCACAAGACTCCCAGTACCAGTTGTAATAATTGGAAATATCAGTGTTGGTGGTGCAGGCAAAACTCCATTAACTAAAGCATTAGCTGAAGAGTTAGTTAGTAAGGGCATAAACGTTGGAATAGTTCTACGCGGCTATAAGAGTAAGAATAAAAATGCCAAAATTGTTGCTGCCGACGATAACAGTACTAATGTGGGCGATGAGGCACTAATTTATGCCCAGAATGGCTTTAAAGCCGCTATTGGTAGCAAGCGAGCTGAAGCCGGTAAGCTACTACTTGCAACATACCCGGAAACTCAGGTAATCCTGGCTGATGACGGTATGCAGCATTATTATTTGCAAAGAGATCTGGAAATCTGCGTCATTGATAGCAGCAGGCTTCTTGGTAACCAGCAGTTATTACCAGCCGGCCCCTTGCGTGAACCTGTGTCCCGGCTAAATAGCGTTGATTTTATCGTAGTAAACGGTTCGCAAAATCAGACTCAGTTAGAAAACATATTATCAAAATACAAAATTCCGATAATTAATCAGGAATTAGACTTTGAATGCCTGTATAACCCGATTAGTGGAAAATCAGTTAGTGCACAGGAACTAAATAATCTAAAACTTCTACCTATGGCTGCAATAGGAAATCCACAACGTTTCTACGCCTATTTACGTGATTTGGGAATCAAATTTGATAAGGTAAAATCCCTGCCTGATCATCATCATTATCAGGAAAGTGATATTCCGGCAGGCTATACCATAATCACAACAGAAAAAGATTATACAAAACTATCCACATTTAATAACCCCAATATCTGGGTAGCAAAAGTCAAAGCAAAATTAAACAATGAGTCCATAATAACTGCCATCTTAGGCAAAATTAACCAGAAAGCAAAAGATTGAGAAAGCAGATGAAGACAACCAATAAAACAATACTCGCAAGCGTCCTACTATTGGCAATAGGTTATACTAATGCCGCTGATAATAGCAAAATACAAATTAAACAGGTAATTGTTGGCCCCCAGGCTGGAGACAAACCAAGCAATTTTTCGATCAATATCTCACTTAATAACAATTATAAAAATCTGAATAACTGGCAATTCGGTTTTTATATGCCAAGGAATTTCCGGCAAACCAGTACCAGTAACCGTAACCTGTCCATGAAAATTTGCGACAATACCAATCAATGTACACGATTAGCCTACCAGAAAGCCAAATTTACTGATCCTGATTTAAGTACAGTATTCACTACAATAGTGAAGCCTGTTACCAGCTATCCGTTACAAAAAAATAAAAAATATACAATAAGCTTGCAGCATAATAGTTCCCGCGCACCGCAAAATTATTCATCATTGCCCCAAAATTTTTTCATTACAAATAACGATGATGTAATTAACCTGGCGACAACTCCAGGCAGTTATGTCCTCACCAAAGCAACGGCAAAAGCAGATCGGGCAGCAACAATCAAAAGGATCAGCTCTAACTGGCAAAATTCTTCAACCCTGGAAACACCTGTTGACGTAATTCCATCACCTGCACATGTAACTGCTATTGATAATACAAAATTTTTTAGCTTAACCGATAATACGTCCATTCATAATCTGGCTGAACTTGATAAATCCCAGATAAACCTATGGCAAAAAGCTTTACAAAACGATCAGGATATTTCAGCATCTGTAGATACTAAAGAAACAGATAATGGAATCATTCTTAACAAGGTGGGTAATAGCAAGATGGAAAATCCCGAAGGCTATAATATTGACATCACAGCCAGTACAATTACTGTGACAGCAAGTCATGATGCCGGATTTTTCTATGCATTACAAACATTACGCCAGCTTTGGTTCAAGCAAAAAAAGCTTACGGCAATGACTATTCTTGATACACCCAAATTCAGATATCGCGGAGTATTACTGGATGCTGCCCGGCATTATTTTACCGTTAAGCAGTTAAAAAATTTTATTGATGTTATGGCAGCTGCCAAGCTTAATACCCTTCACTTACACTTATCGGATGATGAGGCATTCCGTCTGGAACTGGATGACTATCCGCAACTAGCAAAAATCGGTGCAACGCGTGGTTATGGTAAGCAGATTGGACCGATGGCATTTCCACAGAAAAACTTGGGCAAAACCGCAGCAAATGAAACTGTTGCCCAGGCAGATACCGCTTATGGAGATAGCTATTCAAAATCAGATATGGAAGAATTAATTAAATATGCCAATTTACGGCAGATTACAATTATTCCAGAAATTGATATTCCCGGACATTCACGTGCCATGATGAAAGCAATGCCGGAAGCCTTTTATGAAGCAGCAGATCATACCGAATACGCGGGCTATGGTGATGACAGCCTGCCTGTTTGTGCTTATGGCAGCAATAGTCAGTTTGGCAAGAAATTTACCAGTACGCTAAATGGCATTTTAGCTGATGCTGCTGGCATATTTGCTAATCAGACTACTTTATATGCGGTTAATAATGAAATAAGCATTGGGGGTGATGAAGTCTTTAACGGCACTTGGGAAGATTCTCCAGAATGCCAGCAATCACCATGGAAAAACATGAGTGAACTGGAGAAAGAGCATTATTTCCTTGATAACTTAAATGATGATGCCAGAATAGGAAAACTCAAGTTATCCGGCTGGCATGAATTCGTATTATACAAAAATGGTGAGTTAAATAGCAAGCATGGCATAGCACCAAATCAGGTAGGTCATGTCTGGGTATGGGACAGTTCCAGCAAATCTATTGCACGGGCTGTAACACTTGCAAATGCCAGTTATCCTGTTGTGCTGGAATATTCAGATTATCTCTATATGGATATGACCTATACTCCTGAACTAAAAGAACCGGGACTTTATTGGGCAACCAAATTTGCAGATACCTATGCATTATTAAGTTCAACCGCTCCAATCGCTAAAACTATTGCCAGAACCCGCAAACCGGAACAAATTCTGGGAGTTGAAGCCGCAGTCTGGGCTGATGTCATACCAAGCTATAGTCAATTACAGTATATGACATTGCCAAAACTTGCAGGTCTGGCAGAAGCATCATGGTCTCATTCAAGCTATAGCAGTAACCAGCCAAACTGGCGTTCTCTGGCAAATAGAATGGGTTGTGGAAATAATGGGTTTCTGGCATATCTCCATCAAACCTATAATGTAACCTATCGTGGATATCCTAATGGTATCTCCCTGGAAGCCCCACAAGCTTGTAATAATTAAATTAATTTTATTGAAAGGAAGCTTTATGAAAGCACTTAATATCTATCTAACATTTAATGGTAACAGTGAAGAAGCATTTAACTTCTATCATTCAGCTTTAGGCGGTAAGCTTGAAGCTTATCGCTTTAAAGATATGCCGGATGGAGATAAATTACCGGTAAACGACCAGAATAAGATAATGCATGTCTCATTAACCCTGACTAATAACCTGGTATTAATGGCATCCGATTCGATTGAATCAATGCCCGGCTGCCCAAAAGTTAATCCTGGGAATAATTTCTCAATTAGCATACATCCTGATAATGAAGCTGAAGCAGATAAATTGTTTGCAGCATTGTCAACTGGTGGTAACATCAGTATGCCTATGCAGAAAACGTTCTGGAATGCATATTTTGGAACATTTACAGATAAATTCGGCATTCAGTGGATGATCAACTATGAATATCCGCAAGCTTAATAGTTGAAAGACGAATCAGGACAACATTACCTCACTTTCATTGTGCCTGTATCTTCAGGTACAATGAAGGCCGCAACAGATGACTCACATCATGATTCAGTAAAAGAATTAACTTAAAGAATTGACTTATGCAGAAAACATCCGGCAAAATGTATTATAAACATGTTGATGTATTTAGCAAACACCCATTTTCCGGTAATAGCCTTTCTGTTTTTTTTTCTTAACAGAAACCTTGATGATAAAGAAATGCAGTTAATTACCCGGGAAATGCGTCATTTTGAATCAATATTCTTATACCCGTTAAATTTTTCCAACACAAAGTTTAGAGCTAAAATATTTACTTTAGAAGAAGAGCTGGACTTTGCAGGGCATCCTATACTAGGCGCAGCCTGTGCCATTCACGACAAATACTTTCCAAATCAACCAGAAGCCAGAACAAATTTTAAGCTTAATATAAAATCACTTGATATCACAACAAAAAAACACTCAACCTATTACTCTGCAATGATGGAACAGGGCGCTCCCGAATTTATTACTGAGGTGCCTTCAACCCTGGTTAATGATTTTCTTGCAGCATTTAACCTTTCACCTGATAACCTTGCCAGACTGCCACTTGAAGTCATATCAACGGGATTAAGTTATTTAATAGTTCCTTTAGTATCCGGACTGGAACAAATAAAACACCATAATGTCTCCCACCTCTTGTCTAAAATTAAAGCAAAATTTGTTTATTTTTATGATATAAATAGACAGGAAGGCCGAACATGGGATAATAATGGAATAATTGAAGATATAGCAACAGGAAGTGCTGCCGGTCCTTTATCGGCTTATCTGGTTAAGCATGGAATACATAAAACTGGAGAAATAATTACAATTAATCAGGGTTCATTCCTTAATCGCCCCAGTGTTATCGAGGTAGTTGTTCTTGGAGAAAATAATGAATTTGATAACATCAAGATTTTTGGAAATAGCTGCATTATCGGTGAAGGCATAATTCAATACTGATCTTTGTGACTTTAAGGTGGATTTATTCCATTATTAATTATTATCTTATTCATGGGCACAACGATTTATATATAAAATCATTATAACTACCGCCGTTAGAAATACTGGAAGCAGCCTGATAAATTTATCCCGCAAAAACAGATTAACTGACAATATTACCTATTCAGAAAACTTATTCATTCGAGATAGATCATCCCTGCCCTCTCTATGATAAAATCTTTAATTAACTCAATTTAAATTTCATGCAAGCAAAACCTTATAAATATCAAATTGAAATCCTGGTTTTAATCTTTATTCTTACCATTATTGGTTTCTACAATTCCCTGGCTTTTATAAAAGCACAGGAATATGTCTTTTATCATTATGATCAGACAACCAATATTCTTTTCTCCATATCATTTATAAATGCATTATCATTTCTATTTCGCCCATTAGGTGGTATCATATGCTCAAGAATTCAGCACAGAATCCCAAATTTATTATTGCCTTATTTAGTAATAATTTATGCTTTCTATAATTTGCTAGCAGTCAACTTTATTCCATATTTTTCTATAAATGTGGCAGTTATTCTTCTTATAATTAACTGTATTTTACTTGGTGTGCTACTTGGAGGAATTTACCCTCAGACATTAACTGTGATCCTAAATAACAAAT
>Ga0206102_1000721_pt1 | contig 10027 bp, 8 predicted proteins | sample 1B1Ametagenome_FD_148645 | JGI IMG/M metagenome (GOLD analysis project Ga0206102, IMG submission 148645) | Enriched microbial communities from leaf-cutter ant dump, University of Wisconsin, Madison, United States - 1B1A | ecosystem: Environmental > Terrestrial > Nest > Insects nest > Nest dump... | reverse complement strand
CGCTGGACTCGCGCACGGACACCGTCTCGCGCAGCACCGGCAGGCCGGCGGCCTCCAGCAGCGCGGGGATCTGCTCCTCGAGCCCGCTGCCGGCCGCGCCCATCGCGGTGATCTCGAATTCGCCCGGGAACTGGAAACCGTGTTCCGGGTTGTCGGATTTCAGTTCCATGGCGTCACACCGAATCCCACCACATCCAGAAATCGTCCCACAGGCGACGGAAGAAGCCGCCTTCGGGCACAGCCTCCAGCGCGACCAGCGGGCGCTGCGCGACCACCTTGCCGTCGAGCACGACCTTCACCGTGCCGATGCGCTGGCCCTTGGCGATCGGCGCGGCGAGCTGCTTCGGCACGTCCATCGACGGCTTGAGCTGCGCGTACTTGCCGCGCGGCAGGCTGACCAGCATCGGTTCGGCGACGCCCAGGCTCACTTCCGGCGCGGCGCCCTTCCATACCTTCTGCTTCGCGATCGCCTTGCCGGCGTCGTACAGGCGATGCGTCTCGTAGAAACGGAAGCCCCAGTTCAGCAGCGCCTGCACGTCGGCGGCGCGCTGCTTCTCGCCGGTGTCGCCGAGCACGACCGCGATCAGGCGCTGGTCGCCGCGCATCGCCGACGCCATCAGGCAATAACCGGCGTTGGAGGTGTGGCCGGTCTTGATGCCGTCCACCGACGGGTCGCGCCACAGCAGCAGGTTGCGGTTGGGCTGGGTGATCGGGCCGACCGTGAATTCCTTGATCTTGTTGTACGAATACGCGACCGGGTAGTCGCGGATCAGCGCGCGTCCGAGCAGCGCGAGGTCGCGCGCGGTCGAGTAATGGCCTTCGGCGGACAGCCCGTGCGGGTTCACGAAGTGCGAGTTCTTCATGCCGATGCGTTGCGCGTACGCGTTCATCAGCGCGGCGAACGACTGCTCGCTGCCGGCGACGTGCTCGGCCAGCGCGATCGCGGCGTCGTTGCCCGACTGCACCACCATGCCCTTTTCCATGTCGAGCAGCGGCGCGGTCTTGTTCACCTCGAAACCGCTGTAGCTGCCCTCGGTGCCGGCGCCGCCCTCGCGCCAGGCGTGCTCGCTCATCATCACCTGGTCGTCGGCGCGTACCTTGCCCGCGGCCATCTCGGCGGCGACCACGTAGGAGGTCATCACCTTGGTGATGCTCGCCGGCTCGTGGCGCTGGTCGATGTTGGCGCCGGCCAGCACCTGGCCGCTGGCGTAATCCATCACGATCCACGCCGCCGAGGTTTCCGGCGCGGGCGCCGGCGGGATCGGCAGCGCATCGCTGAGCGCGGCGGGGCGCGTGGCGGCCGGCTGCGGCACGGGTTGCTGCGCGAGCGCCAACCCGCACACGGTGGCGGCGACGAGGGCGACGGCGGCGGACACGCGACGGGCGGGGATGCGCTTCAAGATCGGGGACTCCATGGCGGACGCGGGCGAGCGGCCAGTTTAGCGCGCGCGCACCGCGAGGTTGGATGCGGCCTGCGCGCCGCGCGTCAGCGTACGACGCGCTGCGGCGGCCCGAAACCGAGACCGGAGAGGCGCGCGGCGAGTTCCGTTGCGGTTTCCGGCGGGACCGGGCCGACGCGCAGGCGCCAGACCGCGCGGCCCGCCGACTCGCCGGCATCCAGGCGCGCACCGGCGATGCCGGCCGCATTCACCCGGGCGAGCGCGCGCTCGGCGTTGCCGCGGTCGGCGAAGGTGGCGAGCTGGAACGACGGGCCGTCCGGCGCCGGTGCTGCCGCGGACGGCGACGGCGACGCAGGGCCGGCGTCGATCGACGCCGGGGCCGGCGGCCGTTCGCTCGCCGTCGCCGTGGCGATCGGGAGCGCGGCGACCAGGCGGTCGATCGCGGTGGGCGTCGGCGCATCGGCGTGCGGCGCGGACGGCAGCGCCTCCGACACGACCGCGTCCGCCGGGGGCAGCGGCATCGCGGCCGTCGCGCCGCCCGCCTCCGGCGCAGGCGCGGTCTTCGCGGCGGATGCCAGCATGCCTTCGTCCAGACGCGCGTCCTCGCCCGGCACCAGGCCCTGCACTTCGACGCGCGCGGTGCCGGCGCGGTCGACGCCGAGCTTCACCGCCGCCGCATAGCTGAGGTCGATGATGCGGCCGTCGTGGAAGGGCCCGCGGTCGTTCACGCGCACGACCACCGAACGTCCGTTGGCGAGGTTGGTGACGCGCGCGAAGCTCGGCAGCGGCAGCGTCTTGTGCGCGGCGGTGAAGGCGTACATGTCGTACACCTCGAGGTTGGAGGTGCGCCGGCCATGGAACTTGTTGCCGTAGAACGAGGCGGTGCCGACCTCGTCGTAGCCCTTCGCGCTGTCGAGCACGCGATAGGTCTTGCCGAGCACGACGTAGGGCGAGCGGTTGCCGTAGCGCGAATGCGGTTCGTCCACCACTTCCGGTTCGGGGATGAGGTCGACGTCGGGAATGCCGTCGGCCGGCGCGCTGTCGGCGACGCCGGGTGCGTACAGGCCGCCGGCGGTGTAGTTGCCGCGCTTGGACGGATCCTCCTGCGCGGGCGCATACGGCGAACGACGACTCCCGTGCGCGGGCGCGGGCGCGCTGCCGTCGACCCGCGTCGATGCCTGCTGCCGCGGCTTTTCCGGCGAGCCGGCGCAGGCGGCGAGCATGAGCGCGGCCCCGGCCGCGGCGACGAACGGGAGCCGCGCGACGACGCTTCTCATGGCGAGGGCGCGCTGCCCGCGCGGATCGCCTGCGCCAACTGGTGTACCGCCAACGCGTACATCGGCGAGTGGTTGTAGCGCGTGATCACGTAGAAGTTGCGGAAGCCGAGCCAGTACTCGCGGCCGTCCGCGCCGTCGAAGGCGAAGACCGTGGCGCCCTCCCCCGGGCCCGGCACCGCCTCGCCCGCGCGCGGCGCGTAGCCGCGCACGACCAGCGCCTCGAGCGGATACACCGGATCCGGCATCTCCGGCAGGAATTCCGGCACGCCCGGCGCGAGGTCGGCGCGCGCGATCACCGGCGCGCCGCGCTGCCATCCGTGCGCGACGAAATAGTTCGCGATCGAAGCGAACACGTCTTCCGGATCCCCGAGCAGGTCGCGCTTGCCGTCGCCGTCGCCGTCGCGGCCCCAGTTGCGCCAGCTCGAGGGCATGAACTGCCCCCAACCCATCGCGCCGGCATAGCTGCCCTGCAGCGTGGCGACGTCGATGCCTTCTTCCCTGCCGAGCGCGAACAGCTGCGCCAGCTCGCCGGCGAAGAACGGCGCGCGCTTGGGATAGCCGAACGCGAGGGTGTACAGCGCGTCGAGCACCCGGTACCTGCCGGTGATCGCGCCGTAGCCGGTTTCCACGCCGACGATCGCGACGATGTACTCCGCCGGCACCCCGGTCGCGGCGGAGACGCGCGCGAGCTCGTCGCGGTGCGCGGCCATGAACGCGATGCCGCCGTCGATGCGCTTGTCGGTCAGGAAGATCGGCCGGTACTCGGCCCAGGACTTCACCTTCTCGGCCGGGCGGTTCATCGCGTCGACGATCGACTGCTGGAACTTCGCCTGCGCGAGCGCGGCGCGCACGTCGTCGGGCGCGACGCCATGGGTGGCGCTCGCGTAGTCGACGAAGGCGGCCTCGCGTTGCGGCTGCGGGATCGCCGGATCGACGACCGGCGCGGGCGCGACCGGCCGCTCCGGCGGCTGCGGCACCGGTGCCACCGACGGCGCCGGATCGGCCACGCCCGCGGCCGCCTGGCCGCCGTCGTCGCCGGAAAGGGTCGCGGGCGCCGGCGACGGCACCGGCGTCGCGCACGCCGCGAGCATCGCGGCGATCACGAAAACTGGGGGGAAACGTCGCATGCGGGCGAGCCTATCACGCCCCCGAAAAACGTTTCAGCCACGGATGAACACGGATGACACCGATCGGGTCCTGGAGGCTCGGAGCGCCAGGAACAAATCCGTGTCATCCGTGTTCATCCGTGGCAAGAAGCTAGTGGCCGTGCATGGGCTTGTGGGCGCGGACCGCCATGACGACGCCGAGTCCGGCCAGCAGCGACACCGCCGACGTGCCGCCGTAGCTCAGCAGGGGCATCGGCACGCCGACCACCGGCAGCAGGCCGGAGATCATGCCGCCGTTGACGATCACGTACACGAACAGCGACAGCCCGAGGCTGCCGGCGAGCAGCCGCGAATAGCCGTCGCGCGCCTGCGCCGCGATCCACAGGCAGCGGCCGACGATGAACAGGTACAGCGCGAGCACGGTCGCGACGCCGATCCAGCCGAAATCCTCGCTGAGCACGGCGAAGATGAAGTCGGTGGTGTGCTCGGGCAGGTAGTTCAGGTGCGACTGCGAGCCCTGGCCCCAGCCCTTGCCGGAAAAGCCGCCGGCGCCGATCGCGATCTTCGACTGGATGATGTTCCAGCCGCTGCCCAGCGGGTCGGACTCGGGATTGAGGAAGGTGAGGATGCGGTCCTTCTGGTACGGGCGCAGCATCCAGAACCAGGCCACCGGCGCGGCCGCGGCGACGCCGCCGAACGCGGCGGCGAACCACCACCACGACAGCCCCGCGAGGAACAGCACGAAGGCGCCGCTGATGCCGACCAGCATCGCGGTGCCGAAGTCCGGCTGCAGCAGGATCAGGCCGGTCGGCAGGCCGATGATCGCCGCCGCGACCAGCACCACGCGGAAACGCGGCGGCAGTACTTCGCGGTTGAGGTACCACGCGGCCATCATCGGCAGCGTCAGCTTCAGCAATTCCGCCGGCTGGAAGTAGAACAGCTTCAGGTCGATCCAGTGGCGGCCGTGCTTGCCGGTACCGATCGCGAGCACCAGCAGCAGCGGCAGCAGCGTGACCGCGTAGGCCGCGGGCGTGGCGATGCGCAGGCGATGCGGCGGCACCCGCGACAGCGCCCACAGCGCGGCCAGCCCGACCGCGAAGCGCGCGCCCTGCGCGAGCACCAGCGATTGCGATTCGCCCCCCGCGCTGTACAGCACCGCGAGCGCGATCGCCATCAGCGCGGCCAGCGCGGCGCACAGCGGCAGGTCGAGCGTGCGCGCCAGGCGCGCGACGAGGTCGAGCAGCATGTGCAGGATCGCGTTCATTGCGGCGGCTCCTGCGCGGCGGGCGTGGCGGGCGCAGCCGCGGCGGCGGCCGGGGCGTCGATACCGTCCTGGTTGTCGTCCACCGCGCCGTCGGCGATCGCCGCGGCCTGGGCCTGCGCCTGCGCCGCCTCCACCGTTTCGGGCTCGGGCTGCTTGCCGAGGATCCAGGCGTCCATGATCTTGCGCGCGATCGGGCCGGCGGTGCTCGCGCCGAATCCCCCGTGCTCCACCATCACCGCGACCGCGATGGTCGGATGGTCCGCGGGCGCGTAGGCGATGAACCAGGCCTGGTGGCGCAGCGACAGCGGCAGCGCGTGCGGATCGACGCTGACGTTGCCGCGCCGGCTGACCTTCTGCGCGGTGCCGGTCTTCGCCGCGATCGGGTACGGCGAGCCGCGCCCGACCGAGTACGCGGTGCCGCCCGGCTGCATCGTGCCTTCCATGCCTTCGCGCACCGCCTGCAGGTGCGCGGGATCGTCGCTGATGCGCACCGCCGGCGGTTCCGGCAGCGGCTGCCACGGCGCGCGATAGCCGTCGCGGCGGTCGCGCGCCAGGTGCAGGCGCCGCAGCATGCCGTCGTCGGCGAGCGCCGCGGTGGCGCGCGCGAGCTGCAGGATCGTCGCCTTCCAGTAACCCTGGCCGATGCCTGCGATCACGGTCTCGCCCACGTACCAGGGCTCGCGGCTGTGCCCGCGCTTCCATTCCGGCGACGGCACGATGCCGGTGTTCTCCCCGACCAGGTCGATGCCGGTGGGCTGGCCGAAACCGTAGCGCCGCATCCACTCGTCGAAGCGCTTGATGCCCATGTCGAGCACGAGCTGGTAGTAGTAGGTGTTGACCGATTGCGCGATCGACTTGCGCAGGTCGGTCCAGCCGTGGCCGCCCGCATGCGCGTCGCGATAGCCGCGGCGCTGGCCGGGAATGTGGAATTCGCCGGTCGACAGCACGCGGTCTTCCGGCGTGCGCAGGCCGCTGTCGAGTCCGGCCAGGCCGATGAACGGCTTCACCGTCGATCCGGGCGGGCCGCCGCCGAGCACGTTGCGGTTGAACAGCGGCCGCGACGGATTCGTCGTCAGCGCCTCGTAGTCGGCGTGCGAGATGCCGTTGACGAACAGGTTCGGATCGAAGGCGGGCAGGCTCACCATCGCGAGGATTTCGCCGGTGCGCGGATCCACCGCCACCGCCGAACCGTCGAACTCGCCGAACGCGGCGACCGCGGCGCGCTGCAGGTCGAGGTCGATCGACAGCCGCAGGTCCGCGCCCGGCGTCGCCGGCACGCGCCCGACCGTGCCCAGCGCGCGGCCCTCGACGTTGGTCTCGACCTGCTCGTAACCGATGCGCCCGCGCAGGATGTCGTCGTAGTAGCGCTCCAGCCCGGTCTTGCCGACGTGGGTGAAGGCCGCGTTCGCCTCGCCCAGCTTCTGCTGGTCGGCCTCGTCGACGCGGCCGACGTAACCGATCACGTGCGCGAACAGTTCGCCCCAGGGGTAGCGCCGGTTGAGGTAAGGCACGAGCTCGACCCCGGGGAAGCGCCAGCGGTCGACGGCGAAGCGCGCCGCTTCCTCCGGGTCGACGCGCGGCTTCAGCGTGACCGGCTTGAAGCGGCCCGCGGCGAGCTGCGCCTGCAACGCGCGCACGTCGTCGTCGGAAATCGCGACGACGCGGCGCAACGCCGGCAGCCAGCGCTCGGGAGGGCCGGCCTCCTGCGGCATCACGTCGAGGCGGTACGCGGGCACGTTGTCGGCGAGCACCCGGCCCTTGCGATCGAGGATCAGGCCGCGCCCGGGCAGCACCGGGCGCAGCTTGACGCGGTTGGCTTCCGATTGCGTCGCGTAACGCGCGTGGTCGACCACCTGCAGCTTGAAATACCACGCGCCGAGCCCGCCGAGCGCGAGCAGCACGACGACGAAGCCGAGCAGCGCGCGCCTGCGGAACTGCGCGGCCTCGGCGACGGGCGATTTCAGCTGGCGGCAACGCGGGCCCACGGCCTATTTGCGGCCGCCCAGGCGCAGCCGGTCCAGCAGCAGGAACACCGGCGGCCACAGCAGCATGCCGCCCAGCGGCGACCACCACGCGGCGGGCGCAGGCTGCGGTTCGCCCAGCGCGAAATGCAGCACCGCGACGACGACGCGGTCGTTCAGCAGCAGGCCGGCGATCGCCAGCGCCTGTTGCGTGAGCGGGAAGAAGCGCAGCTGCGCACGGAAGCGCTGCACGATGAAGGCCATCACCGTCAGCCGCAGCGCCTGCTCGCCGAGGATGCTGCCGAAGCACAGGTCGGCGAGCACGCCGGCGAGGAAGGCGAAACCGAGGCCGAAGCGCTCCGGCGCTTCGATCAGCCAGTACACCGTCACCAGCGCGAGCCAGTACGGGCGGTACGGCTGCAGCATGGACGGCAAGGGCAGCAGGCCGAGCAGCAGCGCGGCGAGCACGCTCGCCGGCAGCAGCCATCCGGGCGCATGCCGGCTCATGGTGGCGTCACCGCTGCCGCTTGCGGCTGCGCCGGCGACGGCGACGGCGACGGCGGTTGCGGTTGCGGTTGCGGTTGCGGTTGCGTCGACGGCGCCGTGGCACGCGGATGCTCGCGCAGCAGCAGCACGTCGCGGCCGCGGTCCAGCCGTGCCGCGGGCCGCACGTCGCCGACCAGGAAGGCATGGCTGTCGTCGGGATGCAGCGCCACGATCGTCCCGACCGGGAAACCCGCGGGGAAACGCCCGCCCAGGCCGGACGTGAGCACCAGGTCGCCCGCGCGCACGTCCGCCGACAGCGGCACGTTCTCGAGCATGAGGCGATCGCTGCGACCGCTGCCGTAGGCAAGCAGGCGCACGCCGCTGCGCGCGACCATCACCGGCACCACATGGTCGGGGTCGGTAAGCAGGAGCACCGTCGCCGTGCCGGCCTGGACCGCGATGATCTGGCCGACCAGGCCGCCGGCATCGATCACGGTCTGGCCGACGACGACGCCGTCGCGCGCACCGGCATCGAGCACCAGCCGCTGCCGCGTCGGGTCGAGGTCGATGTCCAGCACCGGCGCGAGCTGCACGTCCACGCCGTCGTTCCGCCGTGCGGCGCCGAGCAGTTCGCGCAGGTGCGCGTTCTCCGCCGACGCCGCCTGCAGGCGGGCGACGCGCGCACCGCTCACCAGCAGCGCGTTGCGCAGCACCCGGTTCTCGTCCGCGAGCCGGCCGCGGGTCACCGCGCTCTCGCTCAGCGCATCGCCGACGCGCGCCGGCACCCCGGCCAGCCACCACAGCGGCTGCACCACCGCGGTCGCGCGCTGCCGCACCTGGGCCAGCCAGCCGCCGCGGTGGTCGAGCACGATCAGCACGATCGCCAGCACCAGCCACGCCAGCAGCTTCAGCGTCCCGGCGACGTCGCCGGGTCGTGAGGCATGCGGGCTGGCGTAGGCAGGCATGGGTCAAGGGTTAAGGGAAAAGTCGGCCGCTGCGCGGCCTGTGAAGAACAACACCATGCATCGCCGACACCGGGACACCTCCCCATTTACAGCGCCGAAGGCGCGACTTCACCCTTCCCCGTTTACCGCCTCATTCCGGCGCGAAGAACTCGTTGCCGTGCATGTCGACCAACTCGAGCGCGCGGCCGCCGCCACGCGCCACGCAGGTCAGCGGATCGTCGGCCACCTGCACGTGCAGGCCGGTTTCCTCGCTCAGCAGGCGGTCGAGGTCGCGCAGCAGCGCGCCGCCGCCGGTGAGCACGATGCCGCGCTCGGCGACGTCGGCGCACAGCTCCGGCGGCGTCTGCTCCAGCGCCTGCTTCACCGCGGCGACGATGCCGGACAGCGGCTCGCGCAGCGCTTCCAGCACGTCGTTGGAATCGATCGTGATCATCTTCGGTACGCCTTCGGCCAGGTGGCGGCCGGACACCTCGATCTCGCGCACGTCCTGCTGCTGGTACGCGCAGCCGATCTCGAGCTTGACCCGCTCGGCGCTGGCGTCGCCGATCAGCATGCCGTGGCTGCGGCGCACGTAGGCGATGATCGCCTCGTCGAAGCGGTCGCCGCCGATGCGCACCGACTGCGAGTACACGATGCCGTTGAGCGCGATCACCGCGACCTCGGTGGTGCCGCCGCCGATGTCGACCACCATCGATCCGCGCGCCTCGGTCACCGGCATGCCGGCGCCGATCGCGGCGGCCATCGGCTCCTCGATCAGGAATACCTCGCGCGCGCCGGCCTCCTCGGCCGATTCCTTGATCGCGCGGCGCTCGACCTGGGTGCTGCCGGCCGGCACGCACACCAGCACGCGCGGGCTCGGGCGCAGCATGCGCGACTTGTGCACCTTGCGGATGAAGTACTTCAGCATCTCCTCGGTGTAGGTGAAGTCGGCGATGACGCCGTCCTTCATCGGCCGGATCGTGTTGATGTGGCCCGGGGTGCGGCCGAGCATCTGCTTGGCCTCGCTGCCCACCGCGGCGACCGAGCGCGAATTGCCGACCAGGCGGTCCTGGCGGACCGCGACCACCGACGGTTCGTTCAGGACGATGCCCTGGCCGCGCACGTAGATCAGGGTGTTGGCCGTGCCGAGGTCGATCGACAGGTCGTTGGAGAACATGCCGCGGAACTTCTTGAACATCGCGTGGGGGCGTCCGTCAGGGCGGAAAATCGGCCTCCGGGCCGGTTCCGCGTGTGTCGCAAGGGGTGGGCTAGCCTAGCAAAAACTGGCCTCGACGGGCGGCAGACGGTACCCTTTGCGACCGCCGGAACGGCCGACCCGGGGATCCCTTCCGGCCGCCCGGTCCCGACGTTCCACCGACCCGTTCCACCGACCCGCTCCACCGACCCGTCCATCGCCCCGCCGGTTCGCCGGCGCCACGAGGCCCGCCCATGTCTGCGCTGATCTGCGGTTCCCTGGCCTACGACACCATCATGGTGTTCCCCGACCAGTTCAAGAACCACATCCTTCCCGACAAGGTGCACATCCTCAACGTGTCCTTCCTGGTGCCGCGGATGCGGCGCGAGTTCGG
>Ga0206102_1000720_pt1 | contig 10029 bp, 6 predicted proteins | sample 1B1Ametagenome_FD_148645 | JGI IMG/M metagenome (GOLD analysis project Ga0206102, IMG submission 148645) | Enriched microbial communities from leaf-cutter ant dump, University of Wisconsin, Madison, United States - 1B1A | ecosystem: Environmental > Terrestrial > Nest > Insects nest > Nest dump... | reverse complement strand
CGTCGCCGCTGGTGGGGAGCACCGTGGCGCCGCCGCGCGAGGGAAGGTTGTGCACCACGCCGATGTCGCGCCCCTCCGAGATGCCTCCCGCGCGCCCCATCGTGCTGCGGAATGCCTCCTCCGGGGTAAGGCCCTGCGCCAGCACGAACGGTCGCGAGCGGTAGTAGACCGCCGTCGCGTCGTGCGGGTTCGACATGCGGAGCCCCAGAAGGATCTGCGCCAGATCATGCCCGCGTGAGGTGAACTGGTAGGTGACCAGCCCATCGGGCACCAGTCGTTCCTCCTCGATGCGGTCGAGCGCGCGCGAGGTCATCATCAGCCGCGCCGCGCGCCGCCAGTCCACGTCCGGGGCGGCCTTTATCTTCGCCGTGCCGGTGCTGCGCGCCGACGCTGCCTTCGTCGCTGCCGATCGCGTTCGCTGTGGTGTTTCCGTGCTCCTGCTGCTTCTGGGGGATCTGTTTTTTGCCATCGTGAAAAATACTGCACTGAAGAGTTGCTGTCGTCTGGGAAGGCCATAAGATAGTTCAAAGTTGGGAGAGGCGGGCGGGAAGGGGGAAGTCGAAGGGCGCCGGTCAAAAAGCGAGAAGTAAAAGGTGGTGGGATGGATGCGGCCGAAGGCGATGCGGTCCGGCCGGCCGGTCCGGTGTTATCGATGGTTCTGGATGTGGACCATGATCGAGCCCGGTTGCAGCGGGAGGTCGGGGAATGCGAGTGCGGCATCGGCCCGGGGGAGCAGGCGCGTTGCATGGGCGCCGCTCCGGCCGGTGCTTCCATGCGCAATCGCCGTCCGGATTATACGCAGCAGTTCGGCGGTCCGTTCGCTGACGACGGCGCCGGGGGCCGTCAGCCCGTCATCGCCGGTGATGCCGATAATCTCCACGCCTGCTCCGTCGCCGGCCGATCGCGCGATTGCCGCGATCACGCCGCTTTCCGGCTGCTGCAGCTCGGGAGAGGAGGAGTCGGCCGGAGAAAAGACGTAGATGATCTGCTCCCGGCCGGTCTCCGTTTCCGATCGCCGTTCGATCATCCTGCGCCGTATTTCCGCGTGCACCGGAATCCGCGACCGCGCGGTCATCCGCCTCCCGGCCAGGTCCTCCACGGTGAAGGTCGCCGTGAGAAACGATGAATCGCTCGCGAGCTGGTCGTACACCCGCTTCCAGTCATAGCTGATTTCGTTCGTATCGCTGGCGACGCCGCTGGAGTATCGGGCGATGGTCGTCCCCCGGAGATCGAGGGCGATGTCCCATGTACTGATGCCGGTGTCGGAGGTGTAGGATGGCTCCAGCTTGAGCAGGGGCGAGATGAAATTCCGCTCGACGTGATCGAAGACCAGCGGAGCGGTGATCGCCGGAACATCGGAGGAGATCTGTATACGTCCGGGGGATGGGGTGCGTTCCGGTGATCCACCTGCGTCGGAACCATTTTCCGCCGGACGCACGATGATGCGTGATGAATCGATCGCCCAGATGTCGGCCAGATATTGCCTGGCCGCCTCTGCCTGGCGCTCCCCCGCCGCGTTCGATGCCGTCATCCCCAGAATGAGCCGTGCATCCGGTGTTGAGCGCAGCCGCTCCCCCGCGATGTTCAGCAGATGTCCCTGCAATGCTTTCGCATCGAGTTCCGCAAGCGAATCGGCGGTGAACCCCTCCGCATCCCGCTGTGAACGCAGGACGAACCTTGCGGCTGCCGGGGAGGCATCATCGGTCGGAGGGAGCGCCCAGTCGAGCACGATCTGCCTGCGGTGGAGCGTCTCGATCACCCGCACCACCGCCGACGGGCGCTTTTCCCCCCGCTCGTCGATACCGTAGATCCTGATGGATGCATCCGGTCCGGCCGGTGTCATCGTACTGTCGGCAGGGGGCGCATGTCCGGCCGAATCGGGACGTGCATCCTCGATGGCGGATACGGGCGAGGATGGCGGCGGCGGGGCCGTATCAGGGGGCGTGACGGCAGCGGTATCATAATCATCCCGCAAACCAGGGACGATGAGCACGCCGATGGTTCCCCGCAGGCTGAAGTTTCGCCAGTCGGCTTCACGCACGGACGAAAGGAGTGGCGCGGCGCCGGAAAGTTCCGCGATCAACGAGAGATGCGCGCCGATTGGAAGCTCATAGGAGCCTGCCGCCACCGCTTCGATCATCATCGGCTGCGATGTGAAGCTCTCCCCCTCCTCCATCTGCCGGACATCACTCCCCTGCGCAAAACCGATAGTCCCCGCATCCAGCATCCGGTCGGTCTGGGATCTCTCCACCGAATATCTGTAGCCGAAACGCGGTCCAGCCGCGACGCTCCAGCCACCGGCGATGCGATAGCGCGCCAGGATATCGAGGCTGAACGATCGGGATATGGCGCGGTAGCCGAACTCGCGCGCTATTCTTACTTCGCTCAGGCTCGTCGGATCGAACACCCAGAGTGGATCGGACACATCTCCCACGAATCGCTCCTCCGTCTGCAGCGTGCCGGGACGAAGGGAGACGCCGAGATATGGCGAGAAAAATTCCGGCAGGTCCAGGCGTGCGCCGTACCATGTACCCGAGCTGCCGTCCGGGATGAACTCACCGCAGCCCGGGGAGCCGGCGCGGATGGGAAAGCGGGCCGATATCATCCCTATCTCCTTTCCTGCTCCGATCCCCACGGATATTCCATCGAGCGGTCCCTCCTGTGCGACTGTCATGGATGCCGCGAACGCATGAAGCAGCACCACGGCGGTCGGCAGCCGGATGATGGGAGCGATGATTCTTCGAGCGCTATGGATGATTCCGTTCAACTGCATCGGCCGGGGCGCCATTGTTCCAGAGATGAATTCCCTATCCGCATCTACTCGGTAACAGCAACCGGAGCGACGGCCCGCGCGCCCTCCGTGCTCAGCTCCACCACATAGACGCCGCGATAGAGCCGGCCGGTTGTCGCGATGAAATTCTGCGCGGCTCCCGTTCCCTCGCCAGGATGTATCGCATGCACGATCCGTCCGGAGAGATCGAAGATCCGCAGCAGCGGCAGCGTTCCCGCCGGAGCGCTGTACGTGATGGCGATCGCCGATCCTCCGGGCTCCATGCGTGCCGCCTTGATTGCAAGCCTGCTCATGACCTGCACGCCATACTCGACATCGCACCCGTCCAGCATCACAAGTCCCTCACCATCAGGTTGAAGCATGCCGATGCCGTCGATCGTCGCCTGTTCGATCAGCACCCTGTTGGCCGGATTGCCGGTGGAGAGCCCTCTCAGTTCGATCAGCACCAGCGTACCATCCGGCAGGGACGACCCGCCGCCATCTCCCTCGATGGAAACGGTGCCGTCGGCATCGTAGGTCATCGTGGCGCCCGCGGTTCCGGGCACGGCGATCACCTGCCGCGGGAAGAGAGCGGCGGGGTTCAAACGCAGCCGCAGAACATAGTTCCCGATGGGGATGGCTGCCTGCGATGTGGAATCCAGTCGTGCCCGCAGATACAGCAGATCGCCGGCGCGCGCACTGGCGGTGTCCAGCCGGATGCGCGGCGCGATCCCTTCGCCGGACAGTACGACGGAGCGTGGCGGATCGGCGCCGATCGTAATGTCAAGGTGCCCGAATGTCTGCCCCATCATTCGGGGGCAGAATCGCACATGGAGATGGACCGTGTCGCCGGGGGATACGGTCCGCTGCATATCCGGTGGGGAGAGCGGGAATGCGGGATTGTCGGGCATGGCAGGGGCGGCTGTCACAGGGGATGAGCCGCCGTTGCGGATCACAAGGATGGTATCGCGGCATTCACGTATCCGTACCCGACCGAACCGGATGGTATCGGGGAGTTCCACTTCCCGCGTGAACGCCCGTCCCCGCAGATGCAGGGATGGAACCGCGTCGGCGGATGTGCTCGTGATATCGATGGTGTCGGCGAACTCTCCCGCGGCATCGGGACAGAAGCTGATGATGACGTTCCTGGCTTCACCCGCAAGAAGGGTGAACCCGGCTGCGAGTTCGGCCGGCTCGATCCGGAATATCTGGCGCAGCGGCCGAAATGCATCGACCTTTACCGGATAGGTTCCGTCGTTGCGGAAGACAACGGTGTCGGCAGCGCATTCGCCCGCGAAAACATCGCCGAAGTCGATCTCGCCATCGTCAATCACCAGGCGTGGTGTGCCCGCGCATCCCCCTATGCCGGTTCTATACAGACGAGGTGGAGCGCTGCCGTCGATTGTGCGCACCACCATGTAGAGGCTTGTGCTGAAGCATCTGTCGCCCGAAGGGCAGAAACGTATGGTGATGACCGCCGATGCTCCGACCCCGATCTCGTCCACCTTTCCCGAGGAAGGGATCTCTATTGAAAAGTTCTCCGTATCTCCGCCGGCGAAATACATGGAGTCGATTCTGACCGGCTTCGGACCCGCATTCACGAACGGAATATCGACCGAATCGCAGGTTGCCGCTGGAATCATTCCCGCATATACGGTATCCGGAGGAACATTCTCCGTCGTATGGATGGAGGTCCGGGGAAGGAGGGATGTGGTGATTTCCGGCAGGATCATGGGATCTTCCCCGCGCAGTTGCGATCCGGAAATCATTGTACCCCCAAGGACAAGCGCAGCAAGGAGGGCGAGCGACGGAAAACCGTGTGCGAAATGGAACGGGTGTACGATGTTGCAGATATGGCGCATCAACGGGCACTGCGGAATATTGCGGACAGGACGGCGCCTGCAACGGCGGCGCAATCGATACGGTCAATATATGCAGAGACTTCGGCGGGAGAAAAATGTTACAGGACCGGCATGTGCGCGGCCGGCGAAGTTTTTTCATGATGGCGGTGACAGTCCCGCTCCCCCGTGTGCTATACCTAGTGAACGCAATACTGACGATTTCGATGAATCCGTACCTGTCAATAGTATCCGATCAGCAGCTTGTGACGCGAAAGAGACTTCGACAACCCTCCGAATCTCCTGTGGATGATACGACGCTGTTTGCCCGATTTCTCGATGGGGACGACGCCGCATTCATGGAACTGTTCGACCGGCATGCGCCCAGGCTGGGGAAATACTGCCGGAGGATGATCGGCGACGCCCGGCACGCGGAGGATCTGCTGCAGGATCTGTGGGAGAAGGTGGTGCGGATGCGCGATTCCGGAAAGGATCGGCCTCACAATCCTCTGGGCCTGCTCTACTGGATGGCGCGCAATCTCTGCCTCAACTATATCCGCGATCATCGAAATCATCTTTCGCTGGAGATCCTTCCGGAGTCGGAACATCCCGTTTCCGCCGCCGCCGATCTGTCGCATCTGGAGGAGATGGTGATCCTGGCGCTGGAGCGTCTGCCGCTCGAACAGCGCGAGGTTCTGATCCTCCATACCTATTCGGGCTATACGCTCGATGAAATCGCGCAAATGATGGGGGATACCCACGGAGCGATCAGAACCCGTGCCTGGCGTGCGCGCAGGCAGCTCAAGAGAATCATTGCGGCGCTGGTCGATCTCGATGATAACAGCCGGAAAGACGAATCAAGTACCAGGGAGGATCAGAAGTGAAACGAGCTGAACGTGAACGGCTTATCGAACGCTATCTCAACGGAGATATGACCCTGTCGGAGGAGCAGGACTTCTTCATCGAGGTTGCCTCCGATCGGGAGTTGCGCACGGAGCTGAAGGCGTACCGGATCGTGGAAAATGCGGTCCGCAAGGATAGCACGGCCAGTGCTGTGTCGTACGTCGCTCTTCGTTCGCACATGGCTGCGGTGCTTGGAGCCGGGGCGGCGAAGGGGGGCGGCGGAGGGGAGTCGATAGGCCCCGCTCCTTCCGCTGCTCCCGCGCCGGCGCTCCCTCCTGCCGCGGCGGCGACTCCACTCGTTTCGGTCGGCGCGCTTTCTCTGAAGTGGCTCGCCACCCTCGGGGCAGTCGGCGCCGTGGTCGTGAGCACGGCGTTGCTGTGGTTCCCGGTCCAGGATGCACCGCTCCGCACAGCGCCGGCCGATTCGGTTGTGATACGTAGCGCCGAGCCGCCCGCTTCAGTGCCCGTCCTCCCCGGGGCGGATGTCGTCCCCGCGAAGTCGGCGCGGGCGGGCGCCGGCGCGGAGTCCGCGAATGCGGAGGAAAACCAGGTTCGGAAGGAGGCCGCAGCGGGAGGGGATGTAAAGAGCCCGGCGCATGGAAGGATTTCGGATGAGCGGGAGCGCCCGGCCGCGCGCGCCGCGACGACGAACACCAGCCGTGATGCGGATGATCCCTCCACCACCGGAACGCCGACGGATAAATCCTCGAAAATCAGCGTGGTTATCGAGGAGCCGCGGAACGACAGATAATTGCTGGAATTATCGGGGGAATTTGTCCCGCCAGCAGACGGTTTTAGAATATTCACGCACAAATATCATATGGTCGAGGAGAAGATGCAATGAGACTGCTAAACCGTACCGTCATACTGCAATGCGGCATCGCCATGCTGCTTGCTCTGGCCTGCACAGCGAAACTCCAGGCAGAAATGAGCGTGGTCTTTACCACGACTCCGATAACGGACGCAATCACCGGGTTCGCCTATGTCTACGACGCCTATGCGGTGTCCAGCGACGGCGCGGCCGTGCGGTATTCGCTACAGTATGGGCCTGCGGGAATGACGGTGGGGGAGACGACGGGCCGGGTCACATGGTCGCCTGCGACCGATGGGGATTATTCGGTCGGGATACGCGCGGAACTGGCGAATAATCCCACGCAATCGGCGCTACAGGAGTGGCAGATACATTCGGTGTCGGGGGCCGCATCCAGTATCCTCACAACCCCCCTTCCCTTCTCGTCGGTCTGCGTCGGCGAGAATATTTCCGTCAATTATACGGCCACGGGGAATTTCGTCCCCGGCAATGCATTCATCCTGCAGATTTCGGATGCCAGCGGCGGGTTTGGCAATTTCCTGAATATCGGCTCGATCACGTCCACGACCTCCGGCACGATTACGGCGAAGCTCCCCGGCTCCATCCCGCCGGGCAGCAGGTATCGTGTGCGCGTGATGTCGAGCAACCCGGTGGTGGTCGGCAGCGACAACGGCAGCGATTTTTCAATCGTGGCGCGTCCCGTGGCCAGCTTCACCATCATCGACAGCGCCATGGACAGCACCGCCGGCCACCGCATAGGAATCATTGCCCTGGAAAATTCGCCGGTACGTTTCGCCAATACGTCGCAGGGGGGAGTTTCGTACCACTGGGAGTTCGGCGACGGGGCAGTGCCTCCGACATCGGATCAGAGCGATCCCGGCCCGGTGACATATACGACAGAGGGGATGAAGACGGTCACATTGACGGTCGTCTCCGGCAGTGGGTGCTCTACCACGACGGTGAAGGAGGATGCGCTGCATGTCGTCTCCATACATCCGAGCATTCCCTCTTATGCGCATCCGATTCCCCAGGGGCCGCCCGAACCCGCCGATGCTTACTGGGCGCTGTGGGTCTGCCCGGGTGGCACATACAATGGGTGGTCTCATGAAGATCTTCGATGGATTTATGCGGAAAGCGGGGCAAGTGTGGAGGTGACATCAGCCAGCAGCTACAGGACCGGCGCGGTGATCTACCTGAAAAGTGGCGCATCGCTGAACTTCACCAATAGTTATCCCGAGGATGTGATAATAGTCCAGGAGCCGGGGGCCAGCGTCAAGGGAGGGGACAACGGCGCGCTTTGGAATCGTGTCTACACCATTCGTGTTCCCTCTCTCTCGTTCGATTACACGGATGCGCCTGTGGGCGGATGCCCGTCGCTGGCGCCGTATCAGAAGCGCATCCCTGATGATGTGCTCATGGTCCACGGAGCGCAGACGTCCAGTGAGTCGCAGAAGGAGTTCTGGATCAGAAACGGCGGCGTGCTGGAGGCCGCGGGCGACGGAAATACTTACATCGCCGACGCAGGAGCGCGCGTGGTTGCCACGGGAAGCAATGCGACGGTGTACCTGAAGAATGGCTCGTCGTTCGAGGCCCGCGGCGGCAGCGGCCACCGGATCTTCTACGAACCGGATGCGGTGATAGTGAATGCCGGAGCGGAATCGGGTCTGTTCCCCAGCAGCGAACTGACATACCTGTATCAGGGGAAGGTGACGGGCGTGCGGAACGAGGAAGCGTTGATGGAGAGCAGGGATCTGGAGGTGCTGCCGAACCCAGCGGGAGAGGTGGTAACGGTTCGGCACGAGCGTGCAGGCATCATCATCAGGCGTATCGAACTGCATGATGCGGTAGGGCGGTTGGTTAGAGAAGAGGGGGTGATCCTGCATCGCGGTGAGTCTGGATCTATCTCGCTGGCTGGACTTGTGCCGGGCGTGTACTACGTTCGCGCGAGCGGAGAAGGGGCCGTGCTGGTGAAGAAGATTGTGGTGCGATAGCAGAAGAAATTCCGAGCAATGGAATCCGATGCATCGTCGGTTCGATTTCCTGACGTCCGGTTCATGCAGCGCCGGACATGCGATGGAAGGCAGATGATGGATGAAATCGTTCTGGCGATGCACCGGAGAAAAATCGAGGGGCCTGGGTGATCTACGTGACGTAAAGATCGGGATAACAGAACTACACGAAGAAAAAGAGGAGCAGATGCCATGAGAGCAGCAATTCGTACTGTAATAGTGCAGTGGTTTTTCGTCGCGGTAATCGCAGCGTCGCAGGTAGTGAGTGTGCGTGCGGAGCAGAGCGTGACGTTCGACACGCGGCCTGTGACGAGCGCGAGGGCAGGGGCGGTTTATATCTACGATGCCGGCGCCAGGACGATCGATGGCAGCGCGGTGCAATATTCGTTGCAGCACGGGCCAGCGGGAATGACGGTGGATGCGCGTACCGGCGCTGTCAGGTGGACCCCGGCGAGCGCGGGAAATTATTCCATCGGAATTCGTGGGGAAATGGTGAACGATCCGGCGAAATCGACGGTGCAGGAGTGGTCGGTGGAGGTGGTCGCATCCATGCAGACCGGCATTGCCATCGATCCCCTTTCCTTCTCCATGATGTGCAGGGGGGAGTCGATTTCGGTCGGTTACACCGCGACGGGGAGCTTTGTTGCCGGGAACGTCTTCATTCTGCAGCTATCGGACAAGGATGGGAGCTTCGATGAAGGATTCCGGAATCTGGCCTCGGTGTCGTCCACGGCATCCGGCACGATTACGGCGATGATCCCCAAAGATGTAAGTGCGGGCGACGGCTACCGGCTGCGCGTCATTTCGAGCAACCCGGTCTTCATAGGCAGCGACAACGGAAGCGATCTGGCCGTCGAGATTCCTCCGGTGGCTACGATCGTCGTGGATGATGGAAGCTCCTACGGCTACGGCATTATCGGCAATGAGACGATGTTGCTTGGCAACTCGATAAGCTTTATCGCCGACTCGAATATGTTCATTACGGACACATTGTCGTATGCGTGGGATTTCGGCGATGACGCCAGCCCTGCGACATCGAATGTTCGCGATCCGGGCTCTGTCACCTATTCCGCACTCGGCCGCAAAACGGTGACGCTGACGGTCACTTCCGCCGGCGGATGCTCGTCGGAGACGAAGCTCTATGTGGATGTCATATCGAACACCATCAGCATTCCGGCCGATGCGATCGTCATCCAGGGTGATTCCGCTTTTCACTGGGACAGCCGGGTTCCGCACGGCGCGTTCATATGGGTATGTCCGGGAGGAATTCTCCGAATCGATGCCGCAGCGGGCAGTGCCGCGGTGATCTGTGTCGAGGCGGGGGGAGCCGTGAGCATGGTGGGCACGGGATATTTCGAGAAGGTGTATATGAAGGCCGGCGCCTCGCTCAGTTCGGGAGTGGAATGGGGGAATGGGCTGGTCGTGTGCGAGGAGGGGGCTGGCATCACCGGAAATTCAGGTGTGCTGTCGAAGGTTGTCGCCTCCCCCGTGGTATTCGATTACACGGATGCGCCTGTGGGCGGATGCCCGTCGCTGGCGCCGTATCAGAAGCGCATCCCCGATGACGTGCTCATGGTCCGCGGAGCGCAGACATCCGGTGAGTCGCAGAAGGAGTTCTGGGTCAGAAACGGCGGCGTGCTGGAGGCCGCGGGCGACGGAAATACTTACATCGCCGACGCAGGAGCGCGCGTGGTTGCC
>Ga0206102_1000718_pt1 | contig 10037 bp, 6 predicted proteins | sample 1B1Ametagenome_FD_148645 | JGI IMG/M metagenome (GOLD analysis project Ga0206102, IMG submission 148645) | Enriched microbial communities from leaf-cutter ant dump, University of Wisconsin, Madison, United States - 1B1A | ecosystem: Environmental > Terrestrial > Nest > Insects nest > Nest dump... | reverse complement strand
TGTCGAAACCACGCTGGCGCAGGCGTACGACCGCATCGCGCGCGCCACCGACTACATCAACAGCTTCACCCCCGAGCAGATCGACGGCAGCGAAAAGCGCGCCATCCACCTGAAAATGCGCAATGGCGAACTGGATTTCGAGGGCCAGGCCTACCTGCTGCAGTTCGTGATCCCGAACCTCTTCTTCCACTGCACCACCGCCTACAACATCCTGCGCGAGGCAGGCACGGAAATCGGCAAGTCGGATTTCATCGGCCAGGCGTGACGGGCCGTTGTCCGCTCCCACCGGTGATATCTGCGAAAATCCGCAGACCCACTTTCATCTGCGGACCGCCGGCCCATGCTGCGACTGACCGACCTCAAGCTGCCGCTGGATCACGGCGAGGCGGACCTCGTGACGGCCATCCGCAAACGCCTGCATCTGGATGCCGCCGATCTGGCTGGCTACACCGTCGCCCGGCGCGGTTACGACGCGCGCAAGCGCGGCGCGATCATGCTGATCTACGCGCTGGACATCGACACGCCGCGCGAAGCCGAGCTGCTGCAACGCTTCGCCGACGACACGCACGTGCGCCCCACGCCAGACACCGATTATCACTTCGTGGCCAAGGCACCACCGCGCATCGAACACCGCCCGCTGGTGATCGGCTTCGGTCCCTGCGGCCTGTTCGCGGGGTTGATCCTGGCGCAGATGGGTTTTCGCCCGATCATCCTGGAGCGCGGCAAGGAAGTGCGCGAGCGCACGAAAGACACCTGGGACCTGTGGCGCAAGCGTCAGCTGCATCCCGAATCCAACGTGCAGTTCGGCGAGGGCGGCGCGGGAACGTTTTCCGACGGCAAGCTGCACAGCCAGATCCGCGACCCGCAGCACCATGGCCGCAAGGTGCTCACCGAGTTCGTCAAGGCCGGCGCGCCGGAGGAAATCCTCTACGTCAGCAAGCCGCACATCGGCACGTTCCGGCTGGTATCGATGGTCGAGAACATGCGCGAGACGATCCAGTCGCTGGGTGGCGAAATCCGCTTCGGCCAGCGCGTGGACGATCTGTTGCTGGAAACGGACGCGGACGGCCGGCAGCAGATCCGCGGCATCACCCTGGCCGGCGGCGAGCAGATCCGGGCCGATCACGTGGTGCTGGCGCTGGGGCACAGCGCGCGCGATACCTTCGAGATGCTGCACGCGCGCGGCGTGCATCTCGAAGCCAAGCCGTTCTCGATCGGCTTCCGCATCGAGCATCCGCAATCGGTGATCGACCGTGCCCGCTTCGGGCCGCAGGCCGGCCACCCGATCCTGGGCGCCGCCGATTACCACCTGGTGCACCACGGCAAGAGGGGACGTTCGGTCTACAGCTTCTGCATGTGCCCCGGCGGCACCGTGGTCGCCGCCACCAGCGAGCCCGGGCGCGTGGTCACCAACGGCATGAGCCAGTACTCGCGCAACGAGCGCAACGCGAACGCCGCCGTGGTCGTCGGCATCGAACCTTCCGATTTTTCGCCGTACGGTGAGGGCCCGCTGGCCGGTATCGCCTTGCAGCGCGCGCTGGAGAGCCACGCCTATGTCCTGGGCGGCGAAAACTACAGCGCGCCGGCACAACTGGTGGGCGATTTCCTGGCCGGCCGCGCCTCGCGCGACTTCGGCGACGTGTTGCCGTCATACCAGCCGGGCGTGACCCTGGGCAGCCTCGACAGTGCGCTGCCCGGCTACGCCATTGCCGCCATCCGCGAAGCACTGCCCGCGTTCGAGCGGCAGATCCGCGGTTACGCGATGCCCGACGCCATCCTCACCGGTGTGGAAACGCGCACCTCCTCGCCCGTGCGCATCACGCGCGACGACAGCCTGCAAAGCCTCAGCACCCGCGGCCTGTACCCCGCCGGCGAGGGCGCCGGTTATGCCGGCGGCATTCTTTCCGCCGCCGTGGACGGCATCAAGGTGGCCGAGGCGGTGGCGCGGAATATCGCGGCGCGGAGCGTGCCCGCATCACTTCAACCCAGGGGTTGAAATGACACATTTAAACCTGTAAGTTGAACGTCGACATATCAACCCATGGGTTGAATTCATGCATTCGACGCCGATCCTCCTGCCGACTCAGCTGGGCGACATTCTCCGTAGTGCACGCCTGCATCGCGGCTTGACCCAAACCGATATCGCCCGGCAGCTGGGTATCAGCACCCAGGCCGTCTCCAAACTGGAGAACAACGCCGCGCGGGTCTCGTTCGACCGGATCCACCGGTTATGCCAGGTGCTGGGGCTCGAACTGCTTCTGCAGGACAAACCCGCGATGAACTTGCGCGACGCAGGCGCGCCGGAGTGGTAGCCACGCCGCGCTCGCTGGCACTGGACCTATGGATGAATGGCCAGTACGTCGGCACATGGGAACGCACCAAGGGGGCCGGCGATCGGCTGACCTACGACGCCAGCTGGATCCAGTCCGAGGCAGGGCGTCCGTTGTCGCTGTCGTTGCCGTTCGGACACGCCCGCGACCGCGGCGGTGACATGGCCTTGCGCGGCGACAGGGTCGCCGCCTATTTCGAGAACCTGATTCCTGACAACGAGCGCATCCTGCAACGCCTGCGCGATCGCCATGGCGCGCGCTCCACCGCGCCCTTCGACCTGCTCGCGGCGATTGGCCGCGACTGCGTCGGCGCCATCCAGTTGCTGCCCGCGGGAATGGACCCGGGCGACATCCGTCGCATCGAGGCCACTTCGCTCAGCGAAGCGGGGGTCGCGGATGTATTGCGCAATACCACGCTGTCACGATACCCGGGCCAGACGGCCGACGACGACACCTTTCGCCTGTCGATTGCCGGTGCGCAGGAAAAGACCGCATTGCTGCGGCATCGCGGACGCTGGTGCATTCCACACGGCGCCACGCCATCCACCCACATTTTCAAATTGCCGCTGGGGTTGGTCGGCCATGTGCAAGCCGACATGCACATGTCGGTTGAGCTGGAGTGGCTTTGCATGACCTTGATGGGCGAGTACGGGCTGCCCGCTGCCCACGTTGAAATTGGCCGTTTCGAGGACCAGAAGGCCCTCATCGTCGAGCGCTTCGATCGCGTTCGCGCGCGCGACGGCCATTACTGGTTGCGCATTCCGCAGGAGGATTTCTGCCAGGTCACCGGATTGCCGCCGAGCCGCAAGTACGAAAGCGACGGCGGCCCGGGCATTCGTCGGATCATGGATATCCTGCGCGGGTCCGAAAACGCCGAGACAGACCGCGAGAACTTCTTCCGGACGCAAATGGTGTTCTGGATCATGGGCGCCACCGACGGCCACGCCAAGAACTTCAGCCTCACCCTGCTCGCCGGCGGGCGCTACCGACGCACACCGCTGTACGACATCCTGTCCACCTGGCCCATCCAGGGCCGTGGCGCAAACCGCATGGATCCGCGCAAGGCGCGCCTGGCGATGGCGGTGGAGGGCGGCAATCGCCATTATCTGATTCACGACATCCACCGGTGGCACTGGATCGGGATGGCCGAAAGCCTGGGGCTCGGCGAGCGTGTTTCGGCGATGATCGAGGATCTCATCGACCGTACTGCGCGCGCACTCGATGCGGTGGCGAAACGCTTGCCCGAGGATTTCCCGACGGAGTTGTTCGACCGTGTGGCAAGTGGCATCAGCGGCGCCGTCAAACGGCTGGCGAGAGAACCCGATCGCCGCTCAGCGACATCGCCCGGCAAACGTTGAGCCGATCCGCGCCAACGCCACGTCCCAGCCGATCCGCTCCTGCTCCAGCCGCACGCGCACACCCCAGCGGTCGCCGCGCAAATCGCGGTACAGCGCCTGCTCGTCGGCATCCAGGTGGTCGATGGCATCGGCGCGGTGCGGCTGCGGTTCAGTCACCCACAGGGCGCGATGAGACAGCAGGGTTGCCTCGTCCATCAGCAAGGACCGCACTTGCGGCAAGTGGCCGCGCAATCGGCCGAGGATGGCCAGGCCGTGGGTGTCCAGGTCACCCCAGTAATGCACCGCCTCGGCCGCACGCAGCCACGGCAGTTCGTGCAGGCGATCGATCGCGTAGCCGCGCGCCATCAGCACCACGGTGCCGGGCAAGTCGTCAAAGGCCAGGCCGGTCTGCTTGTTCTCGACAATGAAAACGCGGCCGGCCGGCAGTGCCAGTGCCGCAAGCTGATCGAACGGCGCGTAGATGTCGCCCAGGCCTCCGACATGGGCGCGCAGGGCGGGGTCGAGCACGCGCAGTCGCAGCCGATCAGGCTCGCGGCGCAGACCACTGGCGTGCCAGAAATCCGTGTCGCGCGGCAGATTGGCCAGCGTGCGCAGCCAGTCGCCCAGCAGGCCGGTGCGGGTTTCCAGCCACTTGCTGTCCAGCCCGGCGACCGGCAACTGGCGGGCAAACAGGTTCGACGAAGGATGCGCCCGCAACCACGCCAGCATGTCGCCGAGGCGGGCAAACTCGACGTCGTCGACGTCGGCCAGCAAGTCGAACTGGCGGCGCAAACCGGTGGCCAGTGCGGGCCACCGCCGCACCCATGCGGCAAAGCGCAGGCGGGCGCGTTGCCAGCGCGCGGTTTCGCCAAGCAGCATGGCCAGCGCATCCGCATCAGGCAGGGACAAGACTTCCGCCACTGCCTGGCGGCCAAGCAGCGGCCAGCGTCGCTCGGCCCAGACCACCTCGCCACCGGACCAGCGCTCCCACGTCGACCGCCATGCCTCGAATGCCGCCCAGTGCGCGCTGGCCTGCTTTTCGCCGGGCGGCGCCAGCGACACCCGCAACGGCCATTCGCCGCCACCATCCAGCCAGTCGCCGGCCTGGCGCCGCCAATGTCCGCGCAGCAAGGCGACGGCTTGCTCAGGGCTGCGCATCGTCGCCGTCACGTGCCCGTGGCAGGTCGAGGCGCTGGCTGGCCGCGTCGTATTCGATCATCAGCACGCCCGAATCGTGGCGGCCGTTGATTTCGACGAAGCAGGCGCCACCAATGAACGGCTCCAGCGTCATCACCGATTTCAGCGGCGTGGCCACGATCATCTGGAAGCCGAAGTTCTCGAAGATGCGCATGGCCATCGCGGTGAATTCGTTGTCGGCCTTGTCGAACGCCTCGTCCAGCACCACCGCGGCGTACTGCGGCACGCCGCCATCCTCGTCGCCGAGCTGGTAGCGCAGGGCGGCGGCGAGGCAGGTGGTGGCCAGTTTCTGACGCTGGCCGCCGGACTTGCCGGCGCCACTGCGATAAACCTCCAACTGGCGGCGGCTTTGCGCGTCGAGCTCTTCGCCGATGAACTCCACGTGCAGGCGCACGTCCAGCACCTGCTCGCGCCAGCGCTTGTGCTCGGGATCGGCCGAGGCCAGCCGGGCGACCAGTTTGCGCAGGCCCTCGAACTGCGCCTCGGCGCGTTCGTGGTCGTCGGTTTTCTGGCTGCCCAGCACCGCGGCCAGTTGCTGGCGGAACTCGATCACCTCGGGCAGGCGGCGATCCTCCGGTTCGATCTGCAGGATGCTGCCGCGATTGAACGGCACGGTTTCCAGGCTGGCGTTGACGTCCTCCATCCGCGCGCGGATCGCCTTGTGCGCTTGCGCGATATGCGTCTGCAACGCGACCAGGTTCTGCCCGCTCTGCGTCTTCAGCATGTCGAAGAAGCGCGCCTCGTGCGCGGGCAGGCCGTCGCGTTCGAGCCGCTGCAGCCGGGCGAAGAAATCCGTCGCGCTTTCGAGGTTGGCCTGCACGTCGCCGGCATCCTGCGCCCAGCGGCGGCGGAAGGTATCGAAACGGGTGACGATGGCGTGGGCCAGTTCGCCGGCCTCTGCGTCCAGCGCACCGATGCCCTGGTTGAGCGCGCGCTCCATCACCAGCGTGCGCTCGGCGAGGTTGCCCAGGGTGAATGACGCACCCGCCTCGCAGCGCGCATCCAGGCCCTGCTGTTGTCGTGGCGTCATCGGCTTGGCAGCAACATCATCGGCACAGCGGCCGCGCTCCTTGTCCAGCCGCCCATGTTCGCGCTGGTGGTCGCGGCGTTCGTCGCGCACGTCGTTCAGCAGACGCTGCGCCGCGGCAACCTGCTTCTCCTTCGCCGCGATGCGCTCGCCCAACTCGCGCAGGGACACATCACCTTCTCGCAGCTCCTTCAATCGGGTTTCGATGGCGCCCAATCGCGTGAGCAACGGCGCGACATCGATGTCACTCCAGCGCAGGTTGGCCAGCGATTGTGCGGCGGCGGCGTGACTGGCGTGTCGCTTGCGCTCGGCGTTGACCGCCGCGATCGCATGGTCTGCGTCGGCAAGCTGCTGCGCCAGCGCACCCGCCTCACTCTTGTACAGCGCCAGCTTGTCGCGGTTGTCGAAGCCCAGCACCCAGTGGCGGCGATCGTCGACGGCGTGCCGGTCGTCCTTCTCGTGGCGGCTGCGGCCGTGCTTGATCTGGCCTTGCGCGGTGATCGCGCGCTCGCTGCGCTGCAGTGCCTGCACGCTGTCCACGCAGGCGTAGTCGTAGCGGCGCAGAAGTTCCGCTTGCAGCCATTCCTGATGCGCGTGCGGAGCCAGTTCCAGCTTGTGCAGCAGCGAGCGCGGCGGTGGCGCGGACAGGTTCAGCACATCAGCCGCGGCAATGCGGTGGTACACCAGCTTGCCGCCCAGATGGGTGGCGTCGACCCATGCGGCCACCTTGGCGTAATGCCGCTCGTCCACCAGCAGCGACAGCGCGAAGCCGTGCAGCAGGCGCTCGATCGCGCCGCTCCACGCCACCTCGTCCGCGCGCACCTGGATCAACTCGCCGGCAAATGGCAGCGCGGTTTCAGCCAGGCCCACCGCGGCGCACAGCCGGCTGCGCAGCACCTGCAAGGGGGCGGGGATGTTCGACGGATGCTTTTCCAGCGCGGCGATCTCGGCACGCGCCCTGGCGAAATCCAGCTCGGCCTGCTTCTTGCGCATGCCCAGTTCCAGCATGCGCTGGTCGGCGCTGTTGGCGGCATCCTGGCCGGCATCGAGCAGGCTGCGCGCCTCGGCGAGCTGTTCGGCGAAACCTTGCGGGGTGGTCGCGAGTTGCCAGTCCAGTTGCCGGCAGGCGGCCTCGGCCACGCCGCGATGGCGCAGGCAGGCATCGCGCTCGCGCGACACGCTGTCGTGGTCGCGCTGCAGTTGCTCGATGCGATCGCCGCCCTGTTCGCGGTGGCGCGCCTGCAGCTCGCCGAGCTCGCGCTGGTGTTCTTCCAGCGTTCGTTGGCGACTGCCCTCCTCGCCTTCGAGGCCGCGGTCGAGCGTGTCCAGCTCGCCCAGCCGCGCATCGAGCAGGCGCAGCCGCTGACGCTCGCGGTAGCCGTCCATGCCGGCCAGCAGCTCGTCCAGCTCGCTGCGTTCGCGACGCACGTCCATCAAGCGGTCGTGCGCCGTGCGCGCCGGCGCCAGGGTCTCGATCTGCTCGCGTGCGGTGACCACCGCCTTGTGCGCCTCGTCGAGTTCGGCGAACTCTGCCACCAGGCGTTCGGCCACCGCGAAGGTTTCCGGCCGCTCCAGCATGAAGTCGCGCAGAAAATGGTTGAGGTCGCCCAGGTTCTTCGCCGACTGGGTCTTGTGCAGCAGGCGCAGCGCGGTGTCGTTGCCGATGCCGAGCAGGCGGCGGAAGCGTTCCGCGTAGGCGTTGAAGGTATCGTGGTGGTGCACGTCCGCCAGCCGCTGCTTGAGCCGGCGCAGGTCCAGGTCGAAGCCGTCCAGTTCGGTACCGAGGTCGAACGGCCGCTCGGCGACGATGAAATGCTTGTGCACGTCGGCGGCGGTGGAGCTGTTGCCGCGAATCCACAGCAGCCGCACCAGGGTCACGCAGCGACCCAGCGCGTTGCGGTATTCCAGCGCCAGCGCCGACCACACCGGGCCGCGGCGCAGGTACTGGGTGGCGACCTCGCCGGAATCCTCGTCGTGCTGGTCGGCCCAGGCGCCGCGCACGTAGGAAACCAGCGAGCGGTCGCGGCCACTGCGCTCGGCCTCGCGGGCGGCGGCGTTGAAGTCGACCAGGGCCGGCGGCACCAGCAGCGCCGACATCGCGTCGAGCAGGGTCGACTTGCCCGAACCGGAGCGCCCCACGAACAGGAAGCCGCGCTCGGCGATCGGCACCTCGTGCAGGCCGGAGAAGGTGCCCCAGTTGAGCACCTGCAGGCGGCGCATGCGGAACTGCTCCTCGCGCGGCGTGGGCAGGTCGGCAAGGAACAGGGCGGGCGTGCTGTCGGATTTTTTCATCACTCGTCGTCCCCGTTTTCCACATCGGCGCCACCACGCGAGCCGGCCAGGTGCTCGCGATAGACCGCGCCCAATGCCTGCACGTCCTCGGCGCTGAACAGCAGTTTCAGCGTGGGCGAAACCTCATGGCGGCCCTCGCTGCCGCGGATCGGCTGCAGCACGTTGTTCTTTTTCATCTTCTCGATGGCCGCGTTGAGCTTCTTGGTGAAGCCGGCGCGGTCGGTGCCTTGCGGCGGTTCGTACACGGCCAGTTGCGCATGCAGCTCGTCCGCCTCCACCACCGCGCGCTGGCCCTGCGCCTCGGCCTCGGCCAGGCGCTGGCGCAGGGCCAGCAGCAACACCGAGTCGATGAAGGTGAGCGGACTGGAACGCAGCAGGGTCGGCGTTTCCAGCTCGCCAGTGTCGGCCTGGCGCACGAACGCCACGCGCAGGTCGCGATCCAGCACCAGTTCCAGGAACAGCTCACACAGGCGCGCACGGATCGCGGCTTCCTCGCGCAGCAGCACCGGCCACAGCAAGGCATGGCGTTCGGCATCCACGCTGGGGCCGGCCAGCAGCTGGCACAGCACACGGCGCGCCTCGAACGGCAGACTGCCGGTGTCGCCGGGGAACAGCGCCGGATCGCCCACGCTTTCCGGCGACGGGTTTTCCAGGCTTGACTCGTCCCTGTCCTCAGACCAGTTCATCGCGTTTTTCCTTGAGGAAGTACAGCAAGGGGATGCGCGCGCGGCGCTCGTGGCCATCCTCGCCGCGCCAGCCCACCGACTCGGTTTGATCGGGCACCAGCATGCCGTGGCGGCTGCCCAGGGCGACGTAGCCGACCACGCTGCCCAGGCCCTGCTCGGCCGGATGGTGTTCGAGCACGGTGCCGACGGAGCACTGCGCATGTTCGTCCAGCAAGGCGCGCACGCGCTGCTTCAACGTGCGGAAGTCGATCTCCGACTGCGCCACCAGCTCGCCCACGCTGTCCAGCGTGATCGCCGCGCCCTCGGCGCGTACGATGCTGCCGTCGACCTGGCCGCTGCGTGGATCGTCGAGCCGCCAGCGCGACAGCGAGTGCAGGCGCGCGCTGCTCAGGGTCAGCGTGTAGCCGATGCCTTCGTTGCTGCGCACCTCGTCGCGCAGCTTCAGTGCTTCGGCCTGGGTCTGCTTGAGCAACTGGTGCAGGCGGCGCTGCTCCAGGTAGGCACGGCTCTGCACGAAGCCTTTCAGGCTGCGCGCGAAATGCTGCAGCACGTCGTGCACGTGGCCGCCGCGATCGAGCAGGGTGCGGGTGAGGTGCAGCAGAAAGCTCCGCTCGCGCCGGTCCAGCGCGCGGGCGAAGGGGCGACTGGCGACCGCGTCCACCGCCGCCTCCAGCTGGCTGCTCTGCTCGGCATCGGTGAGCAGCCGCCAGAACGCATCGAAGCTTCGCCCGGACTCGCTCTCGGCGATCACGTCCACGCCGGCGAACAGCGCCTCCAGCATCTCGCCGCGCTGGCGCTCGTCGTCGATGATGCGCTCGCGGAACTCGCGGTCGAGCCGCTGGAAATCGTCGCGCACGTGGCGGAAATCCTCGGCCAGCTCGTCGGCCAGCGCGATGATCTCGCGCGAGCGCTCCAGTGCTCGGGCATCGTCCAGCACATCCACCCGGCCCTCGCTGACGGCCGCGATTTGTGTGTCGATGCGCTCGCGCTCGGCCAGCAGTTCGGCCAGCCGGCTGTGCGGATCGCCGTCGGTCTGGCGGGCCAGTTGCACCAGTTGCTGGATCACCAGCGCGAGGCGGCTTTCGGTGGCCACGCTGCGGCTGGCGTCGAGGCTGCCAAGAAAGCGAAGCGCGCCGATCGCCTGCGTCGACAACTCGTACATTTCCTC
>Ga0206102_1000717_pt1 | contig 10045 bp, 7 predicted proteins | sample 1B1Ametagenome_FD_148645 | JGI IMG/M metagenome (GOLD analysis project Ga0206102, IMG submission 148645) | Enriched microbial communities from leaf-cutter ant dump, University of Wisconsin, Madison, United States - 1B1A | ecosystem: Environmental > Terrestrial > Nest > Insects nest > Nest dump... | reverse complement strand
CGGAATACCGCTTCTGAGCGCCAGCGGCCGGCGCGGGTAATGTGGACGGCGACGTCGCCGTGGCCGCGGCGCGGCAGCCGATGGTCCCGGTGACGTCCGCCCGGTTTTCGCGGGCGGGGAGGGCGCTATCTCCCGGCGCTTGCCGTTCGCCTCAGGCTGGCCGGTGTGAAGGCGTCTGCGGCCCGGACTCCCCGCCCGGCACGCGCGCATAGACACCTTCCATGACGAGGTCGTACGTCACGCCGCCATCGGACGAACTTTCGAGTTTCATCGCATAGGTGTTGTCGTCGATGAACGTGTACGTGTGGCGGCTCTGCCCGCGAGGCGACGTGCGGACGAAGGCGAGGGCGTGGCCGTCCCACGTTCCCGTGGCCGGCTCCCGGGGGATGAAGCCGAGGCTGTCGAACCAGAACAGGCCATAGGCCGGTCCGTCGGCATGCCGGATGTGGACGGCGTGCGCCTGGAGCCAGGTTTTTCCGTCGCGTTCGGCCTGGTAGTCCTGCACGAAAGCGCCGCCGTCAAGCGCCTCGCGGCAGGTCACCCGCGCCCGGGCCGCACCACCGGTGCCCCATCGGGATGGCCGGATCGTTTCCTTGCCGCGCCAGTCGCCGACGAGCTTGCGCAGCGGGTTCAAGCTTGCGTCGGGCATGGCTGCATCCAAGGTGGGGAATGACCTGAGGTGGCCGGACGGAGGGTCGTCACCCGGCTGTCGCGTCTTCCGTGGCGAGCCGGGCCGCCGCGTTCAGCACCGCCAGCACGGAGGCGGTGGCCGTATCCGGGTGCAGGCCCACGCCGAAGCGCGATCCGGGGGTGCCGGCCCGGGCCATTTCCACGATGGCGAGTGCGGCATTGCCGGCCTCGGCGCTGGGGCCGCGTGCTTCGCAGCTGTCGATGCGCAGGGGCAGGCCCAGCGCGGCCACCGTGGCGGCGGTGGGGTCGTTGCCCGCGGCCCGGTACGTCTTCAGTGCGCCATCGGCGCCCGCCAGTTGCAGTTCGATGCCCTGGCCTTCGGGCGCGTCGAAGCAACGGTGGGCGCGGTAGATGAAGCCGGGCCGCTGCCGCGAAGGTGCCAGATAGGTCTGCTCGAACAGCGCCCAGATCTGCGCACTGCTCAGCTCCGCCTCGCTGGCGTCGGCCAGCGCCTGCACGATGGCGCTGAACTCCACCTGCATGCGACGCGGCATGACGATGCCGTGGTCGCGCTGCAACAGGTAGCTGATGCCGCCTTTGCCCGACTGGCTGTTGACCCGCACGATGCTGTCGTAGGTGCGGCCCAGATCCTTCGGGTCGATGGGCAGGTAGGGCACGCGCCAGAGTGCGTCGTCCTTCTGCGCCGCGAAGCCCTTGGCGATCGCGTCCTGGTGGGAGCCGGAGAATGCGGTGAACACCAGGTCGCCCACGTAGGGGTGGCGCGGGTGGATCGGCAACGCGGTGCACTCCTCGGCGATGCGGGCGACGGCGCCGATGTCGGAGAAATCCAGCCCCGGCGAAATGCCCTGGGTGTAGAAGTTCAGCGCCAGGGTCACCACGTCCAGGTTGCCGCTGCGCTCGCCGTTGCCGAACAGGCAGCCTTCCACGCGCTGCGCGCCGGCCATCAGGGCCAGCTCGGCGCAGGCGATGCCGGTGCCGCGGTCGTTGTGCGGGTGCACCGAGAGCACGACGTGCTCGCGCCGGTCCAGCCGGCGATGCATCCATTCGATCTGGTCGGCGAAGACGTTGGGCGTGGCCACCTCGACGGTGGTGGGCAGGTTGATGATCACCGGCCGCTGCGGGCCGGCATCCCATGCCTTGATGGCGGCGTTGCACGCGGCGAGCGAAACGTCCAGCTCGGCCATGCAGAAGGTTTCGGGCGAGTACTGCAACACCCATTCCGTCTGCGGTTGCCGTGCCGTGAGCGTCTTCAGGAAACCGACGCGCTGCTCCACCATCTCGATGACCTGCGGCACGCTCATGCCGAACACGATCTCGCGCCAGGCCGGTGCGATGGCGTTGTAGAGGTGCACGATCACGCGACGCGCGCCCTGCACGCTGCGCACGGTGGTTTCGATCAGGTCCTCGCGCAGCTGCGAGATCACCATCGGCGTGACGTCGTCCGGAATCAGGTTGGCATCGATCAGGTGGCGCGCGACGTCGAAATCCGTGGTTGACGCGGAGGGGAAGCCGACCTCGATCTCCTTGAAGCCGATGCGCACCAGCTCCTGGAACAGCCGCAGCTTGCGCTCGCGGTTCATCGGTTCGAACAGCGCCTGGTTGCCGTCGCGCAGGTCGGTGGAAAGCCAGATCGGCGGCTGCGTCAGGGTGCGCGATGGCCATTGCCGATCCGGCAGGTCGACAGGGGGGAACGGGCGATATCGGGTACCAGGATTTGCCAACATGATGAAGCCTCGAACAGGTGAGTAGCCGGATCCCGTGTTTCGACAAACGTGCCAGTCGGGATCGGGGGGATGCGGCCGATCGTCGGCGCGGTCAACGTCGGCGGTCGCCATCGAAAATCCCGGGCGTGCGCATCGCCCTCCGCGGAACAGGGTACCCCAAGGAATATAGGCTTGTTCGAAATGACCATCCATAAAATAATGGACAACCGCTATATCGAAATGGACACCGGGCGCCGATGGGATTTGCCTCGCCGCGAGACGGCAACCGGGTGCTGGACCTGAGCGCGCACGAGTCGTCGCGGTTGCCGGTGACTGGCGTTGTCGAAACGTACCCGGCGAATCACGTGGTGCCCTTGCACCGCCATCGCCGCGCCCACCTGCTGCATGCCGTCGAGGGCGTCATGCTGGTGCAGGCGTCCACCGGTCAGTGGCTGGTTCCGCCGACCGCGGCGGTGTGGCTGCGGCCGGATGTGGAGCATCGCCTGGTCATGCACACGCCGGTGCGCGTCTACGGCATTTTCGTCGATGCCGCCGCCGCCGACGGGCTGCCCTTCAAGGATGGCGTGCTGCACGTTTCGGCACTGCTGAAGGCATTGATCGCCGAGCTGGCGCAGCCGCTGCCCGACCGCTCCGACGCGCGGCGCGAGACGCTGCTGTCGGCGCTGTTTCTGCAGGAACTGGGGAGCCAGCGCCCGTTGCCCTTTCACCTGCCGTGGCCGGTCGACGGCCCGATCCAGCGGGTGTGCGAAACCCTGGTCAGGGACCCGGCCAGCGTTCTCTGCGCCGACGATTGGGCGGCGTCGCTCGCCATGAGCGCCAGGACGTTCCATCGCCGCTTTCGCAAAGGCACCGGCATGACCTTCGGCCGCTGGCGCCAGCAGCTGCGGCTGATGGCGTCCATCACCACGCTTCTCGATGGCGCGCCGATCACGCAGGTCGCCTTGAACAGCGGCTATGAAAGCCACAGCGCGTACGCCGTGGCGTTCAAGAAACACTTCGGCGTTCCCCCATCGAAGTTTCTGTCGGCGGTTTACCGTCCGTAGCCCCGCCACACCCACTCCAGCGCCTCGGGCAGGGTCTGTTCGCGCACCTTGCGGTCGCAGTGGCCCGAGTTGCGCGCGAACACGTACTGGTACCGATAGCCCTTTTCGTCCAGCACGGCGGCCATGCGGTGGTTGGCCGCGACCCAGTCGTGCATGCCGTCACGCATGACGTTGGGATTGAACAGGTCGCGATCGCCAACCTCCATCCACAGCCGGATGGGCCTGGTGGCGCTCCTGGCGATCAGGCCGTCCGCGCCGTGATAATCCCACGCGCCATCCGGCGTTCGCGGATCGAACGGCCACTGCTGGTTCACGAACGTGCCCGAGTAGCTGATGACCCGGTGGTACCACTGCGGGTGATACCAGGCCATGGTGAAGGCGGCCGCGGCGCCGGAGCTGCAGCCCATCGTGGCGCGGCCATCCGCGTCGTCGGTCAGCGTGACGCCGTAACGTCGCTCGACCTGCGGCAGCACTTCGGCCTGGATGAACTCGGCGAACTTGCCGGACAAGGTGTCGTACTCAAGCCCGCGTTCGCTGCCCTGCGCGTCGCCGCCGCCGTTCTGGATCATCACGGCGATCATCGCCGGCACGCGCCTGTCGGCAATGAGATTGTCGAGCACGTGCGGCAGCAGCATGTCGGGCGCGCCCAGCGCCGGCCCGTCGTGCGTGACGATGAAAGGCGCCGCGGTGCCGCGCCGGTACTGCCGCGGGATGTAGACGGTGATGGTGCGCCGGTACGGCGCGGCATGGGTGGCGACGACCAGGGTCTTCGGGTTCGCGGGGTCGACCGTGCCGAACACGTCGCGACCGATGCCCGGGTAGAACCGGCTGTCCTTCGACGCCATGACGAACTGCTGCACGGTGCCCCGCGGCACATCCGGGCGCACGGCCAGTTCGGGTGCCGCCACGTAGTCGGGGCCGATCACGAAGTTGCCGTTCGCATCCACCGGCGCATTGGCACCGCGGCCGTCGATCACCGTGAAACGCGGGGCGCCGGGCGCGTCGAACAGGCGCGTGGGCGCAGCCGCGGGCGTGGCGCCGAGGGCATCGACCGTCATCGGGCAGAACGTGCCGAGCAGGGCGCCGACGGCGGCGATACGGACGAAGGTGGGCGTTCTCATGGGATCCTCATCGCTGCAGTACGGCTGAAACGTGGGCAACCCGCCGGGTGACGTGAGGCGGCTCAGCCTTGCCCCATGTAGCCCAGGCCCGCCATCCAGCGGGCGAGAAGCTCGGGCCACACGCCCAGCAGCGGCTCGTGCTGGCCGAGGCCGCTGCCGTGCTCGCCCGCGCGGAACACGTGCAGCTCGGCCGGCACATGCTGGCGGTGCAGGGCGACGTAGTACGCGATGCTGTTTTCCGGCGGTACGACGGTGTCGGCATCGGTCACGTAGATGAAGGCCGGTGGCGTTCCGGCGGTGACCTGCGTCTCGTTGGACAACTGGTGCACCAGTGACGGCGAGGGATGCGGGCCGATCAGGTTGTGCCGCGAGCCCGGATGGGTGAAAGCCGCGTCCATGGTGATGACGGGATAGGCCAGTATCGTGAAGTCGGGCCGTGCTGAAACCTGTCCCACGGTGTCGTGCAACAGCGCCGTCGTCGGGGCGTAGTGGGTGGAGACGGTGGCGGCCAGGTGCCCGCCGGCGGAAAACCCCATGATGCCGATGTGCCGTGCGTCGAGGTGATAGTTTCCGGCGTGCGCGCGCACCCAGCGAACCGCGCGCCGACCATCGTCGATGGGCTGCGGATAAGGGTGTTGCTCGCCATGGCGATACTGCAGCACGAAGGCGGCGACGTGGTGCTGGTTGAACCACCGGGCGACGAGTACGCCCTCCCAGTCCAGCGCCAGGTCGTGATATCCGCCGCCCGGACAGATGACCACCGCCGTTTTCGTCGGGTTGGATGCGGGGATATAGGCCGTCAGGGCCGGCAGCTGCCCCTGACGCGCGCCGTCAGGCAGCGTGCCGTCGGGCCATAGCGGAACCGCCGTACCCGTCGCGTGGGCGACCGCGGCCATCGTGAGCAGCGCGAGCAAAGCCAGTGAAAGCGAGGGAAGGCGCATCCGCGTTGTCTCCTGAAGGCCCGGAAAAAGCATAGCAGCGGGCGGCCGCCGGCTTGGCGGCAGGCGAAAAAAAGGGAGGTGGCCGGTCGGGTGACCGATCCTCCTCCCGTGGGAAAAGCGTGTGCCGCCGTGGCGGGCGCCTACCGCGCCGGTTGCCCGCCCTCCACCAGGGTGTTGGCGGCGTTGGCCAGGTAGATGTAATGCGCGCCCAGGTCGGTGACGTATTCGTTCTCGCCCCAGAAGAAGGGCCAGTTTTCCTTGTTCTCCGGGAAATCCGGTTTCACGATCAGCACGCCGGGCACGACGCCGCCGGCGATGAAGCTGAAATCGGCGCGATTGTGGCCGTAGGCCACTTCCTTCGATCGCGCGCCGACGGCCGACACGAACGACAGGTTCGAGCCGGGATGGGTGCCGTAGAGGTAATCCAGCCCGCGGAACACGCCCTTGCCGTCGATGATGTCCGGGAATGCCTTGTGCAGCGCGTAGTCGGTGATGGCCAGCCGCACGATGGTGCCATTGCCGGCCCAGCCGCCATCGGTGATCGGCACGCCGTACGGGTTGGCCTGGCTGGCCGCCGCCCGCTGCTTCGCATAGGCGCGGACGGCCGTTTCCAGCTGGCCGCGGTAAGCGGCCGGCATGTGCGGCAGGGCACGGACGGCCTCGATGGCGTTGAAGACGAAATGCTCCGCGATCCACGGCCACAGCGCGCTGATCCGGGCGGCGTACTTCTGATCGCCGGTGGTGACCAGCAGCTCGACGGCCGCATTGAACTCCTCGGCCTGCAGCGGACCGCCGGTGGTATTGCCGTAGCGGTAGAGATCCGGTGCGTGCGTGTGTTCCTGCGCCCACACTTTCTCCGCGATGGCCAGCGATTTCTTCGCCAGCGCCGGATCCATGTCGTGCAGCGCGCGCGAGGCGGCGGCCAGTGCCGCGATGGAGCCGTAGTTGAGCGCGCTCGATTTGTTGGTGAACGCCCAGCGGTCGTCCGGTGTGCCGCTGCGGCCGTCCTTGACCTCGCCTTCCTTCAGCGACGGGTCGTAGACCAGGCCGTCGGTCTTGGTCACCGCGTCACCCAGGTGGCGGTACTGCACCAGGTCCGGGGCGATGATGCCGTTGATGGCGTGGCCGACCGCATCGAACTGGGCGACCAGTTGCACGGTGCCGTGCTTGATCTGCTGCAGGATGTCGGGCACGCCGTCGGGACGGTGCATGTCGACGCGGCGGGCATTCCAGTCGACGCTGGTGGTGTCGCGCCCGGGGTGGAAATCCTCCCAGGCATGCACCAGCGTGCGCACGATCGCGTATTGCGTCTGCGTGCGGATGTCGTAGTCGCCGGCATCCAGCCAGCCGCCCACGTTCAGGCCGGGGATGTGCTGGCCGGGCTTGAACGCGGTGTCGGTGGTCGGGCCCTGGGCGTAGAGGTCGAAATGCTCGTGGTTGACCGGCGCCTGCCGCGCGTCGTCGCGGTGCGGGTCGCCATGCCACACGCGATAGGCCTCGTTCACCCGCATGTGGTCCATCTGCTCGGGCAGGTAGATGTCCAGCGTGGGATGCCACGCGGCGGCGTAGACGTCCTTGGCGATGGGGAAGGGCGCGGTGCGCTGGCCGTCGTAATCGATGACGTACAGGCCGGGCTGGGTCACGCTGCTGAAATCGAAGCGGGCGTAGCCGTAGCGCAGGTAGTCGCCCCAGGGTTTGGGTGCGGCGCTGTACACGGTGGTCTCCCGACCGTCGGGCGACACGCGCAGCAGGCGCGCCTCGCCGCTCAGTGCTGCCTTCGGGTCATGTTCCAGCACCGCGATCTTCTGCTGCGCGGGCGCGTAACCCACCTGCGAGTGGCCGATCACGGTGGGGCGCAGCCAGTGCGGGTCGGTGCTGCCGGACAGTGTCCATTGCAGCACGGTGCCGGTCTTTCCGGCGGGAATCATCTGGCGCAACACGAACCAGCCGTTCTGCGCCTGGTTGCGCCCGTCGTAGAGGCTCATCGCGCCGTTGGCGGCGCTGACCGTCACCCGCTGCTGCGGGTCGTCCGGTGCCAGCACGAAGCGCTGGCCGCTGGCCATGGGCAGCGGTTCGGCGCGCTGCCCTTCGGTCGGCTGCGTCATGCTGCTGGCGGGGTAGAGCGGAAACGGATGCGCCACGCCATCGGCGAAATAGCTGTGATGGAAATACGCGGCGGGCAGGAACTCCAGATTGAAGCCGGCCTTGCCGTCCAGCGCGGCGGGCAAAGGCTTGTCCAGTATCACGCTGATGACGACCTTGTCGCCGTCCTTGCGCGCGTTGATGCGGTAGTCGAACTTGTAATCGGGGTACGACAGGCGGGTGTCGATCGTGCCCTTGGCCTGGTCGACCTTGCGGCTCACCAGCGCGCCGATCGGATCCCACTGGTCGGGCGTGGCCGACAGACGGATGTCGCCGTTGGTCGCGGTGCGCTGGTCGTGGTGGATGATCTCCACCCCGCTCATCTTGGCGTCGCTGAAAAGGCCGTCGTACCAGTTGCTGTACACCAGCACATCGAAACCGCGGGACGCGAAGTAACCCTTGTCATTCAGGGTCAGGGTTTGGCCGTCCGTTTCAGCCGACGTTGCCATGGCGGGAAGGGCGGCGACGGCGGTCAAGGCGCTGGCCGTCAGCAGGAGCAACCGTGCGCAACGGGTCGGGTTGGATCGGTGGATGGGCATACGGTTCCCCTGGAATGTTAGCGGTAACCGTACCAGTGTCAGAAGCGGTCCGGAAGAGCCGAAGCGCGGGGGTGATGGCATGCTGCGGCGCACCGTGTCGCACGTCGCACCGTACCAGGATCGCTGCACTGCGCCGGCGATTATCCGGCGGCGTCGATGCTCTTTTTTTCGGCCCGGAACGGAAACATCTGCTGCTTCACGAAGCCATCGGGCATGTAGTCGCCGACCACGCCATAGCGCTCGGGAAACTTGTTCTTCGACTTCACCGCGGTGCCGAACAGGTAGTCGAGAAACGCGTAGTGCGCGGCGTAGTTCTTGTCGATCGCCTCGTCGTCGGAGGCGTGGTGCCAGTGGTGGAAGTCCGGCGTCACCACCAGGTATTTCAGCGGCCCCCACGGCAGGTGCACGTTGGCGTGGTTGAACACCGCCTGGAAACCGACGATCAGGATGTAGCCGTTCATCACCGCCTCGCTGAAACCGAGGATGTACAGCAGCGCCAGCACGGCCACTCGGGTGGCGATCAGCTCCAGCATGTGCTGGCGCGAGCCGGCCAGCCAGTCCATCGTCTTCACGCTGTGGTGCACCGCGTGGAAACGCCACAGGAACGGCACCTCGTGGTAAGCACGGTGCGTCCAGTACTGCGCCAGGTCGGCCACCAGCACGCACAGCAGCAACTGCGGCAGGAACGGAATGCGCTGCACGGTCTGCTGGAAGCCGCTGCCGACCAGCCAGCCGAACATGTGGTGCAGCAGGAAGTTCACCGTCAGCAGCGCCAGCCCCACGATGAAATGGTTCACCGCGAAGTGCTTCAGGTCGGTTTGCCATTCCTTGCGGAAAACCGCCTGGCCCTTGTACAGCGGAAACAGCTTCTCGATCACCACGAAGATCACCGTGGAGCCCAGCAGGTCGAGAATGAACCAGTCCAGCCCGATGTACGGCGTGTGGTCGGGAAACTCGCCCACCGGCACCCGCGAACCGCCCAGCGCCACCGCGGCGATCACCAGCACGAAGGCCATGATGTTGAGGTTGCGCTGGCGGCCGAGGACGACATTGCCCAGCGACATGCCGCCGGCCACCAGCAGTCCGGCCAGCAGCACCTGGCGCAGCACGTCGACCGAATATTTGTGGCGCAGGTCGGGCGTGGTCAGGTATTGCGGAAAGTGGAAGGCCAGCACCGCCAGCAGGCACAGGAAACCCAGCGACAACGCGATCACGCCGCTGATCTTGCCCAGGCCCGGCTTCAGCTCGCCGTCGCGGTGCAGCAGTTCGCGCGTCTCCGCCATCGGTTGCGCGACGCGTCCCAGTGCGTCGCGGGCCGCATCGCGCTTCGAATGATTGCTCATGGTGATCCTTCACTGAAAAACGCCGGCTGGCGTCGGCGCATGATAGTCGAAGGGGCGGTCGCCACCGCCACCGCATTCCCGCGCCCGGGCCGGTCAGGGCGAAATTCGTCCCGGGCGGCCATTTCCGTGCGACGATTGGCGGATACCTGTCGCGCCACCCGCGCCATCTCGCCGCCGATCCGGGACGCGTGCGCTTTCATCCGGAAGCACACGCAGGCGCCACGTCTTGCCCGGGGGCGCTGATGGCTGCGGGTTGCCGCAACGCATCGGTGGCCGCGAGACCGGTGTGATCCGCGACGGCACATTCAAGGCACCAAGCATGGGGAGACGCAACGTGGCGCAAACAGAGCACCAGCTGGCCAGTGTCAGGATCGGCCTGAAGGAGAAGATCGGTTACGGCATCGGCGACGTCGGTTTCAATTTCTACTGGGCCAACATCTCGGCGTTTTTGCTGATCTTCTACACCGACACGATGGGGCTTTCCGCCGCCGCGGCCGGCACGATGATCCTGATCACCAAGATCGTCGATGCCTTTGCCGAC
>Ga0206102_1000715_pt1 | contig 10064 bp, 13 predicted proteins | sample 1B1Ametagenome_FD_148645 | JGI IMG/M metagenome (GOLD analysis project Ga0206102, IMG submission 148645) | Enriched microbial communities from leaf-cutter ant dump, University of Wisconsin, Madison, United States - 1B1A | ecosystem: Environmental > Terrestrial > Nest > Insects nest > Nest dump... | reverse complement strand
TCAGGCGAAAGATGTCCCAGCCGTCGGCCAGCAGGCGGCTGCCGGTCTGCAGCACGTAGGTGGAATCCACGCTGCCTTCCCAGCCGTGGAACAGCACCGCCAGACCGCGTGGCTGCGGTCGCGCCGTCTGCGCGGTATACGCGCCGGACAGGCGCACGCCATCGCCGCCGTCGACCACCACGTGCTCGGCGCCTTGCGACACCATCTTCGCCGCCGCCGGCAACAACAGCCGGCGCACGCCGCTGGACGACAGCATGGTCTGGACGTGACCGCTGCGCAGCGGCCAGGGCGGGCGGAAATCCTTCCCGTACAGCAGACTCATTCCTGGCGGTCTTCCAGTGCGGCGGCGATGCGTTCGCGCGACAGCTCGGCCATGCGGCGGCGGGCGTCGGGCGTGGGCGGCACTGGCGCGAGGAAATGGATCTCGGCATCCATCGGCGCCTCGCCGAGCAGGCGCACGATGTTGCTGAAGAAGCTCTCGTGCTCGCGGAAGCCGGCATTGATCAGCCGCCGGCCCTTGCGGGCGAAACGCAGGGCCACCGGCTGCACGGTCACGTCGGCATCCAGCGCGGCCTGGAAGATGCGCGCATGGAACACCTTCAGCACGCCGTGGTAGCCGGTGCCGCCTTCCGGAAACACCGCCACCGAACGCCCCGCGCGCAGGCGGTCGACCATCACCTGCATCACCGTGGACAGCGAATGGTTGTTGCCCCGGCGATGGAAAATCGTGCCCGCACTGGAGGCCAGCCAGCCGATCAGCGGCCAGCCGGCGATCTCCGCCTTGGCCACGAAACACGCGGCGCGCTGGCTGTGCAGCATGGTGATGTCGATCCACGAGGTGTGGTTGGCCACGAACAGCACCGGATCGCGCTGCGCCTGGCCAAAGCGCCGCGGGCGCATGCCGAAGATGCGCAGCAGGGTCACCGACCAGGCCCGGATCATGCGGTGGGAGAACGGCTCGCGGCCATTCTTCATCACCGCCTGCTGGGTCCAGCCGAGCAGCAGCGCGCACAGCAGGATGCCGAGCACGACATGCAGCAGCACCAGCGGCACCCGCCACAGATAACGCAGCGGGCGCAAGGGGTCGCGAGGTTCGAGGGGGGATGGATCGCTCATGAGCGCAGCAGTTTAGCGTCAGTTCGCCGCCGCGCGGAATGCCACATCGCCCCGCCAACCCCTGTAGGAGCGGCTTCAGCCGCGACGCTTTTTGCCATGGGGCCTCAAGGCAAAAGCGTCGCGGCTGAAGCCGCTCCTACAGGGGCCCGCCCAGATGCGCCAGCGGCAGCGAGGGCGAACGCTTCACCGTGCGCAGCACGAAGCTGGAATTCACGTCGGCCACGCCGGAGGCGTTCAACAGGTGGTCGAGCAGGAAGCGCGAGAAGTCCGCCAGATCGGCCACGTACACATGCAGCAGATAGTCCATCGCGCCGGTGAGCGCGTGGCAGGCGACCACCTCGTCCCAGGCATTGACGCGCTCGACGAAACCCTCGACCACCGCGCTCTCGTGCTTGCTCAATTGCACGCGCACGAACGCCTGCAAACCCAGCCCCACCGCTTGAGGATCGACTTGCGCCGCGTAGCCGCTGATGACGTGATCGGCCTCCAGCCGCTGCAGCCGGCGCAGGCACGCCGATGGCGACAGGCTGACGCGCTCGGCCAGCTCGGCGTTGGTGATGCGGCCTTCGCTCTGCAGCACGGCGAGCATGCGAAGGTCCGTGCGGTCAAGCGTGTTCATGCACAAATTTCATCGCGATTTTCGGTATTGGACGCAATCATATAGCGCCATACGGGCTTGCAGGCGCAAGAAAGCAATCTTCGTGCTGAGGATCGCCGCTAACCTGTCCGGTGCCTCCACGAACGCAGGAACGGCCATGAACACCCCCCGCAAGATCGAGCACCAGCAGACGGACCGTGGCTACGTGCCCGTCTACGCCACCGGCGTGGTGGAACAAGCCTGGGCGAGCTACAGCCGCGGCGAGCACGCGGTGTGGGACACCTTGTTCCAGCGCCAGCGCGAGCTGCTGCGCGGCCGCGCCTGTCGGGAGTTCCTGGACGGCGTCGAGCGCTTCGGCCTGGGCGACGGCGGCATTCCGAAATTCGCCGAGCTCAACACCGTGCTGGCCGCCGCCACCGGCTGGCAGGTGGTGGCGGTGGAAGGCCTGCTGCCGGACGAGGTGTTCTTCGATCACCTGGCCAACCGGCGCTTTCCGGTCAGCTGGTGGATCAGGAAGCCCGAGCAACTGGACTACCTCAGCGAGCCGGACCTGTTCCACGACCTGTTCGGTCACGTGCCGCTGCTGCTCAACCCGGTGTTCGCCGACTACATGCAGGCCTACGGCCGCGGCGGCATGAAGGCGTTCAAGATTGGCCCCGAGGCGCTGATGAACCTCACCCGGCTGTACTGGTACACAGTGGAGTTCGGCCTGATCGACACCGCCGAGGGCATGCGCATCTACGGCGCCGGCATCGTCAGCTCCAAGGGCGAGTCGGTCTACAGCCTGGACTCGCCCTCGCCCAACCGCCTCGGTTTCGACATCGAGCGCGTGATGAACACGCGCTACCGCATCGACACCTACCAACAGACCTACTTCGTGATCGACAGCTTCCAGCAGCTGTTCGACGCCACCGGCCCGGACTTCACCCCGCTCTACGCCAGGCTGCGCCAATTGCCCGCGCACGCTGCCGGCGACGTGCTCGATGGCGACCGCGTGTTCAACCGGGGCGATCGCGCAGGTTGGGCAACCGACGCGGACCGCTGATCTCGCCGCGGCCCGACCCAGCTGCGGACGCTACGGCCGACCGCGCGACTTCACCATGCCGTGCTTGCGCAACAGCGCGCGCAGTTGGTGATAACTCAGCCCCAGCAGCGGCGCGGCCTCGACCTGGTTGTGGCGGGCCTGGACCAGCGCGCGCTGCACCAGGTCGACTTCCAGGCGCGCCAATTGCGCCTTGATGTCGCAGGGAAGCCGGATCGCATTCTCCGGCGGTGGCGCCGCCTGGATGGCCTCGGGCTCGGCGGCGGGCGGCGGCCGGAACGCGGAAGCGAAGGGATCGAAGACGATGGTGTCGACCGGCTCGTCGGCCGGCGTGCGGTGCACCGAGCGTTCGACCACGTTCTTCAGTTCGCGCACATTGCCCGGCCATGGATAACGGATCAGCGCGGCGCGGGCGGATTCGCCGAACCCGGCGAACAGATCCCGGCCCAGCTCGCGGCTGATGTTGACGGCAAAGTGCTCGGCCAGCTGCATCACGTCGCCCGTGCGCGCACGCAGCGGTGGCACCGTCAGCACGTCGAACGCCAGCCGGTCGAGCAGGTCGGCGCGAAACGTTCCGGCGCGCACGGCGGCGGGCAGGTCGCCGTTGGTGGCGCCCACGATGCGCACGTCAACGGTCAGCGTCTCGCTGCCGCCGACGCGCTCGAATTGGCCGTACTCGACCGCGCGCAGGATCTTTTCCTGCACGCGCAGGGAGACGGTGGCCAGTTCGTCAAGAAACAGCGTGCCGCCGTGAGCCTGCTCGAAACGGCCGATGTGGCGGCGGCTGGCGCCGGTGAAGGCGCCCGCCTCATGGCCGAACAGCTCGGTTTCCAGCAAGGCCTCGGTCAGCGTCGCGCAGTTGAGCTTGACCAGCGGCGCCTCCCAGCGCGGCGACAGGTAGTGCAGCCGCGCCGCGATCAGCTCCTTGCCGGTACCGCGCTCGCCGATCACCAGCACCGGCTTGTTCACCGCCGCCACCCGCGAGGCGTGTTCCAGCAGATCCAGGAAAGCCGTCGACTCACCCAGCATGGGGGTGGTTCCGGCGGACGCTGGCCGAGGGTCGGGCATGGATGAATGGTCTGTCTGGCTCGATATTGGTCAATTCAACCATGAAAGAGCGAATGACGCTTCATGCGCCGGCACCCCTCAGCATCGGCCAGGAGATTAGTCATTTATTATCAATAACTTGCGAAAAGCCGCGAGGTTGGCACGGCCCGTGCTACACGCATCTTGCGGCCCCCACCACCACGAGGTAAGCGACATGGGCGTTTTTTCGAGATTGAGCGACATCATCAACTCCAACATCAACGCGATGCTGGACAAGGCCGAAGAACCGGAAAAGGTGGTGCGGCTGATCATCCAGGAGATGGAGGACACGCTGGTGGAAGTGCGCTCCGCCGCCGCGCGCGCCATCGCCGACCGCAAGGAGCTGGAGCGGCGGGTGGAGCACGCCGGGCGCGAATCCGCCGAGTGGCAGCGCCGCGCCGAACTGGCCATCACCAAGGGACGCGACGACCTGGCCAAGGCCGCGCTGGTCGAGAAGAAGCACGCGGACACGGCGCGGGAAGCGCTGCAGGGACAGTGCCACGAGGTCGAGCTGGGCCTGGCCAAGCTCAATGACGACATCGCCGCGCTGCAGGTCAAGCTGGCCGACGCCAAGCACCGGCAGAAGTCCTTCGAATTGCGCCACCACACGGCGGCCAACCGTTTGAAGGCGCGCAGCCGCACCCACGACGAACGCATCAACAACGCGCTGGGCCGCTTCGAGCATTACGAGCGCAAGCTGGAACACATGGAAGGCCGCGTCGAAGCCTACGACCTGGGCAAGCAGCGCGATCTGGACCGCGAATTCGCGGAGCTGGAAACCAACGACCACGTCGAGGCGGAACTGGCGGCGCTGAAGCAACGCATGGGCTCGGGAGCCGCCGCCGACAAGGAGTAAGCGGACATGGACCTCACCGCCATCTTCGCGATGTTCTGCATTTTCGTCGCGCCGCTGTGGCTGATCCTGCACTACACGACCCAGCGCCGACGCGCGCAGAGCCTGACCGGCGAAGACGAAAAAATGCTCTCGGATCTGTGGCGGATCGCCAACCGGATGGAGAGCCGCGTGAAATCACTGGAAACCATCCTGGATACCCAGGTACCCGACTGGAGAGACAAGGCATGAACGATTCAACGGACGAACATCACCGGCGCCGGCTCTACCGCGACTCGGAACGCGGCCTGATCTTTGGCGTGTGTGCAGGCATGGCCGAGAGTTTCGACTGGCCGGTGTGGCTGATCCGCATCGGCGCACTGGCGCTGGGCTGGTATTTTCCGACGCCCGCCGTGGTGGCCTATGTCGTTGCCGCGCTGATCCTGCCGCAGCGGCCACTGCGCTACCGCGGTGTCGGCGACGAGCGCAGCTGCTGGCGGCCACGCCAACACGGGACCGAGCCATGAAACCTGACGGCCACTGGCGCGCGCAGCGCTTCTATCGCGACCCGCGTCACGGCAGGCTGACGGGCGTATGCGCCGGCCTGGCCGACTATTTCGGCTGGAACGTCGTCCTGGTCCGGGGCCTGGCGATCATCGCGCTGATCTGGTTCAACGTGGTGACGCTGGCGGTCTATCTGGTGCTCGGCTTCATGCTGCCGGCCAAGCCGGACGTGCTCCATGACTGGGATGCCGACGAGGCGTACTGGCGCAGCGTGCGGCGCTCGGCCAGCGAAACCTTCCGCGACGTGCGCCATCGCTTTCGCGAGCTGGACATGAAGTTCCAGCGCATGGAAGGCTACGTGACCTCGAACCGGTACGACCTCGATCGCCAGTTTCGCGATCTGGAATCCTAGGAATCAATGATGGACGGTCCCTTTTTCATCCTCTGCATCATCGTCGCCGTCCTCGGCGCGCGCATCCTTCGCGACCACCTGCGCTACAAGCATGAACAGCCGCGCGAGGACCCGAAATACCTGGCCCGCATCGACACGCTGGAGCAACGCGTAAGGACGCTGGAGCGCATCGTGACCGACAAGGGCTACGACCTGAAACGGGAATTCGACAAGCTGTAGATACGGGGGAAGATCTGAAGCATTCGTCATCCCGGCGAAAGCCGGGATCCAGTGCCTTGCTAGTCCATTGAAGACGCTGGATTCCAGCGTTCGCTGGAATGACGAGCAAAGACGGAAGCACCGCGGCCAAAAAAGCCGCCCCGGAAGCGGCAGGTCGGCGACCGGCCCGGACGACCACATCGCCCCTACGGTTCGCCCAGCCCCGACCGCTTGAGTTCACTGACCTCCAGCACCTGCGCGATGCGGGTGCCGTCCCAGCGATAGACCAGGTGTTGCGCCTGCACGCAGGGCGTCACCACGTCGGGATAGAACGCGGCCAGGCATTCGCCACCCTTGTCGCGCGCGCTGTCGTAGACCACGCCATGGGCGCCCGCCGCCCGCAGTTCGCGCGCCAGCGCCACGCTGGCGGCGTAACTGTCCGGCGCCTGCGCCGCCGCCCAGCCGCCCCGCAGATCATGCAGTTTGCTGTCCACGCTGGTGCGGTAGCAGCGCATCTGGATGTCGGCGGCGGGCTGGGCGGTGGCGGCGAGGAAGCGCTCGCGGTGATACACGGTCTCCTCCACCGCCGTGGCCACGCTGTGGGCCGCGTAGAACACGCCCCAGCTGCCGTCGGAGAAGCGGCTGCCTTCGGGGTTGAGATGGGTGAACGCGGCCATCACCGGGGTGGAACCCGGACCGCTGATACGCCGCCCCTTCGGTACCAGCTTCAGCACGTCGGCCTCCTCGCGCAGGCGCGGATTGGTCAGTGCCTCGATCGCGAACAGGGCGTCGATGTCGGCCGGGTCGGCGATGCGGTCATACACGCCCACCGGCGGGAACCGGCTGGGCACGATGCGGTAAGCGCTGCTCCAGCGGATGCGTTTGACGGGTGGCAGATCGGTCGGCATCGCGCCTCCAGTAAATTTCGAAGCAGCCCGGCCCGTGTGGGAGCAGCTTCCGTGGGAGCAACTTTCGCAGGAGCGGCTTCAGCCGCGCCTTTTGCCATGGGGGCAAGAGCATCGCGACTGAAGTCGCTCCTACAGAAGCTGATCTCGCAAGGGCTGGGCGTACGGATAACCCAGCCAGCATCGCGCGGTGGCGTATCGCCCGTTGCGACCGGCATCAGCCGCGCTGCGTATCCAGGTATTGGCGCACCACGTACAGATCGGCCACGTTGCCCGACAACATGCGCTCCATGGCGGAATGGCCGCCGAACAGCGGCGCCGCGTTCGGCCGGTGCAGCCAGGTGTCGGCCTGGGCCGGGTCGGGAAACAGGATCTGCAGCGACTTCCAGATGCCCAGCAGGTAGCTGATGCGCTCCAGCGTGTCGCGCCCGAGGCTGCCGCCCTGCTGGCGCTTCCACTTGTAGAAGGTCGACTCCGGTGGGTCGCCCAGCAACTTTCGCTGGTCGGCGATGCGCAGCTTCCACTGTTGGGTGAGGTTGAAGAACGCGCGCAGCGCCGGGCCGGCGAGCGTATCCGGCGCGGTGTAACGGGGCGCGGCTTCGGCGATGCGGGTCGGATGAGCCGTCATGCGCTTACTCTCCCTGTGAAGTTGTCCAAGATGTTACTACACAACGGTAGTTATTGGGCTGAACGCTTCGCGTCACCCTTTTTCGTCTTGGCGCAGTCGCAACCGTAGTCGGGCTCCGGCCCACCCTCGGCGATGAAGCGGTTGATGCGCCGCTCCAGCAACGGCAGCGGCACGGAGCCGGTGGAAAGCACGGTGTCGTGGAAATGGCGGATGTCGAATTTCGCGCCGAGCGCCTTTTCCGCCTTCGCGCGCAACTCGCGGATTTTCAGGTAGCCCAGCTCGTACGACAGCGCCTGGCCCGGCCAGCTGATGTAGCGGTCCACTTCATTGGCGATCTCGCGGGTGGACAGCGCGGTGTTGACGGTGAGGTAGTCGATGGCCTGCTGGCGCGTCCAGCCCAGATGGTGGATGCCGGTGTCGACCACCAGCCGGCAGGCGCGCCACATCTGGTAGGTGAGGTAGCCGAAGCGTTCGTAGGGCGTCCTGTAGATGCCCATCTCGTTGCCGAGGAACTCCGAGTACAGGCCCCAGCCTTCGCCATAGGCGGAGATGTAGCTGTCGCGACGGAACGCGGGCTGGCCCGGGTTTTCCTCGGCCAGCTCCAGTTGCAGCGCATGGCCGGGGTAGGACTCGTGCAGGGTCAGCGCCGGCATGTTGTACAGCGGACGCGACGGCAGGTCATAGGTGTTGACCATGTACTCGTCCGCGCCGCCGCGGCCGGAGGTGTAATACGGCGCGATGTCGGCGGGCACCGGCACGATGGTGAAGCGCGCGCGCGGCAGGTGGCCGAACAGCCGGGACAACTGGCCATCCACCTGCTTGGCCACCCATGCGCTGCGCATCAGCAGTTCTTCCGGCGTCCTGGCGTAGAAGCGCGGATCGGTACGCAGGAAGTGCAGGAACGCGGGGAAATCGCCCTGGAAGCCGCTTTCCTTCATCACCTCCAGCATCTGCGCGTGCAGCTTCGCCACCTGGTCGAGGCCGATCTGGTGGATCGTGTCGGGGTCGAGGTCGAGCGTGGTGTATTCGTGGATCTGCTGGCGGTAGAACGCCTTGCCGTCGGGCAGCGCCTCGGCCGCCAGGGTGGTGCGCGCCTGCGGCACGTATTCGTTGCGGAAAAACGCCAACAGCCTGGCGTAGGCGGGGATCACGTCATCACGAATACGCTGCAAGGCCTTGCCCTGCATGGCCTGCGCCTGCTCGGCCGGCAACGTGGCCGGCAGGCGCAGGAAGGGTGCGTAGAGGCTGGCCCGGGTGGGATCGGTCAGCTCGGCCACGGCGGCGATCGACGCGTCGCGCCCGTCGAGCACGGCGCGCGGCACTGAAAAACCGCGCTTCAGGCCGGCGCGCATGTTGGCGATCTGCTGGTCGAAGTACGCCGGGATCTGGCCCAGCCGTTCGAGGTAGGTGCGGTAATCGCCCGCCGTGCGCAGCTTGTCGCTGCCCAGGTCATAGCCGATGTCCGACCAGAACGCGGAGTCGCTGTTGAACGGCATCTGCCAGTTGCGGAAGCGCTGGTCAGCAACGAAGTTGGCGATCTGCTCGTGATAGATCGCGTAGTTCACCCGGTTGGCGCGCGACAGCGCGGCCACGTCGATGCCGTCCAGCCGCTTGAGCACGTTCTGCCAGTACTCCAGCCGCTGCTGCTGGCTGGCCGCATCGACGGTATCGAGCCGCCCGTTGTTGGGTTGCGATTCGCCCGAGGCGATGATGCCGGCCTGCCCGGTGCGCCACGACCACTCCTGCTGGTAGATCGCGCGAAAGCGGTCGTCGACCGTACCGGCATGCGCCAGCGCACTGCAGGCCAGGCCCGCCAGCAGCAGGTAACGGCAGCAACGGTTCATCACGGTCTCCACGGAAAATATCCGTCGATCATCGCACCGAACGCCGTGACGGCACCGTGCCGATGGATGGGCGTGATGGAGCCCGGCGCGAGGCGATCATCCGTCTGCGGGCTATTCGACCACCGTGTAATGGCCGCGCATCGCCTGCAGGTAGGCATCCAGGTTGCGGCCGGTGACTTCATGGAACAGCTCGCCGGTTTCGCGGAAATCATCAATCCGGTCGGGTCGGAAATTGCGGAAGCTGGCACGCAGGCGGCACCAGGCGCCCAGCGTCCACTTGCCGCCCCAGAACGCCAGGCACAGCGGCTCGATCTGCCGCGTGCTGGGGTTGCCGGCCTCGTCGCGATAGCCCAGCTCCAGCACGCGGTTGCCGCCGATGGCCGCGTGCAACTGGTCGATGCGGGCGGCGAAGGCGAGGGTTTTCTCGTCACGCCAGGTGGGCGCGAAAATGCGCGTGCGGGTGGAACGCTCGCGCAGGTCCGGCGGCAGCACCGCCTCGATCTTCAGCAGCGCGGCCTGCGCCTCCTTCGCCAGCCGCGCACCGGCGAAGGCGCGCACGAAGCGCGTGCCCACCACCAGCGATTCGAGCTCACCGGCACTGAACATCAGCGGCGGGATGTCCGAGCCCTTGCGCAGCACGTAGCCCACGCCGGCCTCGCCCTCGATCGGCACGCCGGACAGCTGCAGGTCGGCCACGTCGCGGTAGACCGTGCGCACCGACACGTCCAGCGTCTCGGCCAGTTGGCGCGCCTGCAGCGCGGTGCGGCGACCGCGCAGGGCGTGGATGATGAGGAACAGGCGGTCGGCGCGACGCATCCTTCCATCATCGCCGAGGCGGGCGGCGGGGAAAAGCGTCGAATGGCACGGGGAAGCGCGCATTCAACGCCCGCTCTCCCCAG
>Ga0206102_1000713_pt1 | contig 10081 bp, 10 predicted proteins | sample 1B1Ametagenome_FD_148645 | JGI IMG/M metagenome (GOLD analysis project Ga0206102, IMG submission 148645) | Enriched microbial communities from leaf-cutter ant dump, University of Wisconsin, Madison, United States - 1B1A | ecosystem: Environmental > Terrestrial > Nest > Insects nest > Nest dump... | reverse complement strand
TCGGACATCTGTTGGTTGAAGCGCTGGCCGAAACGGCTGCGATCCTTCAGGCGGCGGCGTCGACGTACGTCGTGCACCCAGAACGCCACGTTGACGAAATCCGGTGCCCGCAGTGTCTGCAGGAGGTGGTTGAAGCCGTTGTGGCGGTGCTCGATCTCCCATTCTTCGCGCCCCACGAATGGCAGCCCGCCGAGGCGCCACACCAGCAGGAAATCCCCGCTGGTCGTCTTCAGCACCGTGGGTGAGACGTGCGTCGACAGCGGCAGGAATTCAGCGATGGGCGTGTCAGGTGTAAAGCTTGGTTTGGCCATGGTTTGGTCCGTGGTGACGCCTGGTACCGAGGCCAGGTCATCTGGAAAGCTACGGTTTCTCCTTGCCCTGGCCGCGATGGTTGTTGGGAGTGAACACCCACATGCCATCGTTGACGCCAAGGTTTCTTACCCGCGTACGGAACTGAAAACGCAGGCCGAGCAATCGGAAGATCATTTCGTCGCGACGTGCCATTTGCCGCATGATGAAGATCACGACCGGCAACAGCAGCAAATAGAAGAAGTTGGTGTAGACCGCCAGGAGAAAGCACCCGCCCGCCGCCATGAAAAAAGGGGTGTAGGGTACGCCCATGAACATGGGCGGGCGGGTGCACCCGCGAAATAGCGGATTTCTATGCATAGTGGCTTAGAAAGTGCACCACGTAGGTCTGGCATCCGCCATTGCCGACACCAGTATCGCCGCCGAGGAACATATTCGCGATTTGGCTGGCTGCACCAATGAGAACGGCGCCAATCAGGACTGGAGCAACGTCCCCCATGCGCTTGTGCGCAAAAGCAATCTGGTAACCGGAAAAAATGACGGCAATAGTCACGACCACGACTGATATGCCATTTAGTAGTCCCTTCACGTTCTTGGCGAACGTATTGACCGTGTCGCAGGCGCTTGACGCGTCCTGGGCGAAAACCAGGCTCGGTACAAACGCCAAGAAGAGAAGAAATAGTACGATGAAAAATCGCGATCGGTCGCTCTGGAGGGTACTGTTGATTGAAAGTGGTTCATGATTCATCTCGATCTTCCTTGTTGGTGATGGAAAATAAATTATCTTGGTGACGTTGGTTGCCGTGTAATGAGATGGTGATTGTCGTTGCGGTGGTTTGCATGCAAGGTGGATGGAACGAAGTGCCGCCACTGGAAAATTTTGTTACTGCAGGAAATGTGAGTCTCTTCGTTAAAAGACGAATGCTTCGTCTTCATGTATTTGTTGACCATTGTCAGTGTTGACGATGGGGTTTTTTGATATCCCCTTCTTCCCGGGCGCCGGGTTAGCGGGTTCAGTCGTATCTTTCGTGAAGCTTACGGTTGGAACAAATACATTGTCAGGTGGGTTGGTCGAGTCGTGTTCTGGTGTCGCTGATGTGTCTTGGTACCCGTTTCCATGGCTGGTTTTGTTTGGCCTGGGCTGTATGGAAGTCGATATTTCCTTGAGTGCTGGCACCATGGTGGCTTGCGCAGTGGTGTCGATCGCCATGCTGCGCAGCGTCACGCGATAGTTGACTCCGCCAGAGGCATAGACGGTGACGGGTTTGAGATCGACACGGTGGCCCGCCGCCGCATCCGGCGCTGGTGTCGCGTGCCGTGTCGTGGTTCCGATGGGCGCCGGGGATTCGCGCATCGGGTTCACCCACGCCTGGCGGTCGATCGACGCGTAGATCTTTTGTACGTAACCGTCGCGGAAGCCCGTGGTGAAATTGCCGGAGTAATAGCAGCTGAAGGCCTTGGGCCAGTCGCCATGTGCGTTGGTGTAGCAGTCGGCCAGGATGCGTGCGCCAGCGGAAAGATTGGCGCAGGTGCCGAAGGCTTCCCGATATGAACCAAGCCCATAGCGTTCCAGATTGGCCCGGTTGACCTGGGCCAGGCCCACCGAAAAGTTGTAGCCCTTGGCGTCGAGCATCCGCGCCGTGGCCAGCGCTTCGGGGAGATTCCTGGGCTGCCGTTCCAACTGGCCGCCGACCACGCCGATGGCGTAGGGGTTCGCGCCGGACTCCACATGCACGACGTGCTGCATGATCTCGGGCGAGACGGCGAGGTTGGGGCAGGCCAGCATTTCCATCCCGGGCAGCATTCAGTGCTCCTCGTGGGCGCGCTGCGGGTTGAAGTCGATGCCGGTGATGCAGCGACGCCCGCCATGCGCCCTGATGTGCACCACGATGTCGATCGTCATCATCAGCAGGCGTTTGATGGTGTTGAATTCCAGCCCCGCTCCCTCGGCCGATGCCTTGACCATCAGGGCGAGTTGATCCCAGGTCTGCTCGGTACTGCCGGCGTGGCAACTGGTGATCGAGCCGGGGTGGCCCGAGGCGCAGTTGCGGATGAAGTAGAACGATTCGTCGCCGCGCAGCTCCGCCAGGATGATGCGGTCGGGTTTCATGCGCAGGCAGGCTTCCATGCAGCTTTTGGCAGTGACGTTGCTGGTGCTCTGCCCGCCCTTGGAATAGAGCAGGTGCACCACGTTGGGCTGGTCGATGAAGAGTTCGCGTGCATCCTCGATGGTGACCAGGCGTTCGTCGGCAGGGATGTGGTTGACCAGCGACTTCATGAAGGTGGTCTTGCCGCTGCCGGTGGCGCCGGAAACCACGATGTTCTTCTTGCCCAGTACGGCCTGGCGAAAGAAATCCGCATAACGGCGGGCGGCGCGCAGCTCCAGCAGGCGGGTGTCCAGTTCGCTGAGGCCGTGCCCGACCTCCACGATCTGGTCGAAAAAGCCGTCGCTCTCGTATTGCTGCAGCGTCTTGAGCTGTCGGGAGGGCAGCCGGATGGTGATCGAGACGAAGCCCGATTCGCAGGCAGGCGGAATCACGAATTGGGCACGCTGGCCAGTGGGGAAGGTCAGCGAAACCACCGGATCCACGTCGGTGATGCGCTGGCCGGTGTTGCTTTCGTTGATCACCGCGGTGCAGAACTGTCGTGCGCGCTCGAAGGTAAGCGTGGGCACTTCCACTCGTTGCCAGTTGCCGCGGCTCTCCAGGTAGAGTTCGCCCGGGCGATTGATGCAGATCTCGGTGACCTCGGGAGAAGCCATGTACTCGCGCACGCCCAGCACCTCGTACTGATAGTCGAGAAAGTCGTGCGAGATATGGGTGGTGACGTCTTCCATTGCGTACTTTCCGTCATTCCGATGGAGGGCGAATACGTCAGGAGCGGGCGACCACGCCGCTGAAATCCACGTCCCTGGTCACGTAGACGTAGATGACCGTGCCTTGATTGATGGTGACCGTCGGTGGCCGGTTGGCTGCCTCGCGTACGGCCTGGTTGGCCAGGCTCTGGATGGTCTGGGCGGTATTGCTTTCGAACGGCGTCTGGGTCACCAGGCCGTTGCTGATGGTGGTGTTGCGTGGTCCATGCTCGGCAGCCTCGTATTTGAAGGCATCGCTGAGCAGGCTGATCAGCAAGGCCGCTCCGATGCGTTTGCCCCAGTGGGCGTCGTAATAGCCGGGCACGCCCGCGCCGCCGAGATTGTCGATGCCCGGGCTGGACATGTTCACGTCGATGCCGGTGGGCGTGATGATGCGATCCCAGATCACGGCTTCACGGTCCCCCGTAGGGCCGCCGCTGTAGCTGCCCAGCAACTTTGAGCCCTTGGGCAGCAGCAAGGTATGGCCGTTGAACGAGTAGACCGGCTCGGTGACCAGGCAGGTGCTGAAGCCCGGGATATCCGAAACGATCCGCGTCTCCAGCACGCAGCGGATGTAGGTGCCGCGTTGCATCAGCGTGTCGGGGTGCGGCAATGATTGGGCGCTGGTGGGTTTTGAATCGACATCGCCAGGCAGCTTCTTTCCGGCCAGCCCCGCGGTCGTGATCGGGTTGGACAGTTCGTCGTTGCCGGTGTCGGCGCTGCTGGCGGCGATGCGCCGCTGCAGCAAGGAGGGGGCATTGGACGCCTCCGGCATTTGCCGGCTCGAAGTGGCTGTCGAGTTGGGCAGGAGGGGGATGGGCTGGGGCGCTGGTTGCGGCGCGAGTGCGGGCGATGCTGGCGTCGCCGCGGGAGGCAGCGGCGGCAGCGCCATCGATGTCGGGGCTTCGGCCACCGTCACCTTCTCCTTGCGCGGCCTGGCGTGCTCCTCCTTTTTGCCGACACCGCTGATCATCCAGTACGCCAGGAAAAGCAACAGCAGCACCACGGCGCCCAGCAGGAACAGGGCGCGACGATTCATCTGTCGCAGTTCACTGCTTTGCAACGAAGGGACGCTGGCATCCAGGTCGGGCTCGATGTTGCGCTGGTACTGGCTTGCGTAGGGGTTGCCGGAGGCTGTTTCGCCATGCTCGCGTGTCGCGGATCGCTCGGACACGCCGTTGTCCGTGCGCTCGCCGTCGGGATACTGGGGAGTATTCACTTTCTGGTGTTCCTGCGCAGGCCCACCACGTCGCTGCCGTGGCGGATGACGAGATAGTTGTAAGTACCGTGGACGACGATGGTGTTGCCTTCCACCGTGGTGTTCACCAGCGAATCTTCGCTTTTCTCCTGCTCACGCATGTAGACGGCAGGGAAGTCGCCGCTGGGAAAGGCCTTCAGGTCGCTCATCCTGATGTACGTGAAACGGCCATCGTCATAGACGTTGGCGGGAACCAGCCACGGGGCCGCCTTGCTTCTGGTGGCGTAGTCGTAATTGAAGTTGTAGCTGCGGTCGGGCTGCAGGGCGATGTTCTGCGCGGTCGCCTGCAACTGCTTCTTCTTTTGATGGGCGAAGCTGGTGTCGGCTGGATAGGTGAAGGTGATCTTGTATTGCACGCCGTCGCGGCGGGCCTGCGCTAGCGTCTTCCAGTCCGTGGCCACCACCTTCAGTTCGAAGATGTACGAATGCGTGGCGGTACGCACCATCATGTTGGTGTCCACGTCCACGTTTCTGGGTTTCAGATAGAACACGTTATCGCGGCGGGTGAGATCCCATCCACCGCTGAAGCCGGTGCTGTAGTCGAGCACTTTTTCGTTGGGGCTGAGCTCGATCTGGGTGGTGATGCCCAGGCCGGCGTTCACCGGGTAAATGGCATCCGGCTTGAATTGATAACGCGTCAACACCTGGGCCGGCGCGACGGTTGCGGCGATGCAGAGGCTGGCTCCAAGGCACCAGGGGACCACTCGTTTCATTGGCGTGCCACTCCCGCGGGGTCGGTGGGCAAGGTTGATGCGGACATGGATACGGCGGTGGTTGCCGCTCGCGCAGGAACGGCGTCGGCTCGTGGGTCAGTCGCTGGCGTGACGGGTGGTGCGGGAATTTCCGCCGGTGGCGCGGTGGCGTAGTCGTCGTCCACCCGGTAGCTGGTGACCCAGAACCCCAACGGATTCTCGATGCGGTTCTGGTCGTCCATTTCGAGGTTCTGCTCGTAGGTGAACTCGATCGTGGCGATCTTGTTGTCCATCGCCCGGGTAGATCCGTTCGATTTGTTGAAAAGGCTGCGCTGGAACCTCACGGTTGCGCCCCGTGGCGTCTTGCCGCGGCCGCCGCCCACCAGCTGGATGCTGAGCAATTTGATGCGGATGGATTGATACGGGCCGTATTGCTTGACCCAACTGTCCGGATTGGTGGAGGAGAACATCGCCATGTACTCGGACTTGACGCTGCTCGAGGCCATCGTCTGCACGGTTTTCCAATCGTGCAGATTCACCAGGGACTGGTCGTAGGACTCCCTGGCCAGCACGAAGTGGGCGACATTGCTGCGGTTGACCGCTTCTCGCGTGGTGATGCCGCGCATGGCGAAATCGCCGTCGAGGCGGGCCACCGTGGCGGTGCCGGTATAGGCATCGGCCATGACGAGATAGGGGACTTTCTGCTTCAACGGAAGCATGTAGAAATAGCCGCCAGCAAGAATCAGCGCCATCGCCATCGAGGCGAAGGCCACGTACCACGCTCGCTGTTCACCACGCCTGGCGAGGTCGGCAATGGTCAGCTCGAAATTGACGGACCGGGAAATCGCCGCGTCGACTTTCCGGTCGGATGAAGGTTTTCCGCGCATCACCGGACGTCCTTGTGCTCGGCTGCGGCCGCGGCCGACGCCGCCAGACCGCTCTGGGAGGAAGGGCCGTCGTGGACGGCGGCGTCGGACGTCACGACCAGGATCTTTCGATCGGTCGCGGAAACATGCACGTGTTGTGCGGCATAAATCTGTGTCAGCTGCTGCGCGGCGTGATCGATGTCGGTGGTGCGGATACTCGATACCGGCGTGTAGAGGGTGACGTCAAACGGAAGCTGGTACGACAGCTCGCGTCCGGAGTCTCTTGCCCAGCGCGCAAGCATGGCTTTGAGCGTTTCGTCCATCGGCGCCGCGTAGTACGTGTAGTCCGCGACCAGCGGGATTTCGGTGGGCTGCGCCTGAAAGTGATTGACGGGCCTCCAACTCCCTCCGAAGTTTTTGGCGGGAGGTGTTCCGCAACCTGCCAGGGCGCCGGCCGCGATGACCAGGCCGGTCCTGAGGACGAAGTTGCAGAAAGGCGCGATGTGATGGGTTGGACCGATGTCATCGGCCGCCATATTCCGATCCGCCGCGATGGCGGTGGAGAACAAACTCCCGCACGTCGATTCCATTCGATCCCCTGTCCGGGAAGGAAGGCCCCCCCGCGTCCGAGTTGCCGTGGCGACAGCCGATCAATCGCCGTGCCGCGTTTTGCGTGTTGAGTCCGGGCGGGTCCGCGTCGAGCTCTTGTTCGTCAAATGAGCCGCCGACAAAGCCGCTGAATACATCCGCGTTTTGGAGTCGTGAATATAGAGCAGACGTCTGGACGTCCAAGTAAGCTTTGTGCGTAGGCGCCGTCGTAGAAGTACGCCGGAGGATGTAGGCGGGCGCCTACGGGTATCATCGAGCGAGCGTTGCGGACTTGGTGCGGAGTGGCCCGGAACGGACCCCGTGCATGGGCTCGGGTCGAATCAGGCCGCCTCGAATGCGCCACGCAGCCATTGCCGCGATATCGCCCCTGCCGGCCCGTCATAGCTCACCACATCGAACCGGCATGCCAGCTTCGCATGTTGCGGATGCGCGGCCAGCCATTGCTGTGCGGCGAGGATCAGCCTGGCTTGCTTGGCCGGGGTGACCGAGGCGGCGGCGTCGCCGTGGGTGGCGCTTTTGCGGTAGCGCACTTCGACGAAGACGATGGTCTGGCGTTCGCGCATCACCAGGTCGAGTTCGCCGTGGCGGGTGGTGTAGTTCTGCGCCAGGCAGCCGAGACCGGCGCGTTCGAGTTCGGCGCGGGCGCGTCGCTCGAAGGCTTCGCCGGCAGCGCGCATCAGTCGTCGGCGGCCGCGGAGGCGCTGCTGGCCGGAACGCCGCTTGCGGGCGGCACGGTGACGGGTACCTCGTCCACCTGCAGGCTGCCGCCCAGGGGGCGTGCCAGCCCGCCCTGGAATTTCGCCCAGATCAGCACCCGGCGCACGCGACCGAACTGGTCGGCGGTGAGCTGGCCGCTGGCGCCGGGCAGGTAGCTGCCGGGGTGCTGGCGCAGCCAGTCGAGGTACGGCACCAGGTTCCACGCGTCCATGCCGAACGCGAACAGCCGCGCGGCGCCACCGCGGGCGGTGGGCAGCAGGTTGGCGACATCGTCGTGGCGCGGAAGGCCGGATTGGGCATCGAACAGCCATGGCGCGTCGCAGAACTCCACGCCATCCAGATCGCCGTTGGCGCCGGTGTCGTCCACGCCGGCATAGACGTGCGAGGTGGCGAAGATCGGCAAGGTGACGTTGGCGATCTTCAACTGCGGTACCAGCAGGCGTGCCTGGGCGGGCCGCATGCTGATGAAGATGCCGGTGTCGCCGACCGGCGCCGGTATGGTGGTGATGGCGTCGTCGTCGGTGGCGGCCGGGTTTGGTGCGGGAACCGCTGGTGTGCCGGCGCCCGGAATCTTGAGTCCGCCAATGACGTCGGCATAGGTCACAGAACCGCCGGGCAGGGTGGCGCGGCCGGATACGTCACCGCCGTGGGATTCCAGCTCGGCCTTGAACGCGCTGGCCGCGCGCTGGGCGAACTCGTCGTCCGAGGTCATCACGTAGGCATGGTGGATGCCGCGCTCGACCATGTGATCGGCGGCTTGCGCGCCTTCCGTCTCGGGCAGCAGGCCAAATTCGCTGACGCCGTTGGCGGGCAACTGCCTGTCGTCGGGATGGTTCAGTGCCAGCAGCGGTACCGGCAGCGGCGATTGCGCGAACACCGCCGCCACTTCCGTTCGTGTCAGCGGGCCCACTACCAGCTGTGCGCCATCGCTGACGGCCTTTTGATAGGCCTTCACGGCGCCGTCGGCGCTGCCCTGGCTGTCGTAGACCCTGACACTGGGCCGCGGGGCGTGATTGCGTGCGGCGTCGAGATAGGCCGCGAAGAAACCCTGGCGGATCGCGCTGCTGGCCGCCGCGTAATTGCCGTTGGCGGGGAGCAGCAGGGCCAGGTGGGCGGGAACTTTGTAGCCTTCGCGAACGTTGGCGTCGGCGCCCGGCAACAGCGTGCCGACCGGTTGTTGCAGGGTCGGTTGCGGACGGGCCACGGCCACGCCGAGCTGGCTGAGCGCCTCGTTGACCCATGGCAGCATGCGGCTGCCCGGCTGCATCGCGGACGCGCGCCGCTGCAGCGGCCCCACGCCGAGCTGGGTCAGCAGGTCGAGAATCTGCTGGCGGTTCTGGCTCTGGTCGAGGCCGCTCAGCCGCGTATCCATCCCCACCCGCGTGCGCGCGCTGCCCCAGCGGTCGCCGCTGGCGGCCATGGCGCGCGCGCGCAGCTCCAGCAGCCGGGTCAGGTAGGCGTCGGGCGCCCCCATGCTCGGGTGCAGGGTGATCTGCAGTGCGGTTGCCGCATCATTGCGTTCCAGCGCCAGTTCGGCCTGCAGCAGGTCCAGGCGAAATGGTTCCTCGCCGTGCAAACGTCGCCGGTTGATGGCCTCGATGGTGGGAGCGGCCTGCGTGATGCGGCCATCCTGGCGCCAGGCTTCGGCCGCCAGCAGGCGGTATTCGTCGGCGTGTCCCGGTGATTGCGCCGCCAGTGCGAGGTAGGCCTGTGCGGCCTGGTCGAACTGCCCGCGTTGCGCCAGCGCATCGGCGCTTTGTGCCGCGGCGGTTTCCGCTGGCGTGCGCTGCACGTTGCCCGGTACGCAGGCGCTCAAGGCCAGCGCCGCCAGCAGGCAGAATCCGGCGGCACGAATCGGGCGCATGAGGTGCATGGGGAGGTCCCTTGTTCGTCATGGTCGGCAATGCGCGATCATAGCCGATCGTATTGGCGCGACCCATGGCGCAGGAGCTTCCCCGATGTCAGCAATTGAACCCGCATGCCTGTGGGTGGTGGCCACGCCGATCGGTCATCGCGACGATTTGTCCGCCCGCGCGATCGACACCTTGCGCACGGTGGCGGTGATCGCTGCCGAAGACACCCGCCACAGCCGCCCGCTGCTGCTGCATCACAACGTGGACACGCCACTGGTGGCGTTGCACGATCACAACGAGCGCGAGGTGGTGGATGCGATCGTGCGGCGGCTGCAGGACGGCGAATCGGTCGCCCTGATTTCCGACGCGGGCACGCCGTTGATCAGCGACCCCGGCTTCCGATTGGTGCGCGCGGCGCGGGCGGCCGGCATCCGCTGCGTTCCCGTACCGGGCGCCTGCGCCGCCATCACGGCGTTGTCGGTCGCGGGCCTGCCCAGCGACCGGTTCGTGTTCGAGGGTTTCCTGCCGTCGAAGGCCACCGCGCGGCGCAGCCGTCTGCAGGAGCTGGCCGGTGAGGCGCGCACGCTGATCTTCTACGAGTCATCGCATCGCGTGGCCGAGAGTCTGGCTGACATGCGTGACGTGTTCGGTGCGCAGCGCGAGGCCGTGCTGGCGCGGGAGCTGACCAAGATGTTCGAGACCGTGCTGGGCTCGCCGCTGGCGGAGCTGGCCGCGCAGGTCGCCGCCGACCCCGACCGGCAGCGCGGCGAGCATGTGGTCCTGGTGGCCGGCCGCGGCGAGGAGGCCGATGCGAAGCTGGCCGAAGGCCGGCGCGTTTTCGCGATCTTGCGCGAGGAGCTGCCGCCGGCCAAGGCGGCGAAGCTGGCGGCGGCGATCAGCGGGGCGTCGCGCAAGGAGCTTTA
>Ga0206102_1000711_pt1 | contig 10103 bp, 8 predicted proteins | sample 1B1Ametagenome_FD_148645 | JGI IMG/M metagenome (GOLD analysis project Ga0206102, IMG submission 148645) | Enriched microbial communities from leaf-cutter ant dump, University of Wisconsin, Madison, United States - 1B1A | ecosystem: Environmental > Terrestrial > Nest > Insects nest > Nest dump... | reverse complement strand
CTTCCCTTCCCCCGCCTGCGGGGGAAGGTGCCGAAGGCGGAAGGGGGGAAGCCGGAAACAGCGCCGCGCAAGACCGCGGCACAGCCCCCTCACCCCAACCCTCTCCCCCGACACGGTCGGGGGAGAGGGAGCGACAACGCGCGCATGACTGGACTTTGAGCCGCGCCGATGCGCCCGATATTTCACCCTGTGTGGCTGGCGAGTTCACCCTTGACGATGGACGTGTCGCGGTTCCGGCATTCCAACTGCTCGCCGAACGCTTCCTTGCCGACGACTACGCGGCGGAAGCCGTTGCGCCGCAGTGCGGCGTGGATGCGCAAACGATACGCCGCATCGCACGCGAACTTGCCGACGTCGCCTTCGATCAGGCAATCCGCCTGCCGCAACGCTGGGCGGATGCGCACGGCCGCGAACACGCCGAGATGATCGGTCGTCCCGTTTCGATGCACGCGATGCGCGGCATTGCGGCGCATGCGAACGGGTTCCACACCTGCCGCATGATCCACGTCTTGCAGATGCTGCTCGGCGCGATCGACACGCCGGGAAGTTTTCGCTACCAGCCGCCGTATCCGAAATCCGTGCCGCCGGCGAACCGTCCCGGCAAATCGCGCAAGGACGATGGCTCGTTGAATGCCGGTCCGCTCGGCTACGTGCACGCGCCTGAGGATCTCGTCGTCGATGCGCAGGGCGCGCCGCGCCGCATCGACAAGGCGTTCTCGTGGGAATTCCCGCTCGCCGCGCACGGCATGCTGCAATCGGTGATCCGCAATGCCTGCGCCGGCGATCCGCACAAGATCGACACGCTGTTCCTGTTCATGGCCAACATGGGCTGGAACTCGGCCATGAACACGCGCGACACGCAGCGCATGCTCTGCGACAAGGATTCGGGTGGCGAGTACAAGATTCCACATTTCATCTACGCCGATGCGTATTGGTCCGAAACGGTGGATTACGCCGACCTGGTGCTGCCGGACACGACGTATCTGGAACGCCACGATTGCATCAGCCTGCTGGATCGTCCGATCTCCGACGCCGATGCGGCGAGCGATGCGATCCGCCAGCCGGTTTGCGAGCCTGATCTTGACGGAAGCGGACGCGACGTGCGCCCGTTCCAGGACGTGCTGCTCGATCTCGGCGCGCGCCTGAAACTTCCGGGCATCGTGAACGAAAACGGTTCGCCGAAATATCCGCGCGGCTATGCGCAATACATGGTCGAACACGAGCGCGCGCCGGGCGTCGGCCTGCTCGCCGGCTGGCGCGGGCGCGACGGCGGCAAACAAGGCATCGGCGAACCGAATCCGAACCAGCTGGAAGTATACAAATCGCACGACTGCCATTGGGAAACGAAGATTCCCGAGTCGGCGCGCTACTACAAGATGGCGAACCGCGATTATCTGGAGTGGGCGAAGGCGCTCGGCTTCGTCGGCTCGACCGAACCGATCGTGCTGGAGATCTATTCGGAGCGCTTGCAGAAATTCCGCCTTGCCGCGCAGGGCCACGGCGTGCACCAGCCACCGGACGCCGAACGCGCACGCGTGGAGAAATACTTCGATCCGCTGCCGTTCTGGTACGCCGCGAAAGAGCTTTTCCTTCCCCCGCCCGCGGGGGAAGGTGCCGAAGGCGGAAGGGGGGAAGCCGCACAAATACGCCAGTCCATCCCCTCACCCCAACCCTCTCCCCCATCGCCAGCGATGGGGGAGAGGGAGTTCGATGTCTCCGCCATCACCCAGCGTCCCATGTTCATGTACCACGCCTGGGGTTCGCAGAACGCCTGGCTGCGCCAGATCGCCGCGCGCAATTTCCTGTACCTGCATCCGCGCACCGCCGCGGCGCACGGCATCGGCGATGGCGACTGGGTACTCGTGGAGTCCGCGCACGGACGCATCCGCGTGCAGGCGAAATTCCACGAAGGCACCGCGCCGGGCGTGGTGTGGACGTGGAACGCCATCGGCAAACGCCGCGGCGCGTGGAAGCTCGCGCCGGACGCACCGGAGTTCACGAAGGGATTCCTGCTCAACCACGTCATCGACGATTTGTTGCCGCCGCGCGCGGACGGCTACCGCCATGCCAACGCCGATCCGGTCACCGGGCAGGCGGCGTGGTTCGATTTGCGGGTACGGATCTCGCGCGCCGAACCAGTGGAGGCAGCCGCATGACCGCGCAAGCCTGGATCGTTGCCGCCATCGTGATTGGCGCGATGGCGCTGTTCATCAGCGAGAAGATCCGCTATGACGTGATCGGCCTGCTCGTGCTTGCTGCGCTGATCGTCTTCGGCGTACTCACGCCGGGCGAGGGTCTGTCCGGTTTCAGCAACGAGGCCACCGTCGTGGTCGCGGCAATGTTTGCGCTCAATGCCGGGCTCGTCGGCACCGGCGCGCTGGATCCGTTGATCGCCACGCTTGCGCGCATCCGCCAGCCGTGGTTGTTGACCCTGGCGATCCTGCTGATCGTGTGCTTTCTCGGTGCATTCGTGAAGAACACCGCGCTGGTCGCGACCTTTCTTCCGGTGACGCTGAGCGTATGCGCCAAGGCCAGGACCTCGCCGGCACGCGTGCTGATTCCGATGTCCTACGCGGCGCAGATGGGCGGCGTATGCACTCTGCTCGGCACCTCGTCCAACCTGCTCACGAACAGTCTCGCGGTGCAGCACGGCATGGCGGAATTCGGCGTGTTCGACTTCACCCGGCTCGGCGCCTTGCTCGCCGCCGCCGGCATCGTCTATCTGATGGTGCTCGGGCGCTGGCTGCTGCCGCGGCACATCGACACCGAACACGCCGAAAACCTGGAGTTGGGCAAGTTCGTGACCGAGCTGCGCGTGCGTGCCGAATCGCCGCTGATCGGCTCGTCGCTGATGCAAGCCGGGTTGGGAGAACGCTTCGGCGTCTACGTGCTGGAACTGTTGCGCGGTGACGATCACCTGTGGGCGCCGCGCGAGCAGGAGGTGCGTGCGGGTGACGTGCTGCTGGCGCGCGGCGACTGGCAGCGTCTGGAGGAGGTGCGCAACAAGCTCAAGCTCGAAATTGCTCCCGCGCAGAGCCTGGGCGATGCCGACGAGTCCGGTCGCCGCGTGCTGATCGAAATGCTGGTTGCGCCCGGCTCGCGCCTGATCGGCCAGACCGTCGAGGAATTCGGCGCGCGCTGGACTCACAATGCCGCCGTCATGGCCGTGCAGCGGCGCAGCCGCATTTTGCGCGAGCAGATTCGCCATACGCGCCTGGAGGTCGGAGACATCCTGCTGGTGCTGGCCGACGAAGTCGCGCAACGGCCGTTGCGCCGCGAACCGGGGTTGGTCGTGCTGAGCGAACGCGGCGACACGCGCGCCTCGCGGCGCAAGGCACCGCTGGCGATCGGCATCCTCGTCGCCGTCGTCGTCGTTGCCGGACTCGGCATTCTGCCGATCGTGGTCAGCGCCCTGGTCGGTTGCGTGGTGATGGCCCTGACCGGGTGTTTCTCCTTCGAGGACGTGTACGAGATCATGGACTGGAAGGTCATCATCATGCTCGGCGCGATCCTGCCGTTGGGCATTGCCCTGGAAAAGACCGGCCTCGCCCGCGAAATCGTCGCCGCCGGCATGCAACTGGTCGGCGACCATGGTCCGCTCGCGGTGTTGCTGATGGTGTACCTGCTCACCGCGCTGCTCACCGAGATGATGGGCCACAACCCGTCGGTCGTGCTGATGGTGCCGATCGCGATCTCGGTCGCGCACGTCTTGCATGTCGAACCGACGCCGTTCGTGGTCTGTGTGGCGTTTGCCGCAGCAACTTCGTTCGCCACACCGGTCGGCTATCCCACCAACACCATGGTGTACGCCGCCGGCAGCTATCGCTTCACCGACTTCATGAAGGTCGGCATCCCGCTGATCGCCATGTTCTGCACGCTGTCGATGTGGCTGATTCCGCGATTCTGGCCGTTCCATCCGTAGACGCATGACCACGCTGCCGCCAGCAACGCGCAAGAAGCTCGGCCTGGTCATCGACCTGGACATCTGCGTGGGCTGCCACGCCTGCGCGGTCGCGTGCAAGGAATGGAACGACGGCGGCCAGTTCGGTCCGCTGCCGGACGAGAATCCCTACGGCGCCGAACCGCTGGGCGTATGGTTCAACCGCGTGCACAGCTACGAAGTCGAGCCGGCGGAAAAAGGCAAACCGGCAATGACGGTGCATTTCCCGCGTTCGTGCCTGCATTGCGAGACGCCGGATTGCGTCACGGTGTGCCCGACCGGCGCCAGCTACAAGCGCGCAGAAGACGGCATCGTGCTGGTCGACGAGGACAAGTGCATCGGCTGCAAGCTGTGTTCGTGGGCGTGTCCTTACGGCGCGCGCGAATACAGCGAGCAGCGCGGCGTCATGCAGAAATGCACGTTGTGCGTGGATCGCATCTACAACGAGTCGTTCGAGGAGGTCGATCGCCAGCCGGCCTGCGTGATGGCGTGTCCCACTCGCGCGCGCCATTTCGGCGACCTCGGCGATGCGGATTCGGCCGTGTCGAAACTCGTCGCCGAACGCGGCGGCTACGACCTGATGCCGGAGATGGAGTGCAAGCCGGTGAACAAGTACCTGCCGCCGCGTCCGCGCCGCGACGGCTGCGATTCCATGCCGGCGAAATCCGTGCAAGGCGACAATGTGGATTTTTCCACCGCATCGCCATTGTTGCGCTGGATGGACAAGGTGTTGTCCAGGTAATGCGTCCCGCCTTCTCCGTCATCTTCTTCACCGTCACGTCCGGCTGCGGCTACGGTCTGCTGTTCCTGCTCGGACTCGTGCTCGCGATCCATCCGGATTCGATCAATCGCATCGACGCGCTGATCCCGCTTGGCACTGGTGCGGCCCTCGTCGGCGCGGGATTGCTGTCCTCGACCCTGCATCTGGGTCAGCCGCAGCGCGCGTGGCGCGCGTTTTCGCAGTGGCGCACATCGTGGCTGTCGCGCGAGGGTGTGGCCTCGGTCGCGGGTTTCGTGCCGATCATCGCGCTGGTCTGGTGCCTGTGGCGCGGCGCGGATGCAGATGTGTTGCAGGCACTCGGCGTGTTGCTCGCCGTACTTGCGGCCGTCACCGTCGTCTGCACGGCGGGAATCTACACGTCGCTGAAGGCGATTCCGGCCTGGCGCAACGCGTATGTGTTGCCGGGTTATGTGCTGACGGGATTGCTCGGCGGCGCGAGCTGGTCGTGGCTGATCGGCGCATGGAGCGGCGGCGCGCATGCGCAACCGGCATTGATGGCCGCGCTCGCCATCGCGAGTTCCGCGCTGAAATTCTTCTACTGGCGGTTCATCGACACGGCGCCGGCCGCGTCGACGCCCGAATCCGCCACCGGCCTCGGCCGCTTCGGTCGCGTGCGCAGCGTCGAGGCGCCGCACACCGAAGAAAATTACCTGACTCACGAAATGGGCTTCGTCCTCGCGCGCAAGCACGCGACGCGCCTGCGGTGGATTTCCCTCATGCTGATCGGCGCCGTGCCGGCGATACTGGCGACATGCGTTGACCTGTCGCAATCGTCAGCGTTCGCTGTCGCGTGTGCGACGCTCGCGGCGCTTTGCGTCACCGCAGGATTGTTCGTCGAACGCTGGCTGTTCTTCGCCCAGGCCAAACACGTGGTGATGCTCTACTACGGCGGCACGCGGCCACACCACGTCTGAACGGCGCTTGTACACGCCGCGCACGAGCCCGCATTTCCGCAGCGGCGGACGCTTACAATTCGGCTCCGTCGCGTTGCACGCGGCGCATTTCCCAGAACAAGGAATTTTCAATGAAAACGACATTGCTCGCATCCGCCATCCTGCTCGCCCTGCCGATCACCGCGCTGGCCGCCGACGCGCCGCCGCAAGGCTGGTCCGGCAGCGGCGAGGCCGGCCTGTCGGTTGCCAGCGGCAACACCAAATCGCAGAACCTGAACGCCAAGCTCAACATCAAGTTCAACGACGAGCAGTGGAAGGACGAGTTCTACGTGACCGCGCTGCGCAACAAGGCCGATACGCCGACCGGTTACGACTTGACCGCGAATCGCTACGAAGCCGGTGCCTCGATGGGTTACAAATTTGACGAGCGCAGCTACATCGTCGGCGCGGCGCGCTATGAACACGATGAGTTCTCGCCCTACGACTACCAGTACATCGTGTCGGTCGGCTACGGCTACCAGATCCTGAAGAACGCCAGCGACGAGCTCGCGGTTGAAGTCGGTCCGGGTTACAAGGTCGCGCAGCCGACCTCGTTCCTCGTGCCGAACACATCGCCGCCGCCGGATTTCATCCGGGTCGACCCGGATTCGGAAAGTGGCCTGGTCGCGCGCGGCAAGCTCGACTACAAGCACAGCTTCAGCGATACCGTCGCGTTCGTGGACACGTTCGTGATCGAATCCGGCAGCGACAACACGTTCATGCAGAACGATGCCGGACTGGCGGTGAAGGTGAACAGCAAACTTGCGCTCAAGGTCGGCTACCAGGTACGGCACAACTCCGACGTCGAGCCGGGATTCAAGAAGACCGATACGTTGATGACGACCAATCTGGTCTACAACTTCTGACGCGACCTCCCTCTCCCGCAAGGGGAGAGGGGCTTGTTGTCATCCTTCGTGGCCGAGCAGTGCGCCCGCGCCAAGCTCCAGCAGCTTGCGCGCGACGCGTTCGCCGAGCGCCTCCGGTGCTTCGCTCTGGCCGTCGTCCTCGGCACGGATGAGCCTGCCGCTGACCGCGTCACCAACCAGTCCTGACAGGTGCAAGCCGATTTCGGTCTCGATGCAGAAGGCCGCGATCGGCACCTGGCAACTGCCGTCCAGAGTCCGTGTCATCGCGCGCTCGGCGGCGACGCAGCGCGCGCTGTCCGGAGCATGCAGCGGCGCGAGCAGTTCGGCGACATGCGCGTCGCCGGCACGCTGCTCGATCGCGATCGCGCCCTGCGCCGCAGCCGGCAGCCACAGCGGTGGTTCCAGTCGGCCGCGGATGCGCGCGGCCAATCCCAGACGTTCCAGTCCCGCGCAGGCCAGCACGATGGCGTCGTAATCGCCATTGTCGAGCTTGGCCAGACGCGTGTTGACGTTGCCGCGCAGATCGAGCAATTGCAGGTCCGGCCGGCGCGCGCGCAACTGCGCCTGGCGGCGCAGGGACGACGTCCCCACGCGCGCACCGCGCGGCAATGCATCCACGCGCGTGATTTCCGCAGTCACCAGCGCATCGGCTGGATCGGCGCGTTCGAGCACGGCGCCGATGGCGAAGCCGTCGTCGAGCTGCATCGGCACATCCTTGAACGAGTGCACGGCGATATCCGCGCGGCGCTCCGCGAGCGCGACTTCCAGTTCCTTGAGGAACAGCCCCTTGCCACCGATGTCGGCGAGCGGGCGATCCAGTATGCGATCGCCGCGCGTGGTCATCGGTACCAGTTCGACGGTCAGGCGCGGATGCGCAGTGCGCAGGCGCGCGGCGACATGCTCGGCCTGCCACAGCGCGAGCGCGCTTTGCCGTGTGGCGATGCGCAAAGTGTTCATAGCGTGCGCACCAGCTTGCGCAACATCGGCAGGTTGCGCCGGCTCACTTCCAGTGCGGCATCGACACCTTCGACCTGCGCGAAGATGCGGCCATCGGCGGCACGGATCAGGCCGGTCAGGCGCTCGCGCGCAACCAGGCAGTTGCGATGGATGCGCACGAAGCGATCGTCGAATTCGTCTTCCAGGGACTTGAGCGACTCCTCGACCAGCACTTCACCCCTGGCGTGATGCACGACGACGTATTTGTCCTCGGCCAGCAGATAACGGATATCGGTGACCGGCACCAGCACCAGATTGCCGCGCACGCGCGCGCACAAATGACCGCGACGCGATGGCTTGCCGGTTGCCGCCGCCAGGCGCAGGCCATCCTCGCGACCGAAGCGGCGGGCACGTTCGAGGGCGGTGCGCAGACGCTCGGCGCGCACCGGCTTGAGCAGATAGTCCACCGCACCGGTCTCGAACGCGGCCAGCGCGTGCTCGTCGTAGGCGGTGCAGAACACGATCGCCGGCGGCGGCTGGAAACCGGACAGATGCCGCGCGGTCTCCAGACCATCCATCAGCGGCATGCGGATGTCGAGCAGGATCAGGTCCGGATGCAGGCGCGCCGCAGCCTGCAATGCCGCGTGACCATCACCGGCTTCACCGACGATGTCCACATCACCGCCATCCCGCAGCAGCGCCGCCAGACGTGCGCGCGCCAGTGGTTCGTCGTCAACGATCAGGATTTTCATGCGGCAACGTTATCACGCACACGAACTCGCCGGGTCGCTGCCGAACCTGCAATGCCCCGCGCGCGCCAAAATGATGCTCGATGCGCGCGCGCGTGTTGGCCAGCGCCATGCCGTGGCGGGCGGCAACCGGCACTGGCGCTGATGGGCAGGGATTGGTGATTTCCAGGATCACGCGGTCGTGTTCGCGGTATCCGCGCAGGCTCACGCTGCCGCCATCGGGCAATTGCTGGATGCCATGGTAGATCGCGTTCTCGACCAGCGGCTGCAACAGCAGTGCCGGTACCGGCAGCTCATCCGGCAAGGCAGTCACGTCCATGTCCAGGCGCAGGCGCCCGCCCAGGCGCAGCTTTTCGATGTCCAGATAGCGGCGCACCAGGTCGAGCTCCGCGCCGAGCGTGCTCGGTGCCGCATCGTTGCCGAGCGCGCTGCGGAACAGGTCGGACAGATCCTCCACCGCACGTTCGGCATCGGCCGGGCGCGAGCGGATCAGGCTGGCGATCGTGTTCATGCTGTTGAACAGGAAGTGCGGACGGATGCGCGCCTGCAGCGCCTCGAAGCGCGCCTTGGCCTCTGCGCGCACGCGTGCGCGCCACTGCTCGAGCACGTAGAAATAACGCAGCAGCGCCGCGCCGATCAGCGCGCACAAGGCCGCGCTGCGCCAGACGAAACGCCCCTGGAATTGCGCGGGCAGGGTGAGGTTCAAGCCGAGCTGGTGGTCGATCTCGAACACCAGCGCGCTGCCGATCACGGTGATCGCGAGCATCAACGCATACGCGGCGAGCACGCCGAGCCACGGCGAAAGCTTTTCCAGTTGCGGGCGCAGTTTGCACAGGCACACCGCGCACACCAGCGCCAACCACTGCGCGAACACGCTCACCGTGGCCAGGCGCGGCAACAGCGGGCGCGTCTCGTCGCTCGGCGCGATCTCGGCGACCAGCACCAGCAGTTCCGCCACCACCATCACCGCGAACAGCACCGGCAGGCTGCAAAAATCCGGCAGCCAGTGCGGGCGCTCGTGGTCGACGTGAGTTGTCATGTCCGGGAAACGGGGTCAGGTACAGTTACTTTGCGAATAACTGTACCTGACCCCGATCTAAAGGCGCGATCCGAGCCAGCGGCGCAGATCGGCGATTTCCTCCATGCACACCTGATGCGCCATCGGGTAGGCGTGCCAGTCCACCGCGTAGCCGCGCTGCTTGAGATAGTCGCGGCTCATCTCGCCGAGGGCGTGCGAAATCGTCGGATCGAGCATGCCGTGCGCCATGAAGATCGGCGTGCCGCGATTGGCCGTGCTCGCCTCGGCGTCGGTCTTTTCCGCCATCGGCAAGTACGTGGACAGCGCGACGATGCCGCGCAGGCGCTGCGCATGACGGATGCCGCCGGCCAGCACGATGGCGCCGCCCTGCGAGAAGCCGGCGAGAAAGATGTTTTCGCAGGGGATGCCGCGCTCGACTTCGCGTGCGATCAATTCGTCGAGCAGAACTATGGACGCACGTATTCCGGTTTCGTCCTGGCGCTGCGCGATTTCCAGGCCCGAGATGTCGTACCAGGCGCGCATCGCCATGCCGCCGTTGATCGTGATCGGACGCACCGGCGCGTGCGGAAACACGAAGCGCAGCGGCGGCCATGCCGGATCGACGAGTTCCGGCACGATCGGCACGAAATCGTTGCCGTCCGCACCCAGGCCATGCAGCCAGATCAGCGCGTGGCGCGGGTTTGGCGCGGTGGTTTTTTCGATGCAAGTCAAGTCCATGGGAATTCCTCGACGCTGCGCGCATGTTGCCGGAATTGTCCGGCCCAAGCCAGCGCGCGTGACTTCCGGCGGCTTGCGATGCCGCACGCAGCCGCTATGCTGCACGTTTTCCGCCGGAGTCCGCCATGATCCGCTTCGCCCTT
>Ga0206102_1000710_pt1 | contig 10103 bp, 6 predicted proteins | sample 1B1Ametagenome_FD_148645 | JGI IMG/M metagenome (GOLD analysis project Ga0206102, IMG submission 148645) | Enriched microbial communities from leaf-cutter ant dump, University of Wisconsin, Madison, United States - 1B1A | ecosystem: Environmental > Terrestrial > Nest > Insects nest > Nest dump... | reverse complement strand
CTTGATGGAATCACCCCCGCCAATGCCTCTGAAGATCCTTCTGATCGACACTGACGCCGACCGTGCGCGCGCGCTCGAGGAGATCCTGTGCGAGTCCGGTTTCGCCCAGGTGGCGCGCGTGCCGGAAGGGGCGGGGCGCATCGCCGCGGTGGAGGACATCAAGCCGGATCTGATCATCGTCGACATGGCGCTGCCCGATCGCGACGCGCTGGAAGACTTGCGCCTGGTGTCGTCCGGCCAACCCATCGTGATGTTTGCCGGCAGCGACGATCCGGCGTTCGCCGAGAAGGCGATCGACGCGGGCGTGTGCTCGTACAACCTCTCCGGCGTGCCGTTGCAGGACATCAAGCCGATCATGGCCTCGGCCATCGCGCTGTTCCGGCGCCTGCGCAAGGTGGAAGGCGAACTGGCCGAGGCACAGGCCAGGCTGGAGGAACGGCGCCTGATGGAACGCGCCAAGGCGCTGTTGATGCAGGGCCGCCGGATGACTGAACCGGAGGCGTATCACTGGCTGCAGAAGACGGCGATGAACCAGAACCGCAAACTTGCCCAGGTGGTCGCGTCGTTCGTGGCTCAGCACGAAACCGCGCCGGGCACAGGAAAGGACCGGCAGCCATGAACGTACCGACACCAACGCAACACGGCTCGACCACGGCAAGCCTGCGCATCGGCCTGCTGCGGCTCACCGACAGCGCGCCGGTGGTGACGGCGTACGAGTTCGGTTTCTTTGCCGAGGAGGGCGTGGATGTCGAGCTGGTGATCGAACCGTCATCGGCCAACATCGCCGACAAGCTCGCCTTTGGCGCACTGGATGCGGCCGCCATCACGCCACCGCTGGCGTTTGCGGTGCAACTGGGTCTGCGTGGCGTGGCGCAACCGATGGTCATTCCGTACATGCTGAGTGTCGGCGGCGTCGGGATCACGCTGGCCACCGACCTGGCCGCGCAGGTGCGCGCGCGGGGTGGACGCGACGACCTGGACGCGTTGCCGGCGCTGGCCGCCTGCCTGCGCGAGCGGCCTCTCGTGCTGGGCGTGGCGCCCACGTTCTCCTCGCACAATCTGCTGTTTCGCTACTGGCTGGCCAGCGTCGGGATCGAGGCGGGGCGCGACGTGAAACTGGTGGTGGTGCCGCCATCGCGCGCGGTCGAGGCATTGCGCGAAAAGGAGATTGCCGGCTTCTGCGCGGGCGCGCCCTGGGGCAAGGTGGCACGCCGGAACGGCGCGGGTCACGTGCTGGCCGGCACGCAGCAGATCTGGGGCCACGCGCCGGAGAAGGCGTTTGCCGTGTGTGCCGGCTGGGCAGAGCGGCATCCGGCGGCAATGACCGGCGTGCTGCGCGCGCTGCGTCGTGCCTCGCGCTTTTGCGACAACCCGGAGAACGGCGCCTACATCGCCTCGCTGCTGTCGCGCCGACGCTACCTCAACCTGGGTTCGCACGCGATCCTGGCAACCTTGCCCGGTGGCGCCGAAACGGCCCGCGGCTGCGTGTTCCATCGCGGTGCAGCGACGTTCCCGTGGCGCTCGCAAGGCCTGTGGTTTCTGGGTCAGATGCGCCGTTGGCACCTGATCGACGACAGCATCGACCTGCGCACCCTGGCCGAGCGCGTGTATCGGCCCGACCTGTACCGCGCTGCGCTGTCGCCTTCAGGCGAATCGGTGCCGAGGGCCGACTGGAAAGTGGAGGGCGCCCACGCGGCGGCGTGGTCGCTCGATGCCACGCCGCTGCCTGTGCCGATGCCGGCCGACCGGTTCTGCGACGGCGTGGTTTTCGACCCCGACGCGCTGCCGCCGCTGGGCGAGAGTGCGATGCGCATCCGCGCCCGCCACGACGGAAACGGCGCCAAGCGTTGAGCGCGCGCGGACGAGTGGCGTTCGACGAAAAAACGCTTGCCATCGGCGATTTGTTGCACTACAACATGAGCCGTCGCCCGCGGCTTCCCCACCGCCGGCACGATCGAGGAAGACAGCCTGATGGCGGGCTGCTCTGGCAACTGACAATGCAGTTCCTCGCGAGCTAATGGCGGTTCGCAACCGGTAGATCCGGCAGCGCTGCAAGCGCTGAAACCGCGAGCCATTGCCATGAGCAAAGCCTTCTTCAAGGCCGGTCATTTCCCCACGCTGGCCGTCTGCTTCCTGTATTTCGATCTCAGCTTCGCCGTCTGGGTGCTGCTTGCGCCGCTGGCGGTGCTGATCGCCGACGACCTGCATCTGCAACCGGATCAGAAGGGCCTGATGGTGGCCACGCCGGTGCTGGCCGGCGCGTTGCTGCGGGTGCTCAACGGCGTGTTGATCGGGCAGTGGAAGGCACGCCGGGTCGGCGTCGCGATGCAATTGGTGGTGATTGCCGGGCTGCTGCTGGCGTGGAGGCTGGGCCTGAATTCGTTTGGCCAAGTGCTGGCGCTGGGCATGGTGCTGGGCGTGGCCGGCGCTTCGTTCGCCATCGCCTTGCCGATGGTGTCGTACTGGTATCCGCCGGAACGCCAGGGCGTGGTGCTGGGGCTGACCGGGGCGGGCAACTCCGGCACCGTGTTCGCGGCACTGTTCGCACCGGCGCTGGCGCTGGCGATCGGCTGGCGCAACGTGCTGGGCCTGGCGGCCTTGCCGCTGCTGGCGGTGCTGCTGGCCTTCGTGCTGTTCGCCAGGGACAGCCCCCACTCGCCGCCGCCGAAGACGCTGGCGGATTACCGGCGCGTGCTGCGCACGCCCGATGCGTGGTGGTTGATGTTTTTCTACGGCATCAGCTTCGGCGGCTTCGTCGGCCTGTCCTCGTTCCTGCCGATCTACTTCAACGACCAGTACGGCCTGTCCGCGGTGACCGCGGGCTATTTCACGGCCGGCTGCGTCTTCGTGGGCTCGTTCGTGCGGCCATTGGGCGGCGCGCTGGCCGACCGCATCGGCGGCACCCGCGCGCTGGCGATGGTCTACGCGTTTGTGGCCTTGATGCTGACGATCATCACCGTCGGCCACCAGTCGGCCTTTGGCGCGCTGGCTGCGCTGGCGCTGGCGATGACGGCGCTGGGCATGGGCAACGGCGCCGTGTTCCAGCTGGTGCCGCAACGGTTTCGCAGCGACGTCGGCCTGCTCACCGGGCTGGTCGGCATGTCCGGCGGCGTCGGCGGCTTCTGCCTGGCCGCGGGGCTGGGCTACGTCCGGCAATTCACCGGCGACTACGCCTGTGGCTTTGGCGGCTTCGCGCTGCTGGCGCTGCTGGCCTGGGGCGGTATTGCCAGCGTGCGGCTGCGCTGGCGTGGCACCGCGGCACTCGGTGGCGTGCGCGTCTGAGCATGCCCGACACCTCATCTCCCTCACCCCACCGGAGCGACTCCATGTACATCAACGACGATCCCGCACGCCTTCCACCCATCGCGCAATTGGTGGTGATCGGCAACGGCATGGCCGCCATGCGCACGGTGGAGGAGCTGCTCAAGCATGAAGGCGGCAAGCGCTACCGCATCACCGTGTTCGGCGCCGAGCCGCACGTCAACTACAACCGCATCATGCTGTCCAGCGTGCTGGCCGGCGACAAGCAACTCGACGAGATCGTCCTCAACCCGCGCGAGTGGTACGAGGAGAACGGCATTCGCCTGATCACCGGTGATGAAGTCACGGCGATCGATCGCGACGCGCGCACGGTCACCTCGGCCAACGGTATCTGCGTACCCTACGACCGCCTGCTGATCGCGACCGGTTCCAAGCCATTGGCGCCTCGCATTCCGGGGCTGGAGCTGCCCGGCGTGTGCGCGTTCCGCGACATCGCCGACGTCGACAAGATGCTGGCCGCCGCACGCACGCACAAACATGCCGTGGTCATCGGCGGCGGACTGCTGGGGCTGGAGGCGGCGTGGGGCCTGCGCCAGCGCGGCATGTCGGTGGCCCTGGTGCACTTGATGCCGACCTTGGAGCGCCAGCTCGATGCGGCCGCCGGCCAGCTGCTGCAGCGCGACCTGGACCGTCGCGGCATCGCCTTCTTCACCGAGGGCCAGACCAGGGAGATCGCCGGTGTCGATCATGCCGAGCGCGTGCTGCTGGAAGACGGGCGCGAGATTCCCGCCGACCTGGTGGTGCTGGCGATCGGCATTCGTCCGCGCATCGAGCTGGCCGTTGCCGCCGGACTGGAGATCAACCGCGGCATCGTGGTGGGCGACGACATGCGCACCAGCGACCCGCTCATTTTTGCGGTGGGCGAGTGCGTCGAGCATCGCGGCCAGGTGTTCGGTCTGGTGGCGCCGATCTGGGATCAGGCCAAGGTATGCGGTGCGCGGCTGGCGGGCGACCAGGCGGCGATCTTCGCCAGCAAGGCCTTGTCGACCAGCCTGAAGATCACCGGCGTGGACGTGTTCTCCGCCGGCGCGCTGATGGCGGCGGACGAGTCCGATGAAGAGATCACCCTGCGCGATGAATCCAGCGGCGTCTACAAGAAGATCGTGCTGCGCGATGGGCGCCTGGTTGGCGTGGTGCTGTACGGACACGTCGTCGATGGCCAGTGGTACCTGAAACTGATGCGCGACAAGGAGGACGTTTCCGCCCTGCGCGAACGTCTGGTGTTCGGCAAGGCCTTCGCCGAGGCGGAAAGCGGCGGCGCGAAGGAGGTCGACTACGAGGCCATGCCCGACGACACCCAGATCTGCGGCTGCAACGGCGTGTGCAAGGGCGACATCGTCAAGGCCATCCGCACGCTCAAGCTGACCACGTTGTCCGAAGTGCGCGCACACACCAAGGCCTCGGCCTCCTGCGGACAGTGCACCGGTCAGGTCGAGCAGATCCTGGCGTATGCCGCCGGCGTGGATGCCAAGGCGGCGAAAAAGACCGTGTGCGACTGCACCGAGGCGGATCACGACGAAGTGCGTGCCGCGATCCGCGCGCAGCAGCTCAGGAGCATGGATGCGGTGCGTACGGCGCTGGCCTGGAAGAAGCCCGAGGGCTGCCACAAATGTCGCCCCGCGCTGAACTACTACCTGCTGTGCGAATGGCCGGGCGAATACCAGGACGACGCCAGCTCGCGTTTCGTCAACGAGCGCCTGCACGCCAACATCCAGAAGGACGGCACCTACAGCGTGGTGCCGCGCATGTGGGGCGGCCTGACCACGCCGGCCGAGCTGCACGCGATCGCCGACGTGGCGGAAAAATTCCACATCCCCACGGTCAAGGTCACCGGCGGCCAGCGCATCGACCTGCTGGGCGTGAAGAAGGAAGACCTGCCCGCCGTGTGGAGCGACCTGGGCCAGGCCGGGCTGGTCTCCGGCCATGCCTACGCCAAGGGACTGCGCACGGTGAAAACCTGCGTCGGCAAGGAATGGTGCCGCTTCGGCACGCAGGATTCGACCGGGCTGGGCGTGAAGCTGGAAAAGATGTGCTGGGGTTCATGGACGCCGCACAAGGTGAAGTTCGCCGTCTCCGGCTGCCCGCGCAACTGCGCCGAGGCCAGCATCAAGGACCTCGGCGTGATCTGCATCGACGCCGGCTACGACCTCCTGGTCGGCGGCAACGGCGGCGTCGACGTGCGCGTCACCGACCTGCTGGTGCGCGTATCCACCGAGGACGAGGTGCTGCAGTACGTCGGCGCCTTCATGCAGCTGTACCGCGAGGAGGCGCATTACATGGAACGCAGCGCGCCATGGATCGCCCGCGTCGGCATCGACTACGTCAGGCGGCGCCTGGTGGAGGACGCCGGGGGGCGTGAGCAGCTGTGCCAGCGCTTCCTGTACTCGCAGACCTTCGCCCGCGTCGACCCCTGGCACGAGCGCGCCAGCGGCGCGGCGGCCGAAGCCTTTCAACCCCTGCCGGAACTCGCGGGAGCCTTGGCATGAACGCCCACGACTGGAAGAACATCGGCCCGCTGGAAAGCATCCCGCGCAGCGGCAGCCGCCGCCTGTGCCTGCGCCAGGCCGGCCGGCCGATCGCGGTGTTCCGCACCCGCGACGACGAGGTATTCGCACTCATCGACGAATGCCCGCACAAGCGCGGGCCGCTGTCCGAGGGCATCGTCTCGGGCAAGACCGTCACCTGTCCGTTGCACAACTGGGGCATCGCGCTGGACTCCGGCGAGGCCGTGGCGCCGGACGAGGGCAGGGCGGGCTCGATACCGCTGCGCGTGGTGGACGGCAACATCCACGTCTACCTGCCCGAGCTGGCGGCTGAGGCCATCGCGTGAGCACCATCCGCTCCACTTGCCCTTATTGCGGCGTGGGCTGCGGCGTGACGGTGGAGGGCGGCGTGCCACGCGGCGATCGCGAGCACCCGTCCAACTTCGGGCGACTGTGCTCCAAGGGTGCGGCACTGAAAGATGCGTTGAACCTGCCGGACCGGCTGCGGCAACCGACCGTCGATGGACGCATCGCCAGCTGGGACGAGGCGCTGGATCGCATCGCCGCCGAGTTCACCCGCATCCGCGACGCGCACGGCCCCGAGGCGATCGGCTTCTACGTCTCCGGCCAATTCCTCACCGAGGACTACTACGTCGCCAACAAGCTGATGAAGGGCTTCATCGGCGCGGGCAACATCGACACCAATTCGCGGCTGTGCATGTCATCCACCGTGGCCGGCCACGTGCGCGCGTTCGGCGAAGACGTGGTGCCCGGCTGCTACGAGGACGTGGAGGAAGCCGACCTGGTGGTACTGGTGGGCAGCAACATGGCGTGGTGCCACCCCGTCTTGTACCAGCGCCTGATGGCCGCGCGCGAGAAGCGCGGCACGCCGTTGATCACCATCGATCCGCGCCGCACCGCCACCGCCGACATGGCCGACCTGCACCTGCCGTTGGCGCCCGGCGGCGACGTGATGCTGTTCAACGGCTTGCTGGTGCATCTGGTCGATGCGGGGAAGGTCGATCGCGACTGGGTGGGCGAGCATGTGACCGGTTTCGACGAGGCCGTCGCCGCTGCCCGCGCCACAGCCGGCTCGGTGGAACAGGTGGCCGCGGCCACCGATCTCGATCCCACCGACGTGCTGCGTTTCTACGACAGCTTTGCGCGCACCGAGCGCGTGATGACGCTTTACTCGCAAGGCGTGAACCAGTCCGCCAATGGCGCCGACAAGGTCAACGCCATCCTCAACTGCCACCTGGCCACGGCGCGCATCGGCCGTGCCGGCATGGGGCCGTTCTCACTCACCGGGCAACCCAACGCGATGGGCGGCCGTGAGGTTGGCGGGCTGGCCAACCAACTGGCCGCGCACATGGGTTTCGAGCCGGAAAGCGTGGATCGCGTGGGCCGCTTCTGGAACGCGCCGCAGGTGGCCCGCGCACCCGGCTACAAGGCGGTGGACCTGTTCGAGGCCGCCGCCGATGGCCGGCTGAAGGCAATCTGGATCGCGGCCACCAACCCGGCCAACAGCATGCCGCGCGCGGATCTCGTGCGCGACGCCTTGCGCGCCTGTCCGCTGGTGATCGTCTCCGACGCGTGGTCCACCGACACCACGGCGCTGGCCGACATCGTGCTGCCTGCCGCCGCATGGGCCGAGAAGGACGGCACCGTGACCAACTCGGAACGCCGCATCTCGCGCCAGCGCCGCTTTCGCGCGGCGCCCGGCGAGGCGCGGCCGGACTGGTGGATGTTTGCCGAAGTCGGCAGGCGCATGGGTTGGCGCGAGCCGTTTGCATTCGAGACGGCGGCGGCGATCTTCCGCGAGCATGCCGCGCTCACCGCGTTCGAGAACAACGGCCAACGCCGGCTCGATCTGGGTGCGCTGGCCACACTGGACGACGACGCCTACGAGGCGCTCGATCCCGTGCAGTGGCCGTGTCCCGCATCCGGGCAGGGCGCCAGCCACGCACGGCTGTTCGCGCGCGGCCGCTTTTCCACCGCCGACGGACGCGCACGCATGCTGCCGCTGGCGATCCGCGCCGACGTGAAACTGGCCGGCTACCCGCTCATCCTCAACACCGGCCGCGTGCGCGACCAGTGGCACACCATGACCCGCACCGGTCGCATCCCCCACCTGATGACGCACAGCCCCGGCCCGCGACTGGCGCTGCATCCCCGCGACGCGATGCTGCGCGGCATCGCCGACGGTGGCCTGGCGCGGGTCGGCAGCGCGCATGGTCACGCCAACCTGCGCGTGGAAATCGACCCGGGCCTGCGCCAGGGCCAGGTGTTCGCGCCGATGCACTGGACCGATCAGTTCGCCTCCGCCGGCCCCGCCGACCGGCTGGTGCATGCGCTGACCGATCCGGTATCGGGCCAGCCGGATCTCAAGGGCACACCGGTGCAGGTCACCGCACTGAGCGAAATCTGGCGTGGCGTGCTGCTGCGACGTCGCGACGGGAAGCTGTCGCTGATCGACGACGGGCTGTGGAGCAAGGCGCCGATCGCCACGGGTTTCCGCTACGAGTTGTCCGGCCTTACCGCGCTGCAGGCGCTGATCGATTCCGAACAGACGCTGCGCCGCTTGCTGCACATCGATGCGGCGGCGGAATTGATTTCCTATGCCGACCCGAAAAGATCGGTCTTCCGCTACGCCGGCCTGGCCGATGGCAAGCTCGACGCCTGCGTGTTCTTTGCCGCGCCGCAAGCCACATTTCCCGAAGCCGGCGCCGCCAGCGCCTTGCTCGGCCAGCCGCTCGACGCACTGAAGCGGCTGGGCCTGCTTGCCGGCCTCGAAGCAGGGCCGCAAACACCGGGCAACATCGTCTGCGCGTGCATGTCGGTCAGCGAAGCCAGCATCCGCCAGGCCATCCGCGAACAGGGTTTGACCAGCACGGCGCAGATCGGCGCGTTGCTGGGCGCCGGCACCCACTGCGGTTCGTGCCTGCCCGAGCTGAAGAAAATGCTGGCGTTGAACGTCATCGAGACCGGAGTGCAGGCATGACCAGCGGACCACTCGACCAGTTGCGCATCCTGGTGCCGGAAAGCCGCGAGCTGGATCTGTTCGCCGGCATGCTGGAGAAAAAGGGCGCCACCACGCGCCGCTGTCCGCTGGTGCGGATCCTCGATCCCGAGGACAGCAGCGAGGCCGAGGCGTGGATCGGGCAACTGCTGGCCGGCGACTTTCGCGACGTGATCTGGATGACCGGCGACGGTGTTCACCGACTGGTTGGCATCGCCGAGAAAATCGGCCGGCGCGACGCGGTGATCGCCGCGCTCAAGCGCAGCCGCGCCATCACCCGCGGCCCCAAGCCCACGCGCGCCCTGCGCGAACTGCGCCTGCCCGCGCCCTGGCTGCCGGCACCGGAACCCACTTCGCAAGGGGTGCTGCGGGCGTTTGCCGCCGCGGATCTGAGCGGCCGCCGGCTCGGCCTGCAACTGTATCCGGGCGATGGCGGCCTGCCGCTGCTGGACGGTCTGCGCGCACGCGGCGCCATCGTGTTTCCGGTGACGCCTTACCGTTACGCCTCCGACAGCGACACCGCCGAGGTGCTGCAGGCCATCCGGGAGCTGGTCGGCGGGCAACTGGACATGGTGGCGTTCACCAGCTCGGCCCAGCTCACCCGGCTGCTCGGCGTAGCCAGGGACGCCGGATTGCACGACACGCTGCTGCACGCGCTCATCCGCATGCCGATCGCCGCCATCGGCCCGGTGATCGAGACGGCGCTGCGCGAACTCGGCGTGCGCACCATCCTGCGTCCCGAGCGCAATTTCCACCTGAAACCGCTGGTCAACGCGATCGCCGCGGCGTGGCAGACGTCGCGCTTGCGGCACGGTGGTGCAGCTTGATGAAGAACCTGCTGAGCGTCGCCGAAGCGGAACAGCGCATCCACGCGCACATGCCATCGTTCGGCACCGAGCGCGTGCCGCTGGACGCGGCCGCAGGCCGCGTGCTGCGCCAGACCGTGCAGGCCGAGCGCGACCAGCCGCCGTTTGATCGCGTGATGATGGACGGCATCGCGATCGCCGCCGCTTTCTCCTCCCCCTGCGAAGCAGGGGGAGGTCGGGAGGGGGTAGAGCTTTTGCCTTTCAGGTCAAAAGCAACCCCTCCCCAGCCCTCCCCTGCGTTGCAGGGGAGGGAGCAAAGCTCCATCGCCTGGCGCCGCTTCCGGCCCACCGGGCTGGCATTGGCGGGCATGACAGAGCAGGTGCTCGACGATCCTCGCGCATGCATCGAAGTGACCACGGGCGCGATGTTGCCGCGCGGTTGCCACAGTGTGATTCCCGTCGAGCAGACCCGGC
>Ga0206102_1000705_pt1 | contig 10155 bp, 4 predicted proteins | sample 1B1Ametagenome_FD_148645 | JGI IMG/M metagenome (GOLD analysis project Ga0206102, IMG submission 148645) | Enriched microbial communities from leaf-cutter ant dump, University of Wisconsin, Madison, United States - 1B1A | ecosystem: Environmental > Terrestrial > Nest > Insects nest > Nest dump... | reverse complement strand
ACGACACCGATGCCGGCGACGCGCTGTCGGCGATCTTCCTGCTGGAGCACACGGTCCAGGACGGCCGTGTCACCAGTGCCGGCAAGCCGCATGTGATTTCGCAGCGGCTCCAGTTTGCCGCTATCGACAAGACCGGAAACACCATCAACGCCGGCATCGCGCCGCATTTGAATCTACGTCCTGCCAAACCGGAGGAGGTCGCTAGTGTGCGCGACCTTCTGGACGAGAGCTGGCTGACCACCGATCTGGAAAAGGCCGCGATCCGGTTTGCGACGGTCGAACTGGCGCAAGGCCATGTCGCCGAGGTCAAGGCGCGGCGCCTGCCCGAGATCGAAAAGGTCGAGCAGGAGGTTCGCGCCCGGCTGAAGAAAGAGATCAACTATTGGGACTCGCGCGCCTTCGAGCTGAAGGAGGAGGAGCGCGCCGGCAAGAAGACGCGTGTGAACTGGCAGAACGCGCAGCGCCGGGCCGAAGACCTGGCGGATCGGCAGAAGCGCCGCATGGACCAGCTTGAACGGGAACGGTTCATCTCATCGCAACCGCCGCGCGTGCGCGGCGGCATGGTCGTCATCCCGCGGGGCCTGTTGGAAGCACGTCAGGCGTCAAGTGTCCCGAACCATTTCGCGGAAGACCCCGCTGCGCGCCGGGCGATCGAGCTCGCGGCGATGGAAGCCGTAATGGCGGCCGAGCGGGCGCTGGGCAATGAGCCGGCCGACGTCTCCGACCAGAAGATCGGCTATGACATTGCCTCGCATGATCCGAGGTCAGGGCATCTGCGTTTCATCGAGGTCAAAGGTCGGATTGACGGTGCTGACAGTGTGATGGTTACGCGGCAGGAGATCATCACCTCCCTGCACGAGCCGGAGAAATTCATTCTGGCGATTGTCTCAGTTAACGCCGGTTTTGCCCATGAACCGCGCTACGTGCGTGGGCCGCTTGTCGATCGGGAGCCGTCCTTCCTCGAAACCGCGATCCAGTTTCATTTACCGCGCCTTTTAGAGCGCGCGACCGTGCCAGCATAAGGGGGGAAGAAATGACAATAAATGCGCAAAATAGGCTGCTACCGGATTGGTTTGCTCGTGTACGGACCCGGCAGACCGTTCTTCCTCGCTTTCAGCGTTTTGAAGCCTGGGGGCATGCCAATGTCACGCAGATGTTCAACACGATCCTGCGACGTCTTCCGCTGGGCGCTGTGCTGATCTTAGAAATCGGAAACGAAGAGCCCTTCATTTCCCGGCCAATCGTTGGTGCTCCTAGCGATGGGGAAAGGATTACGGAGCACCTGCTGGATGGTCAGCAGCGGCTGACTGCGCTGTGGCGTGGCCTGCACAACAACTACGAGGATCGGACCTACTTCCTCTATCTCTCCGACGATGAGGAATCTGGCTTGCCCTATTATGTCGATTCCATTGGTCGCTGGAAAAAGGCGAGCGATAAAGAGCGCCGGCCATTCTGGGCGAATGATCCGGAGCAACTCTGGAGCCGCCGCATGATCCCGCTCGATTTGTGCGCTCCGGGAGATGCTGCCAACGATCGTTACAAGCTTTGGGCGAAGGAGGCGATCAAAGACGCCGACGAGCGCGAGACGGTTGGCGAAATTCGAGCGAAAGTCCGTGAAACCTTCGCGACTTTTAATATGCCTTATCTGTCCCTGCCGGTAACAACCAGTAAGGATACGGCCCTCGATGTGTTCATCAAGATGAACACATCCGCCGCGCCGCTCTCCACTTATGACATCGTCGTTGCACAGGTCGAAGCGGCACTTGGGCAATCGCTGCACGAGTTGGTGGGGGCTTGTCGGGAAGCGTGCCCCGGCATCGTCGCCTATTATGAGCCGGAAGACCTCGTCCTCTATTCCAGCGCGCTGCTCCAAGATAAGCCGCCAACGAACGCAACCTATCTCACCAAGACTTTCGGCGAAGCGCTGCTCGCGCATTGGGAGGAATTGGTCAGGGGCGTCCAACGCACCGTTACGTTCTTGGAGGAAGAGCGCGTCTTTGATGCCAAGCGTCTTCCCACCGACGTGGTGCTGCCGGTTCTGACGGCGCTCTGGGCGAGCGCGCCGCAGGGCCTCGATGCCGAGGGACGTGCACGTACCATCCTGCGCAAATATTTGTGGCGGGCGTTCTTCTCGAACAGATACGAGAAATCCACGAACTCGCGTGCGCTTGCAGACTATCTGGAACTGCGAGCGCTAATCGCCAAGGATGACTCGCCGCAGCCGGCCATTTTCGATGGTACCCAGTATCCGCTGCCGCAAACAGATGAACTGATCGCTGCGCGCTGGCCGACAAACAAGGACCGTTTGGGACGTGCCATTCTGGCACTCGCCTTGCATCAGGGCGGCCTTGATCTGGCAGACGGAAGCACGGTTAGTCGCGCGAACCTGCCCAAGCGGGAATATCATCATCTTTACCCAGACGCGCATCTCGACAGGCAGGGGTTTTCCGACGCGGAGATCTATCGGTCGCTCAACTGCGCGCTCGTCACCTGGCAGACCAATCGGAACATCTCGGACAAGGAGCCCGAGCGCTATCTAGCCGAGAGGCTGGAGGGCACGCCGCTTGGCGAAGCGGAGGTGCGGCAGCGCCTCAACAGCCACCTCATCCCCTATGATGAAATGGTGGCTGGTGATTATCGCCAGTTCCTGGAGCAGCGGGCAAAGCATGTTCGGGAAAAAATGCTGAAGCTCTGCGAAACGGGCATCGTCGCATGACCCATCTCTACACCACGCTCGCGGAACTCCGCGCTAGCAATAGTTACGGAAGAAGCCGCTGAATGACCGCAACACGTAAGAAAAAACTCATTGAAGTCGCAATCCCGCTCGAAGCGATCAACGCCGCTTCCGCACGCGAGAAGTCTATTCGGCACGGGCATCCTTCCACGCTGCATCTGTGGTGGGCGCGGCGACCGCTAGCGGCGTGTCGCGCGGTGCTGTTCGCTCAGCTTGTCGATGATCCGTCGAGCGACTTGGAAAACTTCCCCACGCTCGAGGCGCAGGAAGCCGAGCGCAAGCGCCTGTTCGCCATCATAGAGGATTTGGTGAAGTGGGAGAACTCGACCAACGAGGAAGTGCTCGAGCGCGCACGCGCTGAAATCCGCAGGAGTTGCGGAGGCGAGCTGCCGCCGGTCTATGACCCGTTCTCGGGTGGCGGGTCGATCCCGCTGGAGGCGCAGCGGCTGGGCCTGCCTGCCTATGGGTCCGACCTGAACCCGGTGGCGGTGATGATCGGCAAGGCGATGATCGAGATCCCGCCGAAGTTTAAGGACATGCCACCCATCCACCCCGGCATCAAGGAGCGGTCGTTCTATCGCAATGCCGAAGGGCTGGCCGAGGATGTGAAATACTACGGCAACTGGATGCGCGAAAAGGCATGGGAACGGATCGGGCATCTCTATCCGCAGGTGGACCTCCCGAAGGAGCAGGGTGGCGGCAAGGCGACAGTAGTGGCGTGGCTCTGGGCCCGAACCGTTCACAGCCCCGATCCAGCATTTTCGCATGTCCAAGTGCCGCTCGCGTCAAGCTTCTTGCTGACGCCGATGAAAGGCAAAGAAGCGTACATTGAGACGGTCGTCGCAGGAGATACATATCACTTCGAGGTGCGCAACGCTAAGATCGCAGACCTAGATAAAGTGAAGGCCGGAACTAAGGCGGGACGGGGCTCGAACTTCGTCTGTATCGTTTCGGGAGCAGCAATCACAGGCGACTACATCAAGGCAGAGGGGCAGGCTGGGCGTATGGGAGCCCGACTGATGGCGGTTGTGGCGGAAGGCAAGAATGGTCGGTTCTTCTTGTCCCCTTCGGCTGATCACGAGGCAATTGCAGCCAGCGCATCGCCGACTTGGAAGCCTTCGGGCAATGTACCCGAGCGGCTAACTGGTGGTACTTGCGTGCCTTACGGACTTCGGACTTGGGCGGATATTTTCACGGACCGACAAATTCTGTCGTTAGATACATTTGCCGGGCTCGTGTCAGATGTACGTGGTCAAATTCGCGCTGATGCGCTTCAGGATGAAGCGTTCTCTGCGGCATATTCTGATCGGGTAGACGAGTATGCTGACGCAGTGTCGGTTTTCCTTGGATTTCTTGTCTCAAAGCTGGCTGACAAAGGTTCAACACTCTGCACGTGGGATGCTGGTCCGGCCTCGAATAAAACCGATTCGGGAAGATCTGCGCGGGTGGCAACCGTACGAGTCACATTCGGCCGACAGGCTCTCCCAATGACTTGGGATTTTGCGGAAGTGAACTTTTTCAGTAACTCTGTTGGCAGTATAGACACAGTTCTTAAAACGCTTTCTGCTCCATTGCTCTACGCGCCCAGGCTCGGCGCAATAGGTTCGATTGTTCAGCATGACGCGCAGACACAGAAGATTGGAGATGGAAAAGTACTTTCAACTGACCCCCCATATTACGACAATATTGCCTACGCTGACCTCTCGGACTTCTTCTACGTTTGGTTGAGGCGATCCCTTGGAGGTGTTTTCCCCGAAGCCCTTTCGACGATTTCGACACCAAAACAAGAAGAGCTTGTAGCGTCAGCATATCGGCACGGCGGTCGTGATGCTGCCGAGGAGTTTTTTCTCAGTGGAATGAAGTCGGTGGTTTCTAACCTTGCAACACAGGTCGACCATGATTTCCCCGCGACCGTCTACTATGCGTTCAAGCAGAGCGAAGTGACGCAAGAGGGTATCAGTTCGACCGGTTGGGCCACTTTCCTTGAGGCAATAGTCTCATCGGGCTTTAGCGTGGTTGGAACTTGGCCCGTGCGGACAGAGATGGCTAGCCGAATGATTGCCTCAGGCACCAACGCCCTCGCCAATTCGGTCGTCCTCGTTTGCCGAAAGAAGGAAGACGCGGCCGAGGTCATCACTCGGGCCGAATTCATCCGTGCCCTGAAACGCGAACTGCCCCCGGCCATCGCTGAGCTTCAGGCCGCCAACATCGCCCCGGCCGACATGCCGCAATCGGCCATCGGCCCGGGCATGGGCATTTTCTCGCGCTACAAGGCTGTTCTGGAATCCGACGACAGCCCGATGAGCGTCAAGACCGCGCTACAACTCATCAATCGGGAACTGGATGAATATCTGGGCGGCATCCAGGGTGAATTCGACGCTGACACCCGCTTCGCGATCACCTGGTTCGAGCAGAACGGCCTGAAGACCGGTGAGTACGGCACGGCCAACAGCATCGCCACGGCGCGCGGCATCTCAGTTGAAAGCGTCAAGCACGCAGGGATCGTCGAAAGCGCTGCCGGCAAGGTCCGCATCCTCTCGCGTGACGAACTCGACGAGGATTGGGACCCGGAAGACGATCACCACCTGACAGTGTGGGAGTGCCTCCAGCATCTGGTCCGCCTGCACGAGAAGGACGGCATCTCGCACGACACTGCTGTTCTGCTGAAGAAGATCATCACCCAGGCCGAGGCCGTGAAGGATCTCGCCTATTGCCTCTACGACATCAGCGCCAACAAGCGGAAGGATGCGAAGGAGGCCACGGCCTATAACGCTCTGATCGCCGATTGGACAGAGCTGACGAAGGCAGCGGCGGCCATCCACGACACAAGCGGGGATCGCCAGACCCGCATGGATATTTGAGGGGGGGAACGGGACGTGGCAAAAAGCACCCGCCAATATGTGTTTGAAGGGATGGAGCTGCTGCCTTCGGCGCTGATCCCCTTCGTTGAAAAGAGGCTCGAAACCTCGCTCAAGGGGCACTGGCAGGTCCAGGTTCTGGAGAAGTTGCCGAGCCTGCGGCCCAATAGCAGCGGCGAAGTCGGCTGGGACCAGGCCGCGCTGTTCAATGCGATGGATCGCTTCTGGAGCGAGGCGTTCAAGGCGGTGCTTGGCCGCGCCGAACGCTCGCTGGTCAATGAACTGGGCGATGTCCGCAACAAGCTCTCGCACAACGAGACCTTCACCTACGACGACGCCGAACGCGCGCTCGATTCCATGCGGCGCCTGATGGAGGCGATCAGCGCCGGCGAGACGGCGGAACAGCTCGGCAAGATGCGCGACACCATCCTGCGCACGAAGTTCACTGAGCTTCAGCGCAATGAGGAGCGGCGGAAAACCCAGCGCCTCGAAATCTCGGTCGAGACGGTGGCGGGGCTTCTGCCGTGGCGCGAGGTGGTCGAGCCGCACCAGGATGTCGCCACCGGCGAGTTCCAGCAGGCCGAGTTCGCGGCCGATCTCGCCAAGGTGCATTCAGGCAGCGCACCGCCGGAATACCGCGACCCGCGCCAGTTCTTCAGCCGCACTTATCTGACAGAAGGCTTGAGCACGTTGCTGATCGGCGCCGCGAAGCGGCTGTCCGGCACCGGCGGCGATCCGGTCGTCGAACTGCAAACCAACTTCGGCGGCGGCAAGACGCACTCGATGCTGGCCCTTTATCACATGGCGGGACCGACGCCGGTGCAGGATCTCTCCGGCCTGGACCAGTTGCTCGAAAAGCAGGGGCTCAGCGTGCCGAAAGGCATCAACCGGGCCGTGCTGGTTGGTACGTCGCGCGGACCACAAGACGTACTCCATGCCGAGGGCGACCGGAAGATCCGCACGACCTGGGGGGAACTCGCCTGGCAGCTCGGCGGCGCCGACGCCTACGCGATGGTGGCGGAGAATGATGCCAGCGGCATCGCGCCAGGCTCGAACCTGCTGGAGGCACTTTTCAAGAAATATGCGCCGTGCCTGATCCTGATCGACGAATGGGTCGCTTATCTGCGGCAGATATACAAAGTCGAGGGCCTGCCGTCCGGGTCGTTCGATGCGAATCTGTCATTCGTCCAGTCGCTGACTGAGGCGGTCAAGGCCAGCCCCGACACGCTGCTGGTGGCCTCACTTCCGGCATCGCAGATCGAGGTCGGCGGCGAAGGTGGTCAGGAGGCGCTGGCCCGCTTGAAGCAGACCTTCAGCCGGGTGGAATCGTCCTGGCGACCAGCCAGTCAGGAAGAAAGCTATGAGATCGTCCGGCGGCGGCTGTTCAAGGAAATCCCCGGAGACAAGTTCCATCACCGCGACAACGCGCTGAAGCAGTTTGCCAAGCTGTATCGAGAAAACGCCAACGATTTCCCGCAGGGCTGCGCGGATGAGGACTACCGGCGCAAGCTTGAGAAAGCCTATCCCATCCATCCCGAACTTTTCGATCAGCTCTATACAAGTTGGGGATCGCTCGAAAAGTTCCAGCGAACGCGTGGCGTGCTGCGCTTGATGGCGCAGGCCATTCACGAGCTTTGGATGAGCGCCGATCCTTCGGTGATGATTATGCCCGGCAGCGTTGCGGTCAGTTCGCCGCGCGTCGAACCGGAATTGCTCCACTATCTCGACGTGAGCTGGCAATCGATCATCGCCGGCGACGTCGATGGCACGGCGTCTACGCCATACAAGATTGATCAGTCAGCGCCCAACCTGAACCGCTATTCGGCGACCCGGCGCGTGGCGCGTGCGATCTTCATGGGCACGGCGCCGACGCATCAGCAGCAGAACACAGGCCTCGACGACAAACAGATCAATCTTGGCGTCGTGCAGCCCGGCGAACGTCCAGCGATCTTCGGCGACGCGCTGCGGCGGCTGACCAACCAGGCCAAGTTCATGCACGCCGATCTTGGCCGTTACTGGTATTCGATGTCGGCGAGCCTCAACCGCATCGCGGCGGACAAGGCGGCGCAGATCGAGGCGGCTCTGGTCGACGTGACGATCGACGCGGAACTCGGGAAATATGTGAACGGCCTCGCCGATCGCGGGCATTTCGACGCCGTGCAGGTTGCTCCAGCCTCATCTGCAGAAGTCCCCGACGAAGCGGGCGGAGTGCGCGTCGTCGTACTGGGCGTCAAATACCCGCACAATGGGCGCGACGGCTCCGAAGCGCTCGCCGAGGCGAAGGACATCCTCACGCAGCGCGGCAGCACGCCGCGTGTTTATCGCAACATGCTGGTGTTCATTGCTGCGGAAAGCCGTCAGCTCGATCATCTGAAAGATGCGGTGCGCGCTTCACTTGCTTGGGGAGAAATTGTCCGTGACACAGAACGGCTGAACCTCACTCAGAGCGATAGCGCGCTCGCCAAGACAAAGCTCGCGGAAGCCAACGAGACGATGAAAACCCGCCTGAAGGAGGCGTGGTGCTATCTGCATTATCCGGCCCAGGAGAGCGCCCAGGCGGATTGGGAATGGGTGTCCGGAAAGATTCCGGCACAGGATGGCTTGCTGGCACGAGCCAGCAAGAAGCTGGTTGCTGAAGAGGGACTTCTCGTTGAATTAGGACCGACGCGGCTCGACCGCGATCTCCAGAAATATATCTGGAACGACAAGCCGCGCTTGTCGCTGAGGGATCTGCGGGAATATCTCAACCGATACATCTATCTGCCGCGCATCAAGGATCAGGATGTGCTGATCAAGGCGGTGCAGGCATCTGTGAGTGGCATGTTGCCTGGCCCGTTCGCCTATGCCGAGCGCTGGGACGAGAAGTCGGACACCTATTTGGGGTTGGCGATCGAGCGGGCGGTAAGCGCTGCGGTCGTGATCGATGGCGACAGCGTCATCGTGAGACCGGAGGTCGCCGAGGCACATCGTCCGGCGCCGACGCAACCCGGTCCGGGAGGCATCCCTCCGGTGACGGGCGACGGCACCCAGACTTCCGACGGATCATCGACTGACGGCACGTCGCCACAGCCTCAGCCGGAAAAGAAGCCGACGCGCTTCTCTGGCGCCGTGATGATCTCGCCGGAGCGTCCAGCCCGAGACATCCATCAGATCGTCGAAGCGATCGTTGAGCAGCTAACCACGCTACCGGGTAGCGAGGTTAAAATCCGGCTCGAGATCGATGCCGAAGTGCCCGACGGCCTCGACCGCGCCAAGGTGCGGACGTTGGTCGAGAACGCCAATACCCTCGGCTTTATAGAAAAATCCGTGGAATAGCGATCGAATGGCGTCCTCTGCGTGTCAGGGGACGCCATCTCAGGCCGTTGGAATTATTTGTCGGCGCGTTTGTCAGCGCTTCACTCAAACAATCAGGAAAAGGATCTAGCCGGAGGATCTTCAGGTGAGAGGATGGACTTTCGACACTTGCGTTATTTCATTGCAGCCACGGAACACGGAAGTTTCCGAAAGGCCGGCATTGCCCTGGGGGTGAACGAATCGACCCTCAGCCGGCGAATTCGCGATCTCGAAGACCATCTGGGAGCCTCCCTGTTTATTCGTCATACCGGCGGCGTTCGCTTGACGATTGCAGGCCAGCGTTACGTCCAGCACGCGCGCAGGGCGCTGCGTCAGATCGATCGGGGAGAGCGGGACGTCGCCGCGATTGGCCGCTCCGAGGAAGGCCGTGTCCGAATCGGCATTTACTCGTCGCTGGCGTCAGGCTTCCTCTTCGAGCTGCTACAGGCATACAGTCGTGAGCACAGCAAAGTGCAGATCGAATTCGTCGAAGGCGATCCACCAGATCACGTTGCGGCAATCCGGCAGCTCCGGCTCGATGTAGCGTTCATTACGGGAACGGCGGAATGGGCGGGCTGCGAAGCCGAGCATCTCTGGACCGAGCGCGTTTTCGCGGTGCTTCCAGCCGACCTCGCGATCTCGGAGAAAGACGAACTGACGTGGCACGATCTCGTTGATCAGCGCTTCATCGTCAGCGACGCGGCGCCGGGACAGGAAATCCACGACTACCTTGTCCAGCGTCTCGCCGACCTCGGCCATCACCCTCAGATAGACCTTCAATATGTCGGCCGCGACAACCTGCTGCCGCTCGTCGCGGTGGGACGCGGCCTCACGGTGATGCACGAGGCGGCAACGGCGGCCTCGGCGCCGGGGATCGTCTATCGTCCTATCGCAGACGAAATTCTGCCCTACAGTGCGGTGTGGTCGCCGAAGAATGACAATCCGGCTCTGAGACGATTGGTCAGCACGGCGAGAGTGATGGCCCGTCGATGGGCGAACCCATCATGATCCAGTTTCGCTGACCTGCTTCTCCCGGCGCATTTTTGCGAACCCACGATCGGTCGCGATGAAACGCTCGAGCATGGGCACGATCAACTGCACGGGATCGCGCACCGGCTGTCCAGTCTGGCGTCCAAGCAGTTCGGCATATGCCGCAAGATCGCGATGGAGCGGCGCGGGCAATTCCAGCGTCACCTTGACCGGCTTTTCCGCCATGATCGGGCCGAGCTT
>Ga0206102_1000704_pt1 | contig 10175 bp, 7 predicted proteins | sample 1B1Ametagenome_FD_148645 | JGI IMG/M metagenome (GOLD analysis project Ga0206102, IMG submission 148645) | Enriched microbial communities from leaf-cutter ant dump, University of Wisconsin, Madison, United States - 1B1A | ecosystem: Environmental > Terrestrial > Nest > Insects nest > Nest dump... | reverse complement strand
CTGGAGTACGTCGACCGCTTCCTGCACATGATGTTCGAGGTGCCGAGCGAGCCGCTGCAGATGAACCCGGTGGCCGCCAAGGCGCTGGACCTGCTGTTCATCCTGCATGCCGACCACGAGCAGAACGCGTCCACCTCCACCGTGCGCCTGGTCGGTTCCACCGGTGCCAACCCGTACGCGTCGATCGCCGCCGGCATCACCGCGCTGTGGGGTCCGGCGCACGGCGGTGCCAACGAGGCGGTGCTGAAGATGCTGGAGGAGATCGGCACGCCGGACAACGTCGAGTCGGCGATCCTGCGCGCCAAGGACAAGAACGACAGCTTCCGCCTGATGGGCTTCGGCCATCGCGTCTACAAGAACTTCGACCCGCGCGCCAAGATCATCCGCGAGATGTGCCACAAGGTGCTGGCCGAGCTGGGCGTCAACGACCCGCTGCTGGACGTGGCGATGAAGCTGGAAGAGGCGGCGCTGAAGGACGAGTACTTCGTCGAGCGCAAGCTGTACCCGAACGTGGATTTCTACTCCGGCATCATCTACAAGGCGCTGGGCATCCCCACCGAGATGTTCACCGTGATGTTCGCCATCGCGCGTACCGCCGGCTGGATCGCGCACTGGATCGAGCAGCACGAAACCCCGGGATCGCGCATCGGCCGCCCGCGTCAGGTCTACACCGGCGCCGACGTGCGCGACTACGTGCCGGCCGACAAGCGCTGAGCATCGGCGTCATCGCATGAAGAACGCCCCGGCTTGCCGGGGCGTTTGCGTTTCGGGCGCGTCCTACCGGCGCTGGCTGGCGTTGGCCAGCATGTGCTGCAGCCGGGCGTCGCCATCGTCGTCTGCCAGCAGCTCCTCCACCGCCGCCAGCGTGGCGCGGCGCATCGGCTTCTCGTCGATGCGGTCCAGCGGCGCCTGACGCAGGGCGTTGCGCGGCAATACGGTGAGGTCGAACGGCAAGTTGTCGGCGGCGAACAGCAGCACCGGGTAGTCGGCCTGATCGGTGCGGGTCACGCGCAGGCGTCGGGTCTGGGTTTCGGCCGGAACGCCGTGGTCGCGCAGGAACATGCCCACGGCGTCGGGGTCGTCACTGAACACGTGCAGGCAGACCGCCGAGTGCTCGTCGGCGGTGCCCTCCAGTACAGGCCCCACCAGCCGGGGGTCGAACGCGGCCAGGAACCGCATCGCCTCGACCGCCGCCTCGCGCCGCTGTTGCAGGGATTGCGGCTGGCTGTCGGCCAGAAACAGCCGCTGGCGCTCGCGCAGCGCCTGTTCGATTTCCTGGTTGCGCGGCAGTGCCTGGGTTTCGAGAATGCCCAGCCGTTCGGCCGCCTTCGTCTTGGCGTGATGGAAATCCCGGATGCCGTGCTCGCTCATCAGGCGCGCCGCCTCCTGGGCAACCAGCAGGCGGCTGCGCTGCAGGCGGTCATGCGCATGGATGCGGTGATGGTCGCCTCGGGCCATGCTCATCTCCGTTGCGTGGTGGACGGCTCCATCCGTTCGTTCGTGCCGTGTGCCCGCGCGGCGATGGCGCAGCCATCGCGTTCGCTGGCGAAGCTACCCTACCACCGCCATGCGCCGCGATGAATGGCCGGCGGTGCCGTGCGCCGCCAGGCCGCCGCCATCAGAAGATGTCGTAGGCGCGCTGCTGATCCTGTTCCTTCTGCTGCTGCGCCTGTGCACGCAGGCGGTCGACATCCTCCACCTTGAATACCTCGCTCATGCCGTTGGGGTCGTCGGACGCGGTTGGCAACCCGTTGTCGCGGTTGATCGTGATCGTCGTGATACCCGGCGGCATCGGCAGCGCATTCGAGGGCAGGCCCTTGAGCACGGTGCCCATGTAATCCATCCAGATGGGCAGCGCGGCCTTGGCGCCGAACTCGCCCCGGCCCAGCGAATCGTAGTTGTCGAAACCCACCCATACGGCGGTGGAAACATCGCCGTTGAACCCCACGAACCAGGCGTCGTGGTGGTCGTTGGTGGAGCCGGTCTTGCCGGCGAGGTCGTCGCGTTCGAGTGCGCGCGCCGCGGCGCCGGTGCCGCGCAGGATCACATCCTTCATCAGCGAGGTGATCAGGAAATCGTTGCGCGGGTCCAGCACGCGTGGTGCCAGGATGGGCGGGTGGTTGGCGTCGCCGTGCGCGTCCGGCGGCAGGATGGCGTCGCCCACGGCATCGATGCCGTCCTCGCTGGCGGTGGATGCCGATGCGGCGCGGGCCAAGTCGTTGGCCGGGGTTGCGGTCATGTTGGCTGGCGGCGGGCCGGCGATGCTGGTGTCCAGCAGGCGCTCCTGGCAATCGCGGCAGGCGCGCGCGGGATTGGCCATGTAGACCGCCGTGCCGCTGCGGTCGTCGATCTCGCTGATGAAGTACGGCGTCACCAGGTAGCCGCCGTTGGCGAATACCGCATAGCCGCGAGCCATGCCCATCGGCGAGACCGAAGCGGTGCCCAGTGCCATCGACAGGTTGGCGGGGATGGCGTCGAGCGCGAAGCCGAAACGGGTCAGGTACTCGCGCGTGTAGCGCACACCGATGGCCGCCAGCAGCCGGATCGAGACCAGGTTCTTCGACTGCACCAGCGCCTCGCGCAGGCGCATCGGGCCGGCGAACTTGCCGTCGTCGTTGTTGGGCGTCCACAGGCCGCCCGGCCGGGACGGATCGGGCAGGGCCAGCGGTGCGTCGTTGATGATCGACGCCGGCGTGAAGCCGTGGTCGAGCGCCGCCGAATAGAGGTACGGCTTGAAGCTGGAACCCGGCTGGCGCGCGGCCATCACCGCGCGGTTGAACTTGCTGCGCATGAAGTTGAAGCCGCCCACCAGCGCCTCGATCGCGCCGTCCTCCGGATTCACGGAGGCCAGTGCGCCCTGCACGGCGGGGATCTGCGACAGCTGCCAGGCGCCCTTGCCGTCGCGCGCCAGGCGCACGATGTCGCCGCGCCGGATCACCCCGTCGACCGCGGTGGGCGCGGCGCCCACGCCGCTGTCGCCGCGATGCGGTCGCGCCCAGGCGACTGCGGCCAGGTCCAGGCGCACCGTTTCGCCGCCACGCAGGTACACGCTGGCCTCGGTGGCGCTGCTGGCGGTGACCAGGCCCGGCTCCAGGGTCGAGATGTCGGTATAGGCGGCCAGCGTGCGCTCGTAGTCCGGCGCGCCGGCATCGGCGGGCAGGTCCAGGTGGGCTTCGGGGCCGCGCCAGCCGTGACGACGGTCGTAGGCCAGCAAGCCGTTGCGCAGGGCGTCCACGGCGGCCTGCTGGCGGTCACTGCGCAGCGTGGTCTTGACCACGTAGCCCTCGGTCAACGCGTCGTTGCCCAGCCGGTCCAGCACCTGGCGGCGCACCATTTCGGCGAGGTAGGGAGCGTCCAGCTCGATCGGCTGTTCGTGTGGCGCACCACGATTCGGCTCGGCCAGCGCCTGCTCGTATTGCGCCTTGGTGATGTAGCCGTGCTTGAGCATCTCTCCCAGCACCCAGTTGCGTCGCGCCAGCAGGCGCCTGGGGCTGTTGATCGGATTGACCGCGGACGGCAACTGGAAGCTGGAGGCGATGGCGGCGCACTCGGCGATCGTCAGCTCGTCCAGGGTCTTGCCGTAATAGTAGGAGGCGGCCGCAGCCACGCCGTACGACCGGTGGCCCAGGAACATCTTGTTGAGGTACAGGTCGAGGATCTGGTCCTTGCTGAGCTCCTGCTCCATCCGCAGCGCGATGAAGATTTCGGTGATCTTGCGCGAATACAGTTTCTCGGGGCTGAGGAAGAAATTGCGCGCGACCTGCTGGGTGATCGTCGATCCGCCCGAGCCCTTGTCGCCGCCCGTCTCGATCACGTGCCAGGCGGCGCGCACGATGCCGTGCCAGTCCACGCCGGGATGATGGTAGAAATCGGCGTCCTCGGCCGACAGCACGGCGTGCTTCAGTCGGTCCGGTACCTTGCCGATATCCACCGGTATGCGTCGTGTTTCACCGAAACTGGCGATCAGCTTGCCGTCGGCGCTGAGTACGCGCAGCGGCACCTGCATGTGGTAGTCCTTGAGCACCGCGACCGATGGCAACCGCGGCGAGATCAACCAGTAAGTCACGCCCACCGCGAGGATAGCCAGCAGCAAACCGGAAAAAGCCAGGATCAGTGCCCAGCGCAACAGACGCTTCAAAATGTGCATGGATGCGGTTAGCGAGACTTGAGTCAAAACATGCCAGAGTATAGATGTTGCAGTATTCAAGGCGTTCCGGCGCCGGACCGGCCTCGTATCCGGGGGTGGCACGGGGGTGCAAAGCGGGGCGGGTGCTGCCGGGGGATGGCGCAACTGTGGCGGCTATCACGAGAATCGCTTGAGAAAGTTCGTGTAGGCCGTTGCCATTACGCAAATTTTTCGATTTAATGCCGTGGCGTACCCACCGGGATTCCGGTCCGGACGTCAGGGGCAAGGGGGAAACACCGTGGGTCTCTTTACACCCAAGAAGCCGGCATTGATTGGTGTCGACATCAGCTCGACGGCCGTCAAGCTGCTGCAGCTCAGTCAGACGGGCGGGCGTTTCCGCGTGGAGCATTACGCGGTCGAGCCGTTGCCACCCAATGCGGTGGTCGAGAAAAACATCGTCGAAGTCGAGGCGGTCGGCGATGCCATCCGCCGCGCGCTGGCCCGCTCCGGCAGCAAGCTGAAGCACGCGGCCGCGGCGGTGGCCGGCTCGGCGGTCATTACCCGCATCATCCCGATGGCGGCCGAACTGTCCGACGACGACCTGGAAGGCCAGATCCAGGTCGAGGCCAACCAGTACATCCCGTACCCCATCGAGGAGGTCAGCCTCGACTTCGAGGTCATCGGCCCGGTACGGGACAACCCCGACATGAACAACATCCTGCTGGCCGCCTCCCGCACCGAGAACGTGGACATGCGGGTAGCGGCACTGGACCTGGGCGGGCTCACCGCCAACGTGATCGACGTCGAGGCGTTCGCCATGGAAAACGCCTTCGCCATGGTCGCCGACCAGATGAACGTGAGCCGCGAGGCGCTGGTGGCCGTGGTCGATATCGGCGCCACCATGACCACGCTGTCCGTGCTGCGCAACCAGCGCACCATCTACTCGCGCGAGCAGGTTTTCGGCGGCAAGCAGCTCACCGACGAGATCATGCGTCGCTACGGTCTCTCCTACGAGGAGGCCGGCCGCGCCAAGCGCAAGGGTGGCCTGCCCGAGTCCTATGCCAGCGAGGCGCTGGACCCGTTCAAGGAGTCGCTGGTGCAGCAGGTCGGGCGGCTCATGCAGTTCTTCTTCGCCGGCAGCGAATACAGCAAGGTCGACCAGGTGATGCTGGCCGGCGGCTGCGCATCCATCGAGGGGCTGGCGCCAATGCTGCAGGAGCAACTGGGCGTGCCGTGCGTGGTCGCCAACCCGCTGGCCCGCATGTCGCTGGCACCGCGGGTGCAGTCGCAATCGCAATCGCTGGCCCAGGACGCGCCTTCGCTGATGATCGCTGTCGGCCTCGCGCTGAGGAGCTTCGACTGATGGCACACGTCAACCTACTTCCCTGGCGCGCCGAACGTCGCAAGCAGCGCGAGCGCGAGTTCTACATGCAACTGGGCGCCGCCGCCGTGGCCGCGGTGCTGGTGGTGTTGCTGTGGATGTTCTGGATGGGCCAGCGCATCGACAACCAGAACGAACGCAACGATTACCTGCAGACCGAGATCAAGCAACTGGACGTGCGGATCGCCAAGATCAAGGATCTGGAAAAAGTGCGCCAGCGCCTGCTGGCGCGCAAGGAAATCATCGAGCAACTGCAGGCCGACCGCTCGCAGATGGTGCACCTGTTCGACGAGCTGGTGAAAACCATCCCGGCCAGCGTGCGCCTGACCAGCCTCAAACAGGGCGGCCAGTCGATGACGCTCAACGGCGCGGCGCAGTCCAACGCCAGCGTGGCCGAGTACATGCGCAACATCGAGTCGTCCCCGTGGATGGGGCACGCCGACCTCAGCAAGACCGAAAACAGCCACAACGCCACGCGCATGCCCTACAACTTCGGCCTGACCGTGGCCTTGAACAGGCCAAAGACCGACGAGGTCACCGCTGCTGACAATGCGCCGGCCGGGGCCGCAGCCGAGCCAGCACCGGCCGGAAAGAAAGCGGCGACCGGAGGAACTCACTGATGAAGTTCTTCAACGACATCCGCAATCTCGATCGCAACAACGTCGGTGGCTGGCCGTCCTCGGTAAAGATCTTCTTCACCGGGTTGCTGTTCGTGGCCATCGTGTTCTTCGGCTGGTACATGTTCGTCAGCAGCCAGCAGGACGAATTGGCCACGCTGGCCACCAAGGAAGAGCAGCTCAAGAAGGACTTCGCCACCAAGCAGGCCAAGGCGGTCAATCTTGAAGCGCTGCAGCAGCAACTCGACGAGATGCAGGACATGCTGCGGCAGCTGCTGCGCCAGCTGCCCAGCAAGACCGAGATGCCCGAGTTGCTGGTCGACATTTCGCAGACCGCGTTGTCGGCTGGCCTGCAGACCGAGCTGTTCCAGCCGGGCAATGAAACCAAGAAGGATTTCTACGCCGAGAAGCCCATCACCTTGCGCATGAGCGGCACCTACCACCAGTTCGGTTCATTCATCAGCGGCGTCGCTTCGCTGCCCCGGGTGGTCATCCTCACCCTGCACGACGTGTCGCTCACGCCGAAGAGCCCGTCCAAGGCGGGCGGTGCCTCGGATGGACAGTTGGTGCTGCAGGGGACGGTGAAGACCTATCGTTATCTCGACGATGACGAGAGCGCCGAGGCCAAGTCGACGCACAAGAAGGCCGGGGGGCGGAAATGATCAGATTTGCTGCCATCAAGCCGGGGCGTGCAGTGGGGGCATTGCTGATGCTGGCCATTGCGCTGGTGCTGAGCGGATGTACCCGTGGCATGTCCGATCTGCGCGACTGGGTCGCCCAGGAAAAGGCGCGCAAGGGACAGCCGATCCAGCCGCTGCCGGTGATCAAGACGTTCGAGACGTTCACGTACAACGACCAGGATCGGCGCGATCCCTTCAGTCCGAGCGCTACCGAAATGGAAAGCAGCGGCGCAAGCGTCAGCAGTGGGCCACGGCCGGATGCCGACCGCGCGAAGGAGCCGCTGGAAGCGTTCGCCCTGGATAGCCTGAAGATGGTCGGCACCATCGGTACCGGGCCGGGCGCCATCGCGCTGGTGAAGGATCCTGGCCGGGTGATTCATCAGGTGCATCGCAACGAATACATGGGCCAGAACTACGGACGCGTTACCGCCATCAGCGAGGACCATATCGAGCTGGTCGAGCTGATTTCGAATGGCAATGGTGGCTGGATGGAGCGTCCGGCCAGCATCGCGCTCGGCGAGCAATAGGAATACAGGGGCTGATGCCAATGACCAACGAAATCCAATCCGTCCGGGGCCGTGCAATGCGCCATGCCACTCGCTTCATGCTGTTCGGTCTCCTGCTGGTCGGCACGACCTGGGCCAGCACCGCCATGGCGGCCAGCAACACGTTGAAGGACATCAGTTACGACACCCTGCCGGGCGGCGCGATTGAGCTTCATCTCAACTTCGCCAACGGTGCCGTGCCGCAACCGAAGTTCTTCACCACCGATACGCCGCCGCGCATCGCCGTGGACTTCGCCGATACCGACAACGCGGCGCAACGGCATCTTGACGTCGGCAAGGGCTCCACCTCGGGTGTCACCGCGGTGTCGGCCGGCGGCCGCACGCGGGTAGTGGTCGAGCTGATGCGGACGTCCACCTACCGGTCGAGCGTCAAGGGCAACAGCCTGCTGCTGACGATCAACAATGGCACCGGCGACCAGTCCATCACCACCGCGTCCACCATCGATCCGTCCAAGGCATTGCCGTCGTCGATGGTGGGCCCGGCCGTCAGCAACATCGACTTCCGTCGCGGTCCGAATGGCGAGGGCAAGGTGCTGATCACCTTCAGCGGAAGCGGCGCCAACGCCGAAATGGTGCGTCAGGGCGACAAGGTGCTGGTCGACATCGACCACGCCACCTTGCCATCCAACCTGGCGCAGCGGCTGGACACGCTGGATTTCGCCACGCCGGTGCAGTCCATCGTCACCCGCAGCGGCAAGGTGGGCGGTGTCCACATGGAGATCGCGGTCAAGGGCGAGGTCGAGACATCGTCGTATCAGAGTGGCGACCAGTACGTGGTCCAGGTCGCCCCGCACCGGGCCGAAACCAAGCCCGATGACGCCCTGACCAAGGCCGGCCAGCCGCCCGTGTACAACGGCAAGCGGGTCACCTTCAACTTCCAGGACATTCCGGTGCGTTCGGCGCTGCAGCTGATCGCCGACATCTCGGGCCTCAACCTGGTCGCGTCCGACAGCGTGGGCGGCAGTGTCACCCTGCGTCTGGTGAACGTGCCCTGGGACCAGGCACTGGACGTGATCCTGCGGGCGAAAAGTCTGGACAAGCGCCGTGACGGCAACGTGGTGTGGATCGCGCCCCAGCAGGAGCTGGCCAAGTACGAGGACGACGTGGCCCAGGCGCGGCTGAAGGCGCAGGACAACGCCGAGCTGATCACCACCTACATCCCGATCAGCTACGGCAAGGCGGCCGACATCGCCAAGCTGCTGACCACCGGCAGCATGCAGGGTGGTGGCGGCGGTGGCGCCGGCAACAGCCGCGGGTTCCTGTCACGCCGCGGCAGCGTGTCGTACGACGAACGCACCAACACCTTGCTGCTCAACGACACTCCCGAAAAGCTGGAGCAACTGCGTCTGCTGATCGCGAAGCTGGATCGCCCGGTGCAGCAGGTGCTGATCGAATCGCGCATCGTGGTGGCCAACGACGACTTCACCCGCGAACTGGGTGCCAAGTGGGGCGTGTCCGGTGTGCAGAGCAACAAGAACAACCTGATCACCCTGGGCGGTACCGGCTCCGAGGCGCAGCGGTACGGCGTCGACATCAACAACCGCAACGTCAACTACAACAACGCCGTCAACGACTGGCTGGCCAACGGTGGCACCGGTACGCCGCCGCATCCCGGGGCAGTCACGCTGCCCGCCGGTGGCATGAACGTGAACCTGCCCGCGGCCGGTGCGACCAGCGGTTTCGGGCTGGCCATCCTGGGTGCCAATTACGCGCTTGACCTGGAGCTGTCGGCGGCACAGACCGAAGGCCGCAGCGAAGTCATCTCCAGCCCGCGCGTGATCACCGCCAATCAGCAGGAAGCCGTGATCCGCCAAGGCCAGGAAGTGGGCTACGTGACCTTCCAGAACAGTGGCGGCGCCGGTGCCGGCGCGGGCAGCGGCACCGCCACGGTGCAGTTCAAGGACGCGGTACTCGAGCTGAAGGTGACTCCGACGATCACCGCCGACAATCGCGTGTATCTGATGATCAACGTGAAGAAGGACGCCATTGCCGGTTACGTGCCGGTGCCGGGCGGCGGCCAGATCCCCACCATCGACACTCGCGAGATCAACACTTCGGTGCTGGTGGACAACGGACAGACCGTGGTGCTGGGTGGCATCTACGAGATCAACAAGGCCAACTCCACCTCCAAGGTTCCCGGCCTGGGTGACATCCCCGGCCTCGGATTGCTGTTCCGCAAGACGTCACGCAACGAGAGCAAGGCCGAATTGCTGATCTTCGTGACGCCGCGCATTCTCAGCGACACCCTGCAGTAATCGGCAGCTGATGGTGGATGGAAAAGGCGGCTTCGGCCGCCTTTTTCTTGCCGGTTGTTCCCGCGGATTAAACTTCCGGCCATCATCGCGGTCAGTTGCACGCCTGCGCTTGCCGAGTGCTGCGCTCCGGCCGCCCGCGGAATCCCGTCGGCGATGGCGGCGACACCCTTCCTTCTGAACGGCAAGGCGGTTCAGCCGCGAGAGCGCGAGGCCCTCGGCCGCGCCCGCAGCCGCAGGCGACCAAGCCAGCAAAACGGAATCGATGATGGATATGCCCGAAACGCCCGCCCTGAATTCCCTGCAGCGATCCTTTGCGCAGCTGCGCGAGGATCTGCAACGCTGCATCATCGGTCAGCCGCACCTGATCGACTGCCTGCTGATCACCCTGCTGGCGGACGGGCACCTGCTGGTGGAAGGCGCGCCGGGCCTGGCCAAGACCACGGCGGTGAAGGCGCTGGCATCGCGGATCGAGGCGGATTTCCACCGCGTGCAGTTCACACCCGACCTGCTGCCAGCCGATCTCACCGGCACCGACGTGTTTCGGCCGCAG
>Ga0206102_1000702_pt1 | contig 10179 bp, 7 predicted proteins | sample 1B1Ametagenome_FD_148645 | JGI IMG/M metagenome (GOLD analysis project Ga0206102, IMG submission 148645) | Enriched microbial communities from leaf-cutter ant dump, University of Wisconsin, Madison, United States - 1B1A | ecosystem: Environmental > Terrestrial > Nest > Insects nest > Nest dump... | reverse complement strand
ACGGGTCGGCGCGGCCGGTGCCGGCCAGGTCCAGCGCGGTGCCGTGGTCGACCGAGGTGCGGATGAACGGCAGCCCGAGGGTGATGTTGACGGTGCGGTCGAACGCCTCGCTTTTGAGCACCGGCAGTGCCTGGTCGTGGTACATCGCCAGCACCGCGTCGTAGCGCGTGCGCATGGCCGGCACGAAGGCGGTGTCGGCCGGCAGCGGCCCCAGCAGGTGCATGCCCTCGGCGCGCAACTGGTCGAGTACCGGCGTCACGGTATCGATTTCCTCGCGCCCCATGTGCCCGCCCTCGCCCGCATGGGGATTGATGCCGAGCACCGCGATGCGGGGCGCGTCGATGCCGAACTTTTGCCGCAGCTCCGTGTGCACGATGCGCAGCACACGGGTCAGCAGCGGGGCGGTGATCGCGTCCGCGACGGCGCGCAGCGGCAGATGGGTCGTGGCCAGCGCCACCCGCAATTCGGGGCTGGCAAGCATCATCACCACGTCGGCGCTGGCGCGTTCGGCGAAGAATTCGGTGTGCCCGCTGAACGCGATGCCCGCCTCGTTGATCGACGACTTCTGCAAGGGCGCGGTGACCACGGCGGCGTGGTTGCCTGTCATGCAGCCATCGGCGGCGATGGCGAGGGTGGCCAGCACGTGCCTGGCGTTGCGGGGATCGGGTTGGCCCGGGATTTCCTCCGTTTCCAGCGCCACGTGTCGAACGCGCAAGGTGCCCGGCGCGCGCTCGGAGGGTGCGCCGCCATCGTCGTCGATCAGCGTGACCGCCGCGCCGCATCGCAAGGCGGCGCGTTGCAACAACGTGCGGTCGGTGATCGCCACCAGCGTGGCGGCCAGCGGCGTGGCCGCCAGCCGGATCAGCAGTTCGGGCCCGACGCCCGCGGGTTCGCCTGCGGTGAGAGCGAGCCGTGGCAGGGACGTCGGCATGCCGCGGGTATTACGAGGAAGCGCCGTCGTCGTCGGCGGCGTCACGCAACTCGGGCACGACGACGTGCACGTAGGCGTTGGCACGCAGATCGCGCAGGTAATCGTCGTAGGCCTGCTCGGCCTTGCGATTGCCGATGGCCTGGCGGGCCTCGTTGCGTTCGATTTCCACGGTCTGGTCGCTCTGGCGCGTACCCAGGCGCTCCAGGATGTGCCAACCCGCTTCGCTCTGGAACGGCTTGGATATCTCGCCGTCCTTCAGGTTGCCCAACTGCTCCGCAATGGTCGAACCCCAGGCTTTCTGCGGGAACCAGTCCATGTCGCCGCCGGCATTGGCGGTGGTGTCGTCGTCGGAGTCTTCCTTCGCCAGCTTGGCGAAGTCCTCATGCTTGTTGACGATGCGGTCGTACAGGTCGCGGGCTTTCTGCTCGGCCTGGGCCGGCGTCATCAGCTCGCTGGGCTTGATCAGGATCTGCCGCGCGTGGAATTCGGTGACGATCTGCTTGCTGGGTTCGCGTTGCCCGATCAGCTTGAGGATGTGGAAGCCGGTGGGGCCGCGCAACGCCGTGCTCACCTCGCCGGGCTTGAGCGTGTTCAGCGTGTCGGCGAATGCCGGCGGAATTTCGTCGAGCTTGCGCCAGCCCAGGTCGCCGCCGTCGAGGGCGTCGGGGGCGTCGGAATAGCGGATCGCCGCGGCATTGAAATCCATCCCGCCCTTGATCGCGTCCAGAGCCTGCTGCGCCTTCTGCGCGCTGGCGCGGATGGCCGCTGCGTCGGCGCCGCCGGGAATGCTGATCTGGATGTGGGCCAGATGGACCTCACCGGCCTTGTAGGTGGGGCTGCTCAACAGGTTGTTGATCTCGCTGTCGGTGATCGTGACCGCACTCTGCACCACGCTCTGTTGCAGGCGCTGCACCATCAGCTGATCGGCCAGCTGGCTGCGGAATGCCTCGTAGCTGTCGCCGCTGCGCTCCACTTCCGTGCGCAGTTGCTCGGGCGAGATCCGGTTCTGCGCCGCCACGGTGGCAACGGCCTGGTCGACGTCGGCATCGGAAACGTGGATGCCCTGTTCCTGCGCTTTCGCTATCTGCAGTTTCATCAGTACCAGGCGATTCAACACCTGCTTTTGCAGGACTTGCTGCGGCGGCAGCTGCTGGGGGTGGCTGGCGTATTGCTGCTGCACCGAGGCCACGGCCTGGTCCAGCTCGCTCTGCAGAACCACATCCTCGTCCACCACCGCCACGATGCGGTCCAGCGGCTGGCTGGCCGACGACGCGGAGGGCGCCAGCAATTGGGCCTGGGCCGGGAGCGCGATCGCCAGGGCGAGCAGCAGGGAGGCGAGGAGTTGCTTCATCGATGAAAGCCCGCGTAATGCGAATTATTGATAGCCGAGAATATCACGCTGCAACAGCGAGTCGATCTGGTGGCCGGATGAGCCGAGGCCCTTGAAGACGATTTCGAACATGATCGCGTTGTCGCGCTGGTTGCCGTTGCCGGCGGGCAGGCCGTAGCCGCTCTGCTTCACGTAATTGCGTTCAACCAGCCGCAGCGCCACGCAGCAACTGTCGTACTGCACGCCGGCCGCGGCTTCCACCGAATGGCCGTCGGGCACCGACCACGCCACCGCGCCAACCAGCCGCCAGCGGTCGGAGAGGGGGTAGACCCCGGAGACGCCATATTGTTCCAGCAGGTTGCGGCGATAGTGGTAGGACACGTTGAGGATGCCGTCGTCGCCCACGCGACGCTGCAATTCCAGCGAGCCCATCTCGGTCATCCGGGTGTTCGGACTCCATTGATAGCTGCTGTTCAGACGCCAGCGGTCGCTCAGCTGCAGGCCGAGCTGGGCCACGTAGGCCGAGCGCACCCAGTCGTTGCCGATCACGCGCTGCGGCGAGAAATAATGGATTTGCCCCAGGCTGACCGACATCCGTTCCACGCCGTTCTCGTCCAGCAACCGGCTGGTCAGCGCGGCGGTGAGGTTGTTGGCGTCCATCTGCCGGTCGGCGCCCGAATACTGGTTCGGCGAGAACAGCTGCCAGTAATCGAACGACATCACCCGGGTATCGAACAGTGGCAGGTTGTTCTGGTTGCGGTAGGGCACGTACAGGTAGTACAGCCGCGGTTCCAGCGTCTGGGTGTAGCTGTCGCCGAACAGTGACGTGCTGCGATCGAACACCAGCCCGCTGTCGATGCTGACGATGGGCAGGGCGCGGGTGGGCGATTGCTCGGTGAACCGGGTCCCGTACTTCGAATAGTCGTCGTTCAACTGGTAAGCGGTATATCTGTACGCGAGCTTCGGCCGCACGAACCATGCGGGTGTGCCGAAATAGGCGGCCAGGTAGGGGTACAGATCCTCGCGCTGACCCTCGATGTAGCCGGGTTTGCGGAAGGCGACGGCCTCCGAATCCATGCCGAATTCGAGCCACGGTGCCAGCGGCACGTCCATGGAGAACACCGCATACGGAAGTTGCCGGTATTGCAGTGCCGCGTCGGTCACGAACGGGTTCACGTTCTGGTAGACGGTGGCGCCCACCGATGCACTCCACCATTTGCCCGAACCGCGCACGGACACGTTGGAGCTGAGCGTGCGCACCACGGTGCCGGTGGTCGACAGGTCTTCGCCGTAATCGTAGTAGTAGCCGCTGTCCGAGGCCCGGTTGATGGAGCTGACCAGGCGCCAGCTGCCCCACAGCCTGGTGACGTTGTTGAAGTTGACCAGGTAGCGTTCCGTGTTGCTGGTGTCGTCGAGACCGACCCTCTCGCCGCGATCATCCGGCACATACTGCACATTGAAAGTGCCGCTGGTGCGCGGAAACAGGTAGCGGAATTCGCCGCCCAGCATCGGGCCGCGCGAGGTGTAGATGCGCGGGTCCAGGGTGGCGTCGTAGTTCGGCGCCAGGTTCAGGTAGTACGGCGTGCTCAGTTCGAAGCCGCCGCGGCTGCTTTTGCCGAAGACCGGGTACAGAAAGCCGCTCTTGCGCTGGTCGTTCACCGGAAAGGAGATGTACGGCAGGTACAGGAACGGCACCTTGCCCATGCGCATGGTGGCGTTGCGCGCCACGCCCACGCCGGTGCTTTTGTCGATGGCGATCGACTTGGCGCGGAATTCCCACACGTGGTGGCCCACGTCGCAGGTGGAATAGGTGGCGCGGGTGTAGCGGGTGCGCTGGGCGTCGAACATCTGGCCCTTCTCGGCGACACCGTTGCCGCGGGTGTCCAGCATCTGGTAGCGCACGTCGTGGGCGATGCCGTGGCTGGCCTCGGTGTTGCCCTGCATGTGGCTGGCCGACAGCAACTGGCCTGCTTCCTGATAGCGCACGTTGCCGCGTGCGTCGTAGTCGGTGCTGGCGTTGTTGTAATCGAGAATGTCCGCCTGCAGTTGCTGGTCGGCGCGGTCGAGTTTCACGTTGCCGGAAAGGTGGTAGACCGACTGGTCGGAGCTGTCCACGTGTTGCGCCCACACGCGGGTGGTGCTGGTTTCGCGCAGGCTCGGGTCGCGGCTCAGCGTGGGGTCGTAGAAATCGAGCATCGCGTTGGGCCGGCACATCGCGTAGCTGGGCGGGCGCGGCGCGCAGCGGAACGTGCCCAGCGGACAGGCGGTGTCGGCGTTCCCGGTGGTGACGGAGCCTGGTTGCGCGGTTTCCGCGTTGGCCGGATGGCCGATCAGGGCGAGTGCGGCGGCAACGGCCAGCAGGCGTCGTGGGGGTAGCTTGCGCGTCACTATGGGGTTCTGCCGACTTCGAAGGCTCGTTAAGCTAGCAGAAAGACCCGATGGACGGCAGGCGGGCGCTTCCGGAACCGGGCGAGGATTCAGCATGGTCGGGCGGATTCACCCGGTGGTTCGCGTCACGCCATCAGCGCACCGACATGGGCGGTGACGCTGGCGGCCAGGGCGGCGAGGTCGTAGCCGCCTTCCAGCGAGGAGACGAGCCGTCCGCCGGCATGGCGCCGTGCCAGTGCGAGCAGCTGACCGGTGATCCAGGCGTAGTCTTCCTGGCCGAGCCGGATATCGGCCAGCGGATCGCGTCGGTGCGCGTCGAAGCCCGCCGACACCAGCACCAGTTGCGGCTTGAACGCATGCAGCCGCGGCAGCAGCCGGTGTGTCCACAGCTCGCGGAACTCCAGCGAGCCGGCGCCCGGCGACAGCGTGCCGTTGACGATGTTGCCCACGCCGCATTCGTCCTCGGCACCGCTGGATGGGTACAGCGGCGACTGATGGCTGGACAGGAACAGCACCCGCGGCTCGCGCTCGAAGATGGCCTGGGTACCGTTGCCGTGGTGGACGTCGAAGTCGGCGATCGCCACCCGTTTCAGCCCGTGTACGGCCAGCGCCTGGGCCGCGCCCACGGCCACGTTGTTGAACAGGCAAAACCCCATCGCCTCGTCGGCGGTGGCGTGGTGGCCCGGCGGTCGCACTGCGCAGAACGCGGCCTCGCACTGCCCGCCGAGCACCGCATCGACTGCCGCCGCGACGGCGCCGGCCGCGCGCAGTGCCGCCTCGACCGAGCCGGGACCTACCCAGGTGTCCTCGTCCAGCGCCCGCAGTTCGCTGTCGCCGGCATGGGCCAGGATGCGGTCGACGTGGGTGGCGCTGTGCACGCGCGACAACTGTTCACGGCTGGCGCGCGGCGCCTCGATCCGGTCGAGCGCCGCGAAACGGTCGTGGTCCAGCGCCTGCAGCACGGCACGCAGGCGGGCGGGGCGTTCGGCGTGGTCGGGTCCGCCCGCATGCTTCAGGCAGTCGGCGTGGGTGTAGAGCCGCATCATCCGGCGGTCTATTCCGCGGTGCGCCCGGGCTTGCGTCGGCGTTCGTGCTGCCACAGCACCTCGCCGTGGCCGCTGGCCCGCGCCAGCACGCGGCAGATCACGAACAGCAGGTCGGACAGCCGGTTCAGATAGCGCTGCGGCTGCGCGCGGATGTCTTCCACGCGCGCCAGTGCCACCACCTCGCGCTCGGCGCGACGGCAGACCGTGCGCGCCAGGTGGCCACAGGCGGCCGCCATGCCGCCGCCGGGCAGGATGAATTCCTTCAATGGCGGCAGCGGTTCGTTGAGTTTGTCGAGGGTCGATTCCAGCCGCGCGATATCGCTGTCGCGCACCGTCTCCATGCCGGGAATGCACAGCTCGCCGCCCAGGTCGAACAGGTCGTGCTGCACCTGCGTCAGCACCTCGCGCACGTCATCCGGAACGCCTTCGGCGGCCAGCACCATGCCGATCGCGCTGTTGAGCTCGTCGACGGTGCCGTAGGCGCTGACGCGGGGCGAATCCTTGCCCACCCGGGAGCCGTCGCCCAGCCCGGTGCTGCCGTCATCGCCGGTCCGGGTGTAGATCCGCGACAGCCGGTTGCCCATCGCCGGTCAGCGTGGCGTCTGCGAATGGCCGGTGCGGTTCAGTGCGTGCGATACCTGCGTCGCCAGCACGTGCAGCACGGCGCCAATGCCCACGTACAAGGCGGTGGTCTGCAGGAACGGCAGGTACCAGTCAGCCATGTTGGCCGACCAGGCGCCCATGCTGCGGGGCAGCGGTACCGTGTCGCTCAGCCAGTAGTAGCTGCCGTTGGAGACCACGTAGCAGACGGCCCAGCTCGCCAGAAAGGCCGCCGCGGCCATGGCCAGGGTCTGCAGGCGAAGGCCGACCTGGTAGCGGGCCAGCAGGCTGCCGCCCATCCACAGGCTGAAGTAGGCCGGCAGCAGGAACCAGTATGCGGCCGACACGCAGTAGTGACTCCAGAAATCCAGCCCCTGGCCGGAAATCACCAGGTAATCGATCAGCACCGCCTCGATCATCAGCAGCGGGAAGGCCCAGCGTCCCGCACCGCGCAGCCAGAACCCGGCCAGGAAGAAGATGCCCCAGGACGCATCCGGCAGCGCATCGAAGTGGTGCAGGATCGAGTGATGCATGCGGGTGGCGGCCATCACCACGGCAAGAGCCACGAAAATGCCCAGGCGCTGGGTGGATGTCTTGGGCATGCGGAGGCTCCATGTGCGGCAATGAAAGAGTTGCAGTTTAGCCCAATGTGGCCGCGGCGAAAGCCGCGGGTATCATCGCCGGATGAATGCCTCGCAGCCCTTTCCCCACTCCAACCCCGGCGTGCTGATCGTGGGCGGCGGCCTGGTTGGCGCCAGCCTGGCCATCGCGCTGGACGCGGCCGGCATCGCCGCCACGCTGGTGGAAACCGCCGCGCCACGCGCCGACCGGCAACCCAGCTATGACGAGCGCAACCTGGCGCTGGCGCGCGCCACCGTCAACGGCCTGGACGCCATCGGCGTGTGGCGTCATGCCGCCGCGCACGCCACGCCGATCCGGCATATCCACGTGAGCCGCGCGGGCGAGTTCGGCAGCGCGCGCATCGACGCGGCGCGCCATGGCGTGGACGCACTGGGCTGGACGCTGCCCGCGCGCGAACTGGGCGCCGCGCTGCTGCGGCGGCTGGACGAATGCACCCGCCTGGCGCGGCTGGCACCGGCTACCTTGCAGACCCTGCAGCCATTGGCCGATGGCTGGCGCGCGGGGGTCGCCACCGCCGATGGCGTGCGCCAGATCGATGCCGCGCTGCTGGTGGGCGCCGATGGCAGCGAATCGTTCGTGCGCGCGCGATTGGGCATCGGGGTGGAGCGGCACGACTACCGGCAGGCCCTGTTCGTCAGCACCGTCACGCCGGAACGCGACCATGCCGGTCGCGCCTACGAACGCTTCGCCGACGACGGCCCGGTGGCGCTGCTGCCGCTGGCCGAGCGTCGTTGCGGTCTGGTGCTCACCGTGCCCGCCACCCAGGCGGACACGGTGGCGGCGATGGATGACGAGCGTTTCATCGCGCTGGCGCAGCAACGCTTTGGCTGGCGGCTGGGTCGCCTGAAGCGTCCAGGTCGACGCCATCCCTATGCCATCCACCGCATCGCCGCGCAGCAGGTGACCGGCCCGCGTGCGGTGCTGGTCGGCAATGCGGCGCAGACCATCCACCCCATCGGCGCGCAGGGCTTCAACCTCGGCTTGCGCGATGCGCTGACGCTGTCCGAGTTGCTGGCCGAGGCCACCGATCCAGGCGCCGCCGACCTGTTGCGAGGCTATGCGGCACGGCGTGCGGCGGATCGTGACGGCACCATGGCGATGAGCCATGGCCTGGTGCAACTGGCCTGCCTGCCGCAACCGTTGCTGGGACCATTGCGTTCGCTGACCTTGCTGGCCTGCGATCGGGTGCCGCCGTTGCAACGGGCCATGGCGCGGCGTGGCATGGGTTTTCGCGGTGAGCCACCGCTGGCCGTGCTGGAGCGATTGCCATGAACCGTCCGTTGCGGGAGGCGCCGCGCCGACGCGCCGCGATGCCCGACGTCGCCGTCGTGGGCGGCGGCATGGTCGGCGCCGCCACCGCGCTGGCGCTGGCGCGCGCGGGCTTCGATGCCGTGTTGCTGGAAGCGCGCGCACCCGCGCCGTGGCAGCCGCGGGACGAGGTGGATCTGCGCGTGGTCGGGCTGGCCCCGTCGTCGATCGCGCTGCTGGATGAACTCGGCGTCTGGTCGTCCATCGGCGGCGCGCGCGCATCCGCCTATGTGCACATGCACGTATGGGACGCGGCCAGCGGCGCGGCGATCGATTTCGATGCGGCCGCCGAAGGCAGGCGCGAGCTGGGCTTCATTGTCGAGAACAGTCTGGTGCAATGGACGCTGTGGCAGGCGCTGGAAGCCGCGGGCGTGCGGCGGCTGTGCCCGTCGGCGGTGCGCGGTTTCGAGGCGCGCGGGGATCATGTGCGGCTGCAGCTGGATGACGGCGAAACGCTGTCGGCGGCGCTGCTGGTGGCGGCCGATGGCAGCGCGTCGCCCTTGCGCCAGCTGGCCGGCATCGGTACGCGTGGCCGCGATTACGCGCAGCGCGCGGTGGTGGCTCACGTGCACACCGCGCGTCCTCATGAAGGCACCGCGTGGCAGCGCTTCCTGCCGGACGGTCCGTTGGCCTTGCTGCCGTTGGCCGATGGCCGCAGCTCGCTGGTGTGGTCGCTGCCGGACGAGCAGGCGCAACGCGTGCTGGCGCTGGACGATGCCGCCTTCCGCGATGCCCTGGGCGTGGCCAGTGATTTCCGGCTGGGTCGCGTCACCGCTGCCACGCCACGTGCCTCGTTTGCGTTGAAGCTGCAACTGGCCGAGCGCTACCAGGCCGACCGTCTCGTGCTGCTGGGTGACGCGGCGCACGCGGTGCATCCGCTGGCCGGGCAGGGTGTCAATCTGGGCCTGCGTGACGTGGCCGAATTGCGCGACACGCTGCTGGCCGCGCGCGCCGCCGGCCGGGACATCGGCGCCGCGCACGTGCTGCGTCGCTATGCCCGCCGCCGCCGCAGCGCCGACACGCTGGACGCGCTGGGCTTCGATGCGCTGGCGCGGGCCTACGCCTGGCAATCGCCACCGCTGGTGGCCGTGCGCGGCGCCGGCATCCGCCTGCTCGATCGCCTCACCCCCTTGAAACGCCTGCTGTCCGGACACGCGGCAGGCCACTGAAGCCTTGCTCCTTCCCTGGCCAGCAGAAGACGGAGCCCGTCAGCCCACCGGAGAATTGACCATGCGCATCACCCGACTTTGTTGTCTGCTGTTGCTTGCCGGTTCCAGCTTTGCCGTGCAGGCGAAGATGGTCCATCGCGCCGTCGACTGGACTTTGGACGGCACCACATTCCGCAGCATGCTGATCTACGACGATGCCACGGATGTGAAACGCCCGGGGCTGGTGATGGTTCCGAACTGGTATGGCGTGAACGATGGCGCGGTGAAAAAGGCCGAGGCGATCGCCGGCCGCGATTACGTGATCCTGCTGACCGACATGTATGGCGAAAAGGTTCGTCCCACTTCCGTCAGCGGGGCGCAGGCGGCGGTGAAGCCGCTGTACGCCGATCGTGCGCTGATGCGCCAGCGCATCGGTCACGCGCTTGATCAGCTGAAGGCGCAGGCCGGCACCGTGCCGCTCGACGTGGCCCGTCTGGGCGCGATCGGCTTCTGTTTCGGTGGCAGCGCGGTGCTGGACCTGGCGCGCAGCGGCGCCGACGTGAGCGCGGTGGTGTCGTTCCACGGCGGACTGGAGACCGACAACCCGGCACTGGCGAAGGACATCAAGGCGCGTGTGCTGGCGATGAACGGTGCCGACGACAAGGGCACCATGCCGGCTGCCGACGCGTTCATGGATGAAATGCGCCACAGCCCGGCCGACTGGCAGTTCGTGGTGATCGGCCACGCCGTGCACTGCTTCACCGAGGTGGGCGAGAACGCACCCGG
>Ga0206102_1000701_pt1 | contig 10181 bp, 8 predicted proteins | sample 1B1Ametagenome_FD_148645 | JGI IMG/M metagenome (GOLD analysis project Ga0206102, IMG submission 148645) | Enriched microbial communities from leaf-cutter ant dump, University of Wisconsin, Madison, United States - 1B1A | ecosystem: Environmental > Terrestrial > Nest > Insects nest > Nest dump... | reverse complement strand
GTTACCTTTACCTAAACATCTTGACAGCAAGCTTGTAATCGATACTATTTTACCCAATAAAGATGTAGATGGGTTTCATCGTTATAATATGGGATCCCTGGCACTACGCGATCCTAATATTTGTCCGTGTACACCACATGGGGTTATGTATATGCTTGATAATATCAAGCTTAACTATCATGGTAAACATGCTGTTATTCTTGGAACTTCCAATATTGTTGGGAGGCCAATGGCGCTGGAATTAATGAACCGTGGAACTACTGTTACCATGTGTAATAGCAAAACCAGAAATGTACAGGAAATAATCGGGAGTGCTGATATTTTAGTAGCTGCTATTGGTAATCCAAATTTTGTTCAGGCACAGTGGTTAAAGGATGATTGCATTGTAATTGATGTTGGGATTAATCGTCTGGATAACGGTAAGTTATGTGGTGATGTTGATTTTATAAACGCATTACCGAAAATAAAATATATTACACCAGTGCCGGGTGGAGTAGGACCAATGACTATAGCTATGTTGTTAAAAAATACAATCCGTTGCTATAAATTAAATACAACGAAAGAAGGATAGCATGACTAAACACCTGCCGCAACCACATGATATTATTGTCTTATTGTTAAAGCATAAAAGCCTGTCCCTACACGAATTGCAGTATCATCTGGCAGTAAACAAGTCAGAAGAACAAGACTTTAAAAAAATGTTAAAGAAAATGGCAGCAGATAAAGAAATCAAGATCAGTGCGGATCATTTAATATCTCTTGCCAAGTCTGGCAGGCTTTGTATGTTTCATTCAGGGAAAGAATCTCGTGGTGGCAGTGCAGTCGATATAAGCTCTAAAGAAGTATTTTTTATCAATGCAGGCAATGAAAATTACGCAATTGATGGTGATGAAATCATAATCAATCCATGCGGAGTAGACAAGGAAGGTCGGGCTTTAGCTGAGGTAAAAGAAATAATTCGTCATAAGTTAACCAACCTTGTTGGGCGTGTTGAGCAGTATAAGGATAAATATTATCTGGTTACTGATAGCCAGAAACTCGGTAATTATCCGATTATTATTGATACCGATGATTTAATTCTAGAATTTGATGCTATTTATAATACCACTATATTAAGTTACCCGGATCCAAAACAGGCTTATTTCAAGGTTAAAGTAATTGGGAGCCTTGGCAAAGTTGGTGATGATGAAGTTTTTGTTAATCGGGTTTTGATAGAGTCTGGTGTACCGATTGAGTTTGATGAAGAAGTTATAAAATATGTAGATAAAATTCCCGAACAAATAATGGAAAAAGAATTACATGGACGTCAGGATTTACGCCAATTACCATTTGTTACTATTGACGGTGAAGATGCGCGTGATTTTGATGATGCTGTTTTTTGTGAAACAAATCCGGATGGCAGTTTTAATTTATCTGTAGCAATAGCAGATGTTGCTCATTATGTTAAACATAATTCAGTATTGGATCTTGATGCATATTCCAGAAGTACATCAATTTATTTCCCGCGTAGAGTAGTTCCGATGTTGCCAGAAAAACTGTCTAATGGCTTGTGTTCTTTGAATCCAAATGTAGACCGATTAGTAATGGTATGTCATATGGAAGTTTCTGCAGAGGGAAAGATTACTGATTATTCTGTGGATAATGCCGTTATCCATTCACATTATCGGTTAACTTATAATATGGTGCAAGATTGGTTAGGTGACCGAGAACGTATTCCGGGAGATATCAGAAAGAGTATCAGTAGCCTATATGCTGTATTTAAAGCATTATTAAATGCACGCCATAAACGTGGTGCAATTGATTTTGATAGCTCTGAACCTTATTTTGAATTTGATAAGGAAGGCAATGTAACAGCATTAAAACCAAGAGAAAGACTTGATTCACATAAATTAATTGAAGAATGTATGCTGGCAGCCAATGTTTCTGTTGCTGATTTTCTTAATAAACATGAACATCCAACTTTATACCGGAATCATGATAGGCCCAGTGAAAAAAAATTTAGCGCACTAAAAGCATATCTTGATGCCAATGCAATTGCATTTGATGTAACTCAGGAAAGTGTAACTCCAAAAGATTATGCTAAACTGGTTGAGAGGGTTAAGCCGTTACCAAATACTGCCATAATCCAGCAAACGATATTACGGTCAATGCAACTTGCAGAATATTCACCTAAAAATATTGGCCATTTTGGTTTGGCATATGAACGTTATCTGCATTTTACTTCACCTATTCGTCGTTATCCTGATTTACTGGTGCACCGGGCGTGTAAGGCAGTAATTAATCATAAAATATATGGACATATACAGCCTGTAGAAATGATGGGCGAGCAAACCTCATCTTGTGAACGCAGAGCAGAAGAACTTGAACGTAAAGTTGACTCCTATTATAAATGCAAATATGCACAAAATCATATTGGACAAGACTTTGCCGGTATAGTGACCAGTGTGGTCAGTTTTGGCCTTTTTGTTTCTATTCCTGAACTACTTATTGATGGGTTAGTACACGTAACTGAACTTGGTGGAGACTATTATGTTTTTGATGAAAAGAAACACTGGCTGGTTGGTAAAAATAGTGGTTTTAAATATACTGCAGGTCAAGAGTTAAGGGTGTTAATTGCCAATGTCGATATGGATAAACTATTTATTGATCTTGAGTTGGCAGATGTGCCAAACACTTATTAATTGTAGAAATAGGGTGTCTTCGTATGCGAAGTAAGAAGCCAGAACCTTCCAATTTTCGGATATTCAAGTTTACTGTAAGTATTCTGATTTTGCTGGTTATTTATCTGGGATATAGTATATATTACCCAAATCAATTGCCTGGCAATGTTCCTTATCAGATTATCATTGATAGAAATGAGTCAATTCGTAGTGTTGCATATCGGCTTGAAGAGAGTGGGGTAATTAGTTCACCACGGTTAATGATTGGCCTTACCCGATTAATGGATAAAGATAAAAAAGTTACAGCAGGCTTATATTTGATAAAGCAACCTATGTCACTACTTGAATTAATTCGGAGGATTACTAATGGTAAACCGGATGAAATCAGTGTAACTATTCTCGATGGCTGGAACTTTCGCCAGATACGCGAATATATTAATCGATTGCCGAATCTGATTCATATGACAGAAAGCATGACTGATGAGCAGATAAGGGATGCATTAAAAATTCCATATCCACGAATGGAAGGACTACTCTATCCTTCAACTTATTTTATTGCGCCAAATCAGACTGATCTTGAAGTTTATCGCGTAGCTTATCGTTTAATGCAAAATAAACTGGCACAATTATGGATTAACAAAAATAAAAATGCAAGCAATTATCAAGATCCTTACCAATTATTAATTATGGCAAGTTTAATTCAAAAGGAAACTTCTGATAAAATGGATATGTATCAGGTCTCTACAGTATTTAATAATCGCTTACGGGTTAATATGCGTCTACAGGATGACCCGGCAGTATTTTATGGGTTAAATAATAAAGAAAAAATTATACGCTCTGATTTTAAAACGGATACTCCTTATAATACATATTTACATAATGGTTTACCGCCAACTCCAATTTGTACCCCATCGCAAAATGCATTAAACGCAGCCGCAAACCCCGGTGATGATTACAAATTACTTTATTTTGTCGCTATAGGCAATGGTAAAACAAAATTTTCCTATACTTATGATGAACATTCACAAGCAGTAACCCAGTATTTAAAGAAACCGGACATTAAATCAACAAAAAAATAACATCAGGATAAGCTAATGAAATATGGAACTTTTATTTCGGTAGAAGGAATTGATGGCGCAGGTAAATCAACTCATGTGGAATTTATCCGGGACTATATTAAAGAGCATGGTAAAAAAGTAATCATTACACGTGAGCCAGGTGGTACAGTTCTTGGTGAGAAAATCCGTGAATTATTATTAACCAGCGAACATATGCACCATAATACCGAATTATTACTCTATTTTGCCTCGCGACAGGAGTTAATTCGACAAGTAATTCTTCCTAATCTTGAAGCCGGTGTTTGGGTCATTGCTGACAGATTTGTTGATGCTTCTATTGCCTATCAGGGAGGGGGTAGAATGCTTGGGGTAGATAAAATCAAACAGGTATATGGCTTACTGGAACCGCATATCGCTACAGATATGACCTTTTTATTTGATGTACCCCTTGAACTTGCACTTGACCGATTAAGTCGTGGGCGAGAACTTGACCGGATTGAGCTGGAATCACGTGAGTTTTTTGAAAGAGTACAATCCAGCTATCATCAGCTGGCGCAGGAAGAACCAAAACGAATAAAAACTATTATGACTAATCAACCAGTCAAAAAGACCCGTGAGCTATTAACCGGCCATCTTGATCAATTACTGGTTCGGAGTAGTTAATGCTATATCCCTGGCAAATTGATGATTATAATAATCTGGTTAATGCATATCTGAATCGACAGTTTCATTCCTTAATTCTTCATGGAGCAGTAAATTCGGGACGAGAAGAATTAATAAAACAATTCATTGCATATTTACTTTGTCATAGCCCAGATCATGGCTTTGCTTGTGGTAAATGTAGTAGTTGCATTGTTCATCAACAATCAAATCATCCTGATTTACACGTATTATGCGCTGATCTCAGTGAAGAGCGTAAGACATTAATTATTAAGGTTGAACAAATCAGGGATGCCAGTAACTTTGCAATGTTATCTGAACACATGTCTTCCAGAAAGGTTATTTATTTACCCGATGCTAATCAGTTAAATTTGAATAGTGCAAATGCGTTATTAAAAATTCTGGAAGAGCCGCCATTAAATTGTATATTTATTATGGCGGCCACTAACTTAAACAGACTATTACCAACTATTCTGAGTCGTTGTTTTAAATTTCAGCTAAAAATACCTGAATATCAACAGGCTTTGGAGTTTTTACAGCAACAACAAACTGATAATGCTGAATTCTGGCTTAATTATTATAATGGTGAACCATTTTTTACAGAACCAGTTAGTAATGATCAGCTTAATTTATTGCAACAAGGACTACTTAAACCAAGCATTGATAATATTTTTGCCTTAAGTAGCGAACTTGACCCTAAAAAGGTAGGAATGAGTTTTTGGGTGGATTGCCTTAGCAAATGGATAAATGACCTTGCTAGTTGTAAGCTGGGGGGGAGTGCTCACTTTTTTGCCAGTTTAAATAATGACTTAACCAGCCTTTCTAAGCGGCTAAACAGTGAGAAATTATTTAACTTTCAGGATGAAATTGCTTTTATTTCTGAATGGGCGGAACACTCATTAAATCATAAACTTCAGCTAGAAAATCTACTTTTCAGGTATCAGCAGATTTATGTATAAATCAAGATTATTCAATTATGTGCATCATATAGCAATTATATGCTCAGATTATGATATATCAAAGCATTTTTATTCAGAAATTCTTGGATTAAAAATAATCAGGGAGGTATATCGCGAAGCTAGACAATCATATAAGCTGGATTTGGCAATTGATGATAAATCGCAAATTGAGCTATTTTCTTTTCCTAACCCGCCAGAACGTCCGAGTACTCCTGAAGCATGCGGTTTGCGCCATTTGGCCTTTGCAGTTGACGATCTTGATAGTACAATCAATTACCTTGAAGGATATGGTGTAGAATGTGAAGCTATTCGTATTGATGAATTTACCGGGAAACGGTTTACCTTTTTCAAAGATCCTGATGGATTGCCATTAGAACTTTATGAAGAATAGATAATGTGTTCGCAATTTAAGTTAACAGCCGATCTGGATTCAATTAGCAAATCTTTGGGTATTAGTTTATCAAATAAAATTCGTGAGAATGTTTCATCATTTAGTCAACATGTATATCCGTATACTACTAGTCCGGTAGTGATAAGCAAGCTAAATGAACCAAGCCTTGAATTGATGAACTATTCTTTAATTCCTAACTGGAGCATCAGTAGAAAACCAAAATGGTCGACGTATAATGCCAGACTTGATCGCGTAAATGGTAAAACAAATAAAACTGAATTTATTTATGATTTACCTACCTGGCGAGACGCTTTTAATTCCCGGCATTGTCTGGTTCCATTAAGCGGTTTTATTGAATCTTGCAGTTTTGGCAGCCATGCCGGTAAACTGGTAGAGTTTTCCGGGGTTAATTATAATTTATTATTTGCAGCCGGCATTTGGGATAGCTGGACAGATCGGCAAACCGGAGAAATTATAAACAGTTTCGCAATTATTACCGATGACCCTATCCCATATTTTATGCAAGTGGGGCACGATAGGCAACCTGTTTTTCTAGCAGGTGAAGATTGTTTGAAATGGTTGCAAGCCAGCCTTACTTTACAGGATGGTTATATTTTCCTTAAGAACAACCAGCAAAAATTAGAGTACCAGGTTGAAATAATAAGAGCAACCAAAACTACAATTACCCAGTCAGATTATGATTTGTTTAACAGTTTATAATAGAAGGCATTTAGTACTATGGCGATAATTACGGTAGATAAAGTCAGTTTAGCTTTTGGACACCATCAATTATTGGATAAGGTCAATTTTTCTCTGGAAAAAAATGATAAATATGGTTTAATTGGGCGAAATGGTGCCGGTAAATCTTCATTTTTAAAAATACTCGCAGGAACAAATAGACCTGATGATGGCAAGATTCATTATCAGGATGGGCTAAAAATTGTATATGTTGCTCAGGAACCGCAACTTAATCCGGGAAATACCATTTTTCATGAAGTTATGAGCGGGCTTGGCGAACTTACCAGCAACCTGACAGATTACTACGCACTACTTGATAAAATGGCGACAGATTACAGCGATGAGTTATTATCTAAAATGCAGCATTTGCAGCATGAGCTGGAAGTTCACAATGGCTGGACAGCCAAAAATCTGATTGATAAAACATTGTCGGAATTAGGACTTGATGGACATCAGGTTATTGAAGATTTATCAGGTGGGGTGCGCAAAAAGGTTGCTTTGGCTAAAGCATTAGTGGCTAATCCTGATGTATTATTACTTGATGAACCAACCAACCATTTAGATGTTTTTGCTATTGAATGGCTAGAGCAAATAATAAATAATTTTGTTGGTGCTATTTTGTTAATTACTCATGATCGTCGCTTTCTGGATAATACTGTTAACAGGATACTTGAACTGGATCGCGGGACTATAAGAACCTATCCGGGTAATTTCAGTAAGTATCAGGAAATTAAGGAGCGCCAGCTTGCAGATGAAGCAAAGTCAAATTCAGAATTTGATAAATTATTGGCTCAGGAAGAGGTATGGATTCGCAAGGGTATAGAAGCAAGGCGGACACGGAATGAGGGCAGGGTAAGGAGACTTGAACAATTACGTGAAATTCGTAAATCACGGCGGGATCATCAGGGGCAAGTCAAATTACAGATTGACAATAGCCAGTTATCAGGAAAAATTGTTGCTGAAATTGAACATCTTAAAATACAGTTCAATGAGCGGGAAATTATCCGTGATTTTTCAGCAAAAATTATCCGTGGAGACAAAATAGGTTTAATTGGTGGTAATGGTGCCGGGAAAACTACTTTATTAAAAGCCATTTTGGGTGAATTATCCCCAACTTCAGGTAAGGTAAAATTAGGAACAAAACTGGAAGTTGCATATTTTGATCAGCTTCGGCAGCAGCTTGATGATAATGCAACTATTCAGGATGTTGTTGCACAGGGACAGGATTATGTTTTCATAAATGGAGCCCGCAAGCATATTGCTACTTATCTTGAGGATTTCTTGTTTGATCCGGCAAGGTTTCGTTCTCCGGTAGCTTCCCTTTCCGGTGGTGAGCGTAACCGGTTGCTGTTGGCAAGATTATTTTCCCAGCCTGCTAATGTTTTGGTTCTTGACGAACCAACCAATGATCTGGATATGGATACTCTGGAATTACTGGAAGAGTTATTGGCAAATTATTCTGGAACTGTATTTTTAGTAAGCCATGATCGTACCTTTCTTGATAATGTAGTTACTCAGTCATGGGTATTTCTTGGTGAAGGAAATATCCTTGAATTTAGTGGCGGTTATAGCGACTGGTTCGCTTATAGGGAACAATATTTTAATGAATTCTATTCACAACCTAAGGTAGAAGAGAATTTATCTAAAGGAGATTCCGCCAAAATTATTTTAGAAACTAATAAGCCAGCCCAAAGAAATAAACTCTCTTATAAAGAAAAAGCTGAGCTGGAACAGCTACCTGATTTGTTAGCAAAGCTTGAGCTGGAACAAACTGAATTAAATACCAAACTACAGGATGCTCAATTATATAAAGATAATCCAGAGTTGGCAACACAATATCATGCAAGAGTTGCTCAAATTGATGAAATTATGTTGGAAAAATTAGCTCGTTGGGAAGAGCTCGAGGCAAAGGTAAAATAATGACAAAAATTAAAGATCAACTCATGGAAGATGGCAAGAATCGTTGTAGCTGGTGTAATAAATCAGAATTATACCAGCGTTATCATGATGAGGAGTGGGGCAAGCCTCTTCATGATGAGGCAAAGCATTTTGAATTTTTATTGCTTGAAACAATGCAGGCAGGTCTTAGCTGGTATACCATCCTTCAACGGCGGGAAAATTATCGTAAAGCATTTGCCAATTTTATAGCTTTAGAAGTTGCAGGTTTCACTGAAATAGATGTTGAACGCCTGATGAATGACAGCGGGATTATCCGTAACCGGGCGAAGATTAACGCCGCAATTATTAATGCCGGATTATTTTTACAAATTCAGCAGGAGTTTGGTTCCTTTGATAAGTATATCTGGGGTTTTACTGATAATCAGGTAATTAATAATGAATGGTATAGTTTAAGCCAGGTGCCAGCCACAACTGAATTATCCGATACGGTAGCTAAAGATTTAAAAAAACGTGGTTTTAAATTTGTTGGTTCAACTACAATCTATGCTCATTTACAGGCGATAGGAGTAGTTAATGACCATCTAGTTGATTGTTGGCAAAAGTAAAAAAACCGGAAAAGCTCCGGTTTTTTTATTATTGTGACATTTCAGGTTTAGCAATCTCATTATTCATGCTAAATTGATAATCTTTAAACACATGTTCTGCAGTTAAAATCTGATAACTACCATCAGCAAGCTTATTAGTAGTATCTTTGAGACGATAAACATAGTGACCACAAGTATAGCACTGGTATAATTGCATATGGGTACATAGACACGTTTTTTCAAATACTTCAAAAGTTTTTCCATCTATACTTGCTGCTTTTGCTTTTTCGTATGCTTCCACATATGAACACGTTCCATTTTCCAGCAAATACCCTAATGATTCACAATTTGGTTTCATTTTTCCGCCGATCGATGGCGAATAGCGTAACATACGCATAGGATAACCGGTTGGTGACGTTGTATTAACTTCCACATCATCTTCTTCAGCACGGAAATATTCCTGCTTGGCTTTATATGGCAATCCGCATTCTTCAGTAATAGTAAAACGGGTGGCTACCTGAACTGCACCGGCGCCATCAGCAAGAAATTTTGCTGCATCACTACCTGTAAATATTCCTCCAGCAGGAATTAATGGGATATCCAGATTCTGCTCCTTAAGGAAATTCAGTATCTCAATAAAAATATCCTGTAAATTGTACTGGTTCCAGTCATCAATCCCAAAACCAAGATGCCCGCCAGCTAAAGGGCCTTCTACTATAATATAATCCGGCATGCGGTTTGAGCGTTTTGCTCTTTGTAAAAATGGGCGCAATGCACGTACAGAAGATACAATAATGCCTAATTTAGCATCATGAAAGCGTTTGTTTTCCTGCATCATAGCAAAACTATTTAAGTGTAATCCCGCGCTTAGCGTAATACCATCAATTCCGTAATCCAGAGCTGAATTCAGACGCTCTTTAAGCGTGTCACGGTTATTATTCATGGTCAATTTTTCCATGATGTTAACAAAAACCAAACCGTTGCCATGCTTGGATTCCATAGTTTTTCCGATGTGCAGCCTTGTGGCTTCACGAATATCTATCATATTAAACTGAATCCTGCTTTTATCAGGGCTATTTAAGCTATCCCTAAATTGTTTGCGCTTATCAGAAACAAAAGTAGTATCAAATTTGCGATCTGAAACATCGGTGATCAAAGCGTCTGATATATGCCCGATTCCACCCAGTTTTGCTGCTGTTAAAGCTAATTCAGAAGTTGAAATATCAACCCCC
>Ga0206102_1000695_pt1 | contig 10229 bp, 10 predicted proteins | sample 1B1Ametagenome_FD_148645 | JGI IMG/M metagenome (GOLD analysis project Ga0206102, IMG submission 148645) | Enriched microbial communities from leaf-cutter ant dump, University of Wisconsin, Madison, United States - 1B1A | ecosystem: Environmental > Terrestrial > Nest > Insects nest > Nest dump... | reverse complement strand
CTGCGGCCCGGTGACCGAGGTTTCGCCAAATGCGACGCGCTCGCCATCCAGCGTGACCACCGCCGCCGGCGGCGCCAGGCCGATCCGCGCCAGCGCGAAGTCGCCGGCCGGACGCCAGCGCAGCACGTGCGCTGAGGCGATGTCGGCCAGTTCGTCCAGGCGGCCGTCGTCGTCGCGCCGGGGCGTGCCGTCCACGCGCCACCAATGGCCGTCGCGCTTTTCGTAGTGGGCGGTGGGTGCGCCGGCCAGGTCCAGCGCGATGCGCTGCACGGAGGCCGCGTCGCGCCCCAGCAAGGTGCCGGGCGCGGCGCGCGCGTCACGCTGCCATTGCCACCGCGCCGCACCGAGCAGGGCGGCGGTGATGGTCAGCACGATCAGGCGCTGGCGGCTGGCGCGGCGCATCGTCAACGCCGCCGGCGGCGCCACGCGATCAGGCCGCCGGCCAGCAACAAGGCCAGCGGCAGCAGCACCAGAAAGCCCACGCTGATCGCGTTCAGCTCGGCCTGCGAGATCTGCAGCAGGCGGTCGGGGGCGCCGCGCGGCGGCAGGTCCACCAGCTTGTCGTCGCCCAGCAGCCAGTCGAACAGGCGCTCGCCCAGCGCGCGGTTGCCGCCGTTGCCCAGGAAGGTGTTGGAGAGGAAATCGCCGTCGCCGATCACGGCGGCGCGCTGCTCGCTCTTGTCCGGGCTGGGCGACAGCCGGCTCAGCGCCAGGCCGAAATCCAGCGGCCCGCGCAGCTCGCCCGCGCTGGCGTCGAAGCGGATGTCCGACGGCGCGTCGTTGGCGATCGGCTGGAACTCGGTCCAGCTTTGCGGCCCCGAGCGCAGGAACGGCGCCACCGCCCAATCCGCTCCCGACGCCTGCGCCAGCGCCGAGACCTGCGGAAACAGCGTGGTGAGGGTGAGGCCGCGGGTGATCGCCTGCGGCGGGTAGTCGCCGCGCGTGATGATGCGCGGATCGTGCAGGCCCAGCGCCGTGCCGGCGCCGTCCACCAGCACGCCGGGCAGCACGCGCACGCCAAGCGCGCGGGCCAGCGGCTCCAGCCCCTGCGAATCGTTGGCCGGTTCGGTCAGCCACAGCAGGTTGCCGCCGCGGTCCAGGTAATCCAGCAGCGCCTGCACCGCGCCCGGCGGCAGCGCCAGCGAGGGGCTGGCCAGCACCACCAGGTCGGTGTGCTCGGGCACGGCGCTGACCTGGCTGAAGTTGAGCGGCACGGCGCGCATGCCACGGCTTTCCAGCTGGGCCATGAAGCTGCCCATGTCGGCGTTGGCCTGGCCGTCGGCGCGCCGCTCGCCGTCGCCGGTGACAAACGCCACCATGCGGTCGCTGCCGCGCACCAGCCGCTCCAGCGCGTTGGTGAGGCTGCGCTCGGACAATTCGTCCAGCCGCTGCTCGCGCTGGCCGTAGCGGATGATCAGCGCGCCATCCACCGTGATGCCCAGCTCGCGCATCGCCGCCGGATCCTGCTGCGGATCGACGAAACGCAGCGCCAGGTCGGGCTTGACCTGCTGGTAGCGCTCCAGGAAACCGGCCACCGTCTGGCGCAGGTTGCCCTGCGGGCTGGCGTAGCTGGTGATCTCCACCGGGCCGTCCAGCCGCGCCAGCACCGCGCGGCTGGGCGCCGACAGGCTGGCGCGGCCGCCGGCGGTCCAGTCGGCCACCCAGGCGAAGCGCGTGCCGAGGTAGCCCAGCGCAAGGGCGGCCAGCACCAGCGCCAGCGTGAACAGCCAGCCGTCGAGGCGTCGCAGCACGGCGCGCATCAGCCGCGCTCCCGTTCGCTGTCGAGCCGGAGTGCGGCCAGCACCAGCGCCAGCGCGATCAGCAGCACGAACCAGAGCACATCGGCGCTGGACACCAGACCGCGCAGCAGCGCCTGCTCGTGCGTGCTCATCGCCAGCGCGATCAGCAGCACGAACCAGAGCACATCGGCGCTGGACACCAGACCGCGCAGCAGCGCCTGCTCGTGCGTGCTCATCGCCAGCGCGTTCAGCGCGCCGCCGTCGATGCCGGCCATCTGCGCGCCCAGGTTGACGCTCCACAGCGCCAGCGCGATCACCAGCGCCGCCGCCGCCGCGATGGCCGGATGCGAGGCGAAGGCGGAGCAGGCCAGGCCCAGCGCCGCCAGCGCCGAGAGCATCAGCGCCAGCCCCAGCGTGGCGGCGGCCAGCTTGCCGCCATCGAGGTCGGTGGCGTGCGCCAGCACCAGCGGCATGGCCAGCGTCAGCGCCAGCCATGGCGCCAGCCACGCCAGCAGCGCGATGTACTTGCCCAGCACGATGCGCCAGGCGGGCAGGCCGGTGGCCAGCAGCAGCGGCAAGGTGCCGTTGCGCCGCTCGCCCGCCAGCGTGGACATGCTCAGCAGCGGCACCACCAGAAACGCCAGTTGCGCCAGTTGCGCCAGCAGCGGCACCGCCACCAGGTCGGTAAAGCCCGGTCCGTCCGGTTGCGCCGCGCGCTGCACCTGGCCGGCCAGGAAACCGCCCAGCAGCAAGGTAAAGCCCCACGCCAGCCACGCCAGGGTCAGCGCGGCCAGCACCCAGGCCAGCGGCCGCACCGCCAGCCGCCGGCATTCCAGTCGTGCCACCGCCCAGGTGCCGCTCATGCGGCGCGCGCCGGGGTGGTGGCGCCGGTCATGGCGATGCCGAAAAACGTGCGTTCCAGGGCGGCGTGGTCGTCGGCGCTGACGCGGCCCTCGTGGCGCAGGCGGCCGTCGTGCAGGATCGCCACGCGGTCGCACACCGCCGCCACCTCGGCCAGCAGGTGGGTGGACAGGATCACCGCCGTGCCGGCGGCGGCCTCCTCGCGGATCAGGGCACGCACCGCCGCCACCTGCACCGGGTCCAGCGCATTGGCCGGCTCGTCCAGCACCAGCAGGGCGGGGCGATGCAGCAGCGCGCAGGCCAGGCCCAGCCGCTGGCGCTGGCCCTGCGACAGCACGCCGGCCAGGCGGCGGGCCAGGGGCTGCAAGTCCAGCCGCTGCAGCACGCGCTCGCGCGCGTCGCGCAGGGCGGTGCCACGCAGGCCGCGCAGGCGGCCGTGGGCATCGAGGTGTTCGGCCACGCTCAGCTCGGCCCATGCCGGCGCGCGTTCGGGCAGCCAGCCGACGCGCTGGCGCACCAGCGCCGGGTGCTCCAGCACATCGCGCCCGTCCAGGTGCAGGCTGCCGCTGTCCGGTCGCAAGGCGCCGGCGATCATCGACAGCGTGGTCGACTTGCCCGCGCCGTTCACACCCAACAGGCCCAGCACCTCGCCGGCGCGCAGCGCCAGGCTGAGGTCTTGCACGGCGTCCCGCCCGGCGCGGCGGCGGCCGAGCCGTTCCAGTTGCAGGAGCGGCGGTGAGGCGGGGCTGGTCGTGGTCATTGCGTGATTGTCACGGCGCCCCCACTGTCAGGCAACCGGCATGCTGGCGTAACCGCAGATTAGCGTTCGCCGCTTGACGGCCTGCTACCATCGTGATCCACACGCGCGGCACGCCCGCGCGCGACAGCCCCCCACTTGCGGTGTCTTCCATGCTCGACGCGGTACTCGATTTCCTCAACGACGGCCTCACCGGCGCAAGCTGGGTGCAGATGCTGGTCTACCTGCTGGTGATGACCCAGCTCACCATCTTCACGGTGACGCTGTACCTGCATCGCAGCCAGACCCATCGCGGCGTGGATTTCCACCCGGCGCTGGCGCACTTCTTCCGCTTCTGGGGCTGGCTCACCACCGGCATGGTCACCCGCGAGTGGGTGGCGGTGCACCGCAAGCATCACGCCAAGGTGGAAACCGCCGAGGACCCGCACAGCCCGATGATCTTCGGCATCAAGAAGGTGTTCTGGGACGGCGTGTCGCTGTACCGCGACGCCTGCGAATCGAAGGCCGACATGGAGCAGTACGGCCGCGGCACGCCCAACGACTGGGTGGAAAACAAGCTCTACGGCGCGCACCCGTACTGGGGGCCGGCGCTGATGCTGCTGATCAACCTGGCGCTGTTCGGCGTGATCGGCGCGGCGCTCTGGGCGGTGCAGATGATCTGGATCCCGTTCTGGGCCGCCGGCTTCGTCAACGGCATCGGCCACTGGGCCGGCTACCGCAACTTCGAGAGCGCCGACACCGCGCGCAACCTGATCCCGTGGGGTTTCTGGATCGGCGGCGAAGAGCTGCACAACAACCACCACGCCTTCCCCAGCTCGGCCAAGTTCGCGCTGCGCAAGTGGGAGTTCGACATCGGCTGGGCGGCGATCTGCGGCCTGCGCGCCGTGGGCCTGGCCAAGGTGCTGCGCGTGGCGCCGTCGCTGGACGTGCGTCCCAACGTGCGCCTGCCCGACGCCGACACGCTCAAGGCCGTGCTGACCCACCGCTTCGAGGCCATGACCGACTACTACCGCGGCGTCATCGTGCCCACCCTGCGCGAGGAAGCCGCCCATGCCGGCGACAACCTCAAGGCCGTGCCGCGCCGCCTGCGCCGCGCCCTGGCCGACGGCGGCCGCTGGCTCGACCACGACGGCAGCGCCAAGCTGCAGGCCGTGCTGGCCCGCCGGCCCACCCTGCAGACCGTCTGCGACTTCCGCAGCCGCCTGGCGGCCTTGATGGAGCAGCGCGGCGCCGAACAGGCGCTCAAGGGCCTGCAGCAATGGATCCACGAGGCCGAGGAAAGCGGCATTCGCGCGCTGCAGGACTTCGCCCAGCGGTTGAAGGGGTATACGGTCGCCAATGCTGCCTGAGATTTGTGGAAACTGCTGTCTACGCAAAACCCGCCGTTCGGCGGGTTTTGTTTTTTGGTCATGGCCGTCAGCGCGATCCGCCTCGCGGTCGGAGATTGGTGTTGACCCCACTGAGCAAGCGCCGCACACGCGCGATCGAGTACTGCGTTTCCTCTGCCAGGTCGCGGATCGAGGAGCCGGCTTCGTATTTCAGCTTGAGCTGTTCGCCCAGTTCGTCGGCCTTCTCATAGGAGAGACGGGCATGGGCGGGCAGCTCGGGAATGGCGATGGGGCCCCCACTGTAGCCTTTGTACTGATGTCCGCGGGGCTGAACATCGGATGCCGCTTCGGCTCCCCAGCAAACCCAATTGGGCTGCGGGTATCGCGCGAACATTTCCAGATAAGGCCCCGGAGAACAGCGCTCGATGAACTCGTACTGCTCGTCGGGCTTCCGCGAGTGCTCGCGTTTTCTGGTTTCGATCATGTTGACCTGGCTGCGAGCAGGCGCAAGGGTCCGCATCGACCCGCGGACGCCGAACAGCAGAAGCTCGGTCACATTCCGGAAGTAGAACCCCACTCCGCGGCCATCTGGCCCGCCGTCTTTGCGTCGTTTGGCCCAAACCACATTAGATACGTATCGGAACCCCCACGCCTTCATGACGGCCATGCCTTCAGGGAGTAGCGCGTTGGGAACCCATAGGTACAAGTGGGCGTTGCGTGCCGTCACCGAGGCAACCGGCAGTTTGAGAATGGAGTCGAGATCCATGGTGGAGTAGCGATCCAAACGGCGATGCTCGGGAGCGACCTTGCCGGTTCGATTGGTAAATCGCCACGGCGGGTCCGCCAGAATCGTGCTCCATCCTCCATATGTTTCCGGAAGCGCGGTGCTGTGTTGCTGTATCTCTAGTGGGCGAGCCAATGCAGTCTCCGAAAAAAAAGGATCTTCAGAGCGAGACTCTAATGGATCTTGGCGGAAAAGTCCCGTTTGCTCTACTGCTTGGAACGGTTCTGCAGCCCAGTTGTGATGCTTCCCACCAAAGTGGTGCGTAAGACTGTCTCAGTCGATCGCATAGGGCTTTCCGTTCCACGTGGCCGGCGTGGCGGCAACGATCAGTAATGGGCAGGTTCCCATGACGCCGCGTCGAATCCTCAAGGCGGCCTTGTCCAGATTGGTCGTGGTTGAGGTGCCAAGGTCAATGGGAAGTTTTGGATTTCGTTGCTTCGCTGGAAGCGTCTGTTGATGGTCGCTCCAAAGCTTGGTCGCGAGCTCCTTCAGCCCCACGCGATCCTGAGTGATAAGGACCGCGGCCGAAATCACCCCCGCCTCGTGCCACGCCCGGTAGGCGGACAAGTCGCGATCTAGGTTGCCGTCTTTTGCGTTCCATTCCACGTCGAGAGCGACCCTGCCCTTGAAGTTGTCGACCAGATAGCCCTCCTGCTCTACCGGTGGCAGTCGCTCCACGACCTCGCCCGCGCGCGAGACCAAGATGCCCTGTGTTGAAAGGTCTACGCGAATTTCCCGCCAGCCGCGCTGGGAAAACATGTCGTCAATCTGGCGGGCGATATCCCCGCGATTTCCACCCTTCTTGAGCCAGTGCGTGGGATCCAGAGAGAACGTGGCCAGAACATCCGTGATGTCCTTCCATTCGGCGGGACAGACTGAGCGCAGTACGGCAGAGGCGGAGCTAGTTTCGAGAAAGGTCCAGCGTGCGCGGATGGCGGGCTTCAGCACAACAGGATCGTCGTAGGTTTTTGTCTCGAACATACCGGCGAGTATATGGGGTGGCGAGGTAGTGCGCATTCCCGGGCGGATGCGGACAAAGAAAAACCCGCCACAGGGGCGGGTTTTGAGTGCTTTACTGGATCCCTGCTTTCGCAGGGATGACGTCGTGGCAAAGGCATTCGCGCGATGCGCGAATGCGCCACGACGTCACTTGATCTTGCCTTCCTTGTAGATCACGTGCTTGCGCACGACCGGATCGTACTTCTTGAACTCGAACTTTTCCGGCGTGTTCTTCTTGTTCTTCTTGGTGGTGTAGAAGTGGCCGGTGCCGGCCGAGGAGATCATGCGGATCTTGTCTTGGGTCTTGCTTGCCATGGTTTGCTCCTCAGACCTTCTCGCCGCGGGCGCGCATTTCGGCAATCACGGCTTCGATGCCATTCTTGTCGATCGTGCGCAGCGCATGGTTGGAAACGCGCAGTTTGATCCAGCGATTCTCGCCGGGTACCCAGAAGCGACGCTCGTGCAGGTTGGGCAACCAGCGGCGACGGGTCTTGTTGTTGGCGTGCGAGACGTTGTTGCCGCTCTGCACACCCTTTCCGGTGACTTGACATACACGGGCCATGACGACCTCCGTTGAATGGCTTTTCGAAGCCTGGTTTGCCGCCCGTTGGCCAGGGCAGCATCGGCCCAGCGGCGCCTGGGCGCCCCGCGATGCTGGAGGTGGTGCTGTCGCGTGTCGTGAATCCGCATCGCGTGGCGGATGGCCCAAGGCGTCAGGTCGACATGGCGAGCCGCGTATTCTCCCAGAAAAACGGGGCGGTGCGCAATCACCGGCAAGGCGGGCGCGTGCGCCGGTAGGGGATGTATGGAACAATCAGCCCCTTTGATTCGACGCTAGTGCGTCCCAAGGGAAATCCGATGGCAGAAGTAGTCAACAACGGCCAGGCCAATGGCCAGGCCAGCCAGCCTCAACTGATGTTGCAGAAGATCTACGTGAAGGATGTCTCGTTCGAGGCTCCCAACGCGCCGCAGATCTTCCACGCCATGGGCGAGAACGACCAGTTGCAGCCGCAGATCCAGCTCAACGTGGGCCAGAAGGCCACCGACCTGGGCAACGACCTGTACGAAGTGGCGCTCAGCCTCACCCTGACCTGCACCCTGGGCGAGCGCACCGCGTACCTGGCCGAAGTGGAGCAGGCCGGCCTGTTCGGTATTGCCGGTTTCAGCGAGGCGGAGCATGCGGGCATCATCGGCAGCTACTGCCCGAACCTGCTGTTCCCGTACGCACGCCAGGTGATCTCGTCGCTGGTGCTGGAGGGCGGCTTCCCGCCGTTCCTGTTGCAGCCGATCAATTTCGATGCGCTCTACAGCGAGCAGATGCGCCGCCTGCAGAGCAGTGGTGGCGAGGCCCCGACCACGCTCAACAGCTGAGTCGAAGATGGCTGATCTCCCGACCATGGTCGTGCTCGGTGCCGGCTCCTGGGGCACCGCGCTGGCCGCGCTGAGCGCGCGCAACGGCGTGCCCACCCGCCTGTGGGGGCGCGATGCCACCGCGCTGGCGGCGATCGCGCGGACCCATCGCAACCAGCGCTACCTGCCGGACGTGGATCTGCCACCGGAGCTGCACTGCGAAAGCGACCTGGCCACCGCCCTGCGGGGCGCGGACATCGTGCTGATCGCGGTACCCAGCCATGCCTTCGCCGAGATGCTGGCGGAACTGGCGCCATTGCTGGATGCGGGCAGCGCCATCGCCTGGGCCACCAAGGGTTTCGAGCCCGGTACCGGCCGCTTCCTGCATGAACTGGTGGCCGAACAGTTGCCGGGCCGCGCCACCGCGGTGGTCACCGGCCCGTCGTTCGCGCGCGAAGTGGCCGCCGGCCTGCCCAGCGCCGTCACCGTGCATTCGGAAAACGAGGATTTCGCGCGACAGCTGGCCTGCCTGCTGCACGCGCCGAACCTGCGTGCGTATTCCGGCAGCGACGTGCTTGGTGGCGAACTCGGTGGCGCCATGAAGAACGTGCTGGCCGTGGCCACCGGCATCGCCGACGGCATGGAGCTGGGCCTGAACGCCCGCGCCGGGCTGATCACCCGCGGCATGAATGAAATGCTGCGTCTGGGCATGGCACTGGGAGCGCGACCGGAAACGCTGATCGGCCTGTCCGGTCTGGGCGACCTGGTGCTGACCTGCACCGGCGACCTGTCGCGCAACCGCCGGCTGGGTCTTGCGCTGGGCCGCGGCGTGGCGATCGACGAGGCCCTGCGCCAGATCGGCCAGGTGGTGGAAAGCATCCTCACCGCTGACGAGGTGAACCGCCTGGCGCTCAAGCACGGGCTGGACCTCCCCATCAGTGCCGCCGTGCACGCCGTGCTGCACGGCGAGGCCACTCCGGTGGATGCGTTGCGCCGGTTGATGGCGCGGGAGCAGAAGGCGGAATATCCGCCAGGCCTGTTCCGTCCCCGCTGATCGCGAACCCGGCCGGCCGGCCACGTCAGCGCGAAAACGGGTGCGACACCAGCACCGCCGGGCCTGCTGCCGGTGTCCGGCGCGTGTGCCGCCAACGTGCGGCGCGCCTGCTAAGCTCAACGTTTTGCTTGTCGCCATGGACCGCATGCGCATGCAGCAACCGGACGGGAAACAGCGCGCTGTCGGCGCGTCAGCCAACGCTGACGACGCGCTTGCGTTGGCGTGGCGACGGCTGCTGGCCAAGCCGCGCGCGGCCGTGGCGGACGAGCCGGCCGTGCTCGGTTTTTTCCTGGACGTCATCCCGCAGGACACCGCCTCGTTCGCCTGCCTGGATGCCGCGCCGGTGCTGCTCACCGTGGCCGAACACGGCCGCTACACGCGCCCGGTGCCGCTGGACAGCCGCCACCTGGTGCAGGTGACCCTGGCGCCGCACGAGCAGCGTCTGGCCGCCACCGTGCTGGGCCTGCCGCAGAGCGTACGCAAGGGGCGCAGCTATGCGCGGCTGAGCGGCCACGTGGGCGACACCCTGCTGGCGGAGATGCTGGATACCGCGCCCTGTTTCCTGGGCGGCCTGGGCGGCCTGCGGCTGTCGCGCAGCCGGCCGCATCCGCTCAACTGGCATTGGTCGATGGCGCCCGACGGCAGCCAGCGCCTGCTGCCGTTGCTGCCCAACAGCCAGCGCCTGCTGCGCGTCGATGCGTTGTGGTACCTCGATGCGGAACACGCGGCGCTGGGTTTGCTGGATGCCGCAGCCGAGGAAACCCGCTGGCTGGAATTGCCGCCGCTGAAACCCGAGGACAGCCCCCGCCTGCGCGACCTGCTGCCGGCCAGCCGGCTGGCCACGCGGCTGCCGCCGCCGCAGGTGTTCGGCGACATGCGCCGCTCCGAACTGGCGCCCAAACCCGTATTGACCCTGCACGCGTTGACCCGCCACGCGCGCCTGGCCGCCGGCACGCCGCCGCTGGCGTACGCGCGGCTGGCCTTCGACTACGCCGGCGAGCGCCTGCCCGGCCGCGGTGGCGAGCCGCTGGTGCGGCGCGTGCGTGACGGCCAGCTGGTGGAGATCACCCGCCGCCGTGCCGAAGAGCTCTCCGCCATGGAACAGCTCGAACGCGCGGGCCTCACGCCCGGCGTGGATACCGAAGGCCTGCCCTGGGACGTGGCCGAAACCCTGCCCGAGGACGCCTGGCTGTTTCCCGGCACCGGCCATGCCGGCGCGCTGGAGGTGAACACGCCGGCACGCTGGCTGGCGCTGCGCCCGCGCCTGGAGGGCGAGAATTTCCAGCTGGAATACGCGCCCAGCTTTCCGTTCGAGGTGCTGGAAGGCCCGGTGCGCTGGTACGGCCAGGCGGTGGAG
>Ga0206102_1000694_pt1 | contig 10231 bp, 5 predicted proteins | sample 1B1Ametagenome_FD_148645 | JGI IMG/M metagenome (GOLD analysis project Ga0206102, IMG submission 148645) | Enriched microbial communities from leaf-cutter ant dump, University of Wisconsin, Madison, United States - 1B1A | ecosystem: Environmental > Terrestrial > Nest > Insects nest > Nest dump... | reverse complement strand
CAGGCAGGCCTTGCCGAAGCCCATCTGGCTGCCGTCCGGCCTTTTCAACAAGGCGTTGCTGATCGCGGCATACGCCAGGAACACGACGACGAGCGTCACCAGCGACGCGAGTCCGCCCATGCCAAGCGCCATGCGCACCAGCCAGCTCACGATGAAGGCTGCGATGAACTGGACGATGACCGTGCCGACCGAGATCGGGAATTTCGGCGTGAAACCCGCCCCCACACGCGCAGCCAACATCAGGATGCCGGCACCGATGGCGATGCCGACGACAAGGAAAATGATCAGATAAAGGATTCCGGTAAACATGTATTCTCCCCAAGCAGATTGTCATGGATGGTTGAATGACAGCACGCGCCTCCTGCGCAATGTCCTTCCAGGCATCCTTGCTGGCTATCCTCCTGTAAAACGCAAAACGGCGATGAAAACGAACGCTGATCCGGCTGAAACCGCCTCTGCTCAGGCCATGCCGTGCTCGCGTGGACGCAACAGCCAGCGGCACAGTGCCGGCAGGAACACGATTGCGGCGACCATGTTGACCACGAACATGAAGGTGAGCAGCACGCCCATGTCAGCCTGGAATTTCAGGTCCGAGAAGATCCACAGACCGACGCCGACCGCGAGCGTCAGCGCGGTGTAGAAGACGGCGATCCCGGTGGTCTTGAGCGCGCTGAAATACGATTCGGTCAGCGGCGTGCCCTGGCGCATGGCCTCGCGCATGCGCGCGAAGATGTAGATTGCGTAGTCCACGCCGACACCGACACCAAGCGCCAGCACCGTCAACGTGTTGACCTTTTTGCCGATGTCCATTTCCACCATGAGCGAATGCCCAAGCTCGGTGACGAGAACCAGCGGCAGGACGATGCACAGTGCCGCCAGCGGGTTGCGGAAACTGAGCAGGCACATCACGAACACGGCGGCGTAGAGCAGGTACAGCATGGTATGGTCGACGGCGCGCACCTCGTCGTTGATCGCCGCCATGACGCCGACGTTTCCGGTTGCCAGGCGCAGATTGACGCGATCGCTGACGAAAACCTTTCCCTGCGCCTGGGCGTCGTTGTACTGGTCGGTCAACTGCTTGCGCAGATTCACGTCGGCTCCGGCGAATGCATGATTGTCGGCGCGGAATTTCTTGACCGCCGCGATCACCGTGTCGATGGTGGTGGCACGATGGTCGGTGAGGAACATCATCACCGGCATCGCGCTGCAATCCTCGTTGAGCAGACCCGAGTCGGTCTCGAAGCCCTGCGTGTCCTGGCGCAACGCGCCGTTGTCGCGGGGCAGGGTACGCCAGCGGATATTGCCCTCGTTCCAGCCGGCATTGACGATTTCGGCAGCCATCGGCAGCGTGATCACCTGGGCCACGCCCGGAACGTTGCGCATGACCCAGGCAAAGCGATTGATCGTTTCCATGACCGGGTAGCTGGTGGTGCAGGCGTTGGGCGCATCCTCGACGATGACGTTGAGCATGTCCACACCGAGCGCGAACTTGTCGCTGATGAGGGTCGAATCGCGGTTGTAGCGGGCGTCTGGACGCAATTCCGCCACGCCTTTTTGCGCATCGCCGATCATGACGCGACTGCCGTAATGCGCGGCCGCGAACCACATGCCGAGGCCGATCAGGATGACGACGGCAGCCGGTACCGGTCGGCTGAGCCTGGCGAGTATGGTCCACAGCTTGTCGAACTGGGTGAGCTGGCGCAGGCGCCAGTTGCGCTTGCCGTCGAGGTTGCGCAGCGAGCAGTACGACAGCAGCACCGGCAGCAGGATGAGGTCGGTCAGGATTGTCAGCGCGACGCCGACGGTGGCGGTGACGGCCAGCTCGAAGATGATGCGCACCGGAATGATGAGGATGGTGGCGAAGCCGATGCAGCCGGCGATCAGCGCGACAGCGCCGGGCACCAGCAGCATGCGGAAGGCGAGGCGCGCGGCGGTTTGCGGATCCACGCCCTGGCGTGCGCGCAACTCCTCGACGGAGCCGTCCTCGAGGCCACCGAAGAACAGTTCGCCGCGAAAGCGGTTGATCATCTGTTCGCCGTGACTGACCGCGATGGCGAAGATCAGGAACGGCGTGAGCATGTTCATCGGATCGATGCCGAAGCCGAGCAGGCGCAAGGCGCCGAGCATCCAGACCACGGCAATCAGGGCGCACGCCACGGTGAGCGATGCCAGCTTGGTGGATGCGGAATAGGCGAACAGCAGGCACCAGGTGAATGCAATCGTGATGAAAAAGAACCAGATGACCGACTTGGCGCCGTCGCTGATGTCGCCGACCATCTTGGCGAAGCCGATGATCGCGATCGTGGTATCGGCGTTTTCGTATCGGTGCCGGATCGCCTCCAGCTGCGCGTTGACCTTGTCGTAGTCGATCTTCACGCCGTGCGCCGGATCCTCCGGCACCAGATCGACCCAGACCATTGCGCCGGAGAAATCCTTGGCGACGAGGCGGCCGACGATGCCGGCCTTCTCGATGTTGGCCTTGATCGTGGCGAACTGTTCCGCGCTGGGCTGGAATCCGGGCAGGTCAGGGGTGAATGAATCCGGGATCACGTTGCCGCCGGCGAAGCCGTCTTCGACCACTTCGACGAAGCGCACGTTCGGGGTGAAGATCGAACTGATCCGCGACGGATCGGCGTGGTCGATCTTGGACGCATCGATCGTGACTTTCTGCATCGTCTGGAAGAACGGCAGGTTGAACATGTTGCCGTGCTTGTCCATCACCGCGATCAATATGCGGTTGGCACCGCCGAACTGCTTCTCGTAGTCGAGAAACGTTTTCATGTATTCGTGCTTGAGCGGGATCTGCTTCTTGAAGCCGGCGTCGACTTTCAGCTGCGAGGCGAAGAACGCCATCGCCACGGTGATCGCTGCGAAGATCAGCAGGACGATGCCGCGGTGGCCGAAAATCAGGCGTTCGGCGAAACGCTGAAAAGCGTTCGGCTGGGCATAAGGATTGATGGAACCGGCCACGATTCGCCCCCTGGTTACTGCGGTTGATAGGTGCTGACGCCATGCTCGCCGACGATCAGCCATTCACCGCCGTCGCCGAGCGGCAAGACTTCGGCGATGGTGCCGGCCGATTGGTCGGTGTGGCTTCGCAACGGCTGCCCGGTCCCGGCACGCGTGAGCACGATGCCGTTGGCGCCGACGATGACGGCGCTGTCGCCGGGCAGGGCTGCGCCACCCATCAGGCTCAGTTCGGTGCCTGTTTCAAGCTTGCTCCAGTGGTCGCCCAGATCGGTCGATTCGTACACATGTCCGCGCAAGCCGAATGCAATCACGTGATCGGCCTCGAAGCCGATCACGCCGAACATGGAGCCGTCATAAGGCAACTGCAGGCGTTGCCAGGTCGCGCCGGAGTCGCGCGAGCGGAATGCCGCGCCGCGCTCGCCGACAATGAACAACGCACCGCTGCCGGTCCGCGCAATGGCGTTCAGGTGCGGCGTCGGCTCCTGGCCGATTTGCAACTGGTTCTGGTCGAAGGTCCACTGGCCCTTGTCGTCCTTCCCCTTGGCATCGTCCGACGGTGAAGCTGCGGCATCGTCCACGGCGTCGTCGGCATCGTCCTTGGGGCGTGGCGCCACCGTCATGGGCAGCCAGTGTTCGCCGCCGTCTTCGGTGCGCAGGGCAAGGCTGTACGCGCCAACCGCGATGCCGTGCTGGGCATCGGTAAACAACACGTCCAGCAAAGGCGCGCCCTGACTTGGGTCGCTTGGCGCGTCATCGCTCGGCGCGCGCCACGGGTCCTTGCGTTGCATCTGCCAATGCACGCCATTGTCGGCGCTGTGCACGATCACGCCGTCATGCCCCACCGCCCAGATGTCCGATCCCACGGCGGTCACGGCAATCAGGGTCGTGCGCGTGGGCACCTGTGCTTGCTGCCAGGTCTTGCCGTCGGCGGACAGCAGGATATCGCCATGCGCGCCCACCGCGACGTAGCCATTGGGCGTGCGCGCCAGGCCCAGCAGCAGCGATTGCGCCGCCAGCGGCATGATTTGCGCGGGACTGTCCACGGGATCTGGCCAGGCACTCGCGTCGGCGGCCTGCGCGGGCACGGCCAGCACGCAAGCGACCAGCGCCACTGCGCGCGGCCAGCAAGACCATCGGGATCGTTTCATCACCCTGCCCCCCGAATCCTTCGTTGGCCCTACGTTACTCCAAAAGCACATCGGCCGCCCAGTGGGCGGCCGATGTTTTCATCCGGAGCCGAGATCGATTACTGGATGCCGCGCGTACGCAACGCCTGGGGCGAGAACGTGTCCGGGGTCGCGGGATACGAGAAGTTGTACTCGGACTCCTGGTTGTCCAGACCCTGCACGAGATAGCGTCCCTGCTTGAGGTCGTAGGAAATCTCGAGCGTCGACCAGAACACCGGAACTTCGTAGTAGTTCACGCTCGGTGCTTCGGCGTAACGCCACAGTTTGCCCTGGCTGTCGTAGTGATCGATTTCCAGAATCTGCCAGCTGTCCTCGTCGAGGTAGAACGTGCGCTTGGGATTGATATGACGCTGACCGGGTTTCAGGTCCGCTTCGACGATCCACACCCGATGCAGTTCGTAGCGCAGCAGGTCGGGATTGATGAAGTGTGGCTGGATCAGATCCTTGACCTGGGTCTTGTCGCTGTGGGCCTTGTAGGAATTGTATGGAACGTACATTTCCTTCTTGCCGATCAGCTTCCAGTTGTACTTGTTCAACGCGCCGTTGAACATGTCGGTCATGTCGTTGGTGCGCAGACCGTCGGAGGCCGTGCCCGGATTGTCGTAGGCCACGTTCGGCGCGCGCCGCACGCGGCGCTGGCCGGGGTTGTAGATCCATGCCATGCGCGGCTCTTTCTTCGAATCCAGCGTTTCGTGCACGAGCAGCACCTGGCCGGCCAGGCGCGGCGGAGCGACCACGTCTTCGAGGAAGTAGAGCAGGATGTTGTTGATGTCCTTGAGCGTGTTGCCGGGCTTGAAGTACAGGCCCAGACCGAATTCGTGGAAGCGGATCAGCGTGTAATTGCCCGACGATGTCGGCATGGCCTGGTCGTTCCAGCGCTCGAAGCTCACGCCCTTGAACTTGAGTTTGTGGTTCCAGATCGCTTCCATGCCGGCTTTCTGCGGATCCTTGTCCAGGATCGGGAACGGAAAGCCCTCGGCGACGTCGGCCACGCCTTCGCCGTCATCCACGAGTTGCCCGGTTGCCGCGTTCTTGATCGTCATCTCGTACGTGCGTTGCGGAAAGCTCGCGCTGCGGCGCGTCGGGTAGACCACCATGCGCCAATCCGGGTACTTCGCGAACATGGCCTGCTGGCCGGCCGACAGTTTGTCGGCGTAATCCTTGTAGTTCTTCGCGGTGATCGTGAACTGCGGCTTGTCGTCGGGAAATGGGTCGGGATGGTGCATGCCGACCTTGTAGCCGGCTGGCGGCGCCGTGATGCCGCCGGCCCAGGCCGGAATCGTGCCATCCTGATTCGCGGCACGTTCGGCGCCGACCGGAGTGAGTTCGGTGCCGGTCAGGCCAAGCTTTGCGATATCGCCGGATGGCGCCTTGGCTTGTGCGCCGACGGCAAATACTGCGCTGGCCACGAGGGCGGCAAGCTTGCAGTGCTGGATACGGTTCATTTCAAATCTCCCGTCGATGCGTCAGAACGAATACTTGGCCGTGAACTGCACGAAGTCACGGTCCCGAATCAGGTTTAGATCACCGGCGCCGAAGAAGTTGGTGTAGCCGAGATCGAATACCCAGCGGTCCAGGTAGCTCACCTCGGTGCCGAGCGTGACCGCCTTGCGGCCGCGAATGAAGTTGCCGCCAGGCCCGGGCGTAATGCCGCTGACATCCTGACTGAACGCAATGCGCGGCAGCAGATTGATCGGCCAGCCGAACGCATTCGGATATTCGGCACGTGCGGCGAGGCGGTAGCCCCACGAGAAGCGGGTAGGGAACCCGTTGACCTGCGTGATCGGATTGCGCAGGGCGCCGCCGAGGACGTCCGGGCCACCGCCGGTATCGGTACCATCACCCTGGAAACGCAGGTCGTTGGGCAGATCCCATGCCTCGTCGAAACCCACTTCGCCGATCAGCACGATCTGGTCGGCCCTGAACGGGTTGTTGGGGCCGAATACCTTGGTTGCGGTCAACTGCAACTGGGTGAACTTCTGCCGATCCCAGCCACGAATCAGCTGGCCCGGAGCGTAATCGCCCAATTGGCTGACAAAGCGCATTCCCGGTTGCGGAATCAATCCGTTGAGCGGCGTCAGGCCGGCGAACAGCACTTCCACGTCGTCGATCTGCAGTGGCAGATTCGGCCGGTAGGTCAACTCGCCCTGCAGTGCGATGCCGGTGGATTCGAGCATGGTGTTGAAGCTAACCCCGAACAGGTGGATGTCCTTGGGATATTCGACGAAGTAGCTGCCGGCGACCGGCGACACGCCGGATGGCGGCGCGGTCACGGCATAGCCGCTGACCAGCGGCAGTTTGCTGTGGTAGTTGATCGCGTAGAAGCCGAACTCGGTGTTGTTGAGCCAGTCGGCAAAGTAGCGCAAGGCGAAGCCGTACTGGCCACTTTCGCTCGGATACTGGTCGCGACCGCGCGGGAATGATGCCGCGCAACCAGCCTGCACGAGCGCCGGCGGCAGGCCGGTGTCGCTGTTTTGATAGTTGCCACCAAAGCACACGTCGTTGTAGCGGTCGGGGTTGATGACCGGTTGCGGCGCGGTGCCGAAGTTGAGCATCACATAGCGGCCACCGAGGGTGGCGAAATCGTTGGTCCCGAAAAAGCTGCCGGCCGGATCGGGGTCGGTTTGCTGGTATTCGAACTGGTAATACGCTTCGGCCGAGAGGTTGTCGTTGAAGTTGAACGAACCCCACAACATGTTGATCGGCACGAATGCCTGCTTCAATTCGGCGCCGGCGACGCGCAGCTTGGACACGTCCACCGGATTGATCGCGCTGGACACACCGCCCTGGATGAACGTGCTCTCGCCCCAGCTCACGACCTGACGACCGAGGCGAACCGTGCCCGTGTGGCCATTGGTGTTGAACGTGTGCCAAAGGAAGAAGTCGAGGAACTTGACGTCCTTGCCGAGCTTCTTGTCCGAATCATCGGACAGATTGTCGCGATCCTCGTTCTCGTTGTCGTAGAACGCGTAGCCGCGCACGAACGCACCCCAATTGTCGCCATACTTGAGGTCGAGTTCGATGTTGGCGCTGACCGCGTTCGAGATCGGCGTCCAGCGATCGTAGGCGAGGTCGCCGTCGTCGCCGTTCACCGACCAGCGGCCGGGAGCGGTGCGTTGCTGCGCATTCGGCAGGGTGCTCACCAGCGGATTGAAATATGCCTTGCCGATGAGTCCCTTGTCGACATCCTGGGTACGGTAGGAAACGCCGTAGGTCAGAGTCGTGTTGACGGTGCCATGCAGGCCGTCGGCATCGCCGAATTCGATGGCATGCGCGGACTGGGTCGCCATGCCGGCGAGCGCCAGGCAGATCGCGATGGCGAGTCCGCGCGGCAGCGGGCGCACAGTGTGGGTGTGTTGGGTGGTCATGATGATGGTCCCTTGGCCGATTACTGCGTGCGGATGACGGAAGGATTGCTGATCAGCACCGCCTGACCGCCGGAGGCGATCATGCTGGCCATCTCGCCCTGCATTTCGGCGGTGACCGCAGGTGCGGAAGTTGGATCCAGCAGCGAGCCGTGCACACCCTGGGTGAAGCGCACCACGCCGCGAATGCTGGCGGCTTGCGTGGTCTGGGTGAACGTGGACAGTCCGAGTGCCGCGATCAGCGGATCGGTGCCCGACAGCGGTGCGGACGGCGCGTTGTTCGGGATCACCTGATCGGGCAGATGGGTCGCATCGCCGACGACTTCCTGCGCGAGGATCGCCTTGCCGGCGGTCGCGAAGGCGAAATTGATCGAGTCGCCGGAGTCGACGACCGTCTGCGCCGCGCCGAGGAAGGAATCGTAGTCCGGGGTGCCGGGTGTCAGACCGGCCTGCGCCAGACCCGCGTTGATGACCGGGCCGAACGTTGTCGATGCGGCCAGCAGGCCGGCGACGCCGCCACCGGGCACGTTGAGCACGCCGACATTCACGTGCGGATCAATGGCCAGGAATGCGGTGCCGATGATCGAGCCCAGCGACTGACCGACGAACTCGATGCGCGAACCGTCGAAGGCCTTGCTTGCGCCGTCCAGGCTCATGTCGGGAATCGCGCGCGTCAGCGTCATCAGGTCGGCGCTCGCCTGGCGCAGGTTGTCGCGCGAGGTCAGCAGCGACTGCAAATTGATGAAATAGCCACCGGAGGAATCGATTTCGCCGTCCGGTCCCTGCGCGCCAGTGGAGTTGTCGGCCACGTCCAGATCGAAGGTGCGTTCATGCGCGCCGAGCGCGGCGAACGGCGTGTTGCCGATATAGAACGGGCTCGTCCTGTCGGTGACGCCGTGCAGCGGCGCATCGATCGCGATGGTCGCGAAGCCTTGTCCGGCCAGGGTGGCGGCGATCGCGAACATGTCGGTGCGGTTGCGCGTGATGCCGTGCTGGAAGATCACCACCGGCCAGCCAGCAGCCGGCCTGGCCTTGCCCGAATTCGCGTTCGGTACGGTCAGCAGCACCGGTACCAGCTCGGTCGTCTGCGCCTGCGGGAACGGGTTGGCAAAGGTGACGTTGCGCGACGACGGATCCAGACCGGCCATGTTGAAGGGCGGAATGTAGGCACCCGGACTGGCTTGCCAGAAGCCGGTGAGCGGGCCGGTCGGGTTGGTCGGAGTCGCCGGCGTCAGGTAATACGGTACCGGCAGTACGCCGATGTAGATGTCGGCGACCGGCGGCAAGCCCACGCCCAGCGCAGACAGATTCAGGCCGGTCGGCGCCAGTTGCGCCTGTGCAGCGGGTGATTGTTCGACGCGGCTGGCCAGTGCCTGCATCACTGGCGTGATGCTCTGGGTGGTTGCGACCCAGGACAGCACGACGCGCTGATCGGTGGAACCGCCGTCGAAATTGTCGAGCGCGAATTCCTGGGAATTGACGAGCTGGCGCAATGGCTCCAGTGCGCAGGCCTGTGACGCCGGCAGCAGCGGATCGGTGGATTGGCCGTTCACGCACAGCGGACTGGTGCGCTTGGCCAGGAAGTACGTCGTGTCCGGGGTCACGTCGTTGCCGGTACCGTCGGTGATGCTCGGCGCGGGTGCCGGATCCAGATGACCGCCATTGCCCAGCAGCACCACCATGTAGGACGTGAGTTGCTGCAGGGGCCGGGTCGGAACCACGACCAGGGTGCGGCCGCTGCTGTCCGAAGGCGACAACAAGGCAACGAAGTCCTGCGGCGCCTTGAGTTCGCGCACGATGCTGGTGACGCCGCCGCCGGGGCCGGTCAGGGTGACTTCGAACATGCGCACGGTACCGCCCGGGCCCGGAATGATGCTCGATGGCTTGGGTGCCGCGCTGAACGTCGTCTTCCACGGTGCGATGGTGGAAAAGCCGTCCAGTGCGTTCATCGCCACAGCCGGATCTCCGTAATTTCCGGGATTCGCGACCGGGATGTTCAAGGTCAGGTCAGTGGTCCCCGACAGCAACAGGTTGGTCGGAAACGGTACCACCGCATTGGTGGGATCGAAGCTCGCGGTGATCACGGCGGTCACGGGCGTGCCGCCGCTGTTGCTGGCTCCCTGATCGGTCGATTTGGAGGAATTGCTGCCGCCGCCACATGCCGACAACAGCAGCGACGAGGAAAGGGCGAGGAGCAAACTCAGTCGGGTCTGCATAACGATTTCCTGGTGAGTGATACGGGACGAAACGACGGGCCTATCATAGGCATTTCAAACGAGCGTTGGCAACGAAAAACTCACGTCGAATCCACGCATTTGGTGTTGCACCGCAACAGTTCCGTGCGCTGCCGAAGGGCTTGTTCAGATATGTCCGGCGGCTCCGTCAGGCAGGACTTCATCGGCGCGGAACGCGGTTGGCGCATAGCCGAAATCGCGCGATGCCGGTGCGTTGTCGGCAAGCAGCGACTGGCGCAGGCGGATCAATGTCGCCGAAGTCCAGGCCGCGCTCGGTGCGCATCGCTTGGCCAGGCGCAGTGCAAGCATCGGCAGCGGCAATGGCAGCACGAGGCCGGGCACCGCTTGCCGCAGCCGCCACAGCAGCGCATCGAAACGCAGCCGTTCGCCGCCGCCCAATTCGTAAGTCCTGCCGAACGTCGCCGGATTTTCGAGCACGGCCCTTGCGGCAGCAGCCAGATCGCGCGCGTGGACC
>Ga0206102_1000693_pt1 | contig 10237 bp, 10 predicted proteins | sample 1B1Ametagenome_FD_148645 | JGI IMG/M metagenome (GOLD analysis project Ga0206102, IMG submission 148645) | Enriched microbial communities from leaf-cutter ant dump, University of Wisconsin, Madison, United States - 1B1A | ecosystem: Environmental > Terrestrial > Nest > Insects nest > Nest dump... | reverse complement strand
GTCGGGCGCTGGCATTTTGAAATGAGTGGGCGTTACGAGCATCAGTGGACGAAGCGCAAGGATGACGGCTTCGAAGCCAATCACGATGCATTCAGTATTTCCGGTGGAGTGATTCGAAAATTCGGAGACGGTTACTCTGTAGGTGGCGATATTTCTCGTACCGAACGTGCGCCGGCACTGGAAGAATTATTTTCCAACGGAGCACATCTGGCCACCGGTACATTTGAAAGAGGTGATATCTTTCTCACTCGAGAGAAATCCAGTAATTTCGATTTATTTCTGCGTAAACAGGGTGGCAACCTGGATTGGACTCTGAATCTGTTTGCCAAAATGATCGACAATTTCATTTTCCAGCAAGAACTGGATTTGACGGGCGATGGTTTGCCGGATCGTGTCAATATGGAAGGCGGGTCAGATGAGGATGGGTATCTGTTGTTAAAGTATCGTCAAAAAAATGCAAATTTTCTGGGGGTGGAATTTGAGACGATTGCCCATTTGCTGAACGATCATCGCGGTAAATTGGATCTGCGTTTGTGGACCGATTATGTACGCGGACGGCTGTCAGCAGGTGGATATTTGCCGCGCGTGACACCGCTTCGTTTTGGGGGGGCACTTGATTATATCCATGGCCCATGGCGAGGTCGGGTTGATGTGATGCGGGTGCATAAACAGACGGATATTGCTCCGCTGGAAACAGATACTGCCGGTTACACCATGCTGAATGTTCAACTGGATTACCGGTTTGACTGGGGAAGAATGAATTACAGCGTGTTCGTACGGGGTGCCAATCTGCTGAATGAAGAGGCGAGACGCCATACTTCTTTTTTGAAAGATCGGGCACCGTTACCCGGACGTTCCGGCTTGGTGGGAGTCAGAGTAAATTTTTAGGACTGATTGGTTGCGGATCCCTTTTATGCTGCGGTTATGCACTTTTCATGTAAGGTGATAATTTTATAACTTATTAAATTTTATGGTTTTTCTTTGTTTGTGGTTTGGTGAGGCAGTAAATATGCTAGACTTGGGCAGCTGTTTACATGTCTGGCCGTTTTCTTCGGAAGAGTAATCATCTGACGAACGTCGTAAAAATGAAATTCATTTTATCTATGATACTTTCTGGTTGTCTGTTGTTTACATTGGGTGGCTGTGCCAGAAAAAACGACTATATGCCTCCGGCAGGGGCAACAGGTGAAAAAATCTTCAAGGGAGTCTGCGTACAGTGTCATACACCCGTGAATGGTAAGGTAATGATACTGAGGCCTGAGATGGCCAACAAAGAGGCCATTGTTGAAAGAGTAATAAATGGTAAGGGATTCGGGATGCCTGCTTTTCCAAATTTGACGGGAGATTCAGTGCAGAATCTGGCGGAATATGTGCTGGAGAATAGTGTCACCCAATGATCGGGGTCGAATTTTGGATTTTCCTGAGACAATCGGACTAAAGCTTCCTGATGAAGTAGGAGTCAGCTTTGCATAACTGCGCAATACCCGGCCATTCCATAGCACCACAACAGAGATCCAGTTGTACGACATGCAGCCTTCGTGAATTGTGTCTGCCAGTAGGGTTGACTGATGAAGAAATAGAGTACGTTGGCAATCTGACCAATCATAAGCTCAGAGTACGGCGGGGGGAATATCTGTTGCATGCCGGGGCTGATTTCAGATCTCTCTACGCCGTAAAAAATGGTTCTTTCAAGACTTATACCTTGAGAGTGGATGGACGTCAGCAGGTAACCGGTTTCTACATGACCGGCGAACTGTTGGGGCTGGATGCCATTAGTCCGGAGAAGCATACCTGCGATACGGTTGCGCTCGTCGATAGCGAGGTTTGTGAAGTGCCTTTCATAAAACTTGAAGAAATCGGGCGGAGTATTCCTTCACTGATGAGCCAGTTTCACAAAATCATGAGCCGTGAAATTGTGCAGGATAGAGGGGTAATGATGCTTCTGGGCAGTATGCGGGCGGAAGAAAGGCTGGCTGCATTTTTGCTCAATCTGTCCACTCGCCTGGCCAGACGAGGGTATTCGTCGACTGATTTTATTTTGCGAATGACTCGAGAGGATATTGGCAGTTATCTGGGGCTCAAGCTGGAAACAATCAGCCGGTCATTTTCCAAGCTGCAGGAAGAAGGTCTTATCACGGTTAACAACAAACATATCACCTTGCATGATCTTGCCAAGCTGAATCGTATGATTGGCAATTCGATAAACTAATCCTGGCAGTGTTCAGGATGACTTTTCTTGAGCGCGGAGTAGTCATGCTATAATCGCGCGCGGTCTTAGTCTACATATTCTATGGCAGCAATCTCCCGGATCGGGGGAATTTTTTAATACACAATCTACAACGCGCACTTATCAAGATAGGGTGTCTTCGTAAAGAAGTATGTCGATAAGCTGCGGTTAACCCTAAGGAGAGTTCATGTCAGTCACTATGCGGCAAATGTTGGAAGCGGGCGTTCATTTTGGTCATCAGACGCGTTTCTGGAATCCGAAAATGGCTCCGTATATTTTTGGCCAGCGCAATAAAATCCATATCGTTAATCTTGAACATACGCTCGTTATGTTCAGAGAGGCGCTGGGCTACGCCCGCCGACTGACAGCAAACAAAGGGACAATTCTATTCGTGGGAACCAAACGTCAGGCCCGCGATATCGTCATGGAAGAGGCGGCACGATGTGGCGCTCCCTACGTCAATCAGCGCTGGCTGGGTGGGATGTTGACCAATTTCAAAACGATCAGACAGTCGATCAAACGCCTGCAGGATATGGAAAAAATGGTACAGGACGGGACGCTGAACAAACTTACAAAGAAAGAAGCTCTTGATTTTCAGCGTGAACTGGAAAAGCTGAATAACAGTCTTGGTGGTATCAAGGACATGAAAGGTTTACCAGATGCTATGTTTGTAATCGATGTGGGTTATCAGAAAGGCGCAATCGTGGAGGCAAGCAAATTGGGGATTCCGGTTGTGGGCATAGTGGATACCAATCACAGTCCGGCAGGTATCCAGTATGTGGTGCCGGGTAATGATGATTCCAGTCAGGCGATACGGCTTTATGCGCGTGCGATGGCAGATGCCATTCTGGAAGGGCGTAACCAGTCCGTTCAGGAAATTATCGAAATGAGTAAGTCTGACGATGAAATCATGTCGGGCAGAGATCAATCTGCGGGTGCGTGAGTAAACGCGCTGTTAGTACGCTTTTTGATAAGATCATTCGAAATTTTTTGTATTAACTTGATTTGGAGTCAGTATGGCGGAAATTACCGCAAGCATGGTTAAAGAACTGCGTGAGCTTACGGGTCTCGGCATGATGGAGTGTAAGAAGGCTCTGGTCGAAGCTGACGGAGACATGAAAGCAGCCGAGGATTTATTACGGATCAGAAGCGGAGCCAAGGCGAGTAAAGCGGCTGGTCGTATTGCTGCTGAAGGAGTCATCAGCGGGTTTGTTACGGCAGATGGTAAACAGGGAGCCTTGGTGGAAGTCAACTGTGAAACCGACTTTGTTGCCAAGAATGAAGATTTCATCAATTTTGCCGGCAATCTGGCAAGGTTAATGGCAGACAAAAATATATCGGATACAGCATTGCTGATGGATATGTCCATGGCTGAGGGAGAAACAGTTGAGTCTGTCCGCAAGGCCTTGGTCATGAAGCTGGGTGAGAATATCAGTATTCGTCGGGGAATCAGCTACCAGACTAAAGATCATCTTGCAATGTATCTGCATGGCAGCAGAATTGGTGTGATGATTGATTATGCGGGAGGAGATGAAGTTCTGGGTAAAGATTTGGCCATGCATATTGCGGCCAGCAAGCCGGTGTGTATGTCCAGCGATCAGGTATCTGCTGACGCACTTGAGCGTGAGCGCCAGATATTTACCGCCCAGGCGGCAGAAAGCGGCAAACCTGCCAATATTATCGAGAAAATGGTAGAAGGACGAATTGCCAAGTATCTGGCAGAGGTGACCCTACTTGGTCAGCCTTTCGTCAAAGATCCGGATCAGACCGTTGAGAAATTGTTAAAGACAAAATCTGCTAAAGTCAGCGGGTTTACGCTGTATATCGTAGGTGAGGGGATCGAGAAGAAATCCGATGATTTTGCGGCTGAAGTTATGGCTCAGGTAAATCAGTCCAAATAAGAAGGTGCTTCTCTGGAGACTGGCTGGGCTGGCTAAATTCAAGAAAATAATAACTGATCATCATGAGCAGGTTGGCTTTTTTGGCACTGAAAGTTATGCCACGCTTAGTCTCCAGAAGAACTTTACGATAAATCTCCTGTTCACAGGCATGTATGCCAGTCGTCTATAAACGTATTTTATTGAAATTGTCGGGCGAAGCTCTGATGGGCGACGGCCACTATGGCATTGATCGTACGGTAGTTGAGCATATCGTAGTCGAGGTTGCCGGAATATTGCAGCTTGGTGTTGAAGTTGCGATCGTGGTAGGTGGGGGCAATATTTTCCGTGGTATGAAATCTGCGGGAGATGGAATGGACCGTGTAACAGCTGACTATATGGGGATGCTCGCTACTACCATGAATGCCTTGGCCTTGCACGATGCAATGAGACGAAACGGAGTTATTTCACGTGTGCAATCGGCTTTGCGGATAGATCAGGTCGTTGAGCCTTATGTTCGTGGTAAGGCTTTGCGTTATCTGGATGAACGTAAAGTAGTCGTGTTCGCTGCGGGGACGGGCAATCCTTTTTTTACTACGGATACGGCGGCTGCTTTGCGTGGCATGGAGATGAATGCCAATATCGTCCTCAAAGCGACCAAGGTGGATGGGATTTATACCAGTGATCCGCTGAAGAACAAGGATGCGCAGCGTTTCCAGAGCCTGACTTTTGATGAGGCGATCAGTAAAAATCTGCAAGTGATGGATGCTACTGCACTGACTTTATGCCGAGATCAGAAACTTCCCATTAACGTATTCAGTATTTTCAAGACCGGGGCACTCAAACGGGTTATCATGGGTGAGAATGAAGGGACATCGGTATTTGCTTGAATTCTGCCATGTCTGCGAGAATGGTTTTTATGTTATTAACATAACAGCGGCAGGGTCTGTGCCGGCTGCTGTCAATACATTTCAATATCAATATCCACTTAAATATGATTGCTGATGTAAAAAAATCTGCAGATCAGAAAATGCAGAAAAGCCTGGATGCACTCAAAGTCGATTTCAGTAAGGTAAGAAGCGGACGTCCGCATACGGGTCTGCTGGATCATATCATGGTTGATTATTACGGTACTCTGACGCCGATCAAACAACTGGCCAACGTGACTTTGGCTGACGCACGAACCATTGGTATCATCCCGTGGGATAAAAAAATATTTTCAGCGATTGAGAAAGCGATACGTGATTCCGATCTGGGTCTGAATCCAATGACGGTAAGTGATATGGTACGGGTTCCCATGCCTCCTTTGACAGAAGAAAGGCGCAAGGATCTGACCAAGATAGTCAGAACGGAGGCTGAAGCTGCACGTATTGCGATGAGGAATATTCGGCGTGATGCCAATGCTCATCTGAAAGAATTACTGAAGGATAAGTTGATTGCCGAAGATGAGGATCGACGCGCACAGGATGAAATCCAGAAGTTGACAGATCGTTATATTGCTGAGGTGGACAAGTTGCTTCAGGCCAAAGAAGCAGAATTGATGGCTGTCTGATTCATGCCCCTAACACCAAGTTCGACACGTGAAATTCTGAAAACCGGTGCGATACCCAAGCATATCGCCATTATTATGGATGGTAATGGGCGATGGGCCAGGAAACGTTTTCTGCCAAGGATAGCGGGGCATACACAGGGTGTTGAAGCGGTACGAGGCACAATCAAAGCCTGTATCGAAAAAGGTGTTTCACATTTGACAATTTTTGCGTTCAGTAGTGAAAACTGGCGCAGGCCCGCGGAAGAAGTCAAGTTGCTAATGCAGCTGTTTCTGGCTGCGCTTGAACGGGAAGTGACCGGATTACATGAAAATGGAGTTCGGTTCAGGGTAATTGGTGATATTTCAAAATTCGATCCTAAAATAGTCGATTGTGTTCGACAAGGTGAGGCACTTACAGCCGGGAATACCCGATTGAATTTTACGGTGGCAGCAAATTATGGAGGGCGCTGGGATATCATGCAGGCGGTACGCAAAATGATTGCCGAGAACCCGGATTCGGCTGCGAATTTCGATGAACCTGATATTGCCAGGCATCTGGCACTGGCTGATGCTCCTGAGCCGGATTTGTTCATCCGGACGGGAGGTGAATGTCGGATCAGTAATTTTCTGCTTTGGCAGCTTGCCTATACTGAGTTATATTTTACCGATACGTTATGGCCGGATTTTGATGCATCAGCCCTTGATGAGGCAATTGCGTCCTACCGGAAGCGTGAGCGCCGGTTTGGGCGGACAAGTGAACAGATTGCCGGCCAGCAGGAAAATAAAAACCCGGTCGCGAACGAAGACCGAGTTTAACCGTCATTATCCAACAACGGGATTTACCCGTTCATGCTTAGTACCCGACTCCTTACCGCATTCATATTATTGACCGCCTTCCTGGCGGCATTGTTTTATCTGCCGGATATTTTCTGGGCTGTATTGTTATTGGGACTGACTGTTACTGCTGCACAGGAGTGGTGCCGCTTGGGGCGATTTTCAGTTGGACAGACTGTTCTGTATATGATCCTGACTACCTTGTTGGGGGGGGAACTGCTGTTTCTGGTCAGTGTGGTGTTATCCAAGAATCCGGCAGATTCATCGATGATCTGGTTTTATGTTATGTCTGCTGTTTTCTGGCTGCTGGCAGTGCCTTTCCAGCTGGCGATGAACCGGTCGATCCGTAATATATGGGTGCTTATGTCCATCGGCTGGCTGGTTTTACTGCCGGCATGCCTGTCGCTCTATCAGCTTCGTGCAATGGATCCGCTGTTGCTGCTTGGGTTCATGGGAGTGGTGTGGGTATCAGACAGTGTTGCTTATTTCATCGGGCGTACCTATGGCAAACACAAGCTTGCACCTCGGATCAGCCCGGGAAAAACCTGGGAAGGAGTGGCTGCTGCACTGATCGGAGTACTGGTTTATGCGCTGATCTGGTTTTATTTGATGAGTAAGGATCAGGCATTGACTGGCTGGCTGGTTCCTCTGTTACTTCTGCTTGCGGTGTTGGGAATAGTAGGTGATTTGTATGAGTCACTGTTGAAACGACAGGCAGGTGTCAAGGATAGTGGCAATATACTTCCCGGTCATGGCGGAGTATTGGATCGTATTGATGCATTGCTGCCTGTTCTTCCTGTTGCCACCCTTGCGGCCATCTTATTCTATTCGATTGAATCATGACCAAAACCCGTCATCTGACTATATTAGGTTCAACCGGCAGCATCGGGGAAAGTACGCTGGATGTAGTAGCCAGACATCCTGGCCGGTATCAGGTGGTTGCGCTGACTGCTGATAAGAATGCTGAAAAAATGTTTGAGCAGTGCACGCGATTTCATCCGTCATACGCCGTGATGCTCGATGCACCGAGTGCCAGTCGGCTGGAGGACAGATTGCGTGCAGCAGGTTTGGATATCAAGGTTCTTTCAGGCATTGAATCATTGGAGAAAGTGGCATCCATGCCGGAGATCGATACGGTTATGGCTGCAATTGTCGGTGCAGCCGGTATCCGGCCTACACTTGCTGCTGCACGGACGGGAAAACATATTCTTCTGGCCAACAAGGAAACACTGGTGATGGCGGGACGGGTCTTTATGGATACGCTCAGGCAGCATCATGCGACACTGCTACCGATAGACAGTGAACACAATGCGATTTTTCAATCCTTGCCCCAACGCTTCAATGGGGATCTGGCGGGATCGGGGGTGCGTCGGATATTGCTGACTGCGTCGGGCGGGCCTTTCCGCACAATGGATCTGGAAATGCTGGAAACAGTGACACCAGAACAGGCTTGCGCGCATCCTAACTGGGTAATGGGAAAAAAGATATCGGTTGATTCAGCTACGATGATGAATAAAGGGTTGGAGATCATCGAAGCCCACTGGCTGTTTAATGCCGAACCGGAGAAAATTCAGGTGGTTATCCATCCTCAAAGCGTTATTCACTCAATGGTTGAATATATCGACGGTTCAGTACTTGCTCAGCTCGGTAATCCTGACATGCGTACGCCGATAGCTCATGCGTTGAGCTATCCTGAGAGAACGGAAAGCGGTGTGCAATCCCTGGATATGTTCAAGGTTGCACGGCTGGATTTCGAATCCCCGGATTTCAAACGGTTTCCCTGTCTCAGGCTGGCGTATGAAGCGCTTGCAGCGGGAGGCAATATGCCGGCAGTACTGAATGCTGCTAATGAAGTGGCTGTCGAAGTTTTTCTGGCTGGTAGAATACCCTTTACTGCAATTCCTGTGATGATCGAGGATGTGATGAAATCGACAGAAAGACAGGACATCCCCGATCTGGAAGGTGTGCTTCTGGCTGATTTGCAGGCGCGTGCAACCGCTCGTGAATGGCTGACCTGCAACATCCGGCAAAATACAGGGCAACCAGGAAAGCCGGCATCCTCACTCAGTGCCGGGCAGTAAACGGATAATCCTCATACACTCTGACATGACAGTGCTCGCAACGATTTTTGCATTCGTAATCGCACTTGGCCTACTGATCACTTTCCACGAACTTGGCCATTATCTGGTCGCCCGCTGGTGTGGTGTCAAGGTTTTGCGCTTTTCGCTCGGTTTTGGTCAGCCCTTTTTCAAAAAACGTTTGGGTAATGACCAGACAGAATGGGTGGTTGCTGCAATTCCGCTGGGGGGATATGTCAAGATGCTGGATGAGCGTGAGGGCGAGGTTCCAGCCGGCGAACGCCATCGTGCATTTAATAGCCAGCCTGTCTCCAGACGTTTTGCTATTGTGGCAGCAGGGCCTGTTGCCAATTTTCTGCTGGCCATCCTGCTGTACTGGCTGCTTTTCATACTTGGAGTCAGTGGCGTGAAGCCGATACTGGGGGAGATCGAACCCGCAACGCCTGCCGCTGTAGCTGGTTTCAGGAGTGGAGATACCATTACAGGAATCGGTGACCAGGCAATTACTACCTGGCAGGAAGCGCGACTGCTGCTGCTGGATAATGCAGTGGACAGAAATGTTGATGTCAGGATAACGGTAACAGGTGAAAGTGGAATTTCACGCCGGCTCAGATTCGATTTGAGCAGTCTTGGTGCAGAAGATATCGAAAAAGATTTTCTGGGTAAATTGGGTTTGAATGCCTATCAGCCGGTGATCGCTCCGGTGATCGACCAAGTGATGGCCGGCGGTGCGGCAGAGCGTGCCGATCTCAAAACAGATGACAGGATCGTAGCGATAAATGGAAAGGTGATCACAGCCTGGGAAGAGGTCGTTGCAGCAATACGCTCAAATCCTGGTCGTCCACTTTTGATCGAAGTGATACGGGATGGGCAGGAGCTTGATTTATCATTGCAGCCGGAAATGGTTTCTGAGGGAAATACCGAAATCGGCAAGGCGGGTATTACGCCTAAAATTGAGCATGCACTCCTGGAAGGGCTGCTGGTGAAAACCAGTTACCCGCCAGCGATGGCTCTGGCTAAAGCGGTGACAAAAACCTGGGAGATGTCCTACTTTACTTTGCGCATGCTCGGAAAAATGGTCACAGGTGATGTTTCGCTGAAGAATATCAGTGGGCCGATCACTATCGCGAACTATGCCGGTCAGTCAGCTAAAATGGGATTGGCTGCTTATCTGGGTTTTCTGGCTTTGATCAGTATCAGCTTGGGTGTGTTGAATCTCCTGCCGATCCCGGTTCTGGATGGTGGGCATCTGATGTACTATTTGATCGAAATGGTACGGGGAGCGCCGTTACCCGAAAGGATCATGTATATCGGTCATCAGATCGGCGTGGTTCTGCTGGTTACCCTGATGGTATTCGCCATACATAATGACCTACTTCGTCTAGTTTCTGAATAACCATGAAACTCAGATTCCTGATATTGTTCTTTTCGCTTTATTCGATGAGTTGTATGGCGAATGATTCGTTCGTAGTCCGAGATATACGGGTGGAGGGAATCCAGCGTACCGAGGCTGGAACGGTATTCAGCTATCTGCCTGTGAAGGTCGGAGACGTACTCGATAGTAAAAAAGCCAGCGCAGCGATCAAAGCATTATACGCAACAGGTTTTTTCAGCGATGTCAAACTGAAATCTGAAGGTGGGTTGCTGATCGTGCAGGTTCAGGAGCGTCCTGCGATTGCACAAATCAGTA
>Ga0206102_1000691_pt1 | contig 10239 bp, 4 predicted proteins | sample 1B1Ametagenome_FD_148645 | JGI IMG/M metagenome (GOLD analysis project Ga0206102, IMG submission 148645) | Enriched microbial communities from leaf-cutter ant dump, University of Wisconsin, Madison, United States - 1B1A | ecosystem: Environmental > Terrestrial > Nest > Insects nest > Nest dump... | reverse complement strand
GGCGGCGGGGCGACGGCGGGTGCGGCGATCACGTTCAACGGCGCGGTGGATGGTGCTTCAACCCTTGCGCTGAATGCCGGTACGGGGGGCACGGTCACCCTGGGTGGCGCGGTGGGCGGCACGACAGCCTTGACTGGCCTGAACGTGACGGCGGGCAGTTTCAGCGCGAACACGCTGAACATCGGTACCGGCGGGCTGTCGGTGACCACACGGGCCGGCGACATCACGCAGGACAGCACGGGCGCATTTACGGTGGCGGGGACGTCCGATTTCACCGCGATGAATGGGCACGGGATCACGCTGGAAGCCACCAATAACGATTTCCAGGGGAGTGTCAAAGCCACCGGTACCGGGGTGTCGATCACCGACACCAACAACCTGGCGATCGATACCCTGACCAACGGCGCCAACGGCACCGTGCGGCTGATCGCCGGCGGCGCGCTGCTGTTGCCGACCGGTTCGATCGACACCGGCACGGCGGACCTGACCCTGGAGGCGAATGGCGGAACCCTGGTCGCACCCGGTGTGTTGAAGGGCGCCAACGTAACGCTCAGCAGCCAGGGCGACATCACACTGAGTGACGCGGTGACGGCAACGGGAACCCTGAGCCTGACCAGTCTCGCCGGGGCCATCGGGCAGAGCCTCACCGGCAACCTCACGGCGGCCGTACTGACGGGCAGTTCGTCCGGCAGCACACTGCTTGATGGCACCAACCACATCGCCAGCCTGGGCAACTTCAGCGCCGACGGCTTCAGCCTGACCAACAGCCAGAGTCTGTCCGTCAGCGGCGTGGTCGATGGCGGTGGCAGCACCGCGCTGACCACCTCCAGCGGCGACCTGACGATCGACGGCACGCTCAAGGGCACGACGGTCACGCTCACCTCCGCGGGTGCGATCGGTGAGGGCGATGACGGTGTGATCGATGCGGGCACGCTGACGGGTACCTCACAAGGCGATACCTCGCTCGGCGGCGCCAACCTGATCGACACGCTCGGCGGTTTCAGTGCCGCCAACTTCGCCTTCGTCAACGATCAGGACCTGGCAGTCAACACCGCACTGACCACGACGGGCGGCACCGGCAGCATCAGTCTGAAGACCACCACCGGCACCTTGAGCCTCGGCAGCGACGTGAGCGGCGGCGACGTTTCGCTGGCGTCGGCCAACGGCCTCGCGCTGGCCAACAACATCACCGGCAGCACGGTCGAGCTGATTTCCACCGGGGGCGGCATCAGCCAGAGCGGTGGCATCGTCACGGCCGGCACATTGAAGGGCAGTGCCGCGGACGATGTCGCGCTGGGCCGGGTCAACCAGGTCGCTGCGCTGGGCGATTTCGACGCTGACGGATTCAGCCTGCTCAATGGCACCGCACTGACCGTCAACGGCGTGGTCGACGGCGGCGACAGCACCGCGCTGACCACGCAGGCCGGCGACCTGACGATCAACGGCACGCTCAAGGGCACGGCCGTCACGCTGACTTCCGCGGGCGCGATCGGCCAGGGCAGCGCCGGAGTGATCGTGGCGAGCACGCTGACCGGCAGCTCGCAGGGCGATACCTCCCTCGGCGGCGCCAACCTGATCGACACGCTGGACAGTTTCGACGCGGCCAACTTCAGCCTGGTCAACGCACAGGATCTGGCGGCCAGCGGCACGCTGACCACGGCAGGCGGTGCGGGCAGCATCAGCCTCGGGACCAGCAGCGGCACCCTGAGCGTCGATAGCGACCTGACCGCTGCCGCCATCACGCTGAGCTCGGCCGAGGATCTTGCGCTGACCCACGACATCGATGCCTCCACGGTGACGTTGAACGCTGGTGGCGACATAAGCCAGGGCAACATCGTCATCACCGCCGGCACGTTGACGGGCCAATCGACGGGTACCACGACCCTGGATGGTGCCAACCTGATCGGTGCGCTGGGCAGCTTCAAGGCGTCGGATTTCAGCCTGGTCAATGCCGCGGGGCTGGCGGTCAACGGCCCGCTGCAGATCACCAGTCCCAGTGGCGGCGTCAGCCTGAAGACAACGTCCGGAGTCCTGACGGTCAATTCGGTGTTGAGTGCCGGTGCCGTCAGCCTGGACTCGGCCGGCAGCCTGGCCTTGGCGCACGAGGTCAGCGGTGGTCTGGTCACGCTGGCGTCGGGCGGCAACATCAGCCAGACGGCGTCGGGCACACTCACGGCCACCACCTTGACCGGCCACTCGGCGGGCAGCACCACGCTCAACGGTTCGGGCAACCGCATCGGCACGCTGGGCAGCTTCACCGCGACGGGCTTCGGCCTCACCAACAGCCAGTCGCTGGCGGTCGCCGGCCCGGTCAACGGCGGCGCCAGCACGTCGCTGGCGACCACGGCCGGCAACCTGGCGATCAACGGCGCGGTGAACGGCACCACCACCGCGTTCAACGTGGCCGGCGCCATCAGCCAAGGTGCGGGCGGCGTCATCACGGCCGATACCGTGCGCGGTACGGCGGGTGGCACGGTGACGCTCGGTGGCAACAACCACGTCGTGACGCTGGGTGATTTCAGCGCCGCCGGCTTCAATCTGAAAAACGTGCAGGACCTGACCGTGGCCGGCCCCGTGAACGGCGGCGCCAGCGTGGGGCTGGCGACGACCGGCAACCTGGTCATCAACGGCACGCTCACCGGCGCAACGACCACGCTCGACGTTACCGGCGCCATCAGCGAGGCCAGCGCGGGCGGTATCGTCGCCGGCACGCTTGAGGGCGACACCACCGGCGCCGTCAGCCTCACCGGCAACAACCGCATCGGCGCGTTGGGCGATTTCAGCGCGGCCTACTTCAATCTCAACAACGCCCAGTCGCTGACCGTGGCCGGTACCGTCGATGGCGGTACCAGTACCACGCTGACCACCGGCAGCGGCAACCTGACGATCAACGGTGCGCTGAAAGGCACGACCGTGGCGCTGGATTCGGCCGGCGCGATCGGCCAGGGCAGCCATGGTGCGATCACCGCCGTGACGCTGAGCGGGCGCTCGACCGGCGTCACCGCGCTCAACGGCGCCAATCGTGTCGGCACCCTGGGCCGCTTCGACGCGGCGGGCTTCGACCTGACCAACGCGCAGGCGCTGGCCGCCGATGGCCCGTTGACCATCGCCAATGGCGGGCGCCTGCATCTGACGACGACATCCGGCCTGCTTTCGGTCAACACCGCGGTGCGCGGGGGCGATGTGGCCCTCGGTTCCGCCGGTGACCTGGCGCTCACCCATGCGGTGCAGGGTGATACGGTCACGCTGGTCTCCGGCGGCAACATCAGCCAGAACGACGACGGCATCGTCACGGCGGGCACGCTCAGCGGCCGCTCCGCCGGCAACACCATGCTCGATCCGGTCAACCATGTCAGTGTGCTGGGCAGCTTCAGCGCCAACGGTTTCGACCTAGCCACCGACCGCACACTGACCGTCATCGGTCCGGTCGATGGCGGCGACCACGTGAACCTGATCACCACCCAGGGCGACATCATCATCAACGGCCTGGTCAGCGGCAACCGCACCACGCTCACCTCGGCCGGCGCCATCGGCCAGGGTTCGGCGGGCGGCATAGCGGCCAGCACGCTGAACGGCAGCTCGACCGGTGCCACCACGCTGGACGGGGACGGCAACCGGGTGGCCACCCTGGAAGCCTTCAAGGCGGCGGGCTTCAGCTTCACCAACGGGCAAACGCTGGTCGTGATCGGCCCGATCGATGGTGGTGCGCGTACCTCGCTCACCACCACCCGTGGTGGCGACCTGTCGATCAACGGTGCCGTGCAGGGCGGCATGATGACCCTGGTTTCCGCCGGCGCGATCACCGAGGGCACCGACGGCGGCCTCACCGCCGATACGCTCACCGGCAGCGCCGCGGGCGCCGTCACGCTCGGCGACGCGGCCCACCCGCTGGCCAACTACATCGGTACGCTGGGCGGTTTCTCGGCACCGGGCGGATTCAGCCTCACCAATGCCCGGACGCTGAACCTGGCGTCGGTGAACGGCAGCGCCTACACGGTGGATGCCGGTACCTCGCCGACCTACCTTTCGGTGCTCAATGGCGACTTGCTGCAGACAGGTCAGGTGTCGCTGTACAACGGCATGGGCACATGGGCTTCGGCCGGCCATATCGGTGCCGCCGATGCGCCGGTCTACGTGGTCGGCGAAAGCGCTCAGGTCATCGTTCCGGGTGGCATTTCGCCCGCGTATTTCTACGCGGTGGACCGGCAGGGCAATATCCTGCCGCTCACCGGTGGCAGCAGCGTCAACGTGCCCACGTCGGCGTTGACCAGTCGTGCGCAGAACACCAACAGGCACACCGATTCGTACATCGACTCCAGCGTGATCTCGGCGACCTACCGCGCTTTCGGCATCGTGCCGACCGGCTTGCTGTTGCCGCCCGACCAGCAGCGCTGCGCGCCCGACGAAGTGGATTGCGACGATGAATGAAGCTTGTCTCGCCCGTACGGTGCGCGGCAGCGCCGCGTGGCGGTGGTGGCTTGGCCTGGCATGCTGTTCGCTGGCGGTGTCCGCCGCTGCCCAACTGGCACCGCGAGTCACCGGTGAAGCGGTGATCGCCCAACTCGACGCGGTGCAGCACGACTTGGCCGCCAGGGCACAGGCGTCGGCCGACCCGCAGCTTGTGGCCACCAGCGCCCAGCTGGCGCGCATGGCCAGCGACTTGCGCGGCACACTGTCCGGCGCCGATGCGACCAAACCGGTGGAGATCATCGACGCCCGCGCGCAGGCGAAAGCCCGCCGAGCCCAGGCGGCGGCGCAACGCACCCGCGCCTACCTCGACATTTCCGGCGGATGCCTGGGCGGCGACGCCCAGGCGCTTGTCGACGCGCTGGCGGCGGGCATCAAGCAGTTGGCCGCGGCGTCGGATTCGTCCAAGGACGCGCAACCGGTGATCGACGCGGTCGAAACGCTGGACCACCAGCCGCTGTTCGCCCTGCATCCCGGCGACAAACCACTGGCCTTCGCCCTGATCGGCACGAACCTGTCGGACGCGCAATGTGCCGATCCACGGGTCACGGCCACTGACGGGCAAGGTGCGCCGCTGGCGGTGCAACCGGAGGTCACCGGCGTCTCGGCGGCTCGCATCGAACTGAAACTGCCACCCAGCCAGATGCTCGATCCGGGCAGTTACGTGCTGCACGTCGTGCCCAAACGCAAAACCTTCCTGCTGGGCTGCACCGTCCAGCCCGAAGCGGTCGCGGTGGTGCAGGTGGCCAAACCGTTGCGGTTGTCCGTGGATTACACCTTGACCGCCATGTGCGGCGCCGACCGTGGTGGCGCGGAGAAAAGCGTGCCGCTTGGCGCGGGCAGCCTGCCCGACATCCATGCCTATGGCAGCACCGTCTCCCGGCAGGTCGACACCACTGCCTGCGGCGATCCGTCGAGTTACACGATAAGCGCGACCGTGCGGCGTGCCGACGGCAGCAGTGCGTCGGTCGGACCGATCACGCAGAGCGCCAATGCCAGCATCACCGCCGGCCTGTCCGGCGGGCTTTCCCTGAGCTGGAATCCGTCGGTCCACACGATGTTCGTCCGTTCCGGCGCCAATACCTGCAAGGGCGTCCATTGACGCCCCGGCCGTGTTTCACTCGTACTCCGTTCGGCCGGAGACGACCTGCAGTTCGCTGATCCCGCCGGGGGCCAGGTCGTTCAGCAGATCCAGGAAGCTCTTGTCGACCAGGCGCTTGGCGCGCTCCAGCAGCAGCGGGATGGGGCTGGATGGTTCGTTTTTCGCGTAGTACTCGCACAGTTCGTCGAGCCGCTTGATCACGTCCCGCGAGTTCTCGATGCGGCCACTGGCCGCGGGTTTTGCATGGCCCGGGGTGCCGGCTTCGGCACTTTCTTCCGCATCGCCTTCATCGGCGGCCTCGCCTTGCGGCATGCGGCGGGAAAGTTGCGCCTCCACAAATTTCTTCAGTTCATGGATATCGCCGATCAACGCCTTCAGATCGGGGCCGGCGGTACCGATTTGCTCGCTGAAAATGCCATCGATCGCCTTGGCCTGCTCCAGCGCCTCGTTGACGGCTGTGGCGTTGGTCAGCAATTGTTCTTCCGGACAATCCAGACAGCACGCCTCGATCTCCGTCAGGGTGGGCATTTCACCGGACTCGCCGTCAGGCGTGCTGATTTTGAGCGTGCCCTGCGCGATCTGCAGATCGCGCAATGAAAAGCGTCCCAGCAGCGGCGACTGCACGAATGGCGTGGTACGGAAATAACCGAGCACGCCCTGGGTGTCGCTGATCGGCACCACGGCGTTGACGCGGGCAGTCGGGTCATTGTCGTCTTCGGCATCCAGTTGCGGGTGGACGCCATCCCAGAAGTTTTCCAGCAGCGCGCGAATCAGGCCCAGGCCAGCGGCCCAGCCGGGGATGCCATCAAGGCGCATCCAGGCGGTTGCCAGGTGCGTGGCGACGCGCAAGTCCTTGGAACGCCCCAGCAGCGCTTCGGCCATGCTGGCGACCTTCTCCCAATCCGGCTCCTCGGCGGCCTTGACGCTGTCGCCGACGGCACGTTCGGCCTTGGGTGCGGCGGCGCGTTCCAGCGCCATGAAATCCGCGTCGTATTCCAGGTTTTCACCGGTGGGCGATTCGTCCCCGAGTGGAGCAATCAACGATTCCAGATCATGGTTTGACATGGCGTCCATAATATCGCGGCAATGGAGTCCGCATGGTAACGCACCCGGCCGTTCCATACGATTGCGGGGGGTGTTCTGACCAGACGCCGATAATCCCTTTTCCGGCCGATCCGGTCCGGCCGGTCCGGGATTGATCGCGGTTTGCCAGATAATCGCCCGGGCAGGTCGCCTGACAGCCTCAGCGCTGTTGCGCACAGGTGGCCGCCTGTGCGGCGCTTGCCCGACCGCCGCGAATGCGCCCGGAGTTGGCCACCACGACATTGAGCGCCTGTTCGGCGGTTCCGCGCCGGCAGAACACGAAAGTGAGGTTGCTGCCGCGGGCGCTGCCGTCGGCCTGGAAACGTACGCGACGCCGGCCGACCGAGCTCTGGATCGTGAGACTGTCGGCGTAGCCCCCGTTGACGCGCAGCGGCTGGCCATCGGGCTGGTTGTCATGATCGCGGTCGACGGCAAGCAGCCAGCCGTGGTCCCAGCGCTCCTCGTCGACGCATTGCCGGCCGTCACGGCTGGGGCAGAACACGGTGGCCTGTCGTGCGACCACGGCCGCTTCGCGAGTGTGATGCAGGGCACCGATGAAGTCGGCCTGTACCGTCTGCAACCGGCTCCGGTCGAGCAGGTGCCGCATCGATGGCACCGCGGCACCGATCAGGGTCGCCACGATCGCGATCACCATGACCTGCTCGACGAGCGTGATGCCACGCTCCCTGTGGGAATTCCATTTCCGGTCCGGCACGTTCACGCTCCTGCGTCGCCTGGAACCGGCATGCTAGGTGGCTGCGGCAGGCGCCGCTGTCGCCCCATCGGCGCCTGCCGCGTCCGTCGATGCTGACGCCAGCTGTCAGCAGCCCCGATTTAAAATGCCCCGTCGCACCCACATCTGTAGCCGATGACTGATCGTTTCCAACTCGTTGCCCCGTACCAGCCCTCCGGCGACCAGCCGCAGGCCATCGCGCGCCTGTCCGAGGGTTTCGAGGCCGGCCTGGCCGCGCAGACCCTGCTGGGCGTGACCGGTTCGGGCAAGACCTACACCATCGCCAACGTGATCGAGCGCGTGCAGCGGCCGACCATCGTGATGGCGCCGAACAAGACGCTGGCGGCGCAGCTGTACGGCGAGTTCAGGGAATTCTTTCCGCACAACGCGGTGGAGTACTTCGTCAGCTATTACGACTACTACCAGCCGGAAGCCTACGTGGTGGCGTCGGACACCTTCATCGAGAAGGACGCCTCGATCAACGACCACATCGAGCAGATGCGCCTGGCGGCGACCAAGGCGCTGCTGTCGCGGCGTGATGCGATCATCGTGGCCACGGTGTCGGCGATCTACGGCCTGGGCAATCCCGAGGACTACCTCAGCCTGCGCCTGATCCTGGCCAAGGGCGAGCACATCGACCAGCGCAAGCTGATCCACCAGCTCACCGAGCTGCAGTACACCCGCAACGAGATGGAACTGCGCCGCGGCACCTACCGCGTGCGCGGCGAGATCATCGACGTGTTTCCCGCCGAATCCGAGACCGAGGCGCTGCGCATCGAGCTGTTCGACGGCGAGATCGAGAACATGGCGCTGTTCGATCCGCTCACCGGCGAAACCCTGCGCAAGATTCCGCGCTACACCGTCTACCCGCGCACCCACTACGCCAGCACCCGCGAAAGCGTGCTCAACGCGATCGAGACGATCAAGGTGGAGCTGGCCGAGCGGCTGGAATACCTGTATCGCGAGAACAAGCTGGTCGAGGCGCAGCGGCTGGAGCAGCGCACCCGCTTCGACCTGGAGATGATGGCCGAGGTGGGCTACTGCCAGGGCATCGAGAACTACTCGCGCCACCTCACCCGCCGCGCGCCGGGAGAGCCGCCGCCGACCCTGTTCGACTACCTGCCGGCCGACGGCCTGCTGGTGATGGACGAATCGCACGTCACCGTGCCGCAGCTCGGCGCCATGTACAAGGGCGACCGCTCGCGCAAGGAAACCCTGGTGGAGTTCGGTTTTCGCCTGCCGTCGGCGATGGACAACCGCCCGCTGCGTTTCGAGGAGTGGGAGGAGCGCGTGCCGCGCGCGATCTACGTCTCGGCTACGCCGCGCGACTATGAGCTGCACAAATCCGGCGACGCGGTGACCGAGCTGGTGGTGCGCCCCACCGGCCTGGTCGACCCCGAGGTGGAGGTGCGCCCGGTGCGCACCCAGGTCGACGACCTGCTCAGCGAGGTGAACAAGCGCGTGGCGATGGGCGACCGCGTGCTGGTCACCACGCTGACCAAGCGCATGGCCGAGAACCTCACCGAATACCTGTCCGAGCACGACGTGAAGGTGCGCTACCTGCACTCGGACATCGAGACGGTGGAGCGCAGCGAGATCATCCGCGACCTGCGCCTGGGCGAGTTCGACGTGCTGGTCGGCATCAACCTGCTGCGCGAGGGTCTGGACATGCCCGAGGTGTCGCTGGTGGCGATCCTCGATGCCGACAAGGAGGGCTTCCTGCGCTCCACCGGCTCGCTGATCCAGACCATCGGCCGCGCCGCCCGCAACGTACGCGGCAAGGCCATCCTCTACGCCGACACCGTCACCCGTTCGATGCAGGCGGCGATGGACGAGACCGCCCGCCGCCGCGAGAAGCAGCTGGCCTGGAACGAGGCCAACGGCATCACGCCCAAGACCGTGGTGCGGCGCATCGCCGACATCATGGAAGGCGCCCGCGCCGAACCTGCCGGCCGTGGTCGCGGCAAGGCCGCCAAGGGCGCGCGCGGCAAGGCCGTGGCCGAAACGCCCGCCGAGTACACCGGCCTCACCGCCACCCAGGCCGCCGCCGCCATCCGCAAGCTGGAGACCCGCATGTACAAGCACGCCCAGAACCTGGAGTTCGAGGACGCCGCCCGCCTGCGCGACCAGATCCACCAGCTGCGCGAGCAGGTGATGCAGAGCTGACCACCCCGGCACGCCGCGCCGCCGCCCGGCCCTTGGCAGCCTGCCCCGACCCTTGCTACACTTGCCTGCTCTTGGGCGGTTAGCTCAGCGGTAGAGCACTACCTTGACATGGTAGGGGTCACAAGTTCGATCCTTGTACCGCCCACCAAGAGTCGATCCCGAAGCCGGCGCCATGCGCCGGCTTTTTCGTGTCCGTGTCCCGCGCCGGTGGCTGGAGCCGCGCCGGGCGGATGCGCCACAATGGCCGCCTTTGCGCGAATCGGTCACGCAGGTGATGGATTCACAAGCTCTGAGGGCACGCCGCGATGACCTATCTCTGGATCAAGTCGTTTCACCTGCTGTTCGTGATCGCCTGGATGGCGACCGTGTTCTACCTGCCGCGCATCCTGGTGAACCTGGCCGAGACGGCGAACGAGCCGGCGGTGCAGGCGCGGCTGCAGTTGATGGGGCGGCGGCTGTACACGTTCGGCCACAACATGTTCGGCATGGCGTTCGTGTTCGGCCTGCTCCTGTGGCAGGGCTGGCGGGTGTTTCCGACCGCGCTGCCGCACGTGACCGCGGGCACGCACTGGATCGACGCCAAGCTGACCCTGGTGGTCGTGCTGCTGGCGTATTTCATCTGGGCCGGGCGCGCGCTCAAGCGCAAGGCGGCCGGCGGCGTGCTGCCGTCGGCGCGGGCCCTGCGCTG
>Ga0206102_1000689_pt1 | contig 10242 bp, 9 predicted proteins | sample 1B1Ametagenome_FD_148645 | JGI IMG/M metagenome (GOLD analysis project Ga0206102, IMG submission 148645) | Enriched microbial communities from leaf-cutter ant dump, University of Wisconsin, Madison, United States - 1B1A | ecosystem: Environmental > Terrestrial > Nest > Insects nest > Nest dump... | reverse complement strand
CGGTTGGGTGTTCCTCGTCGGCATCCCGGTGAGCGCGATCTGGGGGCTCGCCGCGCCGGCGACGCAGGCGCTGATCACGCGCCAGGTCGGCCCGGAAGTGCAGGGCCGCATCCAGGGCGCGCTGATGAGCCTGGTGTCGATGGCGGGCATCGTCGGTCCTGCGATCTTCGCCGGCAGCTTCGGCTATTTCATCGGGCCGCGCGCGCCGGCGCACCTGCCGGGCGCGCCGTTCCTGATCGCGGCGGTGCTGCTGGGCGCGGCGTGGCTGATCGCGTGGCGCTTCGCGCATAATCGGGCGACGCCCTGAATCCGGAGTTCGCCATGCGCATCCTGCCGATCCTCGCCTGCGCGACGACCTTGCTGCTGCTGGCTGCCTGCGGTTCGGTCGAATACAAGGACACCAATGCCGCCGTCGACCGGCGCCCGGAATGCGACAAGGGCAGCCAGCACCCCGGCGACACGGTGGCGCCCTGGTGCGAGCGTTCGCAGTCGGCGACCTGGAGCAGCAAGGGCGGCACGTCGATCGACTTCGGCAAGAAGCCGCGCTGACCGCCCGCTCCGCCTGATCGCCCGGGCGCGCGGATTTTCCGCGCGGAGGGCCGTGCTTGCGCGGTCTACACGCGTGCGCCGCCACAGTCGCGCGCATGTCCCCGGAACAGACCGAGGCCGCCCGGCGCGCGGCCGCCGATGCCGGCCTGCGCCACGTCAGCGATGCCGCGCCGGGCCTGCGCCGCCGCCGCCATGGCAAGGGCTTCGCGTACGTCGATGCCGAAGGGCGCGCGGTGCGCGACGCCGCGACGCTGGCGCGCATCCGGGCGCTGGCGATCCCCCCGGCATGGACCGACGTGTGGATCTGCCCGGGCGCGAACGGCCACCTGCAGGCAAGCGGGCGCGACGCGCGCGGGCGCAAGCAGTACCGCTACCACCCGGACTGGAACGCGGTGCGCGGCGACGGCAAGTTCGATCGCATCGTCGCCTTCGGCGCGGCGCTGCCGCGACTGCGCCGCCGCCTGCGACAGGACCTCGCGCGCAGCGGGTACCCGCGCGAAAAGGTGCTGGCGATCGTGGTGTCGGTGATGGGCGAGACGTTGATCCGCATCGGCAACCCCGAATACGCGCGCGACAATCGCTCCTTCGGCCTGACCACGCTGAGCAACCGGCACGTCGAGTTCCTGCGCGGCGGCCGCGCGCGCTTCCGCTTCCGCGGCAAGGGCGGGCAGGAGCACGACGTCGAACTGGACGATCGGCGGCTGGTGCGGCTGCTGCACGGTTGCGGGCAGTTGCCGGGGCAGGCGCTGTTCCAGTACCGCGACGACGACGGCACGCTGGTGCCGGTGGCGTCCGACGAGGTCAACGCCTACCTGCGCGAAGCCTGCGGCGGCGAGTTCAGCGCGAAGGACTTCCGCACCTGGGGCGGCACGCTGGCGGCGTTCCAGCGCTTCGCCCGCGCCTCGCTGCCGTACAGGGCCGATGGGTCGCCCGCGGGCGAACGTGCATTGGCTTCGATGGAGAAGGCGGTGGTGCGCGAAGTCGCTGCGGCGCTGGGCAACACGCCGGCGGTGTGCCGCCGCGCCTACATCGATCCGGCGGTATTCGCCGGCTGGCGCGACGGCCGCGTGCACCGCGCGGGAGCGGGGTGTCGCGGCGAGCGGCAGTGGGAAGCGGCGGCGCTCAGGTTCCTGCGCGCGGCGCACCGGCGGCAGGCAGCAGCGCCCAGAAGGGAACGCGTTCGTTCGCCCAGTGGGCGCAAGCGTCTTCGAGGATGATGGTCAGCGTTTCGAATGCCTGCGGATCGGTGGCGCGCCAGGCGTCGGTGCGCGCGAGCAGCAGCAGGTAGCCGGGCGCCGGCAGCCAGGACAGGTCCGCGAGGCTGTCGGCGAGCGCGTCCCAGTTGCCGCCGAACCATTGGGGGAAGTGCAGCGCGGCGGCGATGCGCGCGATGGCGTCGTCCTTGCCGGCGCAGCCTTCGAAGTCGATGGCGACGGCGGCGAAGTCGAGCGCGCGTGCCGCGTCGAGGCAGTCGTCGTCGGCGCCCGGTTCGACGGTGTACACGCCGCCCATCGCGGGGTCGGCAAGCATTGCGCGCAATTGCAGGAGGTCGCCCTGCGTCATGGCGCGTCGCCCGCGTCCGCGCCCGCCGCGACGAAACGGCGGAAGCTGCCGTAATGGTCGTCGGTGTAGAAGAATTCGGCCGGTGGATTGCCGCCGGCGATGATGCGGCGCGCACCGCGATCGCGCGAACCCGGCGTCTCGACGGTGTACTCGCGGTAGTAGCCGCGCTCGCGCTCGGGCAATCGGCGCTCGCGGTTCTGGAACGTGGCGCCGTCCTGGCGATGCGGGAAGGGGCCGCCGGCTTCGATCAGCGCGAGCGTGTCGCGCGCTTCGGAAGGCAGGAATGCGGGCCAGCGTCCCGCATCGTCGCCGACGTCGCGACGCGGTGCGCGCGCCGGGCGTTCGATACCGGCGCTGTCGCCGCCGGTGGCCGATGCCGATGCCGTCGTCGGCGCGGGCGCCGGCGCATCGGCGAACGCGGGCAGGCCGTGGCGCTGCCACGCCCACAGCGCCAGCGCCGCGAGGACGACGAGGATCCAGCCGTTGCGGCGCATGCGCGCGTCCTTCCGCGGCTCAGCCGCAGCTCACGCGCTCGACCTTGTCGTTCGCGTCGAGCACGACGTTCACGCGGTCGGCGCGGTAGTCCATGGTCGCGGCCTGCCCCGGGCGCAGCACGCGCACGCTGCGGCTGTGGGTGTCGGCCTGCAGCTTCGACACGAGTTCGTCGCCCACGGGCTGGCCGACCGCCCAGGCGCCGGCTTCGGCGACGCATTGCGTCGCATCGTCGGCTGCGGGCGTCGCGGCCGTCGTGGCCGGCGGGGTGGTGCAGGCCGCGAGGCCGAGGAGCGTGGCGGAGGCGAGGCAGAGCGTCATGGTGTTGCGCATGGCGGGACTCCTTCGAAACGGTGCCGCGAGGATGACAGAGCCGAGGCAAGCCTCCGCGTGAAGGGCGCCGCCGTCAATCGCCCGCCAGCAAGCGTTCCGGGTGCGCGTAGGCATTGCAGCTTCCCGGTCGCGCGAAACCGACGAGGCAGACGCCCGCAGCACGCGCGACGTCGATGGCGAGCGCGGTCGGCGCCGAGATCGCGGCGACGAAACCGATGCCGGCGCGCGCGGCCTTCGCCACCATCTCGTAACTGGCGCGGCTGGTGAGCAGCAGCATGCCGTCGCCCGGCGCCTGGCCGGCGCGCACGAGCGCGCCGACCAGCTTGTCGAGCGCGTTGTGGCGGCCGACGTCCTCGCGCGCGAGCAGGATGCGCCCGTCGGTGTCGGCCCAGGCGGCGGCGTGGACCGCGCCGGTCGCGGCGTTCAGCGGCTGCCGCGCGGGCAGTGCGGCGAACGCGCGTTCCAGCGCCGCCGTGGTGAAACGCCGCGTGCCGGGCTGCACGCGCGGCGGCGGGCGCACCGCGTCCTCGAGCTCGCGCGTGCCGCACAACCCGCAGCCGCTGCGCCCCGGCAACAGGCGCTGCGCCTCCGCATCGCCGAGGCGCGCGACCGGCGCTTCGGGCGCCACCGTCATCGCAAGTTCGATGCCTTCCAGGCGCGTTCGCACTTCGATGTCGGTGAGCTGCGCCGGCGTGTCGACCAGGCCTTCGGTGAGCGAGAAGCCGAGCGCGAAGTCCTCGAGATCGGCGGGCGTGGCCATCATCACCGCGAACGCACGGGCGTCGTAGCGCAGCGCGACCGGCACCTCCTCGGCAACCCGGTCGGCCACCGGCGCGCGTCCCGTGCCGGAACCGCGCAGCCGCGCCACGTCGCGCATGGCGCAGCCTGGCGGCGGTGCGGTCGGCGGCAGGCGGTCGGCGCTCATGCAGGTAGGATAAAGGGGCCAGAGTTGTTTACCGTTTCAAACGGTAAACAACTCTGGCCCCTTTCAGAGGAGCGAGGCATGGCCGGGCGGAACTACAGGCCTTACGAGCGGCCGGCGGGTGGGTGGGGCGCGGCCGCGGCCACGGCGAAGGTGCTGCTGGAGCAGAGCGTGGTGGCCAAGGGCTCGCGCGCGCTGCTGGCGATGAACCAGCCCGGCGGCTTCAAGTGCCCGAGCTGCGCGTTCCCCGATTCGGACTGCACGCGCAAGCTCGAGTTCTGCGAGAACGGGGTCAAGGCGCTGGCGCACGAGGCGACGAAGTTCCGCGTCATGCGCGAGTTCTTCGAAACGCACACCGTGACGGAACTGGCGGCGCAACCGGATTACTGGCTGGAGATGCAGGGCCGGCTCACCGAGCCGATGCGCTACGACGCGGCCAGCGACCGCTACGTGCCCTGCGGCTGGGACGAGGCGTTCGCGACCATCGGCCGCCACCTGCAGGCGCTCGACAGCCCGCACCAGGCCGAGTTCTACACCTCCGGGCGCACGCCGAACGAGGCCGCGTTCCTGTATTCGATCTTCGTGCGCGAGTTCGGCACCAACAACTTCCCCGACTGCTCGAACATGTGCCACGAACCCACCAGCCGGGGCCTGCCGCATTCCATCGGCATGGGCAAGGGCACGGTGGTGATGGAGGACTTCGAGCACGCCGAGGCGATCTTCGTGGTCGGGCAGAATCCGGGTACCAACGCGCCGCGGATGATGACGCTGCTGGTGGAGGCGCGGAAGCGCGGCGTGCCGATCGTGACCGTCAACCCGATGCCCGAGCGCGCGCTGATGCGCTTCACCGAGCCGCAGGACGTGGTGCAGATGGCGACCGGCGGCTCGACCGCCGTCACCAGCGAGTTCGTGCACATCCGCATCGGCGGCGACCTCGCCTTCTTCAAGGGCATGATGAAGGTCGCGTTCGAACGCGAGGCGGCCGGCGAAACCGTGCTCGACCACGACTTCCTGCGCGGGCACACCGTCGGCCTCGAGGCGGTGCGCGAGGAAATCGCGACGCTCGACTGGGCCGACATCGTGCGCGCGTCGGGCATCGGCGAAGCGCAGATCCGCCGCTGCGCGGAAATCTACCTGCGCTCGAAGGCCACCATCGTCTGCTACGGCATGGGCATCACCCAGCACGAGCACGGCTCGCAGCTCGTGCAGCAGATCGCGAACCTGCTGCTGCTGCGCGGCAACTTCGGCAAGCCCGGCGCCGGCATCTCGCCGATCCGCGGGCATTCGAACGTGCAGGGCGACCGCACCGTCGGCATCGACGAGCGCCCGTCGCCGGCCTACCTCGACAAGGTGCGCGAGGTGTTCGGCTTCGAACCGCCGCGCGAGTGGGGCCACCACACCGTCGACGCGGTACAGGCGATGCTCGACGGCACGGCGCGCGTGTTCATCGGCCTGGGCGGCAACTTCATCCGCGCGATCCCCGACACCGGGCGCGCGCACGCAGCGATGCAGCGGCTCGCGCTGACCGTCGGCATCGCCACCAAGCTCAACCGCGGCCACCTCGTGCACGGGCGCGAGGCGCTGATCCTGCCGGTGGTGTCGCGTTCGGAGCGCATCGCCACGAACAAGGGCGAGCAGTTCGTGACCATCGAGGATTCGATGTCGAACGTCACGCCATCGCGCGGCGTGCTCGAGCCCGCCAGCCCCGACGCGCTGCCGGAAGTCGAGATCGTGTGCCGCATGGCGCGCGCCGCGCTCCCGCACAGCGTGGTGCCGTGGGAGGACTACATCCACGACTACGACCTGATCCGCGGGAAGATCGCGCAGGTCTACCCCGCGATCTACGAAGGATTCGTGGAAAAGGCGCGCGATCCGAAGGGCTTCCACCTCGACATCCCGCCGCGCCGCCGCGTCTGGAACACGCCCGTCGGCAAGGCGACCTTCCTCGTGCTGCCCGGCCTCGACGCGAACGCGCCGGTGGACGACCCGTGGATGCTGCGCCTGGCCACGGTGCGCTCGCACGACCAGTTCAACACCACCATCTACAGCTACAACGACCGCTACCGCGGCGTGCGCAACGACCGCATGGTGGTGTTCATGAACGAGCAGGACCGGATCGCACGCGGGCTGGAGAACGGCGCGCGCATCGCGCTGGAAACCATCGCCGACGACGGCGTGCGGCGACGCGTCGAAGGGCTCGCGGTGATCGACTACCCGATGCCGCGCGGCTCGGTCGCCGGCTATTTTCCCGAGCTCAACCCGCTGCTGCCGCTCGCGCACCACGACCGCACCAGCGGCACGCCCGCCGCGAAATCGATCCCGGTGCGCGTGGCCGCCTGACGCCGCACGTCGCGCCATCCGGCACGCCGCGCACCGCGTCAGCCTTCCGCGCGCGCGCCCACGTCCGCCACCGGCGCGGTGACGTGCGCCGGCACTTCCGCCGGGATCGCCACCGCGTCCGGGCTCGCGGGTCCGGCCAGCATGCGTGCCTGGCGCCAGCGCCCGTAGCGGTAGTACGCCAGCGACAGCAGCATCGACACCAGCGAACTCGCCGGGAAGCTCCACCAGATCGCGTCCATGCCCAGCGCCGGCTGCAGCCACGACGCGAACGGCACGCGCACGCCCCACAGCGCCAGCCCGAGGATCACCAGTGGCGGCACCACCGCGCCGGTCGAGCGCACCACGCCGGCGATCACGAAGGTCACGCCGAAGAACAGGAACGACCACACGGCGAGGTGGTTGATGTGGCGCGCGATCGCGATCGCGTCGGGCGCGTCGTGCAGGAACCAGCCCAGCGTGGTCCGGTCGAACAGGATCAGCGGCACGATCAGCGCCGCCGTCAGCAGGAAATTGAAGCCGATGCCCCAGCGCGTGGTCGCGTCGACCCGGTCCCAGCGCTGCGCACCCACGTTCTGCGCCGCCATCGACGAACAGGCCGCGCCGACCGCCATCGCCGGCATCTGCACGTAGGTCCACAGCTGCAGCGCCGCGCCGTAAGCCGCGGTGGCGTGGGTGCCGTAGCGGTTCACCAGCGCGATCATCGCGATCATCGCCAGCGACACCAGCACCATCTGCAGGCCCATCGGCACGCCCTTGGCCACCATCGCGCGCACGATCGCCCAGTCCGGCAGGTACAGTCCGCGCTCGTGGCGCGAGATCCACAACGGATGCTTGCGGCTCCACAACCACCACACCAGCGCGAACAGCGCGACCGCGTCCGCGACCAGCGTGCTCATCGCGCTGCCGGCCATGCCCATCGCCGGGAACGGCCCGACGCCGAGGATGAACAGCGGCGCCAGCCCGATGTCGAGCCCGACCGCGACCAGCAGGAACGCGAACGGCGTCTTCGTGTCGCCGGCGCCGCGCAGGATCGCCGACAGGTAGGCGAACGCGTACAGGAACGGCAGCGCGAGGAAGATGATCTTCAGGTAGGCGTCGGCCAGCGGCAGCGCGGCCGGCGGCGTCGCCATCCACTCCAGCACGTCGCGCGACACCAGCAGCCCGATCGCGGCGACCACCAGCGACAGCGACAGGAAGAACGTCGCCGCGCTGCCGATCACGCGACGCGCGCCCGCCAGGTCGTGCCGCCCCATCGCCTGGCCGACGAGGATGGTCGCGGCCATGCCGAAGCCGAAGATCGCGCCGAGCAGGAAGAACATGATGTTGTTGGCGTTGGCCACGCCGGCCAGCGCCTCCTCGCCGAGCAGGCGCCCGACCCACATCGCGTTCACCGAACCGTTGAGCGACTGCAGCACGTTGCCGCCGAGGATCGGCAGCGCGAACACCATGAGGGTGCGGCCGATGGGGCCCTGGGTCAGGTCGCGTCGTTGCACGTCGGGCGGCGCCTTGCGTCGAGGGGCGGCCAGCCTAGCCGGCGCCGGGTCGTCGTGGCGAGAAGCGACCGCCATCGCTCCCGGCCATGCCTTTTGGCAGGGGCGGCGCGGCCCCCCGCCGCTAGGATGGGGCGGTTATCCACCTCCCGGGGAATTCCATGCGCCGCCTCGCCCTCACCGTCCTCTCGCTCGCCGTCGCGGGCCTCGTCCACGCCGAAGTACCGACGCCGCAGGACGTACCCTACGCGCCGGGCACGATCAAGATCGAAATCGACGCGACCAACCTGTCGCAGCGCATCTTCCGCGTCAAGGAAACCATCCCGGTGCAGGCCGGCCCGCTGGTCATGCAGTTCCCGAAGTGGGTGCCGGGCGGCCATTCGCCGCGCAACCCGATGGACGACGTCGCTGGCCTGGTGTTCACCGGCAACGGCCAGAAGATCGACTGGAAGCGCGACACCCTCGAGACCAACGCCTTCCACCTCGACATCCCCGAGGGCGTCACCGAGATCGTCGCGGACTTCGACGTGCTCACCCCGACCGCGTCGCCCCAGGGCCGGATCGTGATGACGCCGAACATGCTCAACATCCAGTTCATCGCGACCTCGCTGTATCCGGCCGGTCATTACATGCACCAGATCATGATCGACCCGCGCGTGACCTACCCCGCCGGCTGGACCGCGTTCACCGGCCTGCACGAGGACGGCCGCAGCGGCGACACCATCGACTACGAGAACGTGCCCTACGACATCTTCGTCGACTCGCCGGTCTACGCCGGCCGCTACGCGAAGAACATCGACCTGACGCCGGCCGGCAGCAAGGTGCCGGTGATGCTCGGCGTGGTCGCCGACGCGCCGAAGTACCTCGAGGCCAAGCCCGAGCAGATCGCGATCCACAAGAAGATGATCGAGCAGGCGCTGAAACTGTTCGGCGCGCAGCACTACGACCACTACCAGTTCCTGTTCTCGCTGTCGGCGCAGATGGGCGGCAACGGCCTCGAGCACCAGCGCTCGAGCGAGGACGGCACCGGCCCCGGCTACTTCACCGACTGGAAGCCGAAGCAGGGCTTCACCGACCTGCTCGCGCACGAGTACACCCACTCCTGGAACGGCAAGTACCGCCGCGGCAAGGACCTGTGGGTGCCGACGCTCAACACGCCGATGCAGGACAGCCTGTTGTGGGTGTACGAGGGCCAGACCCAGTACTGGGGCAACGTGCTCGCCGCGCGCAGCGGCATGCGCCCGCTGCCCGCGTCGATCGACGCGCTGTCGCTGGTCGCGGCGACCTACGCCGACAACCGCCCGGGCCTGCAATGGCGTGGCATCCAGGACACGACCAACGACCCGATCGTGGTCGGCCGCAAGGCGCGCGCGTACCGCAACTACCAGATGAGCGAGGACTACTACCAGGGCGGCCAGATGATCTGGCTCGAGGCCGACGCGCTGATCCGCGCCGGCACCAAGGGCAGGAAGTCGCTCGACGATTTCGCCCGCGCCTTCTTCGGCGTCAACGACGGCGAGTGGGAAGTGCAGAACCTCTATACCTTCGAGGACGTGGTCGCCACGCTCAACGGCGTCTACCCCTACGACTGGACGAAGTTCCTGCGCGACCGCCTCGACGGCAAGGTCGGCCTCACCGGCGGCCTCGAGGCGGCGGGCTGGAAGCTGGTCTACAAGGACAAGCCCAACGACTACGCCGGCGGTTTCGGCGGTCGCGGCGGCGGCGACTTCACCTACTCGCTCGGCCTGTCGGTCGGCCGCGACGGCAGCATCGGCGACGTGCGCTGGGACGGCCCGGCGTTCAAGGCCGGCCTGGGCACCGGCACCACCATCGTCGCGGTGAACGGCCAGGCCTACGACGGCGACCTGCTGTCGGCCGCGGTCAAGGCGGCGAAGGACGGCAAGGATCCGATCGAGCTGATGGTGAGGGAGTTCGACACCTTCCGCACGGTGAAGATCGACTATCACGGCGGCCTGCGCTTCCCGCACCTGGAGCGCATCGAGGGCAAGCCGGACTACCTGACGCCGATCTTCACCGCGAAGTAATCGTCGCCACCGGCGGCAGCGACGCACGGGCGCCCGCGAGGGCGCCCGTTTCTTTGCCAGGATGCAGGCGCCCGAGAGGGCGCCCGTTTCTTTTGCCAGGATGCAGGCGCCCGAGAGGGCGCCCGTTTCCTTTCGGTGGCGGTCATGCCAAACCGCAGCCCGGTGGGGTAGGCTCCCCTGGGAAGGGATGCGGCATCGGGGGAGGTGCGATGGGCCTTGCCGACCTGAAGGTCATGGTGGTGGAAGACCACGGTTTCCAGCGCAGGATGGCGCTGCGGCTGCTGGAGGAGCTCGGCATCGCCGGCGCCCTGGAAGCGGCCGACGGCCAGTCCGCGCTCGACCTGCTGCAGCGCCTGTCGCAGCCGCCGGACGTGATCCTGGTGGACCTGGACATGCCCGGCATGGACGGCGTGGAGTTCATCGGCCACGTCGCGCAATCGCGGCTGGCGCGCGGCATCGCCCTGGTCAGCGCGCTCGATCCCGCCCTGCTCAACACGGTGCAGGCCAT
>Ga0206102_1000688_pt1 | contig 10243 bp, 5 predicted proteins | sample 1B1Ametagenome_FD_148645 | JGI IMG/M metagenome (GOLD analysis project Ga0206102, IMG submission 148645) | Enriched microbial communities from leaf-cutter ant dump, University of Wisconsin, Madison, United States - 1B1A | ecosystem: Environmental > Terrestrial > Nest > Insects nest > Nest dump... | reverse complement strand
GATTTTTTCAAGGCGCTCTCGATGGTATCGGCATCGGCTTTCTTGCGCGCAGCCGCTTCTATGGTGCTGACTGACTCAACGACGCCATCTGCTTCGATATTGGCCATGACACGGGTCACTTTTGAATCGGCAAAGAAGAGTTTGCCGTCACCGCGCGTTTTCGTGGAGTACTGGACGTACCAGTCGTGTTTATCCAAACGTTCCTGGGGGGCAAAGTAATCCACTCCATACTTGGCTTGCAGGGTTCCCAGGTTGGGTAAAAGTACAATAGGTGCCTGGGTTCCGCTGATAGAGTAGATAACCCGGAATTGCATCCTGACCGGAATCGCCTGGCTATCAATACTGGCTGCACTAAATGTGGCTGATTTCAGTGCCGATTCGGTAGACGCTTTCATAGAGAGCAGAGAGTTGTTTTCGTAACAGTTAATATTGTTCAGGTCACCGGTAGTGAGTACATCTGCCTGGCAGTAAACCGCGACCGTTTTAACCCCCTCACCAAAACTGGAGGGCAGGGTAATGTGTTGGGTTAATACTGATGCGGCATCGCCAAATTTGGCCGGTGTATATTCTGTGGCGTAACTGGCGAGTGAACCCATGGCTGCCATAATCAATAGCGAGCGAATCATGTTTTTTGAGCTGTTGTTGTTCATGTGGGTGCTCCTTAAAAGGCGTAAGGGCTGATGGGCCATTGTGGGTCAACCGCCGCGCTAGGGCACCGAAAAAGTGCTTTGGCGTCGATCTTGTTGTTAGATTAGCACTGCACCATGCACATTTATGTGAATATATTGTGACAATTTCTGGTGTTTTTCTAAAAAAATTATCTTTTTTTAATAAATTTCATGTCGATGAGCGATTTTGAGGTAAAAAAAAGCGGCCATTTAGGCCGCTAAACTTTTTTACCGTTTACCAGATATTTAAAAATCGTATTTCACATCCAGGCTAAGGCTGGTACCTACCTGCTGACGTAATATCTCAACAGTTTGGCCATTAGAGTTTTCCTGCTCGAAAACTCTTTCTTCATTCAGAATGTTGCCCAGCTTTATTTTGGTGGTCAGGTTATCGGTGGGATACCAGGAGTAAACCAAATCCAGGGAGTTGAATGGCTGCTCATAGGCATCCTGTTGATTACCAATATTGCGTGCGGCGAAGAGCATACGCTCACCAAACAGGTTGTAAACCAGAGATGCACTGTGTGCACCATCCTCCGAGTCAAAACCTAATAATGTGTTGAGCACATATTCGGATTGACCTGTCATTGGGCGTTTGGGATTGGTATAACCAATGCCTTCGGGAGATACAATTTCAGATTTGCTCAATGTCAGATTGGAGCCGACAAAGAAGCCGGCCCCCAAGTTGCGCAGTATTTCCAACTCGATACCGTATATTTCGCCGGTAGATGAATTTTCGAAGGTCAGGATGACATCGTCATCTGAACCTGGAAGGCGCGTACTCTCGATCGGATTGAGGATGTCCTTGTAGAACAGAGATACAGTAAAATTATTACCACCTTCATAGAACCACTCACCGCGCAGGTCATAATGAGTCAGTTCAGACATCAATAGCCCGGAATTGCCTTTAACCTTTAGTCCTAACTCGTTGTCGATATAAACCACATCGGACATTTCACGCAGGTCAGGGCGCACAACCGTCTCACTGGCACTAAAGCGAAGTTGGAACGTTTCCGTATCCATGAAGCCTTCATTCATATAGGTGATGGCGATAGAGGGGTACCAATCATCTCTTATGAAGGCATAGGCCTGGTCATTTTTTTGCAAGTCTTCGATCAGTTTGTTAAGGCTCTGACCTGTGTAATCCAGCAAATCGATGGGCAGGAGTGCTTGTTTGAAAGTTTCGTAACGAGCACCTGCTGTGATACGCCAGGTTTCATCCCAAATTGCATCGAACATACCGTAAGCACCTTCGGTAATTTGCGCTGCAATATAGCTCTCTGTACCAAAGCCACCGCCTACGTTCAGTTCGAAATTGTTGTTAAGGTCGAGTAGTTTGGCATCGGTCAGTACATCGCCTACATTACCTTGCAGGACGCTGGAGACAATACCCGTTGCATCCAGGTTAGCCGTGTAGCCATAGTATTCGCGGGTTTTATCGTTGTAACTGAAGCCTCCCGAGAGGGTGAGTTGCAGGCGCTCAAAGACCAACGGTAATTTAGCATTCCAACCATAGCTGACAACATCATCATCCAGGTTGAGGAATTGGAAACTGGCCATGGCCGCTGCCGGTAACAGTTGAGTGCTGATAAATGCCCCTGTGTACGGATCTATGTTGTTAATGCCGTTGATGCTGGTTTGATTGGGAATACTGGTTTTGGCGGTGGATTCCGAATAAAACCAATCAAACGTGGGGGCATCCAGCCAATCATTGCTGAGTTGTTCGATTTTGTGCTCACCAGTGATTTGCGCTACCTCAAGCTCGCGCTCTTCATAGCGTGTTTCGTAGTTAACATATTCAGCACCGCGGTCAAGGGTAAAGCTGCTACCATCAAAACCGGTTTCAATGCGTGCTTCATCGTGGATTTGCTGGATGTGATAAACACCCAGCTGCAACTTGTGAGCATCCTGATAGTTCAGACCAATGTTGGCTGAAAGCAGTTGGCGAGTTTCTTCACTGGTGCGCTTGATATCGGCAGTCTCTGTGTCCGGTGAGCCTACATCGCGAGTTTTCTGGTCCTTGTTGCGCCATTTGTTGTCCTGGCTGAAATTGATCACTGCACCGAGTGCCAGGTCATCGTTCAGGTTCCAGTTGTTGCCCAATGCAAAACTGCCGGAAAAATCAGGGCGCAGGGATTTTTCATAAATTTCCACATCGCGATTTAACGACACGATCAGATTGCGATTAATCGTTTTAGCCGCATTCATTTCATCGGTTGTGGGGGATGTTCCCTGGTGATCACTTAACGCCCAGATATTGTTTGCACGAATATTGCCTTGGTAACGGTCAATCGCGTCCTTTAGCTGGATTGGCATATCATGGCTGTCGCCGTGACTTCCATAGGTTAGGCCATCGCGACTATCGCTATTGATACCTGTGCCCATGGACAGGCTGAATACAAAATCTTCCGGTACAGTTTTGGTGCGAATGTCGATGTTGCCACCACCAAAGTTGGCGGGCAGATCGGGTGACCAGGCTTTTTGGATTTTGAGGGATTCAACAATGGAAGAGGGAATTAAATCCAGTGGTAATACATTGCGTGTTAATTCGGGCGAAGGTACTGCGGCACTGTTCAGCTGTGTACTGGAATAGCGTTCACCCAGGCTGCGTACATAAACGTATTTGCCATCAAGCAGGGTAACACCGGTTACCCTGGTCAAGGCGACTGCGACGTTGGAGTCACCTGTACGGGAAATTTGGTCGGCGTCCATCAGGTCGGCGGAAAACGCTTGTTCAATACGCTCTGCCATGATGGATTGTGCTGCACTTTGCTGGCGACCTGTTACCAGCATTTCTTCCAGGGCCGGGGCGTCAATTTGAGTAGCGTCGAGCGGTGGGCTTTCGGTGTGTTGTGCAACGCTGATGTGGCTCAGGCCCAAGCCGGCCGCTGTGATGGCCATAAATAACTGGCGTCGTTTGGTGATTAATCTCTGCATGGTCATAACCTTTTTATGAGCAAGTTGGCGAGTGGTTAGCAAGGAGGCGCCCAAGGGCGCCTCACTTGCGACATCCGGGGAAACTGCTCCTCGAATTACAAGCCAACTGTCCAGCCTGCGATCCAATCGTTATCTTCTGCTGCGGCACCAATATGTGTAGGCTTGGTGAAGAATTTGCTCACACCTGCGGCGCCCACAGAAGGTACTGCACCTGCAGAGAACTCATCGGTCAATACAGTTACGTCGTAGACAGGAACTGTGATAGCTGCTGTGGTTGCATCGGCCAATGTTGCCTGGGTCAGGTACGCTTTATCATTAGTCGCCAGATCTTTAATGATGCTGGCGGGTAATTGATTGGTGGCAGTGATGATGTGGTTGTCTGTGTTAGGTGTAGCGGCAAACCAGTTGGTGATGTTGAATGCGGCGTTCAGTGGATCCAGTTTGCTTACCGTAACGCCACCGGTACCGGCAAATACGTTGCTTTTGGCAACTGTCCAACCGTTGATGGCCCCTTGGATAGTTTGTGGTCCAGTGGTGTCATTAAACAGGAAGAGTGCACGTGAAGCCATGTCTGTTGTGTTGGCTGTGACGATACTGTTGTACAGCTCGATAAACATACCTTCACGAATCAGGATACCCAGAGAGTTACCGTCCGGAGAGGGAACTGTGCCGGCGTTTTGTGCTACGTTGTTAGTGATACAGGTCAGGTTGGATACACGTACCTTGGTCAGTGGTGCTATATCATCAGCGCGAGTACCACCAGCATTATCCGCTTCGATGCAGTGGTTTCCACCGACACCGTTTGGCAGTACCGCCAAGGCGTATTGCAGGTTGCCGACATAACCATCGGTATAGTCAAACGCATCGTCAGATACGCCAACTGCAACCAGGTATTTAGCACTGACTGCACCGCCAAACCATTCAAAGGCATCGTCTTGTGTTGAATAAGCCTGCACATATTCAACCACGGTTTTTGAACCTACACCGTTAAAGGTGATAGCGTTCAATTCATTACCTTCAACAACTTTATAACCAGCGTGTTTCACAACAACATAACGCAGTGTGCCAGAGCTTTCAGCATTGTTGGCACCACCGTAAGTACCTGGCAGACCTTCTGACAGGATATGGCAGCCGTGAACGTTATTGGTAGTTGCCTGGCGTTGGATATCGGTACATTTGTTGGTGATACCGTTACCATTGATTTGAATGCCGCCCCAGAGACCGCGATCTGCAATAGTGGCTGCGTTGTCGCGCAGGTCTTTGGTGCCGGAAATGATGATGGGCTTCTCTTTGGTACCTTCAGCGATAATTTTTGAACCGCGTGCAATACGCAGGTAGTCTTCACCGCGGTCGAACGCAATTTTGGCACCGGCTTCAATCGTCAGGTTGGCGCCTTCACCTTCCTGGGGAATGCGCTTGCCAGCCAGGGCCGCGTTGCTGTCAATATCTTCACCGATAAACAGTGATGCCTGGAAAATATGCACGCCGTTATTGGGCAGTTCGGGAATAAACAGGTCAACCGTGATTTCATTGCTGCTGGAAGCAAAGGAAGGTCCATAGACACAATTGTCGCCGCTTAGGCTGCCTTGGAAATCGCGGCCACTCTTGCTGTATTTGGCACATGGACTGGTCGTAGGCGTTGTTGATGGTGGATTGTTAATTACAGTATCGCCCACGCTGGTGCTCGGGTTCAGATTAATATCGCCACCACCACAAGCGGCCAGGGTTGCTGCCAACACATTCAACGCAAACAAGGTTTTGATTTTCATGAGCTTTAACTCTCTTGTATCTATAGGTGAAGTAAATCTGCCAACGCGGTCTCATCCCGCATTTGTGGGTGCTATCTTTGATGACAAATGTGAAGCTTGGGCTACAGAACGGTGAAGGTTTGGTTGCAGTTGGATGTCATTTTGATGACGCGTGTACTGTCCGATGGGGCGATACTTTCCGTGGGTGGGATGCGCGACAGGATGTAAAAGCGGTGGGGGCAGTGACAATTGCCAGTTGTTGCCCCAGGGCTGATTCGATAGAGTGACGCCATTTATTCAAAGTTATGGCCCTTCGGCTGACTAGATCTTCAGGGATTTTCATGAACGCTCTTTCTTTGTATATACCTTTTACCCCATCAATTAACCCCAGGCTGTCAGGTCCTGCCACGGTGTTGGCCCTTGGCATGGTTTTAGGGGGGGGGCTGTTGCCCGTTGGGGCACAGGCAGAAGAGGCTGCCGGCGAGCCGGTACAGGAACAGCCACAACAGCAGGAACAGGTTGTACAAACAGTAGCTGTTGATGAGGTAGACCCCTGGCAGGGGTTCAATCGTCGCATGTTTGCGTTTAATGATGTCACTGACCGCTATCTATTGCGGCCGTTGGCTATTGGTTATAAAACCATCATGCCCGATCCGCTCGAGCGCGGGGTTTCCAATATTTTCAATAACGTGATGGAGGTGCCCAGTATTATTAATGGCAGCCTTCAGGGGAATTTTAGCGGTGCTGCTTATTACTCCGGGCGTCTGCTGGTCAATACCACCCTGGGCCTGGGGGGCTTGCTGGATGTGGCCCAGCATATGAACCTGCCTGCACGTGATCGCGAGGACTTTGGCCAGACCCTGGCAGTATGGGGCGTAAACGCCGGCCCCTATGTGGTACTACCTTTCCTGGGGCCGAGCACAGTGCGTGATGGTTTTGCCCGTCCGGTGGATTGGTATGCTGATCCCACTACTTATATCGATCATGTGCGTACGGAAAATACCGTGCTGGGCGTATCCATCCTGAACACACGGGCAAGTTTGCTGGAACTGGAAAAAAATCTGACGGGCGACAAATATACGTTTATTCGCGATGCTTACTTACAGCGTCGGGAATACCTGATCCACAACGGTGCAATAGAAGACAGCTTTGGAACTGGAGAATCGTTTGAGTTTGAGGATTTTGACAGCGAGGAGTTCTAGGGCATCGATTGGCCATACCGCGTTGCGAGCGGTATGGCGTTTATCGGGTTATTGTAGAACCTGGGTAATTTCCAGGCCCAGGATATGGGTTTCATTTTCTCCCGCCGTACTGCGAACCACACGCGCCCTGGCTCTAAGGGTTGGGTTATGGCCGTGTGCAGAGCTGATTTCCACTTCCAGCTCTGTACCCACGGCAACCGGTGTGGTGGTTTCTACCTGCATGCCTCCACCGCTTAAATCGCGGCATTGTCCTTCAATGGTGTCACTGTCAAGGGATAGTTTGGCGTTGAGTGGGGCACTGATTTTCATCCGAATAAAATCGCGTTTTTCACTATAGTTTTTATCGAGAATGCCCATACAGATTCCTCTTGTGACGGTTGTTCCGGGAAAGCGAGAGTCTTTTTTAAAAGCGAGTGCCTTCCTTATAGAGAAGGAAGAGGCAGGTCTAAATCACTGTTGAGTGTAGCACAGCGACCTTTTTCGCCAGTGATGGAGGGCAAATTTACGCAGATGGAAGAAAAGGTTCTGATTAACAGGGATTTGGTAAATCCTGGGCATAAAAAATAGCCGGCAATAAAAAACCGCGCATATGCGCGGTCTTTGGGCATCGCTATGGGTGTTGAGCGACCTATTAACGCTCCAGGTGCTGTAGCTTGCCAGGGACACCATCCCAGTCGGCAGCATCTGCCGGTGCATCTTTAATTTCGGTGATGTTTGGCCAGACTTGCGATAACTCGGCATTCAATTCAAGGAATACTGCCTGGTCTTCGGGTAATTCGTCTTCGGAGAAAATAGCACTCACTGGGCACTCTGGTTCGCACAGGGCACAATCGATGCATTCATCCGGATTAATCACCAGAAAATTGGGGCCTTCGTAAAAGCAATCCACAGGGCAGACTTCCACGCAGTCTGTGTGTTTACATTTGATGCAGTTTTCCCCAACTACAAACGTCATAGGAGACTCCAGAGCTTAACCAATTCAAGGTGTGTAATTTTAACAGAGGCGCGCATTCTAAACAGCCGGACTCTGTTTGGGTAGCGGTTATCACTGTCAAATAGCATAAAGTGGGCGATGATTTGTCGCGAAAATGCTTAATTAAGAATGATTCTTTTTACCTTATTTGCCTTTTGAATATAGCTCTTTCAAGCGATAGATATGCTCCAGTGCTTCGCGGGGACTGAGATTGTCCGGATTGATTTTTTTCAAGGCGTCCAGCGCAGGGTTGGGCAGTGCATCAAACAAACCGGATTGCAGTGGGGAAGTGGGTAATACATCGACACTGGTAGGGTCAGCCACTGTGGATTCTGCCGTTGTGGTTTTAATCGAATGCGGATGTTCGCCGTTTTCCAGCAAATGCAATTGGGTTTGCGCTTCGCGCAATACCTCTGCAGGAATGCCGGCCAGCTTGGCCACTTGCAAGCCGTAACTTTTGCTGGCCGGGCCCTCCTGTACTTTATGCAAAAACACAATCTTGTCCTGGTGCTCGGTGGCATTTAAGTGCACGTTGACTATGCCGGGTACGGTTTCCGGCAGGCTGGTAATTTCAAAATAGTGGGTGGCAAACAGGGTAAAGGCGCGTACTTTTTCGGCCAAATGCTTGGCACAGGCCCAGGCCAGTGACAAGCCGTCGAAAGTGCTGGTGCCGCGACCGATTTCGTCCATCAGTACCAGGCTTTTGGCGGTGGCATTGTGCAGGATGTTGGCGGTTTCGGTCATTTCCACCATAAAGGTAGAGCGGCCACCGGCCAGGTCATCGGAGGAGCCGATACGGGTAAAGATGCGATCCACAATGCCGATGCGCGCCGCCTGGGCAGGCACAAAACTGCCGATATGGGCGAGCAGGGCAATCAGCGCCGCCTGGCGCATATAAGTCGATTTACCGCCCATGTTGGGGCCGGTAATGATCAACATATGGCGCTGGGGATTAAACACCAGGTCATTGGGCACAAAGGGTGCGCTGGTGACCTGCTCCACCACCGGGTGGCGCCCCCCCTGGATCTCAATACCCGGTGTTTCACTCAGTTCCGGGCGGCTCAGGCTCAGGGCATCGGCGCGCTCGGCCAGGGTGGCCAGTACGTCCAACTCAGCAACGGCAGCTGCAGAGTCCTGCAGCGGCACTAACTGTTGGTTGAGGATATCCAGCAGCTCTTCGTACAAGGCTTTTTCGCGCGCCAGGGCGCGGCTTTGGGCCGACAGTGCCTTATCTTCAAATGCCTTTAATTCCGGCGTGATATAGCGCTCGGCATTTTTCAGGGTTTGGCGGCGAATGTAATCGGCAGGGGCTTTTTCCGACTGGGCGCTGGTGAGTTCTATGTAGTAGCCGTGAATGCGGTTGTACCCCACTTTCAGGGTAGGGATGCCCGTGCGCTCGCGCTCGCGGGTTTCCAAATCCAGCAGGTATTGGCCGGCGTTGGTGCTGATATTGCGCAGCTCGTCCAGCTCGGCATCGTAGCCTTCGGCAATCACGCCGCCATCGCGAATCACCACTGGCGGGTTATCGATGATGGCGCGGCCCAATAGATCCACCAGATCGGGAAAGGTGGAAATCTGCTGGGCGAGCAGCGTCAATTGTGGCGCCTGGCGCTGGGCCAGTTCACTTTGCAATTCCGGGTAGGTGGCGAGCGACATTAACAGCCGTGACAGGTCGCGCGGGCGTGCCGAACGCAGTGCCAGGCGGCCCAGGATACGCTCCATATCGCCCACACGTTTAAGGATGTTGTTCACCAGCTCAAAGGCGTAATTCTGTTGTAGCTCGGCAATCGCACCCTGGCGGCCACGCAGCAGGGCGATATCGCGCAGCGGGCGGTTGAGCCAGCGGCGTAACAGGCGGCTGCCCATACTGGTCGCGCAGCGGTTCAGCACCCAAAACAGGGTGTGTTCATCGCCGCCGGTAAGGTTGGTATCCAGCTCCAGGTTGCGGCGGGTGGCGGCGTCGAGGATGACCGCTTCATCGCGATTTTCGTGGGCCAGGCTGCGCACATGGGGCAGGGCGGTGCGCTGGGTTTCGCGCGCGTAGCTGAGCAGGCAGCCAGCGGCGCAGAGTGCGGTTTTCAGGTGGTCGCAGCCGAAGCCGGCCAGGTCTTTCACGGCAAACTGTTGCACGAGCAAACGCTCGGCTGTTTCCAGGTCGTATTCCCAGGGGCCGCGGCGGCGCAGACCCTTGCGGTTTTCCACCAGTTCGGGGGTGGTCAGGTGATCGCTGATCAGCAGCTCTGCCGGGTTCAGGCGTTGCAGTTCGCCCAGGGCGGCCTCCAGTCCCTCTACCTCCAGCACCAGAAAGCGACCGCTGGCCATATCTAAAGAAGCAATGCCAAAGGTGTCGCCCGCCTGGTGCAGGGCGACCAATAAATTATCGCGGCGCGAATCCAGCAGGGCTTCATCGCTGACGGTGCCCGGCGTCACTATGCGCACCACTTTGCGCTCCACCGGGCCCTTGCTGGTGGCCGGGTCGCCGATTTGCTCGGCAATAGCGACCGAAACGCCGGCTTTCACCAACTTGGCCAGATAGCCATCGGCGGCATGGAAGGGAATTCCCGCCATGGGAATGGGCTCGCCATTGCTTTTGCCGCGCGCAGTGAGGGTAACGTCCAGCAGCTCGGACGCGCGCTTGGCATCCTCGAAAAACAGCTCATAAAAATCCCCCATGCGATAAAACACCAGATCATCGCGATGCTGGGCTTTAATACG
>Ga0206102_1000687_pt1 | contig 10258 bp, 9 predicted proteins | sample 1B1Ametagenome_FD_148645 | JGI IMG/M metagenome (GOLD analysis project Ga0206102, IMG submission 148645) | Enriched microbial communities from leaf-cutter ant dump, University of Wisconsin, Madison, United States - 1B1A | ecosystem: Environmental > Terrestrial > Nest > Insects nest > Nest dump... | reverse complement strand
CGCGATCGTCAAGCGCCCCGCGGTGGTCAAGGGCCCCGAGGGCGAGGACGTCATCTCGATCCGCTCCATGTGCTACCTGTGCCTGTCCTACGACCACCGCCTGGTCGACGGCGCCGACGCGTCGCGGTACCTCTCGGCGGTCAAGGCCCGGCTCGAGGAGGGTGCGTTCGAGGCGGAGCTCGGCCTCTGACCTGATCCACGGCGAAGGCCCGGCTCCCCGCGGAGCCGGGCCTTCGCCGTCCCCTCCCTTCGCCGCACCCGCTCCGGCCGGGGACGCGATCGTTCGAGCTTCTGGTCGTGATCCGCGACCAGAAGCTCGAACGATCGGCGCCGGGCGAGCGGGCGGGCGGGCGCGACCCGGGCGGCGAGCCGGGGGCGGGTGGTCGGCCTAGGGTGGGCGGATGCGGATCGTCGTCGGCGGGGCCAGCGGGTTCATCGGGGTGCCGCTCGTCGAGCGCCTGCGCACGGCCGGGCATGATGTGCGCGTCCTCGTGCGGCGTGCCGAGCGCGGACCCGACGAGGTGCGGTGGGACCCGGCACGCGGTGTGCTGGACCCCGGCGCGCTGCGCGGCGTCGACGCGGTCGTCGACCTCGCGGGCGTCAACCCCGGGACCCGCCCGCTCACCGCGGCCCGCAAGCGCGCGGTGCTCGCCTCCCGCGTCGACTCGGCCGGGCTGCTCGCCCGCACGATCGCCGGTCTCGCAGCGAACGGCGATGGACCGCGTGTGCTGCTCCAGGCCTCGGGGATCGGGGCCTACGGCGACCGCGGCGACGCGCCGCTCGACGAGCACGAGCCGCTCGGGACCACCTTCTTCGCCGAGGTGGTCCGCCAGTGGGAGGACGCGGCGACGCCCGCACGCGACGCAGGTGCCCGCGTCGTCCTCCTGCGCACGGGCGTGGTGCTGGGCGTCGGCGGCGGTGCGCTGCGCCCGTTGTGGCCCGTGCTGCGGGCGGGTCTCGGCGGACGGCTCGGGTCGGGGCGCCACTTCTGGTCCTGGATCACGCTGCACGACGAGCTGCGCGCGATCGAGCACCTGCTCACGGCAGACGTCTCGGGACCCGTCAATCTTGTCGCCCGGGCCGACCGCAACGCCGATGTCGTCGCGGCGCTCGCGCGAGCGCTGCACCGCCCGGCCGTGGTCCCGGTCCCGGCCTTCGCGCTGCGGCTCGCGCTGCGCGACTTCTCCTCCGAGGTCCTCGGCTCGGTCCGCGCGGTGCCCGCGGCGCTCGACGCGAGCGGGTTCGTCGCGGACCACCGCGACCTCGAGACGGCCGCGGCCTGGGTCACGCGCGCTCCCTGAGCCGCACCCGGCCTCCGCGCGGACCACCGCGGCACTCGGTCAGACCACGACGGGACGTCAATCGGACGTCAGTCGGACGGCAGCACGTCCCACACGCGCCAGCCCTGGTCCGTCCAGCGCAGCACGAGCACGACGGTCGCGGTGCTCGGCGCGCCACCGGGTCGGACCGTGCCGTCGGCGGCGACGAGCCGGTACGCGCTCGTCGTGCTGGTGAGCCGGACGCGTGCGGTCTCGCCCCCGTCGGGTTCCTCGTCCGCGGCCGGGAGCACCTGGACCTCCGTCACGGCGACCTCGAGGCCGCTCACCCGGTCACCACCGAGCTGTCCGACGAGCCCGGAGTCGGCCACGTGGGCAGGCGAGCCCGGGATCTCGACCTGGTCGAGTGCCGTCGTCGCGCCCGACGCGAGCAGGACCGCCCGCTGCTGCGTCAGGTGCACGGCGGCGTCGTCGGGTGCCGGACGCGACGTCGACGGTGCGCTCGAGCGGACCTGCGGCGTCGCCGAGGCGGCGGGAGCCGCGCTGGCCGTCGTCGTGCTGCGCCAGGGCCCGTAGGCCACCACGCCGACGACGAGCGCCGCGATCACCACACCGGCGACGGCCACGGGCAGCCGGGAACCGGGACCGACCCCGCGGTCGCGGGGCAGCGATCCCGGGCGCGTACCCGGGCGCGGGCCCGCGGCCGAGTCGCGGGCGCGACGACGCGGCACCGACGCAGCGGCCCGGAGCTCGGCGTCGGACCCGACCGGTGCGCGTCGCACCGCCCGGTCGACGTCGAGCGGGACCGGCACGGCGACCCGGAAGCACCGGTCGACGACCCGGTCCGCCTCGGGTCCCGGCTCCGCGCGCAGCTCGGCGAGCGCCGAGCGCAACCCCGGGCTCTGCCCGTCCGCGGTGTCGTCCTCGACGAGCCGGGGCAGCAGGACGTCGAGGAGCGCGCGCACGTCGTCGGCGCTGTCGTCCTGCGGCCGCGGCACGTGCCGCAGCGTCGCGCCCAGCCCCGCGAGCACCGGACGGCCGTCGGGCTCGAGCAGGATCGATGCGCCGCCGACCGCGGCGTGCTGCAGCCCGACCGCGTGCAGCGCGGCGAGCGCCTGCGCGACGGGGATCGCGATCGTCGCGGCCTCGCCGTCGGTGAGCGTCGGGCTCGTCGCGAGCAGCGCGTCGAGCGGCACGCCACGGACGTGGTGCGTGAACACCGCGAGCTCGCCCGTGTCCAGCGGCACGACCTCGAGCACGCGCACGAGGTGCTCGTGCCGGACGGTCCGCAGCGTGTGCGCTCGCGCGACCGTCGTCGCGTCGCCCGGGAGCACGTGCAGCTCGACGAGCCGGTCGGTCCCGTCGAGCGCGGTCCCGACGACCGCGCCGTCGGCCCCGACGGCGAGCGGGCGGTACCCCGCGGCGGCCAGGACCGATGCGACGGCGGGGCTCACGCAGACGTCCATGCGCCCATGCAAGCGGACCGCCGCCCACGGCGTCAGCGGTTGTCCACAGGCTCGCGATCGACGCTCCTATGGTTCGTCAAGCCGGTTGGGGGCCGTGTTCGAGTTGGCGGAACAGGTCGCGGGCGATGTAGCGCTTGAGGCAGCGGCGGATCTCGCGGTCGGTCTTGCCTTCGGTGCGGCGGCGTTCGATGTAGTCGCGGGTGGCTTGGTGGTAGCGGGTGCGGGACAGGGCCACGACGTGCAGGGCGCGGTTGAGCTGGCGGTCGCCGGACCGGTTGAGGCGGTGGCGGGTCCGCAGCCCGGAGGAGGCGGGGATCGGTGCGGTGCCGGCGAGCATCGCGAAGGCGGCCTCGGAGCGGATGCGGCCCGGGTGGGACCAGCTGATCAGGACCTGCGCGGCGACGATCGTCCCGATGCCGGGCTGCTCGAGCAGGTCAGGGCGCCAGGAGCGCACGATCACCGTCATGGCCCGTTCGTGGTCGCGGGCCTCGTTCTGCAGCGCGAGCGTGCGCCGGGCCAGGGTCCGCAGCACCGACGCGGTCGTGGTGGTGTGGGCGCCCCAGCCGGTGCGCAGACGCAGCCGGGCGGCGGTGACCGTCATCGCGGTCGTGCTCTGCCCGCGGAACATCGCGCGCAGTGTCTCGGGGGCGGCGATGACCAGAGCGTGCAACTGGCGCTGGGCGAGGGTGGCAGCCTCGACCGCGGAGCGGCGTGCGGCCATCAACGCGGCCAGCTGGGCGCGCGGGCCGTCGATCTTGACCTGCGCGAGGTGAACCCGGCCCAACGCCTCACGCGCCGCGCGGGTCGCGTCCAGCGAGTCGGACTTCGCCCCGTTGCGGCGTGCGGCCCGGGCCGGCCGGTCCAGCTCGATGACCTGCTCACCGGCGCCGACCAGGTACCGGGCCAGGCCCGCGCCGTAACCGCCGGCGCCCTCCAACGCCCACGCGCGCGACCCGTGGGCGGCGGCCCACTCGAGCAGCCGCTGGTAGCCGTGCGGATCGGTGGCGACCGTGATCTCGGCGAGCAAGCCGCCGGTGGCCGCGTCCACGACCGCGCCAGTGTGGGTGTGCTTGTGCGTGTCGACGCCGATGACGACATCGACGACTTGAGCAAGACTGGGCATCGCGTTCATCTCCTTGACCGGGGAACGTAGGTTCCGGTCCGGCTGGAGACGGGCAGGACTGTGACGGGACACGAACCCCGGGTGCTACCGAGGAACGGTCAAGCTCCTGATCAGGCCAGCAACTCCGGTCGGGCCGGGGCCGGCAACCACGCGCGGACAAGTCGGCACCAAGGCACCAAGCCAGTCAGACGAAGAGCCACACGCGCGGCCACCGGCAACAGCCCACCGCATCCATCAAGGCTGCGTCGAGATCCTCACAGTCAGTCGAGCGTGACCACCGACCGGGTGCGCGCGGCGTCGCGTGCGGCGTCGAGGACCCGGGCCGTCGCGACCGCGTCGGCCGGGTCCACGGGCACGGGCCCCGCGCCACGCACCCAGGCCTCGACGGCGGGGTACACGTCGTGGTGGCCGCCCGTGGGCAGCGGCACGGGGACACGCTCGGCGCCCGTCACGAACCACCCGACGTGGACGGGCTCCCCCGGCCGCCGACCCTCCTCGTACGCGTCGTCCAGCACCGCGAACGGCGTGGGCTCACCCTCGAACTCGGTGACGAGGTACGCACCCGCGGAGCCGAGCACACGCGTGCGCGGACCGGGCGAGCCGACGAGCCCGCCCGCCTGCAGGTGGCTGAGCACACCCGAGTCGTGACGCAGCGCGAGGAACACGTCGTCGACGGCGGGCGTGGTGCGTGCGGCGAGCTCGGCGTAGACCTCGCGGACCGGCCCGAACAGCTGCACGGCCGAGTCGACCAGGTGCGCGCCGAGGTCGAGCAGCAGGCCGCCGGCGTCGACGTCGTTCTCCTTCCAGCGGTCCTGCGGCTGCGGCCGGAACCTCTCCCAGCGACGCTCGAACCGGTGCACGTCACCCAGCGCCCCGCGCGCGAGCAGGTCGACGAGCGCGAGCTGCTCGGGGTCCCAGCGCCGGTTCTGGAACACCGTGAGGCGACCGTCCGCGGCGTCGACGAGGTGCTGCGCGTCGGCCGCGCTCGTCGCGAGCGGCTTGTCGACGAGCACGTGGACGCCCGCCTCGAGCGACCGCAGCACGTGCTCCACGTGGTCGCCCGTGGGGCTCGCGATCACCACGAGGTCGAGGGCGTCCGCCGCGGCGAGCAGCGCGGGCACGTCCGGGACGACGACCGCGTCCGGCCAGTCGTGCGCGACGACGTCGCCACGGTGCCGCGTCACGACGTGCGTCACCCGCGCGCCCGCCGCGCGCAGCAGGCGCGCGTGGATCCCGCGCCCCGCACTCCCGTACCCGACCAGACCCACGCGCATCGGCTCCATGGCCGTCACCGTACGCGGGCGGACCCGCGCGCCGCGCGGGTTACGCTGGCGGACGTGCTGTTCCAGGAGCTCGAGCTCGGTGACCGCCTGCTGCCCTACGTCCCGACCTGGGACCTGCAGCGCGAGGTGCACGCGGCGGTCGTCGCGGGTGAGCGCGAAGACACGGTCCTGCTGTGCGAGCACGAGGACGTCTACACCGCGGGCAAGCGCACCGCGACGTGGGACCGGCCGGTCGACGGCACGCCGGTCGTCGACGTCGACCGCGGCGGGCGCATCACCTGGCACGGTCCCGGGCAGCTCGTCGGGTACCCGATCGTGCGGCTCGGCGAGCCCGTCGACGTCGTGCGCTACGTGCGCGCGCTCGAGGAGGCGCTGATCCGCACGTGCGCGGACCTCGGCCTCGCGGCGATCCGGGTGGAGGGACGCAGCGGGGTGTGGTTCGAGGCGCACGAGGGCGGTCGGCAGCGCAAGGTCGCGCAGATCGGCGTGCGGGTCTCGCGCGGCGTGACGATGCACGGCTTCGCGCTCAACTGCGATCCCGACCTGCACGCGTTCGACCGCATCGTGCCGTGCGGCATCCCGGACGCGGACGTGACGTCCCTGACGCACGAGACCGACCGGCAGGTCACGATCCGGGAGGTCCTGCCGCTCGTACGGCGCCACCTCGTCGACACGCTCGAGCCGCTGATCGCCGCGCGGCCCGCGGCCGCCGTGCGCTGACGCGACCGCGCACTCGTCGTCAGGCCGCGCCGCGCAGCTCCTCGGCGACACCCATCGCCCAGGCGCGCACGGCGTCGAGGTCGCGGTAGTCGCCGTCCTCGGCCCGCACGAGCGCGACGAGCGCGCGCTCCGAGAGCGACAGCGACGCCTTGTCGAGCGCCCCGACGAAGCACCGCGCGTCACGCGCCCCGGTGTCCTTGACCATGGTCTCGACGTCGTCGGGCACGCTCGTCGTCGGCCGCGCCCCCACCGGTCCGGACCAGAACAGCCACACCGGCCGCAGGCGCAGGTGCGCGCCCTGCCGGACCACGAGGTCGCGCAGCGACGCCGCGAGGCGCCCCACGTAGACCGACGAGCCGAGGATCACGGCGTCGTACGGCATCACGCGCTCGACCTCGTCGGGCTCCACGACGTCGACGACGTTCCCCGCCTCCCGCAGGACGTCCGCCACGACCTCGCCCATCTCGCTCGTCGCGCCGTGACGCGACGCCACGCTCACCAGAACTCGCACGGTCGGTCTCCTCCCCGGGGCGTCGTCGCCTCCCCTCCACCCTGCTCCGGCCGGTGCCGCGCGTCGCGGGACCCAGGTCCCTGACTGTGACGGCCGTCGCGTCCGTGGGCACGCCGGGGCGGCGCGACGGCGGTTAGGGTGGCTGCGTGACGATCGCACCCGAGGGCCGCCGGATGCTGCGCGTCGAGGCACGCAACGCCGCGACGCCCATCGAGAAGAAGCCCGAGTGGATCCGCACGCGCGCCACGATGGGACCCGAGTACTCCGAGCTCAAGGGGCTCGTGAAGCGCGAGGGCCTGCACACGGTGTGCGAGGAGGCGGGCTGCCCCAACATCTTCGAGTGCTGGGAGGACCGCGAGGCGACGTTCCTCATCGGCGGCGACCAGTGCACGCGGCGGTGCGACTTCTGCCAGATCGACACGGGCAAGCCGGCCGACTTCGACGCCGACGAGCCGCGTCGCGTCGCGGAGTCCGTGCAGGCCATGGGGCTCAAGTACTCGACCGTGACGGGCGTCGCGCGCGACGACCTGCCCGACGGCGGTGCCTGGCTCTACGCCGAGACGGTGCGCCAGATCCACGCGCTCAACCCCGGCACGGGCGTCGAGCTGCTCATCCCGGACTTCAACGCGGTGCCCGAGCTGCTGGACCAGGTCAACGAGTCCCGGCCCGAGGTGCTCGCGCACAACCTCGAGACCGTGCCGCGCATCTTCAAGAGCATCCGCCCCGGCTTCCGCTACGAGCGTTCGCTCTCGGTGCTGACGCGTGCGCGCGAGGCGGGGCTCGTGACGAAGTCGAACCTCATCCTCGGCATGGGCGAGACGTACGACGAGGTCGTCGAGGCGCTCGCCGCGCTGCACGAGGCCGGGTGCGACCTCATCACCATCACGCAGTACCTGCGTCCCTCGGTGCGGCACCACCCCGTCGACCGCTGGGTCCGGCCCGAGGAGTTCGTCGCGCTGTCGCAGGAGGCCGAGCGGCTCGGCTTCCTCGGGGTCATGTCGGGTCCGCTGGTGCGCTCGTCGTACCGGGCCGGACGCCTGTGGGGCCAGGCGATGCGGCGTCGCGGCCTGCCGATCCCCGACGCGCTCGCACACCTCGGCGAGCCGACGACCGCGCGCCAGGAGGCCGCGAGCCTGCTCGCTCGCTGAGCGCGAACGCGCGCGGGGCCGCCGCGCTCGCTCGGTAGACTCGCCCGCATGGCCCGAGACACGTCCGCCTCCTCCGCTGCGCCCAAGACCAAGAAGGTGCGCTGGTACCACCAGGTGTGGGAGGCGTACAAGATGACGCGGGAGACCGATCCCGCCGTCACCTGGATCGTCCTCGCGACGTTCGTCGTGATCGTCGCGCTCGGCGTCATGGTCGGCGTCCTGCTCCACTCGGTGCCGTACTTCGTGATCCTCTCGGTCCCGTTCGCGCTGCTCGGCGCGATGTTCGTGCTCGCGCGCCGCGCCGAGTCCGCCGCGTACGCGCGGATCGAGGGCAAGCCCGGTGCCGCGCTCGCCGCCCTGCGCACCATCCGCCGCGGCTGGACGTTCCCCGAGGAGCCCGTCGCGATCGAGCAGCGCACGCAGGACATGGTGTTCCGTGGCATCGGGCGGCCGGGGATCGTGCTCGTCGGCGAGGGTGTCGGCGGTGGTGCGCGGCTGCTCGAGGCCGAGCGCAAGCGCACGGCCCGCGTGCTGCCGACCGTGCCGATCCACCTCATCCGCACCGGTTCGGGCGAGGGTCAGGTGCCGCTGCGCAAGCTCCCGGTCGCGGTCCGCAAGCTCAAGCCGCAGCTCACCAAGCAGGAGGTCGCCGAGGTGAACAAGCGCCTGCAGGCGCTCGGCGGCGTGCGCCTGCCGGTCCCGAAGGGCGTCGACCCGATGCGCATGCGTCCCGACCGCAAGGGCATGCGCGGCCGCTGACCCGGCGCTCGAGCCGTCAGCGCCGGACGATCGCGGTCCCCGCCGCGCGGTCGTGCAGGCCACGGCCGTCGGCGTCCCACACGGCCGCCGGGATGACCAGGCACAGGAGCACCGTGCGCAGCGCGGCGCGACCGATCCCCGGTGCGCGGCCGTCGTCGGGCAGCGGGCCGTCGGGGGTCGGGCCGGCGCGGCGCACGCGCAGGCCGGCGATGCGGTGACCGACCGTGAAGCCGAGCGTCCCGACGAGCACGAGGTTCTCCACCGCGAACACCGCGAGGGTCACGAGCCCGTCGGCCCGCTCCCAGAACGGACCGTCGGCCGTCGCGAAGAACGCCGACGCGATGAGCAGGCTGAGCACCCAGTCGACGACGAGCGCGACGGCGCGCCGACCGAACCGCGCGAGGGAGCCGCGTCCCGCCGGGGGCAGCCCGAGCCCCGAGCCGCCACTCCCCTCGCCCGATGGCCCGCCCTCGAGCCACGACCCCACGTTCTGCCTCGTCGTCACGGCGCCCAGCCTAAGCGGCGGACCGGCGCCGACCTCGTCGGACGTCCGCCCACCGTTCCCACGATCGTTACACGGGCACGGTGCGCGTAACCTCGCCGAAACAATCGCCTCACACCCGGGAAACGGCCGACGCCTACCGTCGGGGCCAGCCCGATGCGGGCACCACCAACCGAGGAGCAGCGGATGTTCAGCAAGCCAGAGGAAGTCCTGGCGTTCATCAAGAGCGAGGACGTGAAGTTCGTCGACGTGCGGTTCTGCGACCTGCCCGGCGTCATGCAGCACTTCAACGTGCCGGCCCAGTCGCTCGAGCTGGACTTCTTCACCGAGGGCCAGATGTTCGACGGCTCGTCGATCCGCGGCTTCCAGGCGATCCACGAGTCCGACATGAAGCTGATCCCGGACGTCTCGACGGCCTACGTCGACCCGTTCCGCGCGGAGAAGACCCTCAACATCAACTTCCACATCGTCGACCCGTACACCGACGAGCCCTACAGCCGCGACCCGCGTCAGGTCGCCGCGAAGGCCGAGGCGTACCTGCGCTCGACGGGCATCGCGGACACCGCGTTCTTCGCACCCGAGGCCGAGTTCTACATCTTCGACGACGTCCGGTTCGAGACGAACCAGCACTCGTCGTACTACTACCTCGACTCGATCGAGGGCGCCTGGAACACGGGTCGCGTCGAGGAGGGTGGCAACCTCGGCCACAAGACCCCCTACAAGGGCGGCTACTTCCCCGTCCCGCCGGTCGACCACTTCGCCGACCTGCGCGACAAGATCTCGCTGCAGCTCGACGAGCTCGGCCTCGGCGTGGAGCGCTCGCACCACGAGGTCGGCACGGGCGGCCAGGCGGAGATCAACTACCGCTTCGACGAGCTCGGCAAGTCGGCCGACAAGGTCCAGCTGTTCAAGTACGTCGTCAAGAACGTGGCGCACGCCGCGGGCAAGACGGCGACGTTCATGCCGAAGCCGCTGTTCGGCGACAACGGCTCGGGCATGCACGTGCACCAGTCGCTCTGGAAGGACGGCGAGCCGCTGTTCTTCGACGAGAAGGGCTACGGCGGCCTGTCCGACCTCGCCCGCTGGTACATCGGCGGCCTGCTCAAGCACGCCCCCGCGCTGCTGGCGTTCACCAACCCGACGGTGAACTCCTACCACCGCCTGGTCCCCGGCTTCGAGGCGCCCGTCAACCTCGTCTACTCGGCGCGCAACCGGTCCGCGTGCATCCGCATCCCGGTCACCGGTTCGAACCCCAAGGCCAAGCGCATCGAGTTCCGCGTGCCGGACCCGTCGTCGAACCCGTACCTCGCGTTCGCGGCCATGCTCATGGCCGGCATCGACGGCATCCAGAACCGCATCGAGCCGCCCGAGCCCGTCGACAAGGACCTCTACGAGCTGCCCCCCGAGGAGCACGCGCTCATCCAGCAGGTCCCGGGCTCGCTGTCCGAGGTGCTCGACAACCTCGAGGC
>Ga0206102_1000686_pt1 | contig 10263 bp, 10 predicted proteins | sample 1B1Ametagenome_FD_148645 | JGI IMG/M metagenome (GOLD analysis project Ga0206102, IMG submission 148645) | Enriched microbial communities from leaf-cutter ant dump, University of Wisconsin, Madison, United States - 1B1A | ecosystem: Environmental > Terrestrial > Nest > Insects nest > Nest dump... | reverse complement strand
CGTCTTTGCCATTTTGATGTTAAGCCATGTGCCAATTCTTCAATGTGCCTAACACGCTCTAGAGAAATCTACTGGATATAATAGAGTAACCTGGTATTTCGTAGGATTGTATGGTGACCCTTTTTCAGCGTCCTTTCGTCGCTCAGCTTGCGCAGCGCCTGAACGGAATGCAACCGTTGATACAAGGGTGTGGTGAGGTACGAACCGCACGTTCCAACGCTGCTATAATTCATCTGGCTTTAACCTGAGGTCCGCGCAGACAGTAATCCGATAAAGCCGAATGGACCACGACCACAGCTACATTATTTGCTGCTGGATGAAAACAACTACAATAAACAACGCAATACGTGAGCGGATCGGCGGACACGCAAATGTTGTTGAACTGGGGAAAACGGGTTATGACTGCGCAAACCCTTGATGAGGTATAACGACGTAGACTGATTTTTTGTATTCAAGATCGTCACGGAGTGTGGTCTCGCGAGGACGGTGATACGGCTCGTTCCTTGCCCCGCATCCTTATCCAATAATCTACATTGGTATCTGATTATGATTGATAAAGTTAATTCTGTTATAAATCAGGCGCTTGAACTAACTTTTGCAGATCGTGCCGATATTGTGGAAAAACTGCTGATTAGCTTGGATAATCCGGATCCATCCATTGATGCTGTCTGGGCAAAAGAAGCTGATGCACGAATTGAGGCTTACGAACGTGGCGAACTGGAAACTGTTTCTGCAGAAGAGGTGTTTCGTAAATATAACCAGTTGTGAAAGTCCAATTTCTTAAGCTGGCAGAAGCTGAGCTTGACGATGCAGTTGAATACTATAATTCTGAACAAGAAAATCTTGGGTTACGATTTCAAGCCGAAGTTGTACGTGCTATAGATCGGGTGATGCAATACCCATCTTCATATTAGAAAATAGGCAAATATTCCTCCCGCAGATGCCTCGTATATAAATTCCCTTACGGAGTGATTTACCAATATCAGGAAGATAAAAACGAAATTCTCATTGTTGCTATTGCTCATCTTCACAGAAAACCTGATTACTGGTATTCAAGAGATTCGTAAATATAACAATACAATAGAATATAGACGACATTCCTGCCAGCATTTCCTCATGAATATTACGCAGCGTGAACTGGCCGAGGCGATTCACGCTCCTCATCAGCGGGTGAATGAGTTGGTTAATCAGAAACGCGGTATTACACCCAGCACAGCAGCTCATTTCTTTGGTGTTTCGGCTGATTTCTGGCTCAATCTGCAAATCAGGTGGGATCTTTATAAAGCATAGCAAGCAGAGCAAAATGACCTGTCTAACGGTCATTGCACTGTCCAGTGCCACCCCGTATGATGAAACACCAGCCAGCAACTCTCGGGCCAACGTTAGAGGCATCAGGGGTGATGCTTGACATGGTCAATTGAGTAGACGGCAAGTGTTCTTCGTCCTCCATCACCTGCATACTACATTCGACCGTGCGCAAATGGGAGCAAGGTGAGACTCGTCCTGCCGGCCCGGCGCTCAAGCTGCTTAACATCATTGCCGACAAGGGCTTGCAAGCCATCATTTGAGGTAGTGCGCCTGCTTGGTGGTGTGATGAACTCAATATTTTTTGGCTCTCTCGCGTGGCTATCCGGTATCGAAACCTGGCTACAAGTTTTAGTTCCTATCCAAAAAATTCTACAGAATGCTAGAGAGATCTATTGGATATAATAGAGTAATCTAGTATTTTGTAGAATTGTGTGATGATTCTTTTTCAACGTCCTTTCGTCGCCCAGCTTGAGCACCGACTGAACGGTATGCAGCCGTTGATACAAGTACTGACAGGCCCCCGTCAGGTGGGCAAGACTACGGGCGTGCGGCAACTGATGGCACAATGCAACTATCCACAGCATTATGCCAGTGCTGATGATGTCCTGGTAAGCAACCGAAGCTGGTTGCTAGAGCAGTGGCAACAGGCATTGCTATTGGGTGAGGGCGCTTTGCTTGTCGTAGACGAGATCCAGAAGGTGGCAAATTGGCCGGAAACCATCAAGGCGCTGTGGGATACGCAACCAGGACGCCTGCGAGTGTTACTGCTGGGTTCTAGTGCCTTACAAATCCAGAGCGGTGTAACAGAAAGCCTGGCCGGGCGTTTTGAACTGCTGAGAGTGCATCACTGGACATTTGCCGAGTTATATACCGCCTTTGGCTATGACTTGCCGCGTTATCTCGCTTTTGGTGGTTACCCGGGTGCAGTGGCCCTGGAGCATGATCCCGATCGCTGGTACACCTATATGAAGGATGCAATTGTGGAAGCAGTTATCGGCAAGGACATCTTGCAAAATCGCAAGGTGGCCAATCCGGCGCTTTTCCGACAGGCGTTCGAGATTTTATGTGCCTATCCCGCGCAGGAAATCAGCTATACCAAGCTGCTGGGTCAGCTGCAGGATAAGGGAAATACTGATCTGATCAAATACTACATTGAACTGTACAGCAGCGCATTTTTGCTGCATGCGTTGCAAAAATACTCACCTAAAGCATGGCTTTCGCGCAGTTCCAGCCCCAAGATGCTGCCAGCTTGCCCGGCGCTGTACAGCATGGCAGCGGGGGTAGATGTGGCGCGGAATACTGAGCAGCGCGGGCGGGCATTTGAGCTAGCAGTAGGTGCCGAGCTGATGCAACTACCGGGGCAAGTGTTTTATTGGCGCGAACGCGATGATGAGGTGGGTTTTGTATACCAGTATCGTGAGAGATTGTATGCCATCGAGGTAAAATCTGGTCGTAAAAAATCAACCAAGGGGCTGGATGTATTTTGTGCACAGGTGCCCAAGGCCTTGCGGGTGATTGTAACGCCGGAGAACTTTGCGCAGTTTTCTGCTGACCCGCGTGCTTTCTTACAACAGGTGGCAATGTGACAGCTGCCTGATATCGCCTTGATTCACGACGAACCTGAATTCTATTCCTTCCCATCTCAAATACGTCTATTCCAGATAAGTGTTCAAGCATAGGATGATGGATTCCAACGTCTTTACGAGCTTTGAAAGAGCGAAGCAATCCAGTAAACATTCCTTTATTTCCCTCATTTCATTACACTTCGGGGATGGATCACGATCACAGCTATAAACTGTTGTTCTCGCATGCTGAGATGGTAGCGGATCTGTTGCGCGGCTTCGTGCGGGAAGACTGGGTGCAGGAACTGGATTTCTCCACCCTGGAAAAAATCAACGGCAGCTACGTCAGCGACGACCTGAGAGAACGCCACGACGATAGTGCGCCACGAAGGCGCGAAGGAGGAGAGATTCTTCTGAGCAGCCATGCTGCATGAGAGATGAGGGTAGGTTCCTCGGTGTCGGCGTGCAGGCGCAGGCACCAAACCACCCACTGCTGCTGCGTTCAAGAGACGTGGTGGTGAGCGAGATGGGAAACGGCCGGGCAAGACCCGGTCAGATATGAACCGAAGAGACGAACGCAAGTGAACCGCTGATGATGTGTCGAAAACGTTCAGACGATGTCGAAACCACGGGGGTGTCGTTACTGTGGGACAAGCGCGGGGGGCGGCCTGTTGACTGCCTGCGCGGCATCCGGCATGAAGGCGGCGTGAAGTCGGTTTAGGCTCTTGTGTGGAACGTGGGAACCTGTCACCCCGATGCAAAGGGAGAAGCACAAGTGGAGGCCCCATGAGCGCCAGAGTACCGATGCGGGGTACAGGGACGGAGCAAGCCGTAGTAGCGACGAAGGGCCGTAACGGGCCTGGAGCGAAGGGCTTGCCCCATCGAGCCGAAGCAGGCGCGACAACCGCTGGTGGCAACACCGGAGGGAGGATCGTGTCGGCGACGGCAAAGCCGCTTCCCATCAGCAAACGTCAGGTATGGGAAGCCTACAAGCTGGTAAAGGCCAATGGCGGCGCGGCAGGTGTTGATGGTCAGATACTGGAAGCGTTTGAAGGGAACGTCTCGAACAATCTCTACAAACTCTGGAACAGGCTGGCCTCGGGCAGCTACATGCCGCCGGCGGTCAAACGTGTGGAAATCCCCAAAACTGGAGGCGGAACGAGGCCGCTCGGTGTGCCCACCGTGGCCGATCGAGTTGCGCAGACAGTGGTCAAGCAGGTATTGGAACCTATCGTGGAGCCGTTATTCCATGAAGACTCCTACGGCTACCGACCGGGGAAATCGGCGCAGCAGGCGCTGGAGCAAGCGCGCAAACGCTGCTGGAAATACGCGTGGGTGGTGGAGATCGACATCAAAGCCTTCTTTGATAATATCGATCATGATCTGCTGCTCAGGGCGGTACGACATCACGTCAGCGAACGCTGGGTGGTGATGTACATCGAGCGCTGGCTGAAAGCGCCGGTGCAGATGCCGGACGGGACGGTGCAGCAACGGGACCGGGGCACGCCGCAAGGCGGTGTCATCAGCCCGCTGCTGGCCAATCTGTTCCTGCACTACGCCTTCGACAAGTGGATGGTTCGGCAACAGGGCGGGATACCGTTTGAGCGGTACGCCGATGATGCCGTCTGCCCCTGTCATAGCCACGCCCAAGCTCAAGCGCTTATGGAACAGCTGCGAGAGCGTTTTGCCCAGTGCGGACTGGAGCTGCATCCGCAGAAGACCCGCGTGATCTACTGCAAGGATGCCGACCGGCGGGAGGACTATCTGAACACCAGCTTCGACTTTCTGGGCTTCACGTTCAGGCCACGTCTGTCGAAGAATCGGTACGGCAAGATCTTCGTCAACTTCAGTCCGGCGGTCAGTGCCAAGGCTGCGAAGTCGATTCGTCAGGAAGTGCGGAGCTGGAAGCTGCAAACGCGCAGCGACAAGGCTCTGGATGATCTGGCGTGCATGTTCAACGCGACGATCCGGGGATGGATCAATTACTACGGCGCCTTCTATAAGTCGGCGTTATATCCGATCCTGAGGCGGATCGATCGCAAACTGGTCTTGTGGGCAACTCGTAGGTACAAGCGACTACGTGGGCATCGCCGGCGTGCCAGTCATTGGCTGGCACGCATTGCACGCAAGCACACGCGATTGTTTGCACACTGGCCGCTGCTATGGGGGCAGGCTTCGATGGGAAGAGCCGGATGAGTGGAGACGCTCACGTCCGGTTCCGTGAGCACCCGAGGGGGTGGTTCCCTCGGGTGACTCGATTCATCTGGCGACTTCGCCGGAAAGAGGATCAGGCTGGCGAATGGCTGTATATCTACCTGCTGCTGGATGAAGGCAGCTACCAGGAACACGAACTGGCCGAATTGCGCAACCTGAGTGCTGCTCTGTTCCGACTGGAGAACAGCCGCACGCCGGACGATGTCAAAGCGGTATTGCAAGCGCTGATCGACTGGCTACAATCTCCCGAACAGACATTACTGCGACGGGCATTTACTGTCTGGATCAGACGGGTATTTCTGCCTGGCAGAATGCCGGGCATCAGCTTCGACGAAATTCATGATTTATAGGAGGCACACAATATGCTATCAGAACGCGTCAAGGAATGGACCAAAGACTGGAAACAGCAGGGTATTGAAGAAGGCATTGAGCAAGGTATTGAGAAGGGCATCGAAAAAGGCAGACTGATGGGGCTGCAGCAAGGTGAATCGACGTTTTTGTTGTATTTATTGGAACAACGTTTTGGCTCGGTGAATGACGCGATACGCGATCGGATCGAATCGGCGGACACACAAATGCTGTTAATATGGGGAAAACGGGTTTTGACTGCCCAGACAGTTGATGAAGTATTTAGCGGCGCAGACTGATTTTTTATTCCGGATCTCGCGGATTGTGGTCTCGTGAAGATGACAATATGGCACGTTCCTCGCCCTGTATCCTGTTACGCTTTTGTCCATCAGCCTGCGACACGGGCAAGTAGCGCATGATTCGTACCTTGTGCGCATCCTTACGAGCCCTGAAAGAGCGAAGCAATCCAGCCCCTTGCAATCGCTGGCTGGATTGCTCCGGTGTACGCAAAGACGAGGTGATTTATCCGGCCTTTCCTTGGATAAAAACTCAGGGGATTCTCCAGAAAAATAGCGTTATCGTTAATCTTTTGATATGGAAATGGAATCAGTAGCCATCAACAATCTCAACACGGTCAGAATTAATCCCCGATCAGTCAGAAAAATGCTGAATAAATTGTTACTTATTACGAGCGTATTCGTTCTTAGCTATAAGGCCACAGGCCGCGGCGGTAAACAATTCACTACACGCAAATACCCACTCTGAAATGCGGCCTGCGCATTTTTGCAATCGCACAATAGTGCCGCGTAACCCGCGGCATTATGTGAATTACCACACATCAAATACCGAATATTTTGAGTAATCTTTTCAGCAGTAATCAGCTTGCATGAGCGATAAAGACACCGTGAACCAGGAACAGGATGATATCGCCATCCGGGTCAGCAATCTTTCCAAGTGCTACCACATCTACGATACCCCGCGTGATCGGCTCAAGCAGTTCATCTTACCTCGATTACGATGCGCTGTTGGCCGACAACCCGCACAATACTTCAGAGAATTCTGGGCGCTCAAGGATGTATCGTTTGAAGTGAAAAAAGGGGAAACCGTAGGTATCATCGGCCGCAACGGCAGTGGAAAATCCACACTGTTGCAGATGATCTGCGGCACCCTCAGCCCTACTTCTGGCAGCGTTACAACTCATGGCCGTATTGCCGCCTTGCTGGAGTTGGGTTCCGGCTTTAATCCGGAATTTACCGGGCGCGAAAATGTTTATATGAACGCCTCGGTGCTGGGATTAAGTAAGGAAGAAATTGATCAGCGTTTTGACGATATTGCGGCGTTTGCTGATATTGGTGAGTTCATTGAGCAGCCGGTTAAAACTTATTCTAGCGGAATGATGGTAAGGCTGGCGTTTGCTGTTCAAGCACAGGTAGATCCAGATATTTTGATTGTGGATGAAGCATTAGCTGTTGGTGATGCTAAATTTCAAGCCAAATGTTTTGAACGGCTCAAGCAATTAAAGGAGCAAGGAACCAGTATTTTGCTAGTAACCCATGTCTCAGAACAAATCGTTACCCATGCGAGCCAGGCCCTTCTCTTAAATAGCGGTGATGTTATTTGTTACGGTGAACCGCGCGATGTAGTAAACCAGTACATGGATTTGCTTTTTGGAAAAGAACGGAGAGATTGCTCAGATCTATCTCCTTCTATCTCTTCCACTACCATTCAGCCTGCACAAAACAATAACTTACAGCTTAATTTTCTGGATGATATCTTTGCTTCCCATGAGGGCTATAACCAGCACGAATATCGCTGGGGGGACGGCACTGCGGCAATTCTTGATTTTCATTTGTCAGCCGGCAACGAGCCTTATCCTTCCATCGTTACCAGTGGACAGAGTCTTGTGCTCACTATTGCCATAAGGTTTTACGAGACACTTATACATCCCATCTTGGGGATTACCATTAAAACTAAGGAAGGAGTAACTGTCTATGGAGCCAATTCTGAAACATTAGAAATGGATGAAATAAAAAAGTTGGGTTGTAGAGGAACAGTTGCACTGGTAGAAGCTAAGTTTATCTGCCGCCTTGCTCCGGGTGATTATTTTATTTCACTGGGAGTCGCTACTCGACAAGGTGAAGAAATTATCCCGCATGATCGGCGATATGATGCCATCCATCTCCAGATTGCCCCTTCAACAAAATTCTTTGGTCTGACTGACCTGGATCTAAAACTAAGCGCCCAAAAAGTATCCTTATGAATTTTTATTTAGCGGAAACAGGTTATATTCTTGATGAAATAACCAATGTTTGGTTACGTCCTGGCTATACCGGTATTGCTTACAATGATGGTGACGAGGTAGAGAAACGCATAGCCACTATCATTGAGCAAGCAAGTGACATTACGGTTCTATCCACCGACTTACGCCAGCACTGCACTGACTGGCCATCGCTGTACCACCTTTCTGGTACTAGAGCCAATATCCTTCGTCCTTTTGAAAATAAGCTTCATGGAGATATTCTGGAAATTGGTGCCGGATGCGGTGCTATTACTCGCTACTTGGGAGAGAGTGGTGGGAACGTCCTAGCGCTCGAAGGCAGCAAAAGACGGGCTGCTATTGTTCGCAACAGAACACGCGACTTACAGAACATTACTGTAGTTTGCGACAGTTTTGAACAATTCCAGTATGGCCACCAATTTGATGTCGTTACACTTATCGGTGTTCTTGAATATGCAAATCTATTTATAGCTGGCGAAAATCCGACGTTAGCTATGCTTGAACGAGCAAGGTCATTTCTCAAACCTAATGGAAAACTGATTATTGCGATCGAAAATCAACTTGGCCTCAAGTATTTTGCTGGTGCTCCCGAAGATCACATTGGTCAGCCTATGTACGGGATAGAGGAGCGTTATCGTAAAGATCAGCCACAAACCTTTGGTCGTAATGTATTGACTAATTTACTAAAGCAGGCGGGGTTTGTATCATCCGAATTTCTTGCCCCTTTTCCAGATTACAAATTACCGTTATCCATTGTTACGGAAGGTGGTTTTTCTTGCGAAGCATTTGATGCTGCTGCATTGGCTTGGCAAAGTGTGCGTAAGGATCCACAATTGCCGCCGGTTCTGACTTTCTCACCCGAGCTGGTTTGGCCGACCTTGGTACGTAATGGTCTTGCTCTGGATTTATCGAACTCTTTTCTCATTGTGGCTGGTAATGCCAATGAGCAGGCACTTGATCCGATAATTCTTGCCTGGCATTTCACAACGGAGCGATTGAAGAAGTTCTGCAAAGAAGCTCTGTTTTTAAAAGCGAAAGAAGGGAAAGTTGAAGTCCGATATCGGCTGTTGGCACCAGAGCCTAACACCAACCGTAATACAGTGTTGAAATTTGATATTCCCGAGGTAGAAGAATATATTTTTGGTACGCCCTTATCCCAAGAACTGATCTCTATTGTTAGTCGCGATGGATGGTGTATTGAAGAAGTCGCGGCTTTTATGACTCGTTATTTGAGTATTGTTGTTTCATTTGCCGGTATGCAAGGATATTCACAAAATATTGTTTCTCCTGATATTTTGTTGCCGGGGCATTTTTTTGATGCTATCCCGCAAAACATTGTGATTACTTCTGAAGGGTCATGGCGGTTAATCGATAAAGAATGGGCACTGAACCAGGATATACCTGTTGGTTATCTGGTTTTTAAAGCGGTTATTCAATTATTAAATTCGGTAACTCGCTTAGGTCTCATGGAAAATGGTAGCAATTTAAGTGTGATCGAATTGTTGCTCAGTATTTATGATGCGATGGGATTCTCGCAAAGCGAAAGTGAAATCAAATCATATATAAGCTTGGATGCGACCGTGTGTGCTGCTGTTATGGGTGGATCTTTAAACTTTCATCAAACACTGGAATCTCTGAATTCCCCGTTAAAACCGGAAACACTAGCTAAGCAGCTTGAGCGTACTGAGCAGGCAAAAGCAATAGCGGAAGAGCTGGCGTATGCACGCCTTGCCGAGCTTGAGGTTATAACTGAGAAACTTGAGCGTACCGAGCAGGCAAAAGCAATAGCGGAAGAATTGGCGTATTCACGCTTTACCAAACTTGAGCAACTCCGGGCTTCAAAAGGATATAAATTGTTAACGATATTACGTATGGTTCCAAAAATCGGGGAGTAGAAGTGTTGGAACCTATTTGATCTGTTGAGCCCTTGATTATAAAAGAAAGTGTGCTGCGGGGTTCGGTTAAGCTTCTCATAAAAAATAAATGATCACACAAAAGATAACTGTCAGGCTATCGTGACTGATGAAGTAGCTTGCGTGAGAATATTAAACCTATATTCATTCCTAGGTTTTCCAAACGTGCTGAACTCTGGTCTTGTTATTTTTTGGAGTATTCCATGTTAATTGGGTATTCAATTAAAAGTGGATCTCATTCGAATAAATCGTGTTACTAATCAGCATTATTTATATTTTGATCAGCAGTGAACAATGAGGTTGTAAGTAATTATTTCTCAAGTGTAGTTTGTATCTTATTCGTTCTGGAAAATTCGGATCTCTTTTTGAAAAGGTGTAATTTGTCTTTTATATGGAATGAGCAATCTGTAGATGCTTCCTTGAAGGCAATTAAAAATCAGGGAATTGAATGGTCGGTTGATCGTTTTGTTCTAGCCGAAGGCGTGATATCGGCAAGCGGTTGGTGCGGAAGTATCCGCGGTCAAGTAATATCGGAATTGAATATCTTGCTGGTTTTTGCAGATGACGAAGAAGAGAAGGTGGCACTAGAGATGGGTAGAAGCCGCCCGGATGTATTGGCTTTATATCCAGCACTAGGCAG
>Ga0206102_1000680_pt1 | contig 10311 bp, 9 predicted proteins | sample 1B1Ametagenome_FD_148645 | JGI IMG/M metagenome (GOLD analysis project Ga0206102, IMG submission 148645) | Enriched microbial communities from leaf-cutter ant dump, University of Wisconsin, Madison, United States - 1B1A | ecosystem: Environmental > Terrestrial > Nest > Insects nest > Nest dump... | reverse complement strand
GGCACGGCGATGGAGCGCAGGCCGACGTCCAGCTCCCGGTCGATGAGGGCATAGCCCTGCCGGCGCACATGGGAAAGCTCCTCCATCAGCGTTTCGGGGTCCGTTTTCGTGAAGGGCGTGCTTGCCTGCCGGTCGGAGGCCTCGACGATGGCGCGCGCCTCGGCCTCGGGAAGGGCGGCCAGCAGCACGCGGCCCATGGAGGCGCAATAGGCCGGCAGGCGCGAGCCGGGCATCAGGTTGATCGACATGACCCGCTTTTGCGCCGCCCGCGCGACATAGACGATCTCTGCCCCGTCGAGCACGGAGACGGAGGCACTCTGCCCGACCGTTTCGGAAAGCTGGTCGAGATAGGGCTGGACGATGCGGGGAAGCGGCGTGGCGGAGAGATAGGCATGGCCGAGCCTGAGGATCTTCGGCGTCAGCTCGAAGAATTTTCCGTCATAGGCGGCATAGCCGAGCTCGGCGAGCGTCAGCAGGCAGCGCCGCGCGGTGGCGCGGTCGAGGCCGGTATCGTGGGAAACGTCGGTGATGGTGAGGCGGGGCCTGGCCTCGCCGAATGCCTCGATGACCCTCAGCCCCTTGGCGAAGCCGCCGATGAAATCCGTTTCGCGCATCGTTTTCCTTTCGCTCACTCCGCCATGATCGGGTCAGGCCCCGAAGGGGAGAGTGGTCACCATGCCGCTCAATTTGTGCGATATATGAACAAAAGTCAAATAACGCACAAACCGGTTGCCGCCCGCGCCCTGCGGATTTACCTCTGGGTGCCGAAAAGGAGACCGGGCATGGACAAGAGCATCGCAAGCCTGAGGGAGGCCGTTGCCGGCATCGGCGACGGCGCGACGGTGATGATCGGCGGCTTCGGCGGCTCCGGCGCGCCGATCGAGCTGACCCACGCGCTGATCGACAGGGGGCCGAAGGACCTCACCGTCATCAATAACAATGCCGGCAACGGCCGCATCGGTATCGCCGCGATGATCGACGCCGGCATGGTCAGGAAGATGATCTGCTCCTTCCCGCGCTCGTCCGATCCGCGCGCCTTCACGGAAAGATACCTTGCCGGAAAGATCGAGCTTGAGCTTGTGCCGCAGGGTACGCTCGCCGAGCGCATCCGCGCCGGCGGCGCCGGCATTCCCGCCTTCTACACGCCGACCAGCTTCGGCACGGAGCTGGCCGAGGGCAAGCCGGTCGCCGAATTCGACGGCCGCATGTATGTGCAGGAGCGCTGGCTGAAGGCGGATGTCGCGCTGATCAAGGCGCATGTCGGCGATACGCACGGCAACCTCGCCTACAACAAGGCCGCCCGCAACTTCAATCCGCTGATGTGCATGGCCGCGGCGATGACCATCGTGCAGGTCTCGAAGCTGGTCCAACCCGGCGGTATCGATCCCGAACATGTCGTCACCCCCGGCATCTTCGTCGACCATGTGGTCGAGGTGGCGGACGCGAAGCAGGAAGAAGACCTCATCCGCGCAGGAGTGGCCTACGCATGACCATCGACACCCGAGACGACATAAAACTCTCCAATGCCCAGATCGCCTGGCGCGCTGCGCAGGACATTTTCGACGGTGCCTATGTGAACCTCGGCATCGGTTTCCCGGAAATGGTCGCGCGTTACCAGCCGGAAGGCCGCGAGGCGATCTTCCACACGGAAAACGGCATCCTCGATTTCGGCGGGGCCCCGCCGGAAGGCGAGGAGGACTGGGACCTCATCAATGCCGGCAAGAAGGCCGTGACGCTGAAGCCGGGCTCGGCCTTCTTCCACCATGCCGACAGTTTTGCGATGGTGCGCGGCGGCCATCTCGACGTCGCCATTCTCGGCGCCTACCAGGTCGCGGAAAACGGCGACCTTGCCAACTGGCGCGTCGGCTCCAAGGGCGTTCCGGCCGTCGGCGGGGCGATGGACCTGGTGCACGGCGCAAAGCAGGTCGTCGTCATCACCGAGCACGTCACCAAGAAGGGCGAGCCAAAGCTGGTCGAGCGCTGCACCTTCCCGCTCACCGGCGTCGGCTGCATCACCCGTATCTATACCAGCCACGCCGTCGTCGACGTTGCCAGTGGCTGCTTTGTGCTGCGCGAGAAACTGCCGGGTATGACGATTGAGGAGCTGCAGGCGATGACGGGCGCGAAGCTGCATATCGAAGGCCCCGTCACCGATCTCGTCGTGCCGGAACTCTGAGGAACGTCATGTCCGAAGCCTATATCTGCGACTATATCCGCACGCCCATCGGCCGCTTCGGCGGTTCGCTCTCCTCCGTGCGTGCCGACGATCTCGGCGCCATTCCGCTGAAGGCGCTGATGGCGAGGAATGCCGGGGTGGACTGGGAGGCCGTCGACGACGTCGTCTACGGCTGTGCCAACCAGGCGGGCGAGGACAACCGCAATGTCGCGCGCATGGCCTCGCTGCTCGCCGGTCTTCCCGTCTCCGTTTCCGGCACGACGATCAACCGCCTCTGCGGCTCCGGCATGGATGCCGTCATCGCCGCCGCCCGGGCCATCAAGGCCGGTGAGGCGGAACTGATCATTGCCGGTGGCGTCGAAAGCATGAGCCGCGCGCCCTTCGTCATGCCCAAGGCGGAGACGGCCTTCTCGCGCAATGCCGCGATCTACGACACCACCATCGGCTGGCGCTTCGTCAATCCCGTGATGAAGAAACAATACGGCGTCGATTCCATGCCGGAGACCGGCGAGAACGTCGCCGAGGATTTCAATGTTTCACGCGAGGATCAGGACGCCTTCGCCGTGCGTTCGCAGGCCAAGGCCGCGGCGGCACAGGCGAACGGCCGGCTGGCGAGGGAGATCACGCCCGTCACCATCCCGCAGAGGAAGGGCGATCCGGTCGTGGTCGAAAAGGACGAGCATCCGCGCGCAACGACCATCGAAGCGCTCGCCAAACTCGGTACGCCCTTCAAAAAGGAGGGCGGCACGGTGACGGCGGGCAATGCGTCCGGCGTCAACGACGGCGCGGCGGCGCTCATCGTCGCTTCCGGGGCTGCGGCGAGGAAGTACGGCCTCACCCCCATCGCCCGCATTCTCGGCGGCGCGATGGCCGGCGTGCCGCCGCGCATCATGGGTATCGGCCCGGTCGCGGCCACCGAGCGCCTGTGCGCCCGCCTCGGCCTGAAGCCGTCCGATTTCGACGTGATCGAGCTCAACGAGGCCTTCGCCTCGCAGGGTCTCGCGACGCTGCGCGCTCTCGGCCTTCCGGACGATGCCGGCCACGTCAACCCGAACGGCGGGGCCATCGCGCTCGGCCATCCGCTCGGCATGTCCGGCGCGCGCATCACCGGCACGGCGGCGCTGGAACTCGGCCTCACCGGCGGCAAGCGCGCCCTCTCGACCATGTGCGTCGGCGTCGGGCAGGGCATCGCCGTGGCTCTGGAGCGGGCCTGACCCGCTCCAGAAGCGTATCTCAGCCGGCCATGCCGTCGAGCGCCTTCAGCGCATCGGGCGGAAGCACGAGATCGGCGGCCGCGAGGTTTTCCCTCAGATGCGCGCGGGACGAGGTGCCGGGGATCAGCAGGATGTTCGGCGCGCGCTGGAGAAGCCAGGCGAGCGCCACCTGCATCGGCGTCGCCTCCAGTTCCGCGGCGACGGTCGAGAGCGTTGCCGATTGCAGCGGCGAGAAGCCGCCGAGCGGGAAGAAGGGCACATAGGCCGTGCCGTCCTTCGCCAGATCGTCGATCAGCGCATCGTCGCCGCGGTGGGCGAGGTTGTACTGGTTCTGGACGCAGGCGATCTGCGTGATCTTGCGGCCGTCGGCGATCTGCCGAGCGGTGACGTTGGAAAGGCCGATATGCCGGATGAGCCCCTGGCGCTGCAGGTCGGCGAGCACCGAGAGCGGCTCTTCCAGCGAGCCTTCCGCCGGTCCGTGCATGTCGAACATGGCGCGCAGGTTGACGACGTCGAGGACGTCGAGGCCGAGGTTCTGCAGGTTGTCGTGCACGGCTGCCGTCAGCGCCTCCTTCGAGAAAGCCGGGTTCCAGGAGGCGTCCGCCCCGCGCACCGCGCCGACCTTGGTGACGATGACGAGGTCGTCCCCATAGGGATGCAGCGCTTCCCGGATGATCTGGTTGGTGACGTGCGGGCCGTAGAAGTCGCTGGTGTCGATATGGTCGACGCCGCTTTCCACCGCCTCGCGCAGGACGGCGATAGCCTCGGCGCGATCCTTCGGCGGGCCGAAGACGCCCTTGCCGGCAAGCTGCATGGCGCCGTAGCCGAGCCGCTTCACCGTGAAGCCGCCGAGCGTGAACGTGCCGGATTTTTCGAGATTGGACATATGTGCCTCCGTTTTCAGGACGACATGGAGATAGGCGCGATTGCCCTGTTCGATAATGCGGGCTAATCCGTACAGGCTGTCCGGAAAAACGGACAATCGATGGAGGCCGCATGAAGCACGGCGAAGCGGACATGGCGGATATCGGCGCCTTCCTCGCGGTCGCCGCGGCGGGTGGCTTCCGGGAGGCGGCGCGGGTGACGCGCAGCAGTTCGTCGGCCCTCAGCGATGCCGTGCGGCGGCTGGAGGCGCGGCTCGGCGTGCGGCTTCTCAACCGCACCACGCGCAGCGTCGTGCCGACGGAGGCGGGGCGGGCGCTGATGGAGCGGGCGGGGCCGGCCTTCTCCGAGATCGGTGCGGCGCTGGAGCATGCGCGGAACCTCAGCGGCCGGCCGGCCGGCGTCCTCAAGCTCAACGTGCCGGTCAGCGCGGCGCGGCTGGTGCTGCCGCAGGTCGTCCCGCCGTTCCTGGCCGCCTATCCGGATATCCGGCTGGAAATCGTCACGGAGGAGAATTTCGTCGATATCATCGCCGCCGGCTGCGACGCGGGCATCCGCTACGACGAGCGGCTGGAGCAGGACATGATCGCCGTGCCGATCGGCCCGCGCGTGCAGCGTTTCGCCAGCGGCGCGTCCGCCGCCTACCTTGCCGCGCGCGGCCGGCCGGAGCATCCGCGGGACCTTCTCGCCCATGCCTGCATCCGCTCGCGCTTTGCCGGCCGGCCGCCCATGCCGTGGGAATTCGAGCGGGACGGCGAGCTGGTGCGGGTCGATCCGCCGGCCTCCCTCGTCGTGCAGGCCGGCGGCGGCTCGGATCTCGGCATCCTCGCCGCCGTCGGCGGGGCCGGCATCGTCTCGCTCTTCGAGGACTGGCTGCGGCCGTATTTCGCAAGCGGCGCCCTCGTCCCCGTGCTGGAGCCCTGGTGGCAGAGCTTTTCCGGCCCCTTCCTCTATTATCCCGGCCGCCGCCTCGTGCCCGCGCCGCTGCGGGCCTTCATCGATTTCGTCAAGGCGTCGAACGCCGAACGGTGAGGCGGGATTCCGCCCGTATCCCTCCCGTCCTCCATGGCCGGTGAAACAGCAGAATTTGCGTATTCGTATTCTAATATTTTAGTGTATAAGATGCTGTCCGTGCGCGAGCGTTGCCGCCGGAAAGTCAGGAGTGAGCGATGACGGCCTGTTGTTCCTTGTCCACGGCGGTTCGGGGTGGGGCCCGATGAGCGCGCCGGCTGCCGGCCGCAGGACGGGAACCGCCGTCCTCATCATGGTCGCCGCGAGCGTCCTGGCGGGACTGGACGCGGTCATCGTGCGCATGCTTGCCGGCGGGGTGCATCCCTTCACGATCGCCTTCTTCCGGGCGCTGTTCGGCCTTTGCGCGGTGCTGCCGTTCATGGCGCGCCGGATCGAGCTTGCGGCCTCGCCCTACCGGACGGCGCATGTCGTGCGGGCGGCGCTGAAATTCGCCTCCCTCGTCGCCCTCTTCGTCGCCTTCGCCCATGCGCCGCTGGCGGATGCGACGGCGCTCAACTTCACCACGCCGATCTTCCTGACGCTCGGGGCGTGGCTCTTCCTCAAGGAGAAGGTGGCGCCCTCCGTCATCGGCGGCGTGCTTATCGGCTTCGTCGGCGTCATGATCATCGTGCGGCCGGGCGCGGGCACCTTCGATCCGTGGCTGCTCTTCGCGCTCGCCGGGGCGATCCTGACGGCGATCAGCCAGTTGATGCTGCGGCGCATGGCGCTGCACGACACGACGGACCGGCTCGTCGCCTGGAACCTCATCGCCATGGTGGTGCTGGGGCTTCTCGCCGCCGTGCCGGTCTGGGTGGCGCCGACGCCGGCGCAGCTCGGCCTGCTCGCCCTGCAGGGCGTGCTCGGCGCGCTCAACATGACGCTCATCACCCGCGCCTTCGCCATGGCGAGCGCCTCCTACCTGGCGCCGTTCGATTTCCTGCGCCTTCCCGTCGTCGCCGCCATGGCCTTCCTGTTCTTCGGCGAGGTGGCGCCCATGACGACGTGGATCGGCGCGGCGACGATCTTCCTTGCGACGCTCGGCGCGGCCGGCGGTGCGCGCCTTCGCCGCCGCCGCTTCGGGGACGACGGCTGAGGATAGTCAAAAAAAAGGTTCACAAAAATCTTAGATGCACTAATATATTACTCGAAGGGTGAGTTCGGACCGCCTGTCCGCGCCCGCTCCGCAAGATTCGGAGTGCCGGAACGGCGGCCTTGCGGGCACGATCCCGGCGATGCCGTGCAACGAAATTCTCACTCGGGAGGAGTGACATGAAATCATTCATCAGCAAGCGGGCCCTTGCCAGCGGCGTTTCGCTGCTCGGGCTCGTGGTGCTCGTGTTCTTCCTGTCCAGGCTGACGGGAGACCCGACGAACCTCTACCTGCCGCTCGACGCGTCCACGGAGATGCGCGAGCAGTTCCGCGAGCTGCACGGCTTCAACGATCCGCTGATCGTGCAGTTCGGCCGCTACGTCGCCGATCTCGCCCGGCTCGATTTCGGCCAGTCGCTACGCCAGGCGCGGCCGGCCATGGAGGTGGTGCTGGAGGCCTTCGGCTGGACCTTCCGGCTGGCGGTCATCACCATGACCTGCGTGACGGTGGCGGCGATCGTCATCGGCTCGCTCGCCGCCTTCCGCGTCGGCGGCGTCTTCGACCGCATCGCCACCTTCTTCTCCCTCATCGGCGCCGCCGCGCCGGATTTCTGGCTGGCCATCGTGGCGATCGTCATCTTCGCGGTCAAGCTCCACTGGCTGCCGACCTCCGGGACGGGCACGCCCTGGCACTGGATCCTGCCCGTCAGCGTCCTTTTCATCCGGCCCTTCGGCCTCATTCTCCAGGTGGTGCGCGGCTCGATGATCGGGGTGCTCTCCTCCGCCTATGTCAAGACGGCGCGGGCCAAGGGCGTGCGCACGCCGGCGATCATCTTCGTCCACGGCCTGCGCAACGCCATGCTGCCGGTCATCACCGTCATCGGCGACCAGGCCGCCGCCATCCTCAACGGCGCCGTGGTGGTCGAGACGGTCTTCGGCTTTCCGGGCATCGGCAAGCTGATGATCGATTCCATCCTGCTGCGCGATTTCGCCGTGGTCCTCGCCGTCATCATGGTGTCGGCGCTGGCGATCTTCATCATGAACCTCCTGATCGACCTCGCCTATGCGCTGCTCGATCCCCGCATCCGGTATTGAGCGATGGCCATGACAGAAACGCAAATCCTTTCCGAGCGTAAACCGAGCGGGGCGCTGGCGCGCTGGTTCTCCATGCTGTGGGCCGACAAGCTCGCCTTCCTCGCCGCGCTTTTCCTGCTCCTCGTCCTGCTCTGTGCGCTCTTCGGCCCGCATTTCCTCGATGCGCTGGCCACCAAGCAGAACCTGCGCGGGCGCAATGCGCCGCCCTTCGATATCAGTCGCGGCTGGGTCTATGTGCTGGGCGCCGACGCGCTCGGCCGCCCGCTCCTGGCGCGCATCGTCGTCGCCGCGCAGAACACCATGCTCGTCGCGGCGGGGGCCGTCGCGGCCTCGTCCGTCGTCGGCAGCGCTCTGGGGCTCGTCGCCGGCTACAGCCGGCGCCCGGCCGCCCAGTGGATCATGCGGCTCGGCGACGTCATCATGTCCTTCCCCTCGCTGCTGCTCGCCGTCATCGTGCTCTACATGCTGGAGCCGTCCGTCGCCAATATCGTGCTGGTGCTGGCGATCACGCGTATCCCGATCTACCTGCGCACGACGCGCGCCGAGGTGCTGGAGGTGCGCGAGCGCATGTTCGTGCAGGCGGCGACCGTCATGGGCGCCTCGCACCGGCGCATCGTCTTCCGCCATATCCTGCCGGTCATCCTGCCGACGCTGGTGACGATCGCCACGCTCGACTTCGCCTTCGTCATGCTGGCCGAATCCTCGCTCTCCTTCCTCGGCATCGGCATCCAGGCGCCGGAGATCACCTGGGGCCTCATGGTCAGCCAGGGCCGGCCGTACCTGACCAATGCCTGGTGGCTCTCCTTCTGGCCGGGCCTTGCGATCATCCTGACAACCCTGTCGCTCAACCTGCTGTCGAACTGGATGCGCATCGCGCTCGATCCGGTGCAGCGCTGGCGCCTTGAAATGAGAGGCCGGAAAAATGGCTGAACACCTTCTCGAAGTGCGCGACCTCTCGGTCGAGTTCCACACCATCGCCGGCACGGTCAAGGCCGTGCAGGACGTGAGCTGGCACCTCGACCGCGGCGAGACGCTGGCGATCCTCGGCGAGAGCGGATCGGGCAAGTCCGTCTCCGCCTCGGCGATCATGAACCTCATCGACATGCCGCCGGGCAGGATCACCGGCGGCACGATCCTCTTCAACGGCCGCGACATGCTGGCGATGGGCGCCGAGGAGCGCCGGGCGATCAACGGCGCGCGCATCGCCATGATCTTCCAGGACCCGCTCGCCCATCTGAACCCCGTCTATACGGTCGGCTGGCAGATCGCCGAGATGATGACGACGCACGGCACCGCGCGCGAGGCGGCGCGGACCCGCGCGCTCGACCTCCTCAGGCGGGTGGGCATTCCCCAGCCCGAGGCGGCGATGCACAAATATCCCTTCCAGTTCTCCGGCGGCCAGCGCCAGCGGCTGATGATCGCCATGGCGCTCGCCTGCAAGCCCGATATCCTCATCGCCGACGAGCCGACGACGGCGCTCGACGTGACGGTGCAGGCGCAGGTGCTGGAGCTTCTGGGGGAATTGCAGCGCGAGACCGGCATGGGCCTCCTGCTCATCACGCACGACCTCGGCGTCGTCGCCGAGATCGCCGACCGCGTGGTGGTGATGAATGCCGGCCGCATCGTCGAATCCGGCAATGCCGCCGAGGTCTACAGGAACCCCCAGCACCCCTATACGAAGAAGCTGATCGACGCGGCGCCCGGCAAGGGCGAGATGCCCGGGGAGCGGGCGCGCGACGGCGAGCCGCTGCTTCGGGCGGCCGGCCTGCACAAGTCCTACGGCGCCTTCCATGCCCTCAAGGGCGTCGACCTTTCCATCATGCCGGGCGAGACGGTGGCGGTGGTCGGCGAGAGCGGGTCGGGCAAGTCGACGCTGGCGCGCGCCATCCTGCGCCTCGACGATCCGGATTCCGGCAAGGTGCTCTACCGCGGCCGCGATCTCCTGGCGATGAGCCCGCGCGAGCTGTTCGGCCTTCGCCGCGACCTCCAGATGGTGTTCCAGGACCCGACGCAGTCGCTCAATCCGCGCATGACCGTCTTCCAGCTCATCTCGGAGGCCTGGGCCATCCATCCCGGCATCCTGCCGCGGGCGCGGTGGAAGGAGCGGGTGGCCGAGCTGCTGGTCAAGGTGGGCCTCAGGCCGGACATGGCGGCGCGGCATCCGCACCAGTTCTCCGGCGGCCAGCGCCAGCGCATCGCCATTGCCCGGGCGCTCGCCATGGAGCCGAAGCTGATCGTCTGCGACGAGGCCGTCTCGGCCCTCGACGTTTCGATCCAGGCGCAGGTCATCGCGCTTCTCGACGGCTTGCGGCGGGAGTTCGGTCTGTCCTATCTGTTCATTGCGCACGACCTGCCGGTGGTGCGCGATTTCGCCGACCGCGTCGTCGTCATGAAGGGCGGGGAGATCGTGGAGGAGGGACCGGTGCGGCAGATCTTCGACGCGCCGGCTCATCCCTATACCCGCGCGCTTCTCGCCGCGAGCCTCGATCCCGATCCGCAGATCCAGGCCGCCCGACGGGCCGCCCGCAACCTTGAGGAAGGACTTGAAATAGCATGAAACCCGATGTTCTGGTTGTCTATCCCCTGCGGCCCCGCCAGATGGCGATGCTGGAGGCGGCCTATACGGTCCATCGCCTCGACCTTCTGGAGGGTGCGGCGCGCGAGGCGATGCTGGCCGAGGTCGGCCCGCGCTGCACGGCCATGGTGGTCAACGGCCACGTCGCGATCGACGATGCGTTCCTCGCCAAGCTGCCCGCGCTGAAGATCGCCGCCTGCTCCTCGGCCGGCTTCGACCAGATGGACCTTGCGGCGATGACCCGGCGCGGCATCACGCTGACCAACACG